>Ga0157370_10000080_pt1 | contig 105872 bp, 100 predicted proteins | sample C35metaG_FD_113463 | JGI IMG/M metagenome (GOLD analysis project Ga0157370, IMG submission 113463) | Corn rhizosphere microbial communities from Kellogg Biological Station, Michigan, USA - C3-5 metaG | ecosystem: Host-associated > Plants > Roots > Rhizosphere > Soil | place: USA: Michigan...
AAGCCTCATGGATGAGATCTGTACTCTTTGGGCGAAGTTACCGTCTCATGCATGCTGACGAGCTTCGCGCCGGTCTTGTCCGATGGCCTGAGCCAATGAACGCGCCGTGCGTACATGATTTGGTCCGGTTTGTCAAGCCCAGCCTCGGGATGAGCATAGCCTCACGCGCCGTCAGCGTTCCGGATCGGGTGATCGAAGGGAAAGTCCGGCGTCCGCACGTCCCCGAAACAGCGGGAGCAGAGTGGAATTTCCGCATGCTTCTGGTGCGCCATCTTCTCGGCGAACTGCCGACGCGTCAGGCTGAGCATCGTTTCGCGGAAGGTTTCGAAAGCCAGGTTCCCGATCGGCTGTTCGCGCGCGAAATCGTTGCAGCAGGGTAAAACGACACCATCGCAATCCACGATCAGATCGCGCGTGACCTCCGCATCGCAACGGATCGGATAAGGCGAAAGCGAGAGCCGATCGAACAGGCGCCGGTCCTCGACACAACGGCTGGACATCGGATCGAACACGACCTCCTTCGCGCCGCGACCCATGAACCAATCGCGCATCGTGCCGACCTCATCCAGGTTCAGGCGGCTGACGGGCACGCTCACGCGCACCTTGCCGGGGAAGTCCCGCAATATCGCTTCATATTTGGGAAAGACGTTCCTGGCGCGGAGCGGCGTCATCAGCCGGTCGTAGGTTTCGGGCGTCAGCGATTCACAATGTAGCGCCAGCAAGGTGACGTAGGGAAAGAGGCCGGCATGGCGCGCGGCATAGTAGGCCGCGCCATTGGTGTTCACCGACAGGAGCGCGTCCGGAATCCGCGCATGCACATATTGCGCGCGCTGCATCACCAGCGGATCGACCAGCCCGTCACCGAACAGACCGAAACCGATATGACTGTCGATGGCGACGCCCTCCTCGACAATCCCGTCGATGATCTTGCGGAAGATCGGCATCGGCATCGTCCCGCGCGGCGCGTTCGCGGTCGCGGCCTTGCCGGTCGGGCAATGGATGCAGGAGGCATTGCAGGTTCCGGTCGTGCCCAGGATCAGCGACTGTATGTGCCGAACCTCCCCTTCCGAACGCGGCCGCGACTTAGCGAGCTCGCGCCGCGACCGTTGCAGCGACCCGTCGAACGCGAGCGCCGCGCGATACAAAGCGGACGCCAGGCGCGGGCGGCCGCGATATTTCGCCATCCCGCCCCATTTTTGAAGCAAGCCGGCGACAGGCCGGGTGGCCGGGAGGGCTTTCATGGCCGCTGCCCGCGGGCGGCCGAAAGCGGCGCGTGCCGAAGCGCGGGGTCATTCGCCACATCGGGCCGTCCGCGCGCCAACCAATGCCGCATCAGCCTGCCGGCGGATTCGGCACCGGGCACATCGATCGTGTGGTCCACACCCTCGGCGCGATAAGCGGCGACCTCGAACCCCAGGGCCAGAAGGCGGGACCGGCCCGTATCGAAGGCCGCAAACGGAACGATTTGGTCGCGCGTGCCGTGATAAAGAAATACAGGCGGCCTGGAGCGGACCTTCGCCGGATGATGCGGCAGCCCGGCCACGGCACCGCAACAGGCGAGGATGCCGGCGAGCCGCGGGCTGCTCCGCTCACCCGCATGCAGCGCGAGCATCGCGCCCTGGCTGAAACCGCCGACGATGGTTGCCTCCGGCGCGATCGCAAGCGCATCCTGGACCTGCTGCAGAAAGCGCTGGAAACGGGGAGACGCGCGCCGCACGCCCTCCTGCAAATGCCGGGCGTCGAGCGACCGGAGTTCCCACCATTGGAAGAGATCCGGCCCGGCACGGGACGGCTCGATCCCGTCCGGAAAGGCGAAGGCGGCATCGGGCAGATATTTGCGCCACACGTCCGCGAGCCACGCCCAGCCGTCGCCGCGCCCATTCACGCCATGGAGGAAGACGACCAATTGCTTCGGCGGCCGGCCGCCAGCCGGGAGGACGAGGCTGCCACGCCTCGGATCGAGCGATGGGCCCATCGCGGCCGGACGGCAGAGCCGAAGCAAGCCGGGCCGCAGCCATCGCCCACCTTTTAGTCCGAATATCAACGCCTTCCTCCGCGAAGCGACCCATCGCGAAGGCCGCTTGCAGGCCCGGAAACGGCGGCGCGACCGGTTCTTCGTCAGTCGGCGAACGGGCGAGCGGGTGAACGGGATGTCGACCTATTCGGCCCAACAAGGAAGCGGACTACACCGCCGGACAAAGCGGGTCGCATGGGCCGAATATCGAGCTTAAGCTGCCGAAAAGGCCATGTGTCGGGAGGCGCCGATGATCGTGCAAGCTTATGCTCCCATATTCCATGTCACGCAGCTGGAGTCCGCGCTCGATTTCTATGTCGGCACGCTAGGGTGTCGCGAGACGTTCCGGGTTGGTAGCTATGCCGGCCTCGAATTGGGACCGCTGCGCCTGCATCTGGCGGCCCGGGACGAAGCGGCTGGCGAACACCGGCCGATCGGGGGAGGTTCGCTCTATATCTTTTGCGAGAGCGTAGAAGCATTGTTCGAGCATCTCGCCGCGTCCGGCGCGACGCTGCTGCGGCGTCCCGAAGACAGCCATTACGGAATGCGCGAGATGGCGGTCGCGGATCCGGACGGGAATATGCTCGTCTTCGGCATGGAGATGCCCTGAGCGAAGAGCGTTGGCCATCCATAGCTTAGGGTGACGACCACCGGGAGCAACCCCACAAGCTCAACCGGCGGCCGTCGCCTCAAGAACGGATCGGCGGGCGACTTCTTAAATCCGGGCAGCGCGAGACCGCGATCGCCCGCTCAAGGCCCCAATCCGCCCTAACACGCCGTCAATCGAGAATAACGGCGCATTAACCTTTATCCTTCATAGTCGGCGCCATCTCCATAGTATCGGGCAGATGATGACGCTTATCCGTACCCCCTCCACCGTGAATCGGATGGCCGACGATGTGCGCGCCGCGATCGGGCAGGCGGCGCAGTCGACGGGCGTCAATTTCTCTTATCTGCTGGCGCAGGCGAAGAGCGAGAGCGGGCTCAATCCCAATGCGAAGGCGGCCAGCTCGAGCGCGAGCGGGCTGTACCAGTTCCTCGACCAATCCTGGCTGGGCGTGGTCAAGCAGCATGGCGCGGAGCATGGCTTCGGCTGGGCGGCGGACGCGATCACCGCGAAGAAGGGCGGCGGCTATACGGTCGATCCTTCGCTGCGCCAGGCGGTGATGTCGCTGCGCGACCAGGCGGGGCCGTCGGCGCTGATGGCGGCATCCTACGCCGCGGACAACGCCTCCAACCTGAGCCAGTCGCTCGGACGCCAGGTCAACGGCACCGACCTTTACATGGCGCATTTCCTGGGGCTGGGCGGCGCCACCAAATTCCTGCGCGCGCAGTGCACCAACGGGTCCGCCTGCGCCGCATCCATGTTCCCCCAGGAAGCACGCGCCAACCGCTCGATCTTCTACGGCAAGGACGGCAGCCCGCGCTCGCTCGACCAGGTGTATGCGATCATGGGGCACAAGCTCGACAATGCGGTCGACGGCAGCGACAATGCCGCCATCCAGACCGCCAGCAGCGGCCTGACCCCCGGCAGCCTCGTCCAGTCGATGCCGGGCGCGCCCGACATTTCGGCGCTGCAGCTCGGCTTCAGCGACATGTCGGCCAATCCGGCCACGACCGACGGCGACAGTTCGGACGATCCGGCGGGCCAGGACATCAGCCAGATGTTGAGCCAGATCGAGCAGAACCGGCTCAACATGCTGAAGCCCACGCCCGCGCAGGCGAGGCTGGCTTATCTGATGCTGTCGCTGCCCAACGCGAATTGAGGAATTTTTTTGAGGGTTCAGCGGGGGCTGAGCCGAGGGCGGCTTCGGCCCGCATCCTGAAGGGGATGCGGGCCGTTGTCGTTTCAGCCTGTCGTCGCGTGAAGGCGGGTTGCTTTGGCTTGTCATTGCGAGCCGCGCAGCGGCGCGGCAATCCAGGCCTGCGCTCAGAGGGTAGCGCGGGCCTGGATTGCTTCCCCCGGCTTCCGCCGGGGTCGCAATGACGTGTAGTAGTCATCCATGCAGCGCGATCGGCAGCCTGCCGTCTACATCATGGCGAACCGCCGCAACGGCACGCTCTATGTCGGCGTGACGTCCGATCTGCCTAAGCGCGTCTGGCAGCATCGCGAAGGCGCGGTTGAAGGATTCACCACGCGATATGGCTGCAAGATGCTCGTCTGGTTCGAACTCCATGAGATCATGGAAACCGCAATCCTGCGCGAGAAGCAGATCAAGGCAGGATCGCGCGCGAAAAAATTGGCGTTGATCGAGGCCGGTAATCCGGGATGGCGTGACCTCTATCCGGAGATCACCGCCTAGGAGCTGGATTGCTTCCCCCGGCTTTCGCCGGGGTCGCAATGACGACGATCTGTTCGTTCGCTTCGTCATTGCGAGCCGCGTAGCGGCGCGGCAATCCAGGCCTGCGCCAAGAGGTGAGCGCGGGCCTGGACTGCTTCGCTCCGCTCGCAATGACGGCGGGTTTGGATCAGTGGGTCGGGATCTGGATGGGCGGGTTAGCGTCGGCCCCCGCGGCCGGGTCCGACTGGTCGGGCTGGTCCTGGCCGGTGAAAGCCAGGGTGATCGACATGCGGCGGTTGCGCGGGTCGTAGCGGTCGGCGGGGATGAAGGGCTCCTTGTCGGCCACGCCTTCGATCCGGACGAAACGATCGGCGCCCACGCCCGCATCCGCCAAAGCCTTGCGCGTCGCCTCGGCGCGCGCGCTCGACAGCGTCCAATTGTTGACCGAACGGCCCGCCGCATAAGGCAGCGCGTCGGTATGACCGCGCACGATCACGCCGTTGGGCACGCCCTGGATCACCTGCGCGACCTGGGTCATCAGCGCGCGCGCCTCCGGCAGCAGCACGTCCGTGCCGAGCGAGAACATCGAGAAATCGGCCTTGTCGACCAGATCGATGCGCAGGCCCTCGCGCGTGTCGGTGAAGCGGATGCTGCTGGCGAGCTTGGACAGTTTCTTGTCCGAGCTGATGCGCTGCATGATCTGCTTCTTGAGGAAGCCGAAGCGCACGCGATCGCGCATCCGCTCCGCCGCGGCGGCTTCCGAGGCGCCGCCGGTCGCATCCTTAGGGATGGTCAGCGACCTTGAGCCGGTCTGGGCCGCCTTGTGTGGATAATCATCCTTGGCGACCACGCTGTCGCCGCCGAACACGCCGTTCGAACCCGCGCTCTTGAGTTTGAGCTGGACCAGGGTCGGCGCGAAATAATCGGCGATGCCCTTGCGCTGCTTCTCGGTGGTGGCGCCGAGAATCCACAGCAACAGAAAGAAGGCCATCATCGCGGTCACGAAGTCGGCATAAGCCACCTTCCACGCGCCGCCATGGTGCCCGCCATGGCCTTCCGCGATGATCTTCTTGATGATGATCGGCCTGGGTTCAGGCTCGTTCCTGCCACGCTTAGCGGGTCCAGCCATTTACTTTGCTCCGCTCACGCGGGCTGGTTCGGTCTGCCTAGCCATCATCAGCGACCGCGCATGCCGTCGAAGACGTCGGCGAAAGCCGGCTGGTTGTTGTGGCTGATGCCCGAACGTGCGGCTTCGATCACCAGCGGCAGCGGATGGCCGTGGAGCGAGGCGATGATGATCTGCTTGACCACGCCGTAGATGGCGGCGTCGGCCTCGACCACCTGGCGGCAGCGGCTCGCGAACGGGCCGACGATGCCGTAGGCGAGCAAAACGCCCATGAAGGTGCCGACCAGCGCCGAGCCGATCATCGCGCCAAGGATGCTCGGCGGCTTGTCGATCGAGCCCATCGTCTTCACCACGCCGAGCACGGCGGCGACGATGCCGAGTGCGGGGAGCGCGTCGGCCAGGTTCTGCAGCATCTCGGCCGGGCGGATATCGTCGTGGTGGTGCGTCTTGAGCGCATTGTCCATCACGTCCTCGACCGCATGCGGATCGAGCGTGCCCGACGAGATCACGACCAGGCGCAACGTGTCGGTGATGAGGTGGATCAGCGTCGAGTCTTTCAGGAGCTTCGGATATTGGCCGAACACACTCGACGATTTGGGATCCTCGATATGCGGCTCGAGCGCGACCGGGCCGTCGGTGCGCAGCATCTTCATCAGGCTGGAGACGAGGAAGATCACCTCCAGAAAGTCCTTCTTGCCGTATTTCGGGCCCTTGAAGACCTTGCTGAAGCCGCCGCCGAACTGCTTCAATTCCTTCATCGAATTGCCGGCGAGCAAAGCGCCCGCGGCCGCGCCGCCGATGATGATCATCTCGTGCGGGATAGATTCCATGATGGGGCCAAGCGCGCCGCCGGTGAAGGCGAAGCCGCCGAATACCATGCCGAGGAGGACGACCAGGCCGATCGCAGCAAACATTCGAAAACACCCCCGGATGGCAAACAGTGACGAGGAGCGGAACGCGAATCCCGCCTCTCCAACATGATTAACGGCCGGCTTTTACGGCCTTTATGGTGAAGATCGGGTTTACTGTGTTTTTATGTGCGGAGTCTTTGTTGTGCGCTTCGACGTCCGTCGAAGCTTGCGGCACCAGCCCGCGCCCCCACCCGACCTCCCATAGAATACGCTGTTTGGGAGGTCGGGTGGGGGCGCGGGCTGGTGCCGCCCAGGTCCGGCGGATGCCGGACCGCATCACAAAGATTCCGGTGCCGGAAGCTTCGACGGATGTCGAAGCGCACAACCAAAATGACAAGACGAGCCAGCGGCCCGCTTTGCCCTTCCCCGTTCTTGAGGATTCGCCGATCAGCCCAGCAGGCTGAACAAGGTGCTCTTATTGGTCTGCGCGAACAGAGTTTGCGCGGCCTGGAGCGAGGTCTGCTTGGACTGGAATTCGCTCAACGCATAGGTGAGGTCGGTATCCTCCAGCCCGCTGCGTTCGGTGGCGAGATCGGTGCCGCTCGAGTCCAGCGCTTGTTTGGCGTCGTCGAAGCGCTGACCGCGCACGCCCTGATCGGTGCGGACCGCGGTGATATGCCCCGAGGCCGCGTCGAGCGCGTCGAGGCTGGTCTGGATGTCGGCCGCGCGGGTCGCGCTGGTGCCGTTAACCGCGTTGATCGCCGCGGTCAGGATCTGCTGCATCGTCTGCGCGCCGCTGGCCGTGGTCACGTTGCCGAACACCTGGTCGCGCTGCGCGGTGGCGGGCAGGCTGAGCGTGTCGGAGACGGGGATCTGGAGCGGCGTGCCGGTCGGATAGAGCGGCGCGCCGGTCGGGTCGCTGGCGGTCGAGGCCGAGTTGAGGCTGGTGATGATCGACTGCAATTCCTGCGTGATCGCGGTGCGATCGGTATTCGAGGTCGTATCGTTGCGGCCGTTCAGCACCAGCTCCTTGGCGCGATCGAGCAGGTTGGAGACGTTGGTGAGGCTGGTATCGACCGCGGACGAGATCGATGTGCCCATATTGGCGTTGTTGGTCCACACGACCTGATCGGCCTGCGTCTGGCGGATCTCAGAGATGCGCTGTGCGGCACCGGGATCGTCGGACGCCGAGTTCAGGCGCTTGCCGGTCGACACGCTTTCCTGGAGCTGCGCGATCTGTTTCGACAGATCGGTCTGGCGATTGATCTCGGCCATGGCGTTGTAACGGGTGGAGCTGATCATGGGTCAGGACCTTCAGAACAAAGCGAGGATCGACTGCAGCGTGTCGCGTGCGGTCTGGATGATCTTGGCGGAGGCCGAATAGGCCTGCTGGAAACGCATCAAATCGGCCGCCTCGGTATCGAGGTTGACGCCGGACACATTGTCCAGATCGGAATAAGCGGCGTCCTTGCCGCTGGCGGCGGTGGCCGCCTGGGTCTGCGCCGATTGGACCTTGAGCGCCTGATCGTTGACGATGCCCTTCCAGGTCGCTTCCACCCCGGTCGGCCCGCGCAGGGACTGCAGCGCCAGAAGATTGGCGTTGGGCGAGGTGTTGGCGGCATCGGCCGCAGCGATGAGATTGGGATCGGTGACCGAGACCGCCAGGCTGGCGGCGTCGGTACCGGACATCAGCGCCGCGCCGGGATTGCCGGCATTGTCGGTGCCGTTGCTGTTCCAGCTATTGATCGTCTGCGCGAAATTGGCGGCGAGCGCGTCCATCTGCTGGCGCCGGCCGGCGAGCTGATTGGCCGCCTCGGCGTAACCGGCGAGCGCGCCCGAGGTCGGGCTGACCGCGGCGGTGGTGCCGCCGCTGGTCATGGTCATGCTGAGCGTGCCGGTGCCGGAGACGGCGAGGCTGAGGCTGGCGGGAATTGTGCTGGTGCCGTCAACCAGGACCGGGCCGCCCGGATTGTTCATCCGGACCGTGGCCGCTCCGGTGGTGTCGAACGAGACGTCGACGCCGAGCTTATCGCTGATCGTGCCGATGATCGAATCGCGCTGATCCTCGAGCGTCGCCCGGCCGGACGTGCCCTGCGGCGAAGCCAGGAGCGCGAGATTGACCTTGGTCAGCGCGGTCAGCGCGTCGTTGACCTGCCCGACCGCGATATTGGCCTGGGTGGCGACGTTGCCCGAAAGCTGGCTTAAGTTGGAGCCCGTGGTGGTGATCGCGCCCGCCGCGTCCTGCAGCGCATAGAGCATGCTCTGACGAAGCGTCGCGTCGGTCGGATTGGCGGCGAGCGCGCTGCTCGCGGTGAAGACCGCGGTCAGCTTGACGCCCACGCCGGAATCGCCATCGTTGAGCGCACTCTGGACGTCGCCGAAATAGGTCGAGCGCGCGCTCGCCTGCGAATTGTCCGAATTGGCGGTCCACGCCTTCGACGCGGCATATTGATCCCAGACGCGCGTGACCTGCGTCGCCTGCACGCCGCCGAAGGCGGTGGAGGGACGATAGAGATACATCGGACCCGCGCCGGCGGATGCCTCGCTCATCGTCACCTGGCGGCGCGAATAGCCGTCGGTGTTGGCGTTGACGACGTTTTCGGAAATGGCGGACAGCGCGGTCTGATACGCCATCACGCCCGATTTGCCGATGCCCAGCAGATCGCTCATTTCGCGGCCTCCGTCTTAGGTGCGGTGACCAAAGCGAGCGGCGCGGGCGCGGATGCAGGGATCAGCGACGGCGCCGTGGTGGGCGCGGCGCCGGCCGCGGGGACCAGCGCGAGGCCGTTGACGGGCGCGGCGGCGGCAGCGGGCGCGACCGTCTTGGCCATGCGCGCGCCATATTGCTTGACCAGCATGTCCGCGATGTGGAGCGCACCCTTCTGCGCCATCGCATCGGCGGTCTTGGAATCCGCCATGTCCTGGAACTGCTTGGTCGCTTCGCTGTCGAACAGCCCGTCATTCCCGTCGCCGCTGGCAGAGCGCATCGAGCCGATCAGCTGGCGCACGAACACCGCCTCGAATGCCTGCGCCGCCTTCTTCAGCTTCGCCTGATCGGGCGAAGCCTGGGCCGGCGCGGCGGCGGAGGTGCCCGCAGCAGCGTTCGAGATGGGGGCCGTCGTCACAGGACCACGAGCTCCGCCTTCATCGCGCCCGCTTCCTTGAGCGCCTCGAGGATCGCGACCAGATCGGCCGGCGAGGCGCCGATCGCGTTCACCGCCTTGACGATGTCGGCCAAGCTGGCGCCGGGGGCGAACTTGAACATCGGATTGCGCTCTTCCTGGACGTCGATGTTGCTCTTGGGCACGACCGCGGTCTGGCCCTGGCTGAACGGATTGGGCTGCGAGACCTTGAGATTCTCGTTGACCTTGACCGTGAGCTTGCCGTGGCTGACCGCCGCGGGCGCGATCCGGACCGCGCCGTTGATCACGACGGTGCCGGTGCGGGCGTTGACGATCACCTTGGCGGGTGCTTCGGCCGGATCGACGAGCAGATCCTCGATCTGGCCCATCATGGCCGTGCGGACCTCGGCACCCTGCGGCGCGGCGATCGCGACCGTGACCGCATCGATCGCACGGGCGTGGCCCGCGCCAAGGCTGCGGTTGATCGCGGCGGCGACGCGGCCGACGGTGGTGAGATCGGCCTCGGACAGGTTGAAGTGCAGTTCGGATGCGGTGGCGAAACCGGCGTCGACCGCCTTTTCGACCGTGGCCCCGCCCGGAATGCGGCCCGCGGTGGGCACGTTGATGGTGATGTTGGAGCCATCCGCGGCGGAGACGCCGAGGCCGCCGACCGCCAGATTGCCCTGCGCCATCGCATAGACCTGGCCGTCCGCGCCCTGGAGTGGGGTCATCAGCAAGGTGCCGCCACGCAGCGACTTGGCCTTGCCCATCGCGGCGACGGTGATGTCGAGCGGCTCGCCGGGCTTGGCGAAGGGCGGTAGCTCGGCGGTGATGATCACCGCCGCGGCATTCTTGAGCGCCGGATTGACGCCCGCCGGAAGCTGCATGCCGAAGCGCGAGGCCACGCTGTGCATGCCCTGCGTCGTATATTCGAGATTGTCGTCGCCCGTCCCCGCCAGGCCGACCACGATGCCGTAGCCCGTGAGCTGGTTGGCGCGCAGGCCCTGGAAGTGGCCCAGATCCTTGATCCGCTCGGCCGAGACCGGAGTCGTCAGCAGCATCGCGACGATCACCAGCGCCATGCCGACCAGCGTCGGGAACAGCCGCAGGCCGAACGCGCGCAGGCGCGGCGCCAGCGGCGCCGGAGCCTGGACGGCATCGCGATGATGACGAAAGGAAGGAGCGAGACTCATGAACGCAAATCCTAGAAGGGGCTCAGGATCGAGAAGAAGTGGCTGAGCCACCCCTGGCGGCTGGCGCGGGCGATCTCGCCCGTGCCGGCATAGGTGATCTTGGCGTCGGCGACGCGGGTCGACGGCACCGTATTGTCGAGATCGATGTCGGCCACGCGAACCAGGCCCGAGATGCGGATCTGCTCGTCGCCGCGATTGAGTGTAAGATTCTTCTCGCCGCGGATCAGCATCGTGCCGTTCGGATAGACCGCGGCGACGGTGACGCTGATCGCACCGCTCAGCTGGTTGGATTGCTCCGCCCCGCCCTTGCCGTCGAACTTACCGCCGCCGCTGGCGGTCAAGCTGGTCGACTTGAGGAATTTGAGCGGACCGCTGGTCGGCGGCGAAAGGCCGACATTGCCGCTGCGATCGGTCGAGGCGCTGTTGCTCTTGGTCGCCTGCGTCTTCTCGACCAGCATGATCGTCAGGATATCGCCGACCTGCGCCGCGCGCGCGCCCGAGGTGAGCGGCGCGTAGCCTGCGGTCGCGTGGAAGATCGCGCCGTCGGCGGGCGGCGGCGTGGGCGCCTGGTACGGCGTCGGTTGATATTCCTCGCGCAGCTCGGCCAGCTTCTTCTTCTGGCCGAAGAGGGCGTGGGCGGGCGCAGTCGCGACGAGCGCGACGGAGAGGCCGATGAGGATCGCGGACTTGCGCATCATCAGAGCTGCTGGTTCGCGGTCTGGAGCATCTCGTCGGTCGCCTTGATGACCTTCGAGTTCACTTCGTAGGCGCGCTGGGTTTCGATCATGTCGACCAGCTCCTCGGTGATATCCACGTTGGAGGATTCAAGGCTGCCCTGCGCGATCGTGCCGCGGCCATCGACGCCGGCGTCGCCGACCTGCGGCGCGCCCGAAGCGGCGGTTTCCTGGAGCAGGTTGTTGCCGTCCGCCTGCAGGCCCGACGGATTGGTGAAGCGCACCGTCTGAATCTTGCCGACCACGCTCGGCGCGGCCGAGCCCTGCTGCGTCACCGAGACGGTGCCGTCGGAGCCGATCGTGACGCCGGTGGCATTGTCGGGGATCGTGATCGGCGGCTGCAGCGGCATGCCGTCCGAATTGACGATATTGCCGTCCGCGGTGCGGCTGAAGCTGCCGTCGCGGGTATAGCCCATCGTGCCGTCGGGCTTCTGCACCTGGAAGAAGCCCGAGCCCTGGATCGCGAGATCGAGGCTGTTGCCCGTGATCTGCATCGAGCCCTGGGTGTCGATGCGCGCGGTGCCCTGGATCTGCACACCCGAACCGAGGTTCATGCCGGTGGCATATTTGTTCTGATCGGTCGCCTGCGCGCCCGGGGCGGTGATCTGCTGATAAGCGAGCGTCTCGAAGTTCGCACGATCGCGCTTGAAGCCGGTCGTGTTCACGTTGGCGAGGTTGTTCGCGATCACGCGCATCTTCTCGTTCTGGGCATCGAGGCCCGTACGAGCGACGTGGAGAGCGGCGTTGGTCATCTGTTACGTCCTTACTCGGAGATCGACATGAGCGAGGCGGCGGACTTGTCCATGTCCTGCGCCGTGGTGAGCATCTTGACCTGGGCCTCCCACGACCGCGACGCGTCGATCATGTCGACGAGCGTGGCCGAGGCGTTGACGTTGGATCCTTCGAGGCTCTTCGCGGTGAGCGTCGCGTCGGGGTCGGACGGCAAGGTGCCGCCGCCGTCGACATGGAACAGGCCGTCTATGCCCTTCTTGACGGTCGAGCCCTGGGGCGAGACCAATTTGATCGTGTCGACAACCTGCGGCGTCTTGGGATCGCCACCCTGCGGCACGATCGAAATCTGGCCGTCCTTGCCGATCGAGATGCTGTCCGCGGGCGGCAGCGTGATCGGACCGCTCTGGCCCTGCACGGGCAGGCCGTCGCCGGTGGTGAGCAGGCCGCTATCGCTGACTTGCAGATCGCCGCGACGGGTATAAGCTTCGGAACCGTCCGGAGCCTGCACGGTGAGCAGCGCGTCACCGTTGAGCGCGACGTCGAGATCGCGCCCGGTGGCCTGGACCGCGCCGGCCGCCATGTTCGCGCCGGTCACGTCTTCCGACGTGGTGGCGCGGCCATTCAGGCCGGAGCCCTTGAGCCATTCGGCCTGGGCGCTGGTGAACTCCCCCCGGAAGCCAGACGTGTTCACGTTGGCGAGGTTGTTGGCGATCGTCGCCTGGCGCGCCATCGCGCCACGCATCGCCGCCAGCGAGGAGTAGATCAGACGATCCACGGTTCAGCTCCTTACCTAAGACCTTAGCCCTGCAGGTGGACGATCGTGTCGGTCATGTTGTTGGCCGTCTCGATCGACTTGGCGTTGGCCGAGAAGTTGCGCTGCGCGGAGATCAACGAAACCAGCTCCTCGGTGATGTCGACATTGGCTTCTTCGAGCGCGCCCGACTGGATCGTGCCCGCCGAGCCGCTGCCGGCCTGGCTGATGATCGGCTCGCCCGACAGGCCGCTCTGGCCCCAGCGGCTGTCGCCGAGCTGGCGCAGGCCGTTGGTGTTCGGGAAGTTGGCGATCATGATCGCGCCGAGCTTCTTGGTGGTGCCGTCGGAGAAGGTCGCCGAGACGAGGCCGTTGCCGTCCACCGACACGTTGGTCAGCTGGCCGGCGGCCTTGCCGTTCTGGGTGATCGAGCCCGGCGTGAAGGTCGACGACGCCTGACGCGTATTGGCCGCGTCATAGGTCAGGCCGATCGTGATCGGCGCGCCCGAACCCGCCGGCAGCACGCTGCTGAACTGGGTGGTGCCGCTCGGCGACTGGAGCTGGCCGTTGGCGTCGAAAGTGAGCTGCAGCGGTGCGGCCGGGATGGTCGTAACCTTGCCGTCCGAGCTCGCTTCCTGATCGCCGATGAACAGATGCGCATCCCAGGTGCTGGTCGTGACGGCCGGGCTCGCATTGGGGTTGGGAACGCTGGTGCGCACATAATAAAGCGTCGCCTGCTGCGGATTGCCCGCCGCGTCATAGACCGTGGTCGAGGTCGAATAATTGTAGCTATTGGAGTCGAACCGGTTGAAGGCGTAAGGATTGGCCGCGTTATAGTTGGCGCGGTTGGCGGGCAGGTCCGCGTTGCTGGGCACGGTCACGCCGAGCTGCATGGCGCTGGTCGCGATCGGCTGACCCGCGGTCTGCGGGATCTGCAGGTTCGAGGCCGAGGAGATGCCGCTGGCGCTGAGCACGCCCGAGCTGTCGACCGGCAGCACCTGCACATAGGCGCCGTTGCCGTCGACCAGATAGCGGTCGCCATCGAGGCTGAACGCGCCGTCGCGGGTGTAGCTGAGCTGCGCGCCGGTCTTGGTCACGAAGAAGCCCTGGCCCGAAATCGCGAGGTCGAGCGCGCGATCCGAGGTCTGGAAGCCGCCCTGGGTGAATTGCTGGCTGATATCCTTGAGGCGCGTGCCCTGGCCGGCAACGGTGCCCGACTGGAGCGGCGAGGCCGAGATCAGATCGCCGAATTCGGCGCGGCTCTTCTTGAAGCCGATCGAGCCGACGTTGGCGATGTTGTTCGAGATCACCGACAGATCGGACTGGGCGCCCTTGAGGCCGGAGAGCGAAGTATAGAAGGACATGGCGTTACTCCTGAATGGGGGCGTTGATTAGGAAAGCTGAAGGATGCTGGCCGGATCGATCGTGCCCAGACCGGTCACGATCTGGGTGGTGCCGCTGGCCGGCGACTTGACCGACTGGATCTCGTTCCAGGTGGCGTTGGTCGGGCTGAGCGCCTTGCCGTCGGTGCCGGTGCCGGTGATGGCCACCTGCAGCGCGCCATCGCCGGTCGCGTTGCCGGACTTGTCCTTGCCGTCCCACGACCAGGACACATTGCCGGCGCTCTTGGGACCGAGATCCTGCGAATAGACGGTCTGACCGGCCGAATTGACCAGGTTGACGGTCACGTCCTTTGCATCGGACGGAAGCGTGATCTGGCCCGCATAAGCGCCGTTCGAGGCCTGGGTCGCGACATTGCCGCTGATGAGAGCCGCGCGGCCGATCCAGTTCGACGCGTCGCCGATGCGCGACGAGTTCATCGTCGTGAGCATCGACTTGAGCGACTGGTTCATCTCGGTGATGCCCGCCACCTGGCTGAAGGTCGCCATCTGCTGGGTCATCGCGTTGGTATCGGTCGGCTCGGTCGGATCCTGGGTCTGGAGCTGCGTGGTGAGCAGCTTCAGGAAGCCTTCCTGGTCGATCGACTGGTTCGAACCCGATCCCGTCGAGGATGAAGACGACGACGAGGACGTCTTCATCAATGAGTCGAGATAGGCGTTGCCGGTGCCGGCGGAGCTGGAGACGGTCATTTTTCAAGCCTCAGCGTATCGAGGGTAAGGGATTTGGCGGTCTGGAGGACCTGCACGTTGTTCTGGTACTGACGCGCGGTCTCCATCATCTCGACCATCTCGGTGGCCTGATCGACGCCGGCATCCCAGACATCGCCATTCTTGTCGGCGAGCGGGTTGCCCGGATCGTGGCGCTTGGTGGGATCGGTCTGCGACGCGACCACCTGGCTGACCTGGACGGTGGAGATGCCCTGGCCGTCGGTGACGGTCTTGAACACCGGCTTGAGCGCGCGAAACGCGCCTTCCTTGGTGGTCGAGACGGAATTGGCGTTGGCGAGGTTCGACGCGGTCGTGTTGAGGCGGACGAGCTGCGCCGCCATGGCGCGACCGGAAATGTCGAAGACGGACATCGTCATGGCTTATTCTCCCTTCAGCGCCGTCATCACGGTCGAGATGCGGCCCTGGAGGAAGGAGAGCGTCGTCTTGTACTGGACGGCATTCTCCGCGAACAAAGTCTGCTCGGTCGACAGCTCGACGGTATTGCCGTCGAGCGAGGCTTCGAGCGGCACGCGGTAACCGGCCGCCTGGTTGGCGGCCTGATCGAGCGACTGGCCCGACTGCGCGGACGCGAGCGCCTTCTGGAAATCGAAGTCGCGCGCCTTGTAATTGGGGGTGGCTGCGTTCGCGATGTTCGACGCGAGCAGCGACATGCGCTGCGAGCGAAGCTTCAGCGCGTCACCGCTCACACCGAAGAGCGTATTGTCGTTTGCCATGTCGCCCTTCCTTTTCTTCCTAAAGTTTCCGGTGCCGCTGTCGTGAACAGTGTTGGACGGCGGCGTCGCCAGCATCGTTGCAAAGGGTGTGCCAGTTTGTTGGCGGCACTCCGAGAAACCGTGCCGGCAAGGCGTGCCAAGGCGTGGGCGGCAAATTTTTGCCGGGGGCGGCAATTTTTTGCCGGTGTTTGGGCGGAGGCAGTTGAGCGTGGAATTTTTCGCGCAGGTCGGACGGCTTCTGGACCCGGTAGCGCTGTTGATCGTGTTCGGTGGGGCTTCGGTCGCGGCGCTGCTCCGCGGCGGACGTACGGCTTTCGGGCCGGCGTTCGCCGCGTTGAAACCCTTCTTTTCCGCAAATCCCGAAGCCGACGCGCTGGCAGCGGTGGTTGCCGTCGGCAAGGTCGAGAAGATCGCCCAGACCAAGAGCATCGTCAGCGCCGACCGCGTCTCCACGACCGGCCGCTTCCTGCGCGAGGCCATCCGCAAGCTGTCCGAAGCCCAGAATAGCGAGGCCTTCGCACGCTGGGCCAAGGAGACGCTGGAGGCGCGCGCACGCCGTCACGCCGCCAACGGCACCTTCTGGCGTGACCTGGCCGATGCCGCGCCGGCGATGGGCATGTGCGCGACCGTGCTCGGCCTGGTGCGCATGTTCGCGCATATGACCGATCCCGCGCTGATCGGCGCGCCGATGGCGACCGCTCTGGTCGCCACGCTGTGGGGCATCCTGCTCGCCAATCTGATCGCGGGCCCGGTTGCCGACCGGCTCGAGCGCCTGTCCGAGGCCGAGCTGGCCTGGCAGCGCCGCACGCTCGACCATTTCTGCGCGCTGGCGCGCGCCGAGCTCGATCATGCGCGCGGGCTGCGCCGCGTGCTCGAGAAGAATTTCGACGAACGGGGCTACGGCACGTGAAAGCCCGCGCGGGACGCCAGCGGTGGGCGTTGAGCTTCGCGGATTTGTGCCTGCTGCTGCTCGGCTTCTTCGTGCTGCTGCAGGCCAAGCCCGATGCCAACCATCTTTCCGCCGGCCTGCGGGCCGCGTTCGGCGCGCGTGCGGATGCCGCGCTGCAGGAGAAGGCCAATACCTGGTTCGAGCCGGGCGAGGCCGTTTTGACCGCGCAAGGCCATAAGATCATTGACGATTTTGCGCAGGCTGCGGGCCATGGCGGGTTGATCGTCAGCAGCCGCGGGACCGAACCCAAGGCGGCGCGGTTCGATGGCTGGGAGCTGGCGGCGGCGCGCACCGCGGCGGTGGCGCGCGAGCTCAGCAAGGCGGGCATCGCGCAGGAGAAGGTCGCGGTGGCGATCGACCCGGCCACGGGCGGCGGGCAGGTTATTCAGATCACGCGGAATTGAGGACTATTCCCGTCGGGCGCGGGCCTGGATTGCCGCGCCGCTACGCGGCTCGCAATGACGCTGCTCCTTTTCTCCACCGTCATTGCGAGCAATTCAGCTTCTATGAGCAACGACCGCCTTTCTGGCACGGCTTTTGCAGAATTACGGGCATGACGAAGCGTGCCCTCCTTATGCTGGCCCTGCTTGCCGCACCTGCGGCGGCGGCGACGCCTCAGTTCCAGAATATCGACGCGCTCGAGGCGCGGCTGGTCAATGCCCTTGGCGCCGGTATCGGCGAGCCGGGCGGCCCGGCGACGGGGATCGACCGTCGCCTCAAGCTTGCCGCCTGCCCGGCGACGGTGCAGATCGACCCGCCCGTCATGGGCGCGGTCGCGCTGCGCTGTGCGCCGTTAAACTGGCGCATCCGCGTGCCGATCGCGCGCCTGGGCACCGCGCAGAACGTGGCGATGGGCAGTGTGATGGGCGCGCGGGGCGAGATTGTCGTCCGGCGTGGCGATCCGGTGGATCTGATTGCCGAAACCAACGGTTTCAGCGTCAGCGTTTCGGCCATCGCACAGGAGGATGGAGCCGCAGGAAGCCGCATCCGGGTCAAGGCCGACGATCAAAAAAGCCCGATTTTTGCGGAGGTTATCGAAGCTGGCCGCGTAAAATTACCAGGATTTAAATAATTGGCGATTGTGCCGTTATACCGATCAGGCGATGGTTTTGATCGGACGAGTGTGATGCGAAAGGATGCGACGATGATTAACGCAGTCGGACCGACCGGCATCACGCGCACCTCTGTCGTGCGCAGCGAAGGCGTGGCCAAGAACGAGCCCGTCGCCAAGGTGGATTCCACGGATGCGCAGGCGTCCGGCGCGATCACGACGCCCGCCGCCGAACTGGCCGCGCAAGGCGCGCCGATCGACACCGCCAAGGTGGCATCGATCCGCGAAGCGATCGCGAACGGCACCTACAAGATCGATGCGAAGGCGATCGCCAACCGCATGATCGAACTCGACCTGCCGACCAAGTGAGCGACAGCGCCCTTCAGCAGCTGAGCGACGCCCAGACCGCCTTGATCGCGGCGCTGGACGCGAAGGATATCGACGCGATCGACGCGGCCAATGCCGCAGTCGCGGTCGCGGTGGAAGAAGTGCGCGTGGTCGGCGGCTGGCGCGAGCGCCCCGGCCTGCGCGACGACCTGATCCATATCCTCAAGAGCGCGGAAGCGGCACGCGGCCATATCAACGCGCTGTCCGACCAGAACCGCCGCAACCTCGACAAGTTGATCAGCCTGAGCGGGACGCAGCGCGCCACCGCCTACGGACGCAGCGGCAAGCTGAGCTGAGGCCCGGCTTATAAGGAGCGGGTGAGAGCGCCGGCCGGAAGGCCGGCGTTTTCGTTTGTGGGTAAACCTATCGCCATCGCTCTTCTCCCCTCCCGCCTGCGGGAGGGGTCGAGGGTGGGCACTCCTCCTGATCTGCGTATTTCGATTGAGGTTGGATGCCCACCCCTAACCCCTCCCGCTTGCGGGAGGGGAATTCGGCTTTTCCACAGTCAAATTCTGGCACGCCTCTTGCTTCTTTTACGCCGTCAGTAAGAGGTAAAGATGGCGACCAAAGCGATGAACCGCAGGCTGTGGATCGGTTCGATCAAGGGGGCAATCCTCCCCTTGGCGACCTTGATGCTCGTCGGCCTGATGATCGTCCCCGTGCCGAGCATCGTGCTCGATATCGGCTTCATCACCAATATCCTGATCAGCCTGGCCGTGCTGATGGTCGCGCTGAATGCCGAGAAGCCGTTGGATTTCTCCGCCTTTCCGACCGTCCTCCTCTTCGCCACCCTTTTGCGCCTGGCGCTGAACGTCGCCTCGACGCGTGTCGTGCTGGTCAACGGCCATACCGGCGCCGCAGCCGCGGGCCATGTGATCGAGGCGTTCGGCCACTTCCTGATCGGCGGCGACTATGCCGTCGGCCTGTTCGTGTTCGGCATCCTGATGATCATCAACATGGTGGTGATCACCAAGGGCGCGGGCCGCGTGTCGGAAGTGTCCGCGCGCTTCACGCTGGACGCGCTGCCCGGCAAGCAGATGTCGATCGACTCCGACCTCTCCGCCGGCCTGATCACGCCCGAGGAAGCCAAGATCAAGCGCGTCGAGCTGGCGACCGAAGCCGATTTCTACGGTTCGATGGACGGCGCCTCCAAGTTCGTGAAGGGCGATGCCGCCGCGGGCGTGCTGATCCTGGTGATCAACATCATCGGCGGCCTGATCCTGGGCGTCGTCAGCCACAAGATGGCGGTCGGCGACGCTGCCTCCAATTATATCCAGCTCGCGATTGGCGATGCGCTGGTCGCGCAGGTTCCGGCGCTCTTGCTCTCGATCGCGGCCGCCGCGATCGTGACCCGCGTCAAATCGGACGTCGACCTTTCCAACCAGATCACCGCCCAGTTCGGCATGGCCAAGGCCTGGCCGCCGGTAGCGGGTATCCTCGGCTTCCTCGGCGTCCTGCCGGGCATGCCGCATTTCGTGATCCTGCCCGCAGCCGGCGTCGCCGCCGCGATCGCGTGGAAATTGAAGAAGGCCAAGGACGCCGCCGCCGCGGTGGCCGCGATCCCCGCCCCCGCCCCGGTCGTCAATCCGAGCCAGATCCAGTGGGAGGAAGTGTCCGACGGCGCCGCGCTGAGCCTTGAGCTGGGCTATGGTCTGGTGGCCTTGGTCGACGAGCGCAAGGGGGCGCCGCTGATGGCGCGGATCACGGGCATTCGCCGTCAGCTGAGCCGCGAGCTGGGCTTCGTGGTGCCGCTGGTGCGCGTGCGCGACAATCTGTCGCTCGGGCCGAACAGTTATCGCATTACCGTAGCCGGCGTAGTCGTGGGCGAGGACGAATGCTGGCCCGACGATCTGCTCGCACTCGATTCGGGCGAGCTGATCGCGACGGTCGAAGGCCGCATGGTCAAGGATCCGAGCTTCGGGCTCGACGCGGTCTGGATCCGTCCCGAGCAGCGCAACGATGCCGTGATCGCGGGTTATACCGTGGTCGACGGCGCGACCGTGATCGCGACCCATCTCAACCAGTTGATCGCCAATTCGGCCGCCGACCTGTTCGGCATGGACGAGGCGCAGAAGCTGCTCGACGCGCTCAAGGAGAGCGCGCCGCAGCTGGTCGCGGGGCTCACGCCGCAGCCGCTTACGCTGGCGCAGCTCGCCGCGGCCTGCCGCGCGCTGCTGGCCGAGGGCGTGCCGCTCAAGGATTTCCGCCGGGTGGCGGAGGCGATGATCGACGCGTCGCGCGAAGGGACCGATCCGGTGCAGCTCAACGAAGCGGTCAGGCAGCGGATCGGCGCGTTGATCGTTCAGACGATCGTGCCGGTTCGTATGCCCCTGCCCGTCGTGACGTTCGATGCGGAGCTGGAAGGTCTGCTCGCGCAAGCCGTGCGGGTCGGCCCCAACGCCGCGCATCCGTTCGAGCCGGCGCTGGCGCAGCGCATCATCGCGGCGGTGAATCAGGCGGCGCAGCCCCTGCTCAACAGCGCCACGCGCTTCGCCTTGGTGACCTCGCCGCTGGCGCGCCGCGCGGTGGCAAGACTTCTTAAACCGCATTTGCCTGAAACTCCGATCATGTCCTTCCTCGAGATTCCCGATGGCAAGGCGGTCGAAGTGATGGCGATCGTGGGCAGCAATGCGACGCAATCCGCGCCGACGCTGCCTAACGCGCCGGAGATGGCATGATGAGCCTGGCGCAATATGCTGCCCCCGAGGGGGCGATGACCTATCAGCGCAAGCCATCGCGGCCGGACCCGGCAGCGCTGGCGCGGCAGCATATGCCGCTGGTGCGCAAGATCGCATGGCACGTCCATGGCCGCGTATCGAGCGCGCTCGACGTCGAGGACCTGGTCCAGATCGGCATGGTCGCTTTGGTCGAGGCCGCCAACGGCTATGAGGATCGCGGCCACGCTTTCTCGACCTATGCGTCGATGCGCATTCGCGGCGCGATGATCGATCATTTGCGCCGCCATGCGACGATCTGCCGGTCGGGCATGGCCAAGCGCAAGGCGATCAACGAGGCGACCGCCAGGTTCGAAGCGCAATGGGGCCGCGCCCCAAGCGAAGCCGAACTGGCCAAGGCGATGGGCATGGACCCGGCCGAATATCGCGAAATGGCGGATGCGTCGGTCTCGGTGCGTCAGGAATCATTGGACGAGGTCTATTCGGACCAGTCGATGTGGTTTGCCGACGTCGAGGAGCGCGTCGACCAGACGCTCGAACGCGAGCAGCTGGCCGGGGCGCTGGCCGAACATATCTCCGAATTGCCCGAGCGCGAGGCGATGGTGCTGCAGCTTTATTTCGTCGAAGAGATGAATCTCGACGAGATCGGCCAGACGCTGGGCGTCGGTGCCGCACGCGTGTGCCAGATCAAGAAAGCCGCGCTGGATCGACTGCGCAAGTCGCTCAGCGAGTGGGCGGATTGATTTAGAACCTGAACGCATAAACGACCGCCTTCGGCACAAAGGCTGAATGGCCGAGATTGGTGGTTAGCCGACTGGCAGCTTTTGGTCGGCGATGCCGCGAAAGCTGCCGTTCGACACAACCTCATACAGCGACCACTTCCGACACGGTTGCGGCCACCGGAGTTCCGTGTAAGTCACGCGCTTACCCGCGGCTGCCGCTTGCGCTCCTGGTGATTGTGGACGGAACACTGATTGCGCCGTTTTGGTAGAAGTCGGACAATTGTGACTTGAGTGTTGAAAAACGGCGCCTAGCATAAACACTCGCGTTCAGTCCAAAACTTGGGGCCCTGATGGATAATGTAGCTGTATCGATTGGGGTGCCGACGCTGGTCAGGCTAAAGGGGGATCATGTGGTCCACATGGTTCGCCCCGCCGCGCTGCCCTATATCCGGAACCTCCCGCTCGCGATCACCGGCCTCGCGCTGGTTCTCGCGAATTTCGTGTTCGTGGGCACGCCCGCGTTGAAACGCCTGGATACGTATCAGGGCTTTGCCTTGATCTCGATTTCCTGTTTCGTCGCGCTTCTGCTGGCGCTTTTCTTCGTCGGCCGGCGCGTCCGCGTGTCGACGGACGGGCCGGACTATGCGGGCGTGAAATTCATGCCGCAATGGACACTGTGCCTGATCACCAGCGGTTCGGCCTCCGTGGTCCTGTCGCTGCTCGGCTCGATGCACTGATCGTGGACGGAGGGGCGACCCTCCGTCAAACGTTCCGCCAGATCGGCCTTTCGTGCGCGGCGGGCTGCCGCGGCATCGACCCACTGGCGAATGCTCGACGGCCAGCAATGACGATATCAGACCTAACAGCTAAGGCGGTCGCGCTGCGCCTTACTCACGTCCGCTTTCAAAGCGCGGTCAAGCGGTGAATGACCGGGAATGGGTCGAGAGCAGCCAGTTCGCTTTATGAGTCTACAGCGTGGTTCTTCCCGCCTGCGAGGAGGGTGACCGCAGCGCGCAGTGTTGTGGCGGAGGGGGAGTTCACCCCATCCAATTCGCCAAGCCGCTATGCCCCTCCACCATCGCTATGCGATGGTCCCCCTCCCCGTTCCGGAGAGGATCTATCTGTGCGTCGCCGCGGCCGCGCAGGGATCGCGTTCGATCTGGATCGTCGCGTGGCCGATGCCGAAGCGCTCGTGCAGCAGGCCCGCCACGGTGCGCCGCATTTCTTCATGACTCACTTCTTCGGTTATCGCGATGTGGACCGATCCGTTCACGTCGCTGATCGCCATCGACCAGACATGGAGGTCGTGCACGCCGCATACGCCCGCTTGCTCGGCGATCGCCTGGCGGATCTCGGTGAGGTCGAGCCCCTTGGGCACGCCTTCGAGCAGAACGTTGATCGTGTCGCTGAGCAGGGCCCAGGTCCGGGGCAGCACCCATAAGGCGATGCCGATCGCCACGATCGGATCGATCCAGCCCTTGCCGGTATAGCGGATCAGCACCGCGCCGACGATCACCCCGAACGAGCCGATCGCATCGGACCAGACCTCCAGATAGGCGCCCTTAACCGCCATGCTCTCGCCGCGGCCGCCCATCAGCACGCCCATCGAGATGACGTTGATGACCAGGCCGATCGCAGCCACGACCAGCATGCCGTCCGCCGCCACCGGCTCGGGCGTACGGAAGCGGCCGATCGCCTGCACCAGGACATAGGCCGCCGCCGCGAACAGCAGCAGCGCATTGAAGGCGGCGGCGAGGATTTCGAGGCGCTTGTAACCGAAGGTCCGCTTGTCGTCGGGCGCCTTGGTACCGATCCGGACCGCCATCAGCGCGATCACCAGGGCGGCGACGTCGGTCAGCATGTGCGCCGCGTCGGACAGAAGCGCGAGACTATTATAAAGGAAGGCGCCGACCAGCTCGATCGCGAGCACCGATCCCGACAGGATCAGGGCGATGCCGAGCGACCGCGCGCTCGCGCCGGCGGTATGGTCGTGATGGCCGTGGCCATGCCCATGATCGTGCCCATGGCCATGACCATGATGGTGGTGATGGTGGCCGTGATCGTGCGAATGATCGTGGTCGTGGCTGTGCGCGGCGCTCATGCCCGCGCCTTAATGTCTGTCCGCGCGAAAGGGAATTCGTTCGCGACGGGCCGAAATCGTCTCGCTGCGTCCGCAACGACGGCATGAAAGCGGGCCATCATTGCGGACGGTTTGAGCGGCGGAGCTATCCGGCCCCATATAAAAGAAGCCCCGGGCGCCAAGGGGGAACAGCGCCCGGGGCCTCAACGCCCGTTATTGGGTCAATCCGCCAGGGATTACTGGAGCAGCTTGAGAACGCTCTGCTGGCTCTGGTTCGCCTGGGCGAGCATCGCGGTCGATGCCTGCGACAGGATCTGAGACTTGGCGAGGTTCGTGGTTTCGGTGCCGAAGTCGGCATCCTCGATCCGCGAACGTGCGTCGGTCAGGTTGGTGATGTTGCTCGTCAGGTTGTTGACGACCGAACCGAGGCGGCTTTCCGCGGCACCCAGAGTAGCGCGCTTGGTACCGACCTTCGTGATCAGCGTGTCGAGCGAAGTCAGCGCAGCCGTGGCGCCGGCGCCGGTCGCGTCAGCGATGTTGACCGAGCTGACAGCCGACAGATCGAGCTGCGTGAAGTCCATGCTGACCGTGTCGCTCGAGCTCGAGCCGGTCTGGATCGTCACGGTGCCCGCCGAGCCGGCCGAACCGGTGAACAGGCCGACGCCGTTGAACTTGGTGTTCGACGTGATCGACGTGATCTGCGAGGCCAGAGCCGTGACTTCGGTCTGCAGATTGGTGCGATCGCTGGTCTGGTAGGTGCCGCTGGCAGCCTGAACCGAAAGTTCGCGGATGCGCTGCAGCATGTTGGTGACCTCGTCCAGCGCGCCGTCGGCGGTCTGGGCCATCGAGATACCGTCGTTGGCGTTACGGACCGCCTGGGTCATGCCACGGATCTGCGAGGTCATCGAAGACGAAATGGCGAGGCCTGCGGCGTCGTCCTTCGCGGAGTTGATGCGCTTGCCGCTCGACAGACGCTCCATCGCGGTCGACAGGGCCTCATTGGCCATGCGCGAACCATTCTGGGCCCGAAGAGCGCTGACGTTGGTGTTGATAACAGTCACTGTGGGTTCCTTTCCCGCTCAAATCAGGCAGTCTTGGACAGTGGTCCTGTTCCCGCCTCGAAACTGGTAACGGCAGGGGTCACGGGAGCTTTAACCAGAAAATTTTCGGGCGATCGAAAAAGTCGGTCCAAGGCGCCCGCGCGATGCCCGCATACATGTGAGGGCGCGGTGCGCGGGCGATGCGCGGCGTGCGGGCAAGCACAGGCAAGCGCGCTACGCGCCCGTTCTATTAAGACTTTTTAAGTTAATTCCGGGGTAACCAGGGCCCGCGGCAAAAAATTGCCGGGGTGTTCGAGGAGTTTCCATGAGCCAGATCGGTCTGAGTGAAGGCGCTGCGGCGGTTGCTCCCGCTCTTGCGTCCTGGCTCGCCGGGGTTGGCTTGCCGACGGTGCGAATCAGCGCCTCCGACACCGCCCCCAAGGACATGATCCGGATCATCGCGGCTGCGGAGCGGTCTTCCGCCCGGCACAGCGACATCCTGCTCGACGTGCGCGAAGGCGCACCCGTTTACACCCAGGCCGCCAAGGGCTTTCCGGCCGAGATCGGCTTCGGCATCGAGGACATGGCGTTCGGTCATGCGCTGATCGCCGAGCTGATCCGTCCCAATGGCCGTCCGTCGTGCGGCGAGCCCGAAAGCGCCGGCTTCCTGACGCTTGCCGCCCGCATCGCCGCGCATGACGCGACCGTGCTGGTGCTGGGCGAGACCGGAACCGGCAAGGAAGGCCTTGCCCGTTTCATCCATGCCCGCTCGCCGCGTGCGGAGGGTCCGTTCGTCGCGATCAATTGCGCGGCGCTGCCCGAAACCATGCTCGAAGCGATGCTGTTCGGCCACCAGAAGGGCGCCTTCACCGGCGCCGCGGGTGCGGGCGAAGGCCTGTTCCGCGCGGCCGAGGGCGGCACGCTCCTTCTGGACGAGGTCGCCGAATTGCCGCTTCCGCTCCAGGCCAAGCTGCTGCGCGCGCTGCAGGAGCGCGAGGTTCTGCCGATCGGCGCGACCAAGCCGATCGCGATCAACGTCCGCGTCGTTGCCGCCGCCAACCGCGATCTGGCGACCGAAGTCGCCGAAGGCCGGTTCCGCGCCGACTTGTACTGGCGTCTGAACGTGATGCCGCTGATGCTGAAGCCGCTCGCCGAGCGCCGCCTCGACGTCCGCGCGATCACCGCGACCTTGATGCTGCGCCACCTGACGCCGGGCGAAACCTTCCCCTGGCCGACCGCGGGCGCGATCGACCGGCTGATGAGCCATGGCTGGCCGGGCAACGTCCGCGAGCTCGAGAATGTGCTGCAGCGCGCGATGCTGCTGCGGTCGACCGACCGGATCGAGGCGCACGACCTCGCGATCGAGGCGGGCACGCTCGCCGCGGCGCAGAGCGTCCGCCACGCGCCCAAGGCAGGCCCCGCGGGCCGCGCCAAGGTTCCGGCCAACACCACGACCCGCCTCGCCGATGCGGCGCGGACGTCCGAATATGAAGCGATCGAAGAAGCCCTCGCCGCGACCGGCGGTCACCGCCTGCGCGCGGCCGAGCGGCTGGGCATCAGCGAGCGCACGCTCCGCTACCGGCTCGCCGGCATGCGGCAGGCGGCGTGAGGAGGCTTAGGCGATGAGCGCGATCACCCCCACCACCCTGCTCCAGATGCGGAGCGCCATTCTCCAGCAGAATAGCGCGCTGCAGCAGGCTGCGGCCAATGCCGCCAAGCCGATCAACGGCATTGGCGGCGCGGGTGCCGCGGGCGGTATCGCCGGCGGCGCCGGCGGTGTCGATTTCACGAGCGCGATGAAGAGCGCGCTCAACCAGGTCAACGATCTGCAGGCCGGTGCCGAGCAGGCGACCAATAGCTACGAGCGCGGTGAGACCACCGATATCGCCGGCGTGATGCTGGCGCGCGAGAAAGCTTCGGTCGGCTTCCAGGCGACCCTGCAGGTCCGAAACAAACTCCTGTCCGCGTACAAGGACATCATGAGCATGCCGGTATAATCGATGAGCGACGCATCCCTCCCCGTCCCCGTCTCCGCAGCCAATAACCCGTCGGGCGCCATGCTCGAACGGGTGAAAGGCTTTACCGGCCAGCCGGCTGTCCAGAAGAGCCTGCCTCTTCTCGGCATCGCCGCCGCCATCCTGATCGCGTTCCTGGCCTGGACCAGCTTCGCCAAGGGACCGCAGCGCGACCTGTTCAGCGGGCTTTCCGATGCCGACAAGGCGGCGGTCGCCGACACGCTAAAGGCGTCGAACATCAATTACACGCTCGATCGCTCGACCGGCGCGCTGACCGTGTCCGACGGCGATTATTACAAGGCAAAAATGCTGCTGGCACAGGCCGGCCTGCCCAAGAGCGCGCCCGACGCGAGCAGCGTGATCGCGTCGCTGCCGATGGGCGCGAGCCGCGCGGTCGAAGGCGAGCGTCTGCGCGATGCCCGCGAAACCGATCTGGCGCGCACGATCGAGCAGATCGACGCGGTACAGGCGGCCAAGGTCCATATCGCCGCCGAGCAGCAAAGCGTGTTCGTGCGCGACGAAGCGCCGGCTTCGGCCTCGGTGATGCTGACGCTGCGCCAGGGCCATGCCTTGTCCGACGGCCAGACGCAGGCGATCGTCAACCTGGTCGCCTCGTCGGTTCCAGGCCTGTCGCCCGACAATGTGTCGGTGGTCGACCAGTCGGGCCATCTGCTGAGCAAGAAGGGCGGCGACGGCACGGCCGACAAGCAGCTCGACATCCAGAACCAGGTCGAGCAGCGTTATATCGACGCCGTCTCCAAGATCCTGACGCCGATCGTCGGCGCGGACGGCTTCACCACCGAAGTCCATGCCGATCTCGATTTCGCCGAGACCCAGGCGACGCGCGAGAGCTTCCCCAAGGACCAGAGCGTGATCGCCTCCGAGAAGGGCCAGTGGGCGAATGACGGCGCCAATGGCGGCACGCCGCCCGCGGGCGGCATCCCCGGCGCGATCGCCAACCAGCCGCCGAGCGCGGCGCAGGTTTCGACCCAGCCCAACCAGACCCAGGCCGCCAATCCGGCGGTGCCGGCGACCGCGGGCGCACCCAATGCCGGCGCGGCAGCCAATGCGACGCAGGGCAAGACCAGCGAGCAATATGATCGTACGTTCCAACTTGGTCACGAAGTATCGGTCACGCGTAACCCCGTTGGTTCTGTGAAGCGCCTGTCGGTGGCGGTTGCGCTGAAGCAGGGTGCTAAGCCGCGCGGTGTGGCCGAGATGGCGCAGATCGAGCAGCTGGTGAAGGGCGCGGTCGGCTTCGACCAGAATCGCGGCGACGTGGTGGCGCTGACCTCGCGCACCTTCGTCGACCCCGAGGCCGCACCCGTCGCCAAATGGTATGAATCGCCGTGGGTCGGCGTTGCCGGCCGCAACGTGACCGGCCTGGTCATCGCGCTGCTCGCCTTCTTCGGCGTGATCAAGCCGCTGATGAAGCGTCGCGCCCAAATCGCGGCGGCCCAGGCGACCGGCGCGATCGGCCGCCCTGCCGCGGCGCGCAACAATCCCGCGCTGGGCAACGAGATCGCCGCCGCGCTCGCGAACGAGGCGGTCAACGATCCCGGCAAGCGCGTCACGCTCGACATGATCGAGGCCGCACCGGGCTATTCCGACCGCGCCGCCCTGATCCGCAATTTCGTCCGCCAGGACCCCGACCGCGCCGCCTTGGTGGTGCGCGACCTGATCCGCGCCGATATGCCGGCGGGAGCTGAGCAATAATGGCCGAGGCAGATCCCCAGATCCCGGGCTCGGCCGAAGTCAGCGCCGAGCCGGCCGGCAGCGAAGCCGCCGCGATCCTGCTGATGCTGCTGGGCGAGGAAGAGGCTGCGCAATTGCTCGGCCGGCTCGACCCGCAGGAAGTGCAGACGCTGGGCGGCGCGATGTTCAGCGTGGCCGACGTAAGCGAAGGCCAGGTCAACAAGGTGCTCGACCAGTTCGTGCTCCGCGCCAGACAGCGCACCACGCTCGGCTTCGGCGCGGGCACGCAAATCAAGCATATCATGCAGAAGGCGCTCGGCAACGAACGCGCCGAGAACATGCTCGCGCGCATCACCCCGCAGGAACAGTCCAAGGGGCTGGAAGCGCTGAAGTGGATGGATGCGCGCACGATCGCCAACCTGATCGAGAATGAGCATCCGCAGATCATCGCGCTCGTGCTGGCGCATCTCGACGCGCCGGTCGCAGCCGACGTGCTGCAGCTGATGGACGAGGATCTGCAGGCCGATCTGGTCTACCGCGTCGCCACGATGGGCCCGGTGACCCAGGATGCGATCGAGGATCTGGAGCGGTTGCTGCTGCGTCCGGTGGCGCCGGCCAAGTCGGGCGGCACGACCAAGCGCGGCGGTACCACCGACGCGGCGCAGATCGTCAACAATGCCCGCAAGTCGGCCGAGCAGCGCATCATCAAGGCGCTGCAGAAGCTGGACAAGAATATCGCGCGGTCGGTCGAGGACGAGATGTTCGTGTTCGACAACCTGATGGCGCTGGACGACAAGAATCTGGGCACCCTGCTCCGGTCGGTCGACGGCGAGATCCTGGTGGTCGCGCTGAAGGGCGTCGACGAGCGGATGAAGACCAAGATGTTCGGCTGCATGTCGAGCCGCGCCGCCCAGTCGATCCAGGACGCGATCGCCGACAAGGGCCCGATGCGCCTCGCCGAGGTGCAGGAAGCGCAGAAGGAAGTGCTCGCGATCGCCCGCCGCCTGGCCGCGGAAGGCACGATCCAGCTAGGCGGCAAGGGCGACGATTATGTCTGATATGTCGTCCGCCGCTTCCCGCCAGTTCGAGGACGCAGCCCGCGTCCCGGTATGGACCCGGCCCTCGAGCGGCGGTTTCACCGCGCGAGCGGGCGAGACCGGCGGTTTTTCCGCCTGGACGCAAGGGGATCCGGGCCAGAACGCCGATCATGGCTTCCGCAGCAACGCGTCGAACGACGTCGGCGACGCCGAGGCGCTGATCGCGCAGGGCTATGCGGACGGGCTCAACGAAGGCCGCCGCCTGGCGATGATCGAGCTGGAAGAAGAGCGTGCCGCGCTCCAGAGGCTCGCCGCCGGGCTCGATTGCCTCAATCCGCAGGGATCGGACGGGCTTGCGGCGATGCTTGCGGATTCGGTCAAGCGCCTCGTCACCCAGATCATGGGCGAGGTCGAGATCAATGCCGATACCTTGCTCGAACGCACGCAGGCGGTCGCGGCGATGATCGCGGAAGAGACCGCGCCGTCACGGCTGCGCCTCCATCCGACCGACGTCGTTCGCCTGGCCGGCGCGCCGATTTCGGTCGAACTGATCGGCGATCCGATGCTCGCACCAGGCACGATCGTGCTCGATACCGGCTCCGGCTGGGTCGAGGACGGTCCGCACGTCCGCCTCGAAAAGCTGCGCGCGCAACTCGACCGCCTGGGCGCGCCCAAGTGAGCGATCTGGCTTCGCGCGCGGGCGCGATGCTCGACGCGATCGATATCGAGACGGTCGGGCCGCGCCGCATCGGCCGCCTCGCCGCCTATGACGGCCTCATGCTCGAAGCGACCGGCTTTCGCGAGCCGGTGGGCTCGAACGCGCGCGTGATCGACGCCGATGGCCATGCCGCATTGGCCGAAGTGGTCGGCTTTCGCGGCGACCGCACGCTTCTGATGGCACTCGATGCCGACGCCCCGCATAGCTGCGGCGCGCGGGTCGAACCCGACCGGCGCGGTACCAGCGTCGAAGTGGGCGACGCCTTGCTCGGCCGCGTGATCGACGCGCTCGGCAATCCGATCGACGGGCTCGGCCCGATCGCCACGAAAGCGCGCTGGCCGCTCGCGGGCAAAAGATCCAACCCGCTCGACCGCGACCGCGTGACCGAGCCGTTCGACTTCGGCGTGCGCGCGATCAATTCGCTGCTCACCGCGGGCGTGGGCCAGCGCATCGCCATCGCCGCCGGCTCGGGCGTCGGCAAATCGGTGCTGATGGGCCAGATGCTGCAGGGCGCGAAGGCCGATGTGATCGTGGTCGGCCTGGTCGGCGAACGCAGCCGCGAAGTCTCGGACTTCCTGGCGACCAAGCTCGACAATGTCCGCCACAAGACCGCGGTGGTTGCGGTCCCGGCCGACCATCCCCCGATTCTGCGTCTGCGCGCCGCGATGCGCGCGACCGCGATCGCCGAATATTTCCGCGACCAGGGCAAGCGCGTGCTGCTGCTGATCGACAGCCTGACCCGCGTCGCGCATGCGCAGCGCGAGATCGGCCTGTCGCTGGGCGAGCCGCCGACGATGAAGGGTTACCCGCCTTCCGCGCTCGGCCTGATCCCGCGCCTGGTCGAGCGCGCCGGGGTCGACGTCCGCACCGGCGGATCGATCACCGCACTCTATACCGTGCTTGCGGATGGCGACGACACCACCGACCCGATCGTCGATACCGCGCGCGCGATCGTCGACGGGCACATCATCCTGTCGCGCCACCTGGCCGAGCAGGGCGTCTTCCCCGCGATCGACGTGGGCAAATCGCTGTCGCGCGTGATGGCCGACATTATCGGCCTCGAACATGCCGGCGCCGCGCGCACGCTGCGCCGCCTCTGGTCGGTCTATGAAGAGAATCGCGACCTGATTCTGATGGGCGCCTACAAGGATGGCAGCGATCCGGTGATCGATGCCGCGATCGCGCATCATCCTCTGATCCTTGAGTTTTTGCGCCAGGGCCAGAAAGAGCTGATTAATCTTAACGTCTCGGTTACCCAACTCGTTGATAACTTCGGGACATGAAAGCCCTTGCCGAACGCCGCGCCCGAATCACCCGAGTCCGTGAGGTCCAGCACCTCCAGGCCGTGAGCGAGGCCGCCACGGCGAACGGCAAGGTCGTCCAGCTCGAAGGCAATGCGGCCAAGCTCGCCGCGCTGAGGATGAGCCTGTCGCTCACCCCCGGCATCACCAGCGGCGCCAATCTGGGCAATGCCGGCGAAATGGGGCTGAGGCTCGACACGGTCCGCCACGGCCTGACCGACGCGATCGGCGCGGCCAAGGCGGTCGCGCTCGCCCGTGCCAAGGACCGCACCGACGCCGACATAAGGCGCGAAAGCGCCGAACGACTGGAAAACCGCGCTGTCGCGGAACTCCAGCAGCTGATCGAAGAGCGGATGATGGCGAATATCCGCCACCGCTCGCGCAAGGAGGCCTCCGATGCCTGACGTCGCGCTTTCCACCGCTTCTTCGCCGCTCGCAGCCTTGCTGTCGGGCGGCATGGTCGATTCCCAGAATGGCGCGGCTCCGCGCAGCGAGGGCCCGTTCGCGGCATTGCTCGAACAGGCGAACGGCGCGAAGGGGCAGGCCCCGGCCAAAAGCGGGACGCCCGATCCGTTCGCCGCCAATGCCAAGAACCCAACCGCGAGCAAGGCCGCTATCCTGCTTGCCGGCACCGCGCCGGTAACGTCCGCCGCACCCACAGCGGCGGCGACGGCAATCCCGGTTGCCCCGGCCACTGCCCCGCTTGCCAATCCGGCCGAGCCGCTGCCCGCCGAGAGCGAAGCCCCGAATGCGGCGCCCAAGGGCAAGAGCGGGGATCCGGACGCGGACAGCGACGACAAGGACGACGGCACCGACAAGCTGGCCGATGCGATCGCGTCCGGCCCGACCGCGGTGCTGGCACTCGCGCCCGCAATCGTGGCGCCGGTCATGGAGCATGCCGCGGCACCTGCTCAATCGGCTGCAGGGGCGCCGGTTGCGATCGATGCGCCGACCGCGCGCAAGCCTTTGAAGCTCGCCGCGGCTATGCCGACACACGCGGCTTTCAAGACGCGAGACGCGGACAGCGAAGGTCCGGCAGCAGCCGATCAAACCGCGGCAGCGCCGCAGCCTGGCGCGGATGCCGACGCACGCGCGCAGCAACGGCCGCAAATGCCCAGTGCCGATGACAAGCCGGCCCAAGCGGAGCTGCCGCCAGCCATCACCAAAATGGCCGTGGCGGTGCTGCAGCAGCGCGATACCGCCGCTACGACCACCAGCGCATCCGCGCCGACGCCTGCCGCCGAAGCCAAGGCCGCAACGCCTCAGCCCGCGCCGGTCGCCGACACCAAATCGGGCACCTCGCCGAGCGCAGCCGTCGCCGTGGCGACGACGCCTCTATCCGATCAGACGGATGCGGCATCCGCTGCGCCGCTCACGCTCGCTGCGGCCAACCCGACCGCTACCCCGGTCGCCGCCCCGATCGCCGCGAAGATTCAGCCGCAGCAGCGGACACAGGCCCAATCACCGGCCGTGCACCAACCGCAGCCCCAGGCTGCGCCAGCACATGCATCGACGCAGACGCGCCGCAGCGACGAGGCCGCCGCGCCGCGCCGGACAGGCGATGCACGGCGCCGTTCGAACGCGACGCCGACCGACGCCGCGTCGGCCGGCCTGAACCAGCCCGCCGCGGAGAGCGCGCAGGCGACGATCAGCCGCCCGGTGGGCAACGTCCAGGGCAAGGGCGACACGATGGTCGAACAGACGTTGACGATCGCCAAGGACGGCGCGTGGCTCGACAGCCTGGCCAAGGACATCGTCAATGCGGGCGCCGGCAACGACCTGCATTTCAAGCTCAACCCGGAGAATCTGGGCGCGCTCAGCGTCGCGATCAGCCAGAAGGACGACGGCGCGTCGATCCGCCTGACCGCGGACAATCAGCAGACGCGCGACATATTGGTCGATGCGCAACCCAAGTTGATCGCTGAGGCGCGCGCGCAGGGCCTGAAAGTGTCGGACACGCAGGTCGACGTCCGGCAAGACCAGAATCACAGCCAAAATCAAAACCCTAACCAGGACAGCCAGCGCTGGGCCCAGCAGCAATCGGGCCAGAATGCGATGTCCCAGAACGGGCAGAACCGCCAATCCTCACCAGGTCATAAACCATTTGTGAGCAACCTGGAGCGTAAGACGAGCACCGAGTCCGAATCATCCGATGGTGATTCGAACGGTCTCTATGCTTGAGATGGTGAGTAACAATGAGTGACGAAGCCGCAGCGACGCCCAAGAAGAAGGGCGGCAAGGTGAAGAAGATCATCTTGTTCGTGATCCTTCCGCTGATCCTGATCGGCGGTGGTGTCGGCGCGGGCGTATATGCGGCCGGCAAATTCAGCAGCCACAGCAGCGGGCCGAAGCTCGATCCGAATCGCCCCAAGCTTCTGCTCAAGGAAGGCGAAACCGGACCGGTCGACCTGCCCAAGGGCGCCAAGCCCGATCCGGCGGTCTACAAGTCGACCTATGTCCCGATGGATCAGCCCTTCACCTCGAACCTGCGCGATACCGACGGCTATCTGCAGCTCGGCCTGGGCGTTTCCACCTTCTACGACCAGAAGGTGACCGATCACCTCAAGGACAACGACATGGCGGTGCGTTCCGCGGTGCTCGAGGTCCTGGCCCAGCAGACCGCCGATTCGCTCAACACGCCGCAGGGCAAGGCCGCGTTGCGCCAGGAGCTGAAGGTCGCGATCAACAATGTGCTGCAGGCCCGCGAAGGCTTTGGCGGCATCGACGACGTCTATTTCACGAGCTTCATCATCCAATGAGCAAGGAAGCGCTCGAACCGGTGGATCCGTCGGCGATCCTGGAGGCGCTCGCCGCGGCTTCGCCCGGCATCGACTTCGCCATCGAGCAAACCGAGAGCGACGCCCCGGATGCGGCCGCAGCCGGCGCCGCGGCCGACGTTCAGCCGTTCGTGTTCGGCCAGGACAGCCCGCGCCCCACGGAGCGGCTGAGCGGGCTCGAGCGGATGGGCGACAAGATCGCGCGCGCGCTCCGCCCCGCGATCGAGCCGATCGCCCGCGCACGCGTTTCGGTGAATGCCGAGCCGCTGGAGCTGCGTCCCTATCAGGAATGGCAGGACGAGCAGCCCGAATTCTCGGCGCTTACGCTGTATCGCCTGCGCCCGCTCAAGGGTGGCATGCTGATCCAGCTGGACGCCAATTTCATCGCGACCCTGGTCGAGATTTTCTACGGCGGCGCGCCGGGCGCGTCGGTCAAGCGCAAGCCGGGGGACTTCACCGCGAGCGAGGAGCTGCTGCTCAATCGCCTGCTGGAAAAGATCTCGACGATCCTTGCCGGCCACTGGAACGACGTGACCCCGGTCGAGCTCGCGTTCGGCGCGCGCGAAACCAATGCCACTCTGGTTCCCTTCCTGCGTGGCGACGAGACGGTCGTGGTGCAGAAGTTTACGATCGGGGCCGGCGTGTCGCCGACAACGATCTCGGTCCTCTATCCGCTGGCGATGCTGCGCCCGATCGAGGAAAGGCTGGAAGCGCGCGTGCAGGACGAGGATCTGGCCGCGAGCGCGGATTGGCGCTGGCGCCTGGGTGAGGCGCTGGCGCAGGTCAGCCTGCCGGTGCGCAGCGTTCTGGCGCGGCCCGAAATCTCGGTCGCCGAATTGCTTGCGCTCAAGCTGGGCGACGTGATCCCGATTAATATCCAGCCGCGCACGCCGTTGCTTGCAGGGGCACGAAGGATCGCCGATGGCGTTATTGGTGAACAGGATGGGCGCGCCGCGCTCATGATCGAAAAAGTAGGGAATGCGTGAGCATGAGTGACATGACCGAAGCCCCTGTGCTCGACACCGGCCTGTCGGGCGGCCGCAACTACCGGTTGCTGGCCGACATCCCGCTGCGCCTGTCGGTCGAGGTCGGCTCGACCAGCCTCAAGCTCGCCGAGCTGATGGATCTGAACGAGGGCAGCGTGGTCGAACTCGACCGCCAGGCCAACGAATTGCTCGACATCCTCGTCAACGGCACTTTGGTGGCGCGCGGAGAGGTAGTGACGGTCGGCGGCAAGTTCGGCATAAGGGTGGTGGACGTCGTCGCCACGGAGGCGCGACTGTCGGGGATCGAACGACGCACATGATCGGTGGCTATTACCTCCTCCAGCTGTTCCTGATGGTTTTGCTGGTGGGAGGAATGGCCGTTCTATCCCTCTGGTTATACAAGAAATTACAGCCCGGCGGGCTGCCCTTCGGCGGCCCGCGCGAACGCGCGGTGCGCATCGTCGACGCGGTGCCGATGGGCCCGATGAGCCGGCTCGCCGTGGTCGAATTCGGTGGCAAGCGCATCCTGATCGCGGTGTCGCGCGGCCGGGTCGACACGATCGCCGAGGCCCCCGCCCCCACTTTCGCGCTGCCGGACGAATAAGATGGGCGCTCTCAGCACAGCAAAGCTCTCTCTCCCCTTGTGGGAGAGAGTTGGAGAGAGGGGTTCGATTGAGGGGGCTCGATGCCCCCGAGAGCGACTAGACAGCGAGCTGACGCTCGCTACCCCTCTCCCAACCTGTGGGGCCGAGCGATCGTCCCCCGGACGATCGCCAAAACGGCCCCACACCCACAAGGGGAGAGGGCTATTATGGCTCCTCCTTGGCGTCATCGCGCTTCTTGTCGCACTCCTCCTCGCCCATCCGGCATTCGCTCAAGCCGCGCCGGTTTCGACCACCGCGCCCTTGCCCGGCGCCGGGCCCGCGGTGAATCCATCGGGCGGGCTCGATCGCGCGATGCGGCAGATCGGCGGCACCGGCCAGCCGATGTCGCTGTCGCTGCAGATCCTGCTCTTGATGAGCCTGCTGACGGTGCTGCCGTCGCTGGTGCTGATGATGACCAGCTTCACGCGGATCATCATCGTGCTGTCGATCCTGCGCCAGGCGATCGGGCTGCAGCAGACACCGCCCAACCAGGTGCTGGTCGGCCTTGCCCTGTTCCTGTCGATGTTCGTGATGCGGCCCGCGATCGATCAGATCAACGCCACCGCGTACAAGCCTTATGGGGCGGGCCAGATCAGCATCGAGGAGGCGGTATCGCGATCGGGCAACGTGCTGCACGGCTTCATGATGCGCCAGACGCGCCAGACCGACCTCAAATTGTTCGCGGACATGGCCAAGGCGCCCAAGTTCACCGATCCCAACCAGGTGCCTTTCTCGATCCTGCTGCCGGCCTATATCACGTCGGAGCTCAAGACCGCCTTCCAGATCGGCTTCCTGATCTTCCTGCCCTTCCTGGTGATAGACCTGGTCATCGCCTGTACCCTGATGGCACTGGGCATGATGATGCTGTCGCCCGCGATCATATCGATGCCCTTCAAGCTGCTCCTGTTCGTTCTGGTCGATGGCTGGGCGCTGACGATGGGCAGTCTGGCCGGCAGTTTCCAGTAGTCATGGCGAGGCAGGCTATGGGCGATTTCAAAGGACACAGCTCCAGGCCTGAGACCCCGACTTTTGTCGGGGCGACGGCCTGCGGGGGCCGTCGTGGATAGCGCCGCCAGCCCCGATTATTTCATCGGCGTCGCCCAGCAGGCGCTGTGGGTGCTCGCGCTGTGCGCGGCGCCGATCCTGATCCCGACGCTGATCGCAGGCATCGTGCTGGGCATGATCCAGGCGGCGACCTCGATCAACGAGGCGACCTTGTCGTTCGTGCCCAAACTGATCCTGATCGGCTTCTGCTTCATCCTGTTCGGCAGCGCGATGCTGGGTCTGCTCGGCGATTTCACGCGCGACATGTTCGCGCGCATTCCCGACGTGGTCCGATAGGCGAGCCATGCTGCCGCCAGCCTTTGCGGGCGTCGAATCCTACCTCTGGGTGTTGTTGGTCGCGGCGATAAGGCCGGGCGCGGCTTTCTTCGCCGCGCCCTTGTTCGGCCAGACGACGGTGCCGGTGCAGGTGCGTTTCGTGATCGCGGTCGCGATCGGGATGGCGGGCTATGCCGCGGTCCCCTTCCACCTGCCCCCGGACGGCATCACCTCTTTCTCCGGAATAGGATTGGTGTTCGGCGAGGTGATGGCGGGGCTGGCGCTCGGCTTCGCGGTCCAGATCGGCTTTTCCGCCGCGATGCTGGCGGGCGAGACGATCGGCAATGTGATGGGCCTCGGTTTCTCGGCGATGATGGATCCCGCGACCGGCGCGCCGACTCCGGCGCTCGCGACTTTCCTGTCGATGATGGGCAGCTTCATGTTCCTGTCGATCGGCGGCCATCTGACGCTGGCGACGATCATCGTCGATTCCTACCGGTCGCTGCCTGTCGGCGGACCGGGGCTGAGCAACAATGCGATCCATGGTTTGGTGCTGTTCGGCGGCGACATGATCGCGGCAGGATTCGCGATCGCGCTTCCGGTCGGCTTCGCGCTACTGATCGTGCAGGTGGTGATGGGGATATTGTCGCGCTCCGCGCCCGCGATGAACCTGTTCGCGGTGGGTATGCCGGTGACCTTGCTGTCAGGCCTGATCCTGCTCGCGATCGCAGCACCCGCGATCGGCGAGGGCATCACCAATGCGATCGAGCGAGGGCTGGATCAGGCGCACCTGATCGCTAGTGGGCATTAAGAGGGCGTGGGCTGGGGCCGCATAACTCAAACGCTTCACGCGCCGGGGTCGATCACCACCTGGTTACGGCCGCCTTCCTTGGCGCGATAGAGCGCGACGTCGGCGCGGTGGAGCAGGTCTTCGCCCGATTCCTGGCCGTTCAATGCCGCAACCCCGGCGGAGAAGGTGACGCGGCCGATCGGGGTGCCGTCGGAACGCGAGCGCAAGGTGCGCCGCGACAGCGCCTCGCGGATCGCGTCGACGCGCGCGGCGGCTTCGATCACGGGCAGGCCTTCGAACAGAAGCACGAATTCCTCGCCGCCCTGGCGGCCGACGAAGGTGCGATCATCGGCGTCTTCCGACAGGCAATCGCCCACCAGACGGAGCACGCGATCGCCCACGGCATGGCCATGGACGTCGTTCAACCGCTTGAAATGATCGATGTCGCAGAAGGCGACCGAAAGTGCCGCATCGGCGCGACGCGCGGTATCGACCGCGCGGACCATCGCCTGCTCGAGCGCGCGTCGATTGGGCAGCCCCGTCAGCGGATCGCGCTCGGCGCACTCCTGGGCAACGCTGAGGTCGCGCTGCAGCGCGCGCAATTCGCCATTGGTGGAGCGAAGCCTTTTTTCCGCGGTCTCGGTGCGGTCGATCATCTGGCGCGTCACGTCGATCAACGCCTGGACCGTATCCTTGGGAAGCTTCTGCGCGTCGAGCGCCCTGGCGCTCGCGCTGAGCGCGCGGCCATAATCGGCAGCCTCGTCGGCCGAGCGATCGACCATCTCGACCGCGCCGTCGAGCCGGTCGCGGGCGGACTGGATCAGCTCGGCCAGCTGGGTCGCGAGCACCGCGAGATCGACCAGTTCATCGGCACCGATGATGTCGGTTTCCGCCGGAGCGGGCGGATCAAGCAGTTGCGGCGGATTGGCGACCGCATCCTCGTCCACCCCGAACAGGTTGCGCAACCAACCCTTGCGCTTGGCCGCGGACTGATCACCGGATTGGGATGGGATGCGATCGTGGAACATGCATCCGTTACGACCACACAAGGGGTTTCTTTATCGTTAAACGGACCTCTTTTCGGGCCGCACCAGCATGCTCAAAGCGAGGGCATTGCCGGTCGCCGCGCCCGATGCGGTATTGTCGTAAACGACCCAGGTCTCGGACGATTCGGACGCGGTCAAGACCGCCCGTGCGTGCATGGAGATGGCGCCCGCATCATAATCGGACCAATAGATGCGTGGAGCGCCATGGAGCCGGAAATAGGTAAGGCCGCGCCAGCCGCCGGGCGTGGCCGCTTCCGGAATCGGGGGCGGATCGGCCGCGACGCGGGCGACTGCATGATCGATCAGCACCCGTTCGGCCGGGCCGGAAAACCAGCTCGCATGGCGCGGCTCGATCACGAGGCGGGCCGATAGCCGGTTGCGGGCAAGCTGGAGAAATTGCGCTGCCAGCTTCGCGTCGAAGGCGAAGCTAGGCGGAAGCTGGACGAGCACGACCTGGAGCTTCGTGCCCAGACCGGCCACCTGATCCGCGAAAGATCGCAGGGGCTCGTCGATGTCGGCCAGGCGACGTTTGTGCGTGATTTCCTTGGGGAGCTTCACCGCAAAGCGAAAATCCGGTCCGACGCTGTCGGCCCAGCGCCGGTAGGTCCCGACGCGATGCGGACGGTAGAAGCTGCTGTTGATCTCCGCCGCGGTAAGGCGCGCGGCGTACCGCTCAAGCTGCGTGCCGTCCGGCGGGAAGCGGTCGCGCCACGCACCGGGGATCGCCCAGCCGGCGGTTCCGATCCTGATCGCGCACGCCATGACCACGGGAAAAAGCCGATACGTGTCCCCCGTTCCATCGAGCAGTTGAGCGGGCGGAACGAAGCGGCTATCCGCTTCGGCGCGCAGTATGGTGCGCGAAAGGCAAGAATGACGGCATCGATCGCGCTCGTCGACGACGACCGCAACATCCTGACCTCGGTGTCGATCGCGCTCCAATCGGAGGGATTCGCGGTCCGTATCTATACGGACGGCGAAACCGCGCTGAAGGCGCTGACCGAGAATCCGCCCGATCTGGCCGTGCTCGACATCAAGATGCCGCGCATGGACGGGATGGAGCTGCTCCGCCGCCTGCGCGAGAAGAGCGCGGTGCCGGCGATCTTCCTGACGTCGAAGGACGACGAGCTGGACGAGGCGCTGGGGCTGGCGCTGGGCGCGGACGATTATATTACCAAGCCCTTCAGCCAGCGGCTGCTGATCGCGCGCATCCGCGCGATCCTGCGCCGGGTCGAAAATCGCGGGCGCGACGACGAGGAAACCCCGCCTGCGGAAAAGATCGTGCGCGGGCGGCTGGAGATGGACCCGGCGCGCCACCGCGTCACCTGGGACGGCAAGGAGGTGACGCTTACCGTCACCGAATTCCTGATCCTGGAGGCGCTGGCGCAGCGGCCCGGCTTCGTGAAATCGCGCGACCAGCTGATGGATACGGCCTATCAGGACGATGTTTACGTCGACGATCGCACGATCGACAGCCACATCAAGCGGCTGCGGCGCAAGTTCAGGCAGGTGGACAACGACTTCAAGGCGATCGAGACGCTCTATGGCGTTGGCTACCGTTTTTCGGAGGAATGACGGCGAGGGCGGGTGGCGGCTGTCGCTCACCGGGCGCATCCTCGCAGTCAACATCTTCGCGCTGATCGTCCTGGCGGGCGGCTTCTTCTATCTCGATTCCTATCGCGTCCAGCTGCTCGAAGAGCGGACCGATGAGATTTCGACTGAAGCCAAGCTCGCCGCGACCGCGGCGGCCGGCGCGCCGTCCGACCAGGTCAATGCGTTGCTGGAGAAACTGGGCGAGGCGAGCGGCTATCGCTTCCGGCTCTACCAGGGGCGCGGTGCGCCGATCGATTCGTGGAGCAACGGCAAGCCGAGCTATGTGCTGCGCGACCCCAATGACGAGCCCTGGAAACGCCATGTCGCGCGTTTCATGGACCGGTTCATCGACCATGTCGTCGGCGCAGAGGTGCCCGAGCCGTTCGTCGAGCCCGATATCGACCGCATATCCGCCTGGCCCGAGGCGATCGAGGCGGCGAAGACCGGAAACGTCCAGACCGCGATCCGCCGCGCGCCGGCGCGGACGCCGGTGATCTCGGCGGCGATGCCGGTCGGCGGGCACAATCCGGGCGTGCTTCTGCTGACCAGCGACCAGCGCGACGTGATCCACACGGTGCGCGCCGAGCGCTTCTGGCTGGGGCTGGTGCTGTTGGGGACGACCGCGCTTTCGGTTGCGCTATCGTTGTTCCTGGCGCGCACGATCGCGCGGCCGCTCCGCCGGCTGGCGCTCGCCGCGCATCGCGTGCGGCTCGGCCGCTCGCGCGAGGTGCAGGTACCGCGGTTGCCATCGCGCCGCGACGAAATCGGCACGCTCGCGCGCGCGCTATCCGACATGAGCCAGGCGCTGAGGCAGCGGATCGACGCGACCGAGGCTTTCGCCGCCGACGTCGCGCACGAGATGAAGAATCCGCTCGCGTCGCTGCGATCGGCGATCGACAGCCTGGAGCTGGTCAAGGACATCGAGCTCCGCGAGAAATTGCTGACGGTGATCCGCGACGACGTGCGGCGCCTGGATCGGTTGATCACCGACGTGTCCGAAGCCTCACGCATGGACGCCGAACTGTCGCGGGCGCGGTTCGAATCGGTCGATATGGGGCATATGATCGAGCAACTGGTCGAGGCGCGCGAGGCGCGTGGGCTACCCAATGGCATCCGGCTCGCCTTCGGACGGCCGCACCGGGGCAGCGCGGTGTTGTTCGGGGACGGCCCGCGGCTGGCACGCGCGATCGAGAATCTGATCGACAATGCGATCTCCTTCTCCCCGAAAGACGGGCTGGTTCAGGTCACCGCGATGCGCGACGGGCAGCAAGTCGTGGTGCGGGTCGAGGATGACGGGCCGGGCGTGCCGCCAGGCGAGCGCCAGGCGATCTTCAATCGATTCCATTCGATCCGGCCCGAAGGCGAGGCGTTCGGGCGGCATTCGGGCCTCGGCCTCGCCATCGCCAAGGCGATCGTCGAGGGGCATACGGGCACGATTTCGGTCACCGACCGCGACGACGACAATCAGGGCGCGCGCTTCACCATCCGTCTGCCCGCGGCGGAGAAATGACGGTATTGCACGCCAGCTGCGTCGCGATCGGCGGACGGGGTGTGCTGCTGACCGGCGCGTCGGGCGCGGGCAAATCCGATCTGGCGCTGCGGCTGATCGACCGGGGCGCGACTTTGGTGGGAGATGACGGGGTCATAATCGAGGCGCGCGACGGCCGCCTCCACGCGCGGCCAGGCCCCAATATCGAGGGCCAGATGGAGGTGCGGGGCCTGGGCATCCTGGCTTTCCCGTGGAAAGAGGCGCCGCTCGCGCTCGAGGTGGCGCTCGACCAGCCGGTGCCGCGCATGCCGGACGAGATGCTGCCCTTCCGCCTGATCGAGGGGCTGACGTTGCCGATCATCGTGCTCGATCCGTTCGAGGCCTCGGCCCCGGTCAAAGTCGAGAAAGCATTGGCGGTGTATGGACTCGATCCATGAGTCGTCCGTCACGCATCCTTCTGGTCACTGGCCTGTCCGGCGCGGGCCGCACCACCGTGCTCAAGACGCTGGAGGACCTTGGCTGGGAGGCGGTCGACAATCTGCCGCTGAGCCTGCTCGACCGCCTGCTGTCGAGCCCCACCCCGCAAGGTGCGCCGGACGAGGAGCGCCCGTTCGCGATCGGGATCGACAGCCGCACCCGCGGATTCGACGCGCAGGGCATATTGCGGCGCGTGGCGCGGTTGCGCGAGGAGCAACCGGTCGAGATATTGTTCCTCGACGCCGCCGACGCGGTGCTGGCGCACCGTTTCTCCGCGACGCGGCGCCGTCATCCGCTCGCGATCGACCGGCCGGCCGAGACGGGAATCGCGAGCGAGCGCGAATTGCTCGAACCTTTGCGCGACGCGGCCGAGCATCTGATCGACACGAGCGAGCTTAGCTCCAACGCGCTGCAGCAGGAGATTCGCCAGCGTTTCGGCGGCGCGGAGGCGGTCGAGCCAACCCTGGTCGTCTCTTCCTTCAGCTATGCGCGCGGATTGCCGCGCGACGCCGATCTGGTGCTGGACATGCGCTTCCTGCGCAATCCGCACTGGGACGAGGCGCTCCGCCCCGGCACCGGGCTCGACGCCGATGTTTCAGCTTACATAGCCGCCGATCCGGCGTACGGCCCCGCGCTCGACCAGATCGAAGATCTTCTGAAGCTGTTGCTGCCGCGCTACGAGCGCGAGGGCAAAAGCTATATCACGATCGCGTTCGGCTGCACGGGCGGACGGCATCGATCGGTCCATGCCGCCGAGACCATCGCCAAGAGGTTGCGCGCGGCAGGATTTTCCCCCACCATCGCCCACCGTGACCTGGCTCAAAAACAATCAGGCGCGCAGGAGAGGAAGCCGGACGATGGCACTGGCGCAATCGTGGCGGTGAGCAAATGATCGGATTGGTGCTGGTGACGCATGGCCAGCTCGCAGCGGAATTCGTGCGTGCAATGGAGCATGTCGTCGGCCCCCAGGAGGCGGTCGAAGCGATTTGCATCGGGCCCGAGGACGATATGGAAGCGCGGCGCGCGGACATCGCGCGCGCGGTCGCGGCCGTCGACCAGGGGCGTGGGGTGATATTGCTGACCGACCTGTTCGGCGGAACACCCTCCAACCTTGCCATTTCGCTGATGGAGCCGGGCCGGGTCGAGGTGATTGCGGGCGTCAACCTGCCGATGCTGATCCGGCTGGAAGGCGCGCGCAAGATGATGAAGGTCCAGGCCGCGGTCGCCGCCGCGCGCGAAGCGGGCCGCAAATATATTTCGGTCGCCTCCGAAGTGCTGGGAGCGGCTGCCGCATGATGGTCGAGCGGACCGTCACCATCACCAACAAGCGCGGCCTGCACGCGCGCGCGAGCGCCAAGTTCGTCACGCTGGCATCGAGCCAGCCGGCCTCGGTCGAGGTCGAGAAAGACGGATCCAAGGTCGCCGGAACCTCGATCATGGGGCTGATGATGCTGGGCGCAGCGATGGGCGACAGCGTGATCATCAGCGCAAGCGGCGATGGCGCGGAGGACGCGCTCATGGCGCTTTGCGCCCTGGTCGAGGACAAGTTCGGGGAAGAATGACGTAGAGACCGATGTCCGGGGACATCGGGCCACGTCATTCTCGGCGGCGAAGAGCCGCCGGACAGCCGATCTGAGAATCCGTCATTGCGAGCGCAGCGAAGCAATCCAGCTTCAGGCGCATATATTGATCTCGTTGCTTGGACTGGATTGCCGCGCCGCTACGCGGCTCGCAATGACGGGTGCCTACAATCCGAACGGATAGGTTTCCTCGCCGCCGGCATGGCCCGTCTCGGCTGAAAGCGGCGTGACCGCCTGTGTCCGGTCGAACCAGACATAAGCGTCGAATTGCTCGGGCAGGATCGCGCCCGAATAATGGCTCCAGCGCTCGGTCTCGGGCCGATAGATCACGCCGATGAAGCGTTCGAGCCTTGGCTGCATCAGGGCGGCGCGTGCATCCTGGTTCTGGCCGGCGCGCATATCGAGCAGGAAGCGGTCCAGGCCGGTGTCGTGCGCGATCCGTTCGTAGTTGTCGGGGCGCGAGGGCGTGACGCGCTTGACCTCCATCGGCCCGTCCCAGTCGGTCGCGGCCGCGACCGTGCCGGTATGCGTGCCCAGGCCGATCAGCTGGGCGCGGCCATCCATCGCTTCGCGGCAAAGCTGGCCAAGGTTGAGCTCATAGCGTTCGTTGCCCATGTCGGTGAAACGCGCATCGCCGACATGGCTGTTATGCGCCCAGACCACCGCCTTGCTGCCCTCGCCCTTGCTCGAAAGGAGGAGATCGAGCGTCGAGAACATATGCCTGTCGCGCAGATTCCAGCTTTCGGTCGAGCCATAATAGATCACGCGATAATAAGCCTCGGCATTGGCGATCAGCCGTGCGTTGGCGGCGGCATCGAAGAGGTCCTCATCCTCCACCCCATCCCGCGCGCGGCTTCGCGCAAACAGATCGGTCAGCATCTCCACCACCGCGGCCTCGCAGCGCGAGAAACCCTCGGTCAGAGCCAGCCGCCCATAGACCGCGGGATCCTCGCTATACGGGCGGATGCAGCCATAACGTAGCCGCGCGAGCTCCGCGGCCTCGGGATCGACCCGGTCGAGATAGTCGATCACCGCGCGGATCGAGCCGTTCAGATTGTAGAGATCGAGCCCATAGAAGCCCGCACGGCGTTCGGGCGGCAAAGCCGCATTATGGTCGCGCAGCCAGCCGACGAAGGCGAGCATGTCGCTATTCTTCCACATCCAGGTCGGGAAGCGGTCGAAAAAGGCGCCGCCGGCCATCCGCGGCGGCTTGTGCCGCACGATACGGTCGATCGTGGCGGCGTCGGGCCAGTCCGCCTCGGCCGCGACGATGGTGAAGCCGTGGCGCTCGATCAGCCGGCGCGTGATCGCGGCGCGCGCCCGGTAAAATTCGGAAGTGCCATGGCTCGCCTCGCCCAGTAGCACCACCCGCGCATCGCCGAAGCGGTCGAACGTATCAGCGAAGGCTGGATCGTCGATATCGGGCAAAGGTTCGGCGGCCGCACGCATCGCGTCGGCCAACGCCTGCCCCTCCCGCGTGATCGCGCCTTCACGCATGGTGATTCTCGCCTCTCCCCTTCGTGAACGACCGAGGCGGAAGGCTGATCCAATGCGGACGGAATTCAGGCGGCGGGACGCTCCGCGAGCCGGGCAAGCGCGTCCAGATTGAGCAATTTCACCCGGCCGCGCGTGCCGGCGATCAGCCGTTCCGAGCGCCAGCGGCTCATGATGCGGCTGACGGTGGGCAGGGTCGCCGAGGTGAGATCGGCCAGATCCTGGCGCGACAAAGGGAGTTCGCACCCGTCGGCGGTTTGCTCGCCATAAGCGCGGCGCGCCATGCGCAACAGGGTGCGTGCGATCCTTTGCTCGACCGGCACGCTCGCCATCTCCTCCAGGCGCTCGATCAATTGCTCGGCATAATTGGTGACGGTCCGCAGGATGTTGGCGGCGAGCGGCGCGCTGGTTTCCATCAGCTGGCGCAGCGTCTCGATCGGCCAGGCCAATGCCTCGACCGGCGTGACCGCGGTGGCGGTGGCATGATTGCGTCGACCTTCCGCCGCGCCGAGCGTTCCGATCGGCTGACCGCGGCCCAGCAAGGTCAGTGTCAGCGCGCCGCCATCCTCCGATGCGCGCCACACCTTCACCCGCCCTTTGGTGATGACGAACAGCGCGTCGGCGCTATCTCCCTGCGTGAAGAGATTTTCGCCCTCGGCAAATGTGCGCGGATGCGCGCGCTGCTGGAGCGCGAGGCAATCCGCCTCGCTCAGTCCCGCGAACAGTGGGGTATTATGCATCGCCCCCGCCCGATCGGTATACGGCGCCGGTCCCCCCGTGCCGCTCCGCCTGGATTTATAGATGTATTCGTATGCAATGTCGCCTTACTTGTTCCAGCGCAAAGACAGGACGGGGGCGAAACGATAGGATCCCTGCCTTCGCCCCCCGAAAATCCCCTGTAACCGTCGCGTGAGTTTTCGTGCAGACGCTACCTATCGAGACGATCGCGATCGTCGAGGCCACCGCGCCCGACGTCCAGGCAAAGGCTGCCGCGATAACCTTCCGGATGTGGCATCATATGCCCTCGGAGGCCGCGCGCCATCTGCTATTCGCGGAATTCGCGCTCGAAGGTCGCGTGGTTGGTCTGCTCGAAGCGATTACGGCTGCTACGTGCCGGAGATGGCCGGCAACGTTGCCCCGTTTACTCACGCCGACCGAAAAATTGAGTTCGGAGTCAATTTATTCGTCGATGGAGCCCGCCTTGATGTTGGCTTTGGGAGAAGCCTTAGGCAAGATGGGCACGTACGCGGTACTGAATGCCTGGAAGCAGGCCTTCCGTTTTTTGACGGAAGGGCTTGCGGGCTAAGGTTCCCCTCGGCGGCGTATGCGATGCTACCCCCCAAGGGCATCGTTTTTGCCGAGGGATGACATGGATGTCGGCCTGTCCCGCAAGGGACCTCTGCGCCGACATGGCGGCCTACCCCCACAGGGCCGTCGCTGCTGCGCAGGCAGCACCCATGTCGAGGATCGGGTCGGGTCCGGCAGCCGGGATGGCGCCGGACCCGATTCGTACGACCATTGCCGGTCCCGGTTGCAGGCCCTAACTAGCGCACATGGCCGAGGCCCTGCCCTCCATCAAACCCCTGATCGACGGCTTCGGCCGCGCGATCACCTATCTGCGCATCTCGGTCACCGACCGCTGCGACCTCCGGTGCCGCTATTGCATGGCCGAGGAGATGCAATTCCTGCCCTCCGGCCGGCTGATGGAGATCGGGGAAATCGCGGAGATCGCCGACGCCTTCATCGCGCGCGGCGTGCGTCGGATCCGGCTCACAGGCGGCGAGCCGCTGGTGCGACGCGGCACGACCGAGCTGGCGCAGCGGATCGGGCAGCGATTGGGCAAAGGGCTCGACGAGCTCACGCTCACCACCAACGGCACGCGCTTGGCGGCGGAAGCCGGGGCGCTGGCGACGGCGGGGGTCAAACGGATCAATGTCAGCCTCGACAGCCGCGATCCCGCACGGTTCCGGCACATCACGCGCACCGGCGACGTCGCGAAGGTGCTGGATGGCATCGCCGCCGCCAAGGCCGTGGGGCTGCGTATCAAGATCAACATGGTGGCGCTGAAGGGACTCAATGCGGATGAGATCGTGCCGATGCTGCGCTGGTGCGCGGCCGAAGGGCATGATCTTACGCTGATCGAGACGATGCCGCTGGGCGCGGTCGAGGAAGACCGCACCGATCGCTACCTGCCGCTCGACGGCGTGCGGCGCGAGATCGAGAGCCTCTATACTTTGGCGCCGCTGTCCGAGCGCACGGGCGGCCCTGCGCGCTATTTCCGCGTCGCGGAGCTGGATACCAAGATCGGCTTCATCACCCCGCTCACCGACAATTTCTGTGCGGGCTGCAACCGGGTGCGGCTGACGGCGGAAGGGACGCTGTATCTCTGCCTGGGCCGCGAGGACCGGATCGACCTGCGCGCGGCGCTGCGCGAAGGCGGGCGGGCGGCGCTCGACCAGGCGCTCGACCGCGCGATGGCGGCCAAGCCGGAGCGGCATGCCTTCCAGATCGAGGCGCCTGCGCCCGCAGTGGCGCGGCACATGAACGTGACTGGCGGATGAGCGGCGAACGCAAGCTGGCGCTCGCCGCCTCGCCTTCGGAACAGGCGCAGGAAGCGGCGAAGGCGCTCAAGCAACGTTACGAATGGGTCTCGCCCAAGGAAGCCGACATCATGGTCGCCTTGGGCGGGGACGGCTTCCTGTTACAGACGCTGCACCAAATGCTCGACCGGCACCGCGCCTTGCCCGTCTTCGGGATGAATCTGGGCACGGTCGGTTTCCTGATGAACGAATGGTCGCCCGACCTGCTCGAAAACCGGCTGCTGGCGGCCAAGACGATCAAGGTCGCGCCGATCCGGATGGATGCGGTCACGATCGAGGGCGAGAAAGTCTCGCTCTCCGCGATCAACGAAGTGTCGCTGTTGCGCGAAACCCGCCAGACCGCCTGGATCGAAGTGAGCGTCGACGACCGCGTTGTGCTGGCCGAACTGGTCGCGGACGGCGTGTTGGTTTCGACGCCCGCCGGGTCGACCGCCTATAATTTCTCCGCGCACGGACCGATCCTGCCGCTGGAAAGCGCGCTTGTCGCGCTGACGCCGATCAGCCCGTTCCGCCCCCGCCGCTGGCGCGGCGCGATCCTGCGCGACCAGACGCGGATCAAGTTCCGCGTGCTCGATCCGATCAAACGCCCGGTCAGCGCGGTGGCGGACCAGCGCGAGGTGCGCGACGTCGCCAGCGTCGAGGTGACGGTCGATCGCAGCAACGTGCTCAATCTGATGTTCGATCCCGAGCATGCGCTGGACGACCGGATCGCGATGGAGCAGTTCGCGATCTGAAGCGCCGGGCGGATAAATTTTAGTGCCCGGAACCGCTTGCGCCCACGCGACGCTTTGGTATAGGGCGCGCCTTCGCAGGCCAAAATGGCATGTTCCCCGATAGCTCAGCGGTAGAGCTCTCGACTGTTAATCGAGCGGCCGTTGGTTCGAATCCAACTCGGGGAGCCACTCCTTCGCCACCGGCTAGGACGCGAAGTCCCCACAATTCTCCGACAGCCCAGGCACTCTCATCGGCCCGTGGCGGGTCAGGTTCCTGGCTGGAAGCCAGACCGACGCCAACAAATGTAGCGCCAGCCTGAAAATGCCGTTCCGCCAGGCAGAGGAGCATCATCGCACGCCCACCATACCCCGCACGGAGTCGGCCATCTTCTGCGCGTCATATCCGATCCCGTCCTTGAACACGGTGTCGACCTTCTCGATGTCGGCGATCTGGCGCGAAGGATCGCCCCTGATCACGACCAGGTCGGCGTCCTTTCCGATGGCGATCGACCCGGTCTCCTTGTCGATGCGGAGGAATTGCGCCCCGTTGAGCGTGGCGATGCGGATCGCTTCGACCGGCGTGAAACCGGCCTCGACCAGCAGCTCGACCTCGCGCTGATCGCCATAGCCGGGCAGCACGCCGCCCGGCCCGGTCGGATCGACGCCCGCCATCAGATGGCCGCCGGCCCGCACGAAGGCGCGCTCGAATGCCATCTCTTTCCTGAATACCGCCGGGTAAGGCGGCGGCTCGTCGCCATATTGTTTGTGCTGGGCCGCGACATCGCCAGCCGCGACCTTGGCGGCGAGGAAATCGGCGCGCGCCTCGACCGTCATCGCGTCAAGTACGCGTTGCTGAATGGCCGGGCGTCCGGGCAGGCCCATTTCGAACACCGCCAGCGTCGACGTGATGGCAACATGGTGCCGGATCAGGTCGACGATCATGTCATGCACGGGGCCGGACTCCACGTCGAGCGACGCCAGTCGTTCGAGGCCATGCTGCGGGACGGGGCATTCACCGGGTTTCTTTTCCGGGTAGAATTCGGTGTCGATGATCAGGCCGTGCTCGATATTGTCGATGCCGAGCGCGGCGGCCTCACGAAAGCCGATCGAGCAGAGATGCCCCGTGATGGTGGCGCCGCGCTTGTGCGCGGCATCGGCCGCGGCCTTCAGTTCGGCCGGCGTGATATATTGATAGGCCTTGAAGCCCTCCATGCCCTCGTCCAGCCAGTAATTCACCGTTCGAACCGCGTCGTCGGGGCCGCTCAGCACATGCATCTGCATCGACCAGCCGCCCGCGCCGTCGAGATAGGGGCCGGTCGGGTGCATCTTGGGACCGGGCATCTGGCCGGTGTCGATGCGCTTTTTGATGTCGAGATCGGTATCCGGCTCGAAAGTGCCGGCGGTGCGCACCGTCGTCACGCCTCCGGCCAGATAGAGCAAGGGAAAGCTGATCGGCATCTCGGTGAAGATGCCCCAACCATTGCTGTAGAACATATGCTCATGCATGCCGACCAGGCCGGGGATGATCGTCTCGCCGGTCAGATCGACGACCTTCGCGCCCTTGGGTATGGTGATCGACGCGGCATTCCCAACCGCCGCGATCCTGCCCGTGGAGATGATCAAAGTCTGATCCTCCTGGGCGGGCGCTCCCGTGCCGTCGATCACGCGCGCATGCGTCAGCACGACGACCGGCGCCTGCAGCTTGACGAAGCTCTGAACCCATGGGGAGACGGTCTGCGCCGGCGCCACGGCCGCGAGTGCGGCCGTGACCAGGATGGCGGCGATAGGCTTCAGCGGACGGCGCATGCTTGCTCCCTCGGCGAGAATAATCCGGAAATGCAGTTTCAGGGCCGGGGGTGATGTCCCACGCGCGCCGCGTTGCGGGGGCCGAGCAACCTCACCTCCTGGAGCGTCCACCAATAGCCGCCGCCTTCCGGGTGCGTCGCAAAATGCGTGCCCATGAACAGGTTCGAGAAGTTGGCCGAATAGGATAGCCATCCCGTCCGGCCGTCGCGGCTGATGAACTTGGACGGGAAGTTCACGAAATAGGCCTGCTCGCCGAAGTCCTTCATGTAGGTGACGAGCTTCCACGGGCCGGTAATGTCGGATGCTTCGAGGATATAGGTGTCGAACTTCGATAGCGTCGTCCCGCCGTCGGTCACCGCCATGAGATAAGTCTTGAGCGACGCATCGTAGGTGATCGTCACCGACCCCATATGATCGTCCCATTTCAGCAGCGGCCGGATGCGCGACATGTCATGCGTCCAGATCGCCTTGCCGCGACGATCCCGGCCGGCGAAGAATTCATATTTCGACGCATCGTCCATGTTGGCCGGGCTGGGCGTCACGCGCGCCAAATAGACTTCGTCGCCGGTGATCCAGCTCAGGTTCGGATCGCGCTTCTGCCGATCGGAGGCCTCGGCCCCATGCGCGACCAGATAGGCCTTGCCGTCGGGCGAGTGGCGCATGTCCTGGCCGAAATCGACGAAATGCGGCGCGCCCATGCGGACCTTGCCGCCAGGACGGTCGGGCTCGGCGAAGAGCGGCCGGCTGGGAGTATGCCGGGTTTCGTGCCAGCTTCTTCCGCGGTCGGTCGAATAACGGAAGCCGACGAACGGCCCCAGCACATCCCAGTTGAGATGCTTTTCGGGCGTCTGGTTCAGGCAGTAGGTGCCATAATACCAGACGCCCCTATAGGCGAGGCTTCCGGCCGGATAACGGCCGCCATAAGGCGCGGCGCTCGCGGCGACCGTCCCGACATTGGTGAAACGAAGCTTCATCGGATCGTCGCCGATGATCGTGGCGTAACCGGTGGTCGCCTCGGCCCCCTTGTAGGACCCCGAGGTCACCCCATTCACCTCGCCGTCGGTAAAGGGCGAGTACATGGCACCGTCCGCGGCCCAGGACGGATACCAGGTGTCGGCATTGGAATATTGGGCGTGCCTTCCGGTGAAGACGAGCCCGGTCACCCTGGTCGAGGCCGCGAAGGGGACGTCGTGCGGCGGTTGCGAGGGCCATATCCGCATCGGCTCGTGCCGGGCGGACGAGGCTTGCGCGGCGATCGACCCGGGAGCGAGAATCCCCAGGCAGATCATGCCGCGCAACGCACCATATGCGCGCAACCGCTTCATCACCGACCGAGCACGCGCAACTGAACGAGCCGTTCGGGTGACGGGAGGGCGCCATCCTGCCGAGCGGAGCGGGCGAAGTCGGGCGTGATGTTGAGCGCCTTCAGTTGCACGAGCGTGCCGACCGGCAGGTGGCGATAGCCCAGCCGTTCGAATCCCGAGAGGAAATCAGGTGTGATGTTCAGCGCCTTCATCTGGATGAGATCTTCGGCGGGCATGTTGGAATAGCCCGCACGCACGAAGCTGCCAATATAGTCAGGCGTGATCTTCAGCGCGGCGAACTGGACCAGCCCGTCGAGCGACTTGGGATGGTAACCCGCCACGCTCAATCCGCCGATATAATCGGCGGTCGCACCGACCGCGGTCAGCTCCATCAGTTGCCCGACCGACGGCGTCGGGAAGTGGGCCGCGGCGAGCGCCTCGACCAGATTGCGGTGCACATCGAGCGCGATCAGACCGAGGAGCTGATCCTCGCGCGGTTGCGCGATCCCGTGGCGGCTGAGCAAGCCCATGAAATCGGGATGGGGCGTAATGCTGCAGGTGCCATGCGCCTCGGCATGGGCGCCCGTGCCCGCGCAATCGACCCGGCCGGCTTCGCGGTCGATGGCGAAGCGGATCGGGCGCAACTGAGCGCTGTCGAGCGCCGCTGGGTCGAGCCCGGTCAGCTGCGATATCCGGAAGGACGAATCCCAATTGTTGTCACGACGGTCGCTTCGGACCCACTGGAATCGCAGCTGCACCTCGTCGGGGCTTCGCGATTGCTCGATCGTGAAGCGGAGCGGTGTCGGCTGGCCGGCAAGCGAGGTCGAGGACAAGGTCAGTGCGGTGAGGAGCGAGGTGGCGGCGAACGCCAAGGATTTGATCATGTCACTCTCCTTCAAGGATTCCGGCAAAGCGCGCCCGTTCGCCCCAACAGGGGGCGGCGAAAATTCAGTGCATCGGGGGAACAGCTCGGCGGGTCGGGCGCGGCGCTTTATCATCCTGCCGCCGAGTCTCCGATTACATCTGTAGTCATATGGACTACATTTGTAGTCGTCAAGCAGGCAATGGTTCCACCGCTTCCGCCAGACCCGCCAGGAAAATTGCAGATTGGAACGGACGCCCTTGGACACCTTAAAACGGATCCAACTCGAACAGCCACCCACAGAGCGGATGTTCCGGCCGCCCTATCGCCCGGCTTCCGGGAACGATCGTCCCTCCTATCCTTCCGGCAAGGGCACCGACAGGCCCACCTTGACGCGGTCCATGACGATCAGGGTCCTGAACCGCTTCACATTCGGGTTGGTCAGGAACAGGCGTTGGGTCAGCGCCTCATAATGCGCCATGCCGGCGACGGTGACGATCAGCATGAAATCCGTCTCGCCCGTCACATAATAACATTGCTGCACCTCTTCGGCGGCAACGAAGGCGCGTCGCGCCGAAGCGAGCATTTCGGGGCCTTCATTCAGCAGCGAGACCTCGACCAGCACGGTCATGCCCTGCCCGATAGCGGAGGGCTTGATCACGGCCACGTTGGCCTCGATCACGCCATCTTGTTCGAGCTTCCGAATCCGGCGCTGCACCGCCGGAGGAGAAAGCCGCACCGCCTCGGCGATCAGACGTTGGGGCATTTTGTTGTCGCGCTGCTGGTGGCGCAGGATCGCGATATCGAACTGATCGACCACTTTCATATCATGCCAATCCGATCTTCCGCCGCGGCGAGACGAAGCGAGCGAAACTTGCATCGCCCCGCCCGAAAAAGAGCGCCTTTATCGCCGGGGCCAACCTAATTCCGTGTCCCTGGAAGCCGTCGCCGCCGTCGGTGGCGCTGACGCCGATCGGGACCTTATGTCGCACATCAATCTTCCGCGAATATTTGTCTTGGCGCTCCTCGCCGGCAGCAGCCTTTCCTCTGCCGCCGCGAGCCAGGCCGTCATCCCGGATGTCGCGGCACCCAGAGGCCGGCTCCCCTCCGTGGCGGTGCCGAAGGCCTATCGGCTCGATTTCACCATTTTGCCCGAAGCGGACCGCTTCTCGGGCCATGACGAAATCGACGTCGTGCTGAAAGCGCCGGTACGAAAGCTTTACCTCCACGGGCGCGACCTCGCGGTCAGCCGGGCTGTGGCGCGTGTGGGCGGCAAGGATGTCCCCGCACGTTTCACGCAGGTCGACGCCAAAGGCACGGCGCGGCTCGACTTCGCAACGGCGCTGCCGGCCGGCCCGGCCACGTTGCTGTTCGACTATGTCGGACAGGTCGGAGACAATGCTTCGGGCCTGTTCCACGTCAAGGTCGACGACCGCTGGTACAGCTGGTCGCAGCTCGAAAGCATCGACGCGCGACGGGTTTTCCCCTCGTTCGATGAGCCGGGCTTCAAACAACCCTTCCGGATCACGGTGACGACCCGTCCGGGATTGTCCGTGATCACCAACATGCCCGAGATTGCCGTCGTGCCCACGAAAGACGGAATGGAGAAGCACAGCTTCGCCGAGACCCCGCCGCTGCCGACCTACCTGGTCGCAGTCGATACGGGGCCTTTCGTGCAGGAGGCCAGCCGGATACCACCGACGGCGCAGCGCGCCCGGCCTTTGCCCTACCGCGCGGTCGCGACGCAGGCGCAGCAGGGCAATATGGCTTATGCGATGGCGGAAACGCCACGCATCGTAGCGCTGCTCGAGGATTATTTCGGACAGCCCTTTCCGTTCGAGAAGCTCGACCAGGTCGGATCGCCCGTGATGCCCGGCGCGATGGAGAATGCCGCCGCGGTCTCCTATGGCGACGACCTGCTCTACCTCTCCCCGGCGGCACCGCCCGCAGCCCGCCAGACCTTCGGCATGGCGGTGGCGCATGAATTGGCGCACCAATGGTTCGGCGATCTCGTCACGCCGGCATGGTGGGACGATGTCTGGCTGAACGAGAGCTTCGCGAACTGGATGGAGTTCCGGATCGGCCAAGCCTGGCGGCCCGAGCTCAATATCGGCGTCAACGCCTTCGTCGCGGGTTTCCGCGCGATGGACGTGGATGCCCTGGAAGCCGGGAGGCCGATCCATCAGCCTATCGTCGACGACGGGCAGATCGATGGCGCCTTCGATGATGTCACCTATGGCAAAGGCGGTCAGGTGGTGGCGATGATGGCCGCCTATCTGGGCGAGGAGCGCTTTCGCGACGGCGTGCGCCTGCACCTGAAACGGCATGCTTACGGAAGCGCCACGTCGGCGCAATTTTTCCAGGCGATCGCGGATAGCGCGCACGAACCCAGGCTGATCGCCGCGTTCAGAAGCTTCATCGATCAGCAGGGCGTACCCGTGGTGAATGTGGTCCGGCGGCGCGAAACCTTGATCGCGACCCAGGCGCGCTATACCTTCCTCGGCAGCAACCCCGCGCAGCGGCGGTGGACGATCCCTTTCTGCTATCGGATCGGCACGGCCAAGAGATGCCGCCTGCTCGACCGGCGATCGGCCATGATTCACGCGCCTGCGGCCGATATCCTGATGCCGAACGCCGGCGGCACCGGCTATTATCGCTTCGACCTGTCGCCGGCGGACTGGCGTAAGCTCATCTCCGCTTCGTCGAAGTTGCCGCCGGGCGAAGCGCTCGCCACGACCGACAGCCTGTGGGCCGCATTTCGCGCCGTTAAGGGAAGGTCGGCCTGGCTGGTATCCGAGGCGCGCGCGATGGCCGACAATCCGGATCCGGCGGCGAGCCTCGATCCGGGCTTGCGGTTGGCCGAGTTGCGACAAGACGGGATGATCGGGGCGAACGGCCTGCCGGCCTATCGCATGCTGATGGCCTCGATCTACGACGCGCAACTGGATGCGATCGGGCTCGACCCGGCTACCGGAGCCTATGCCGGCGAAGACCCACGTCGGCAGACGCGGCGTCAGCAACTCGTCATGCTCGCGGCCTTCGAAGCGCGCGATCCGGCGATCCGGGCGCAACTGCGGACGGCGACGCTCAAATATCTTGGCGGCGACGTGGCTGCGCTGGATCCGGCCTTTCGCGAGGCGGCACTGGCGGTCCTGGTTGAAGAGGACGGCCTGCCCTCGGCAAAAATGCTGATCGAAAAGGCGCTCGCCAGCGAGGAGCCCGCCTTCCGGGGCGATGCGTTCGACGCTGTCGCCGCCAGCGGCCGCGCGGACGTGGCGGCCTATTTGCTTAGCCTGGACGACAAGCGCCTGCGAAGCGACGATCGGGTCCGGCTGGTCTCGGGTATTACCCGTACGCTCCAGACGCGTGCGCTGGGCACGGGTTGGATACTCGCCCATTACCGGGAACTGACGGAGGGGTTGAACGGCATTGTCGTGAATGACCTCCTGCCGACATTGTTCGGACGGCACTGCGATGCCTCCCAGGCCGCGCGCATCGACGCCGCGATCGGGGAGACGATACGCAAGGACGACGTGGCCCGGCTTAGCTATCAGCGGACCATGGAGGCGATCCGGCACTGCAGCCTGCTCAAGCAGGCCCGTGGCGCCGAGCTCGAAGCCTCGCTCGCCGCTCCCTAAAGCGAAATCTCCATATCGACGCGGTCCATGTCCGGCCCGCAGCCGTCTCGGCACTCGTCGCTTCTCTCGCCAGGCCCGTCAGGCGACGGCCCGGCTCTGCCTCGCCAGCAGCAGGTAGAAAGCGGCGACATGCGTGATCATCAGGATCGGGACATAGACGATCACGATGAAGTAGCCGGCCCCCAATTCACCTGCCGGCAAAGCCGACGTCACGCCGTGATAATAAGCGTTCAGAATGTCGAGGAAACCGAGCAGGTTGAAGGCGGCGACCAGCAGCCAGAAAAGCGGCCGGATGCGGATCGTCATCATTGCCGCCATCGCGAGCAGGCCGGTCGCGAAGTCGCCATAGGCCGCGGGCGCGGCAAAAGCGTGCGGAATGCCCGTCCCCACGACACCCGGCACCAGGAAGACCAGACCAAGAAACCGGAAGGCATGGAGGGAGGCGATGGCGCGCTGCGCATCCACGGCCTCCATCGTCCGCAACCTGGGCCGGCCATAGGCCATGAACCATAGCAGCCACGGCACATATCCCATGGCGAGATGGAGATTGAAGATGTTCTGCGGAGTCATGATCGTCCTCGTCGCGTAGCCGAGATCAATCTAGTCGCAGCGCGGCATCCGACTACGCGCTTGATCGCGATGCCCCGTGAAGCAGCGCTTCACAATTCGAGAAGCAGCGTCGGTCAGGGCCTGGCCCTGCCCTCCCCGCCAAACGACATCGTCCCGTAATGATCCTTGGCGTGATCGATGAAGGCACGCAGCTTGGGGAGGACCTGCCGGCGATCGGGATAGTAAAGGAAAACGCCCGGCGCCATCGACGCGAAGTCCTGCAATGTCGCCTTGAGCTGCCCTTCCCTCATCCGGTCGGCGACGAGAGGCTCGGGCACCTGGGCCAAGCCCATCCCCTTGACCGCCGCGCCGACCAAAGTCGGATAATCGTTCGCGATCAGCGGGCCTGGGGCATCGATTTCGATCAGCTGGTTGCCGTCCATGAAAGTCCAGGATGCGAGCGCGCCGCCCGAGCGACGCAAGCGCAGGCAAGCATGGCCGCGAAGGTCCTCCGGACGCCGGGGCGGATCGGCGCGTTCGAAATAAGAAGGACTGCCGACCGTCGCCATCGGGAAAGGCGGGGTCAGGCGCACCGCGACCATGTCGGCGGCGATGAACTGGCCGAGCCGCACGCCGGCATCGAAACCTTCGGCGGCCACGTCGAGCAGCTTTTCGCTCGCGCAGATCTCGACCTCGATCGCGGGATATTTCCGCGAGAAGGAAGCCACGATGGGTTCGATCAGGAGCGGCACGACCGCGGGCGGTACGGTCAGCCGGAGGCGGCCGGAAGGCCCTTGGCCGAGCTCGCGCGCGGCGAGACTGGCGGCGATAAGCTCCTCGAAGGCAGGCTTCGCCCGGGAGAGAAACCGTTCGCCAGCCTCGGTGAGGCCAACGCTTCGGGTGGTACGCAGGAACAAGGCGGCGCCGATCCGGGCTTCGAGCGAACGCACTGCCTGGCTGACCGCCGACGTGCTTACGCCCAGCGCTGCCGCGGCACGATTGAAGCTGCGATGTTCGGCAACCGCGAGGAACACCTCGACGCCGTCGAGCGCGCCCTGCCTGACTGTGAAGCTCTGCTTCATAGATCATCGCTTTTATCGTGAGTAGTTGCCCGTTGGAATAGGCTTTAGCGCTCGCCTTCAACGCGCCGTGCGGCGATTTCCGCGCCCGTCTCCGGCCGGGCACGAAAATCGGCCTGCGGCCAGGCTTGAAGGATTGTCGATGGAAGAAGCGGAACAGGCTTCGGTCGTGCGAATGCGTGGCGTCGGCAAAACCTATCGCGGGGACGCGGTCGAAGTGGCGGCGCTCCGGGACGTATCCGTTTCGATTGCCGCCGGCAGGTTTTCGATGATCGTGGGGCCATCGGGCAGCGGCAAGACCACCCTCCTTCATTTGGTCGGCTGCATCGACACGCCGACCGAGGGCGAAATGGAGGTCGTGGGGCAGGATACGGCAAAGCTCGGCGACGATGCGCTTTCCGATTTTCGCGCGCGGACGATCGGCTTCATATTCCAGAATTTCAGCCTCATGCCCGTGCTCTCGGCCTATGAGAATATCGAATATCCGTTGGTCTTGAGGGGCTTGTCCGCGACCGAACGACGGCGCGCCGTCGAGGAAATGCTGGAGGCGGTCGGGCTCGCCGATCAACGCCGGCAGCGGCCGCACCAGCTTTCGGGCGGGCAGAAGCAGCGCGTTGCCATCGCCCGGGCGCTCGTGAAGCGCCCCCAATTGGTCCTTGCCGATGAGCCGACCGCGAACCTCGACAGCGAAACCGGCGCGCAGATCATTGCGCTGATGCGGGGCATGCAACGCGAACAGCGCGTCAGCTTCATCTTCTCGACCCACGATCCCCAATTGATCTCGCACGCGGACGAGACCTTCACGCTCCGCGACGGGCGGCTGCAGGACCGGGGCGAAGGGGGTGCGGACCGATGATGCTGACCAGGATCGCGTTCCGGAATATCTTCCGGAACACACGTCGTTCGCTCGCCACGATGATGACGATCGCGATCGGCACGGCCGCGATGGTGCTGTTCGGCGCGTTCACGCTCTACACCACGTACAGCCTCGAGACGTCGACCGTCGAGCGATCGGGCCATCTCACCATCTACCGCAACGGCTTTTTCAATTTCGGCGCGGGCAACGCCGCCGCGTGGGGCATTCCCGATTACGGAAGGGTGATCGCGCTCGTAAAGTCGGATCCCGTGCTCAAGCCGATGACGGTCGTGGTAACGCCGACCCAGGCCGTAAGCGGCATCGCCGGAAGCTCCGCGAACGATACGTCCAAGACCTTCTTCGGCGTGGGGTTCGTCCCGTCCGACCGGGATCGGATGAAGACATGGAATCCCTACGGGATCGAACTGACCGGGCTGGCCCGCTCGGGGCTTTCGGATGACGATTCCACGCGCGGCATATTGGGCGAGGGCATCGTCCGCATTCTCGGCCTATGCGAACAGCTTCATCGGAGCAATTGCCCGCCGCGACGGGATGCGCCCACCGATCCGGCCCGATCGGCGGAACTGTCGCGGCTGCCATCGCGGGACTTCAGCGGACTGAGCGACGGCTCCGCCACGGGCCCGGCGACGCAGGCAGGAGAACCGCGGCTCGACCTGCTCGGGGCGACCGTCAACGGCGCACCCAATGTCGTCAGCCTCCTTGTCCATCGCGTGGAGTATCAAGGCGTCAAGGAGCTGGACGAGAATTATATCGGCATGCACCTCCGGCTGGCCCAGAAATTGGTCTATGGCCGGAGCACGCCGCTGGCGACCGCGATCGTCCTGCAGCTTCGCCGCACCGAGGATATCGGTGCGGCCCGGGAACGATTGAGCCAGATCCTGGCGGAGCGCCATCTCGATCTCGAGGTCCGCGATTTCGCCGAGCTCAATCCTTTCTATGTTCAGGCGCGGAACCTGTTTCGATCGATCTTCAGCTTCATCTCGATGATCATCGGCGTGGTGGTGCTGTTCACGATCGCCAATGCGATGAGCATGAGCGTGGTCGAACGGACCGACGAGATCGGTACGACGCGCGCGCTCGGACTGCGGCGCGCAGGCATCCGGCGGCTGTTCCTGCTCGAAGGCGTTATGATCGGAATGTTCGGCGCGACCGCGGGGCTGATTTTCGGCACGCTATGCGGGCTGGCGGTGAACGCGGCCGGCCTCACCTGGACCCCGCCCGGCGGCGTCAATCCGGTGCCGCTGCGCGTCTATTTGAGCGGCGGATGGTCCGGCGCCGCGATGATCTGGATCCTTCTAACCGCGGTGGCGACGCTCGCCGCATGGGCACCCGCAGCGCGTGCGGCGCGCCTGTCCGTCGCCGACGCGCTCCGCCACGTCTGAGGTCGTCATGCACTTCATGCTCGCTACCACCGCCGCCCTGGCCGCCACCGCAGCCGCAATGCCTGCCAAGGCCGAAACCGCCTATGAGATCGTCGCTGCCGCGGACCGGGTGCGCAACCCCGGCCGCCCTTTTCGATCGACCGACACGCTGACCGAATATGTATCGGGCAAACCATCGAACCAAAATGTCGTGACGGTGTTCGCGAAGGAAGACGCGGCGACGCACCAGTTCCGCAATCTGATCCGCTTCGACCGGCCGTCCCGCGACGCGGGAAAGATGGTGTTGCTCGATAACCGGGCTTTCTGGTTCTACGATCCGGCGTCCAAGGCGAGCGTGCGGATTTCGCCACAGCAGCGGCTGACAGGCGAGGCCTCGGTCGCGGACGTCCTGACGATCAACCTGGCGCTGGACTATAGCGCCCAGATTGCCGGCGAGGAGACGATCCAGAGCGCCGACCATGAAAATCGAGCCTGCGCCCACCTCCTCCTCAAGGCGTCCAATCCGCTCGCGACCTACGACCGCATCGAATATTGGGTCGAAAAAGGGACGCATTATCCGATCAAGGCCAAATTCTATTCGGACAGCGGCCGCCTCCTGAAGATCCTCTATTATCGGGATTTCCGCGAGACGCTGGGCGGGATGCGGCCGGCGGAAGCGATCATCGTGGATGCCGTGTCCACCAGCCAGGTAACGACGATCGACTTTAGCGGTTTCGCCTTCCAGGAGATTCCGGAGAACTGGTTCCAAAGGGACTATCTGCCGCGAATTCAGCCGCGCTGATGATCCGGGAAGTCGCGGCCGCCGCACTTGTCCTGCTCCCGGCGATGGCCCGCGCGCAGACGGCGCAGGAGGACCCGGATCTGGCGCGGATCCCGCAAGGCCCGGCGCAACCGCCCGCGCCGGTCGACACGCGGCAAGGCGTGGCCGCGAGCGCGCATGTCTATATCGAGGATGCTTTGTCGGTGGCGCATAATCGCAGCGCCTCATCCGCCATCGTTCCGGCAGGCCCGGCGATCCGATGGTTCGATCTGCTCTTCGCCGACGCCCGCTTCGCCCAGCCGCTCGGGAATGGCTGGACCATCAATTATGGCGGGCGCGTCAACGTCCAGATTGAGAAATATGCCGCGCTGCCGGCGGGCAAGAGTTTCAGGCTCGACACCCGCGAAGCCTATCTCAGTTGGGCGCCGCGCGAGGGCTGGTTCGTGGATGCGGGCAGAATAAACCTCAAGAGCGGAGTGGCGCTGGGATACAACCCGACCGACTTCTTCCGGACACGCGCGGTGGTGGAAGCGCTTTCGTCGGATCCGGCGGTACTGCGCGACGATCGCCTTGGCGCCCTGATGCTTCGGATCCAGGCGGTCTGGCCGCGTGTGTCGGTGACCGTGGCCTATGCGCCAAGTCTCTACCGGCCCTCGCCAATTTATCAGAACCGCAGCTTACCGCGGTTCGACCCGATGCTCGATCGCACGAATGCGGCCGACCGCCTGCTGGTGAAGGTGAACGCCAAGATTTCGGACGAATTCAGCCCCGAAATATTGCTCTATTCCGAGAATGGCCGGACGGTAATGGGCCTCAATCTTACGCGCGGGATCGGCCGCAGCGTCGTTCTTTATGCGGAATGGGCGGGCGGACGACGGCGCAACCTGATCAGCGAAGCGATCGGCTATGGGCGCGCGACCAATAGCCTGCTCGCGAATGTCGGCGATATCCTGCCGACCAATCGCAAGACCCGTTTCATGAACGACCTCGCGATCGGCGCGTCCTACACGACCTCGTCGAAGATCGTGTTCAATCTCGAATATCATTATCATCAGGCCGCGCTGGATCCACGGGATTGGCGACACTGGTTCGACGCCGGGAGTGCCGCGCGAGCAAATCCCGGTATCGGCGCGGCTTTATGGTACGTGCGCGGCTACGCGGCAGACCAACAGGAGCCCGCTTCGCGCCGGAGCCTCTTCCTGCGCGTGGACCGACAGGACGCGATCGTCCGGAACCTCGAGCTGAGCGCGTTCGCGAACCTCGATACGGCCGACGGATCGGGCTTCACCGAGGGCGAGGCGGACTATTTCCTCTCGGATCGTCTCACTTTGGGAGCGATCGCGAAGGCCGGCTTTGGCGCGCGGCGGAGCGAATTCGGCTCCCAGCCGCAGGCGCTGAGCCTGCTGCTGAAGGTTGCACGCTATTTTTAGGCAGGTCCTCCGGCGGGAAAACGCGCTGGCGGCGAGCGGATCATTATATGGAACTTGCGTCACGCATCCAATGAACTAGGTCCCTTTCCGAGTGGAAAACGGCAGAAGATCCTAAGTGGCGAAACGGGGGCAAAAAGTCCGCGGCGTGACTGTTATCGACGTGGCGGCGCAGGCTGGCGTCTCGCCCATGACGGTTTCGCGCGTCATGAACGGTCAGCCCGGCGTCGGCCCCAAGACGCGCACCCTGGTGGAGCAGGCGATCCGCCAACTGGGCTACAAGCCGAATGCCGCCGCGCGCAGCTTGGTGACCTCCACCGAACTCAAGATCGGGGTGATCTACTCCAATCCCAGCGCCGCTTTCATGAGCGATTTCCTCACGGGGGTGTTCGAAGAGGCATCCAATCGCGGCGCGCGCCTTGTCCTGCTCAAGGGGGAAGCTGGCCATCCGCCCGCGCCGGATGCGCTCGACGAGCTGGTCGCCTCGGGAATTTCCGGTGTCATCGTCGCGCCGCCGCTGGGCGAAACCGCGGCCGTGCTCAAGGTGTTGCGTTCGGCCCAATTACCGACGGCGGCGGTCGGCGCGCATCAGATCGAAGGGGCGATCTGCGTCCGGATCGACGACCGTCGCGCAGCCTACGAAATGACACACGAGCTGCTCGCGATGGGGCATCGCAGGCTGGGTTTCATCGTCGGCAATGCGGACCAGGCCGCCAGCGTGGAACGACTGGCCGGCTTCTACGCAGCCGCGCGCGAGGTGGACGGCGTGAAGACCGTGATCGCCCAGGGCGATTTCAGCTTCGCTTCGGGACTGCAGGCGGGCGAGCAATTGCTGGATGCAAAGCCGCCGCTGACCGCAATCTTTGCGAGCAATGACGATATGGCGGCGGCGGTGGTCTCGGTCGCGCACCGTCGTCAGATCGACGTGCCGCGCGAGCTCACCGTCGTGGGTTTCGACGACACCACCGCCGCCGTCACGCTCTGGCCCCCGCTCACGACCGTGCACCAGCCGGTACGCAAGCTGGCGGCGGAGGCGTTGAGCCGCGTGGTGGCGGAGATCGCCGCCATGGGGCGTTCGCAGGAACCCGCTGCCGACGTCGTGCTCGATCACGAAATCACCAGGCGGCAATCCGCCCTTCCGGTCGCCGCCCACCGCTGACGATTGTCAGTCGCCGCGTCCCTCATAGCGGAAAAAGGCAAAGTCGGCGGGCGCGGCGGTGCCGGCCATGTCCTGGCATGCCATTCCCACGAAGGTCCCGGTAAAGTTGGGCAGCCCGGATAAGGTCGCTTCGTCCGAAAGGATGCTGGCATCGAGCGACGGCTGGACCTGCCGCCAGTCGCCATCCTGCGCGCCGCGCCAGGCGAACCGCAATTGATCGTAATCGACATCGACGCGCAATTCGAGCGCTCCGTCCGTAAGCGCGGGTTCGATCATGACCATCTCGCACCGGCCCGAATCGGGGGACGCGGTCATCAGCTGCAACTGTCGCACGCCGAGGTCGCACGTCACGTGGAGATAGTGGAATTTGGTGCTGTTATAATAGCAGATCAGGCCCGCCGCTTGCTGGAAGTTGGCGGGTTCGAACTCCAGCCGCGTCGTCGCAGTGTAGCACAGATGCTCCTGCCGGCGGGCAATGAGCGCCTGATCGAAGTGGCTGCCCACGGTCTCCCGCCCATAGAGACGGAGATAGCCCGGGCGGGCGGAGAGGCTGAACAGATCGGCACCATGCGGCGTGCGCAGCCATTGCAGGTCGGCAGGCAAGGCACCCTCGGCGAAATTGCCGTCCCATTGGGGATCGTCCCAGGGCGCGGGCGGCAGATTTGGCGCGATCGGCGTGGGATCGGGCATCGGATCGCCGCTCGGCGTGCGCAGCCATCCATCCGCGTCCCAGCGCATCGGCTGCAAAGCGGTTTCGCGCCCGAGCACGCACCGTTCGCGCCCCGGCAATGGCCGCCCGCACAAATAAGGCATCCAGGTCGACCCGTCGGCAAGGTCGACCAGATCGGCGTGGCCGGCACGCGTCAACGCGCCGTCGCGGCGGCCGTCGGCGGTGAGCACCGCCCCATCGGGGTGGACTTCATAGGGACCGAACAGGTCGCGTGACCGCGCCATCACCACGGCGTGGTCCCAGCCGGTGCCGCCTTCGGCCACGAGCAGGTGATACCAGCCGTCCCGTTTGTAGAGATGCGGGCCCTCCGTGAATCCGCGGGCGGTGCCCTCGAAGATCAGCCGCCGCTCCCCGATCAGCTTGCAACTCTCGCGGTCGAGTTCCTGCACCACAATGCCTGCGAAGCGCGGATGGGTCGGCCGATGATCCCAAAGCATGTTGAGCAACCAGGTGCGCCCGTCATCGTCATGGAAAAGGGCGGGGTCGAAACCGCTGCTGTTGAGGTAGATCGGATCCGACCATTCGCCATCGATCCGGTCGCTCGTGACCAGATAATTGTGGAAATCCCGCAAGGACACGCCGGTCGCGCCGTCGAGCGTCGACTGGCCGAAGCGTTTGACGTCGGTATAGGCCAGCCAGAAGCGTCCGTCGGCGTAGGTCAGATCGGGCGCCCAGACCCCGCAGGAATCGGGATTCCCCCGCATGTCGAGTTGCGACGCCCGATTGAGCGGGCGCGCGGCGACCCGCCAATGAACCAGGTCGCGGCTGTGGTGGATCTGCACCCCCGGAAACCATTCGAAAGTGGAAGTGGCGATGAAGATATCATCGCCGACGCGCACGATCGACGGGTCGGGATTGAAGCCCCTCAGGATCGGATTGAGGATTTTGGTCATGCCGGTTTGCGCACCAGGGTCCAGAGCAGGGCCGCACCGACGAGGTCGAGCACGCCGAGCAGGATGAAGAATGGGCCATAGCCGACCTGGTCGACCATATGCCCGAGCATGAGCGTGAAGAGCAGCACGCCCAGATTTCCGGCGAAGCCCGCAATGCCCGCCATCGTCGCCACCTCGTCGCGGCGGAACAGGTCCGACGCCATCGTGATCACGGTGACCGACAAGGTCTGGTGCGCGAAGCCGCCCAGGCACAGCAGCGCTATCGCAAGATAGGGGCTGGTGACGACGCTGACGAACATCATTCCGGTCATCAGCACCGCGCCCAGCGTGAAAGCCCATCGCCGCGCATCGATCAGGTGCACGCCGCGCCGGTGCAGCCGGGCCGCCACCATCGGGCCGAACAGGCAACCGACATCCGCCGCCAGAAAGGGCAACCAGGCGAACAGCGCGATCTGCGTCAGGTCGAAACCGCGCACGCGCGCCAGGTAAAGCGGCATCCAGAAAGAGAGCATTCCCCAGACCGGATCCGCGAGCATGCGCGGCAGCGCGATGCCCCACGCCTCGCGGCGGCGAAGCAATGCGCCGATCCGCACGCGACCACCGCTGGGGGCCAGCTCCGGCTCCTGGCCATCAAGGATGTAGGACCGCTCCGCCTCGCCCAGCCGACGGTGATCGGCGGGCGGCCGATACCAGAAGAGCCAGCCGACCGACCAGACCAACCCCAGCAAGCCGACGATGAGGAAGGCGAGTCGCCAGCTTCCCGCCATCACCGCCCACGCCACCAGCGGCGGCGCGAAGACTGCCCCGAACGATGCGCCGATATTGTAAACGCCGCCCGCCAGCCCGCGCTCGCGCGCCGGGAACCATTCGGCGACCAGCTTTTGTCCCGCGGGCTGAGCCGATCCTTCCGCCAAGCCCAGCGTGAAACGCAGCCCGGCGAAGGATAGCCAGCCTCTGGCCAGCACATGCCCCATCGTGATCAACGACCAGATTGCCAGGCAAAGCGCGAACCCAATGCGGAGCCCTGCCCCGTCGAGCAGGAAACCGGCGAGCGGCTGGAACATGACGCCAATCTGGAAGGCGCTCGTGATCCAGGAATATTGCTCGCTGGAGATCGCCTGCTCAGCCAGAATCACCGGCGCCGCGACGCCGAGCACCGACCGCGCCAGGTAATTCAGGATCATCGCACCGACGAACAGGGACGTGATCGCCCATCGGACCTGACCGACCCCGAACCGCCGCAGCCCGTTATTGCTGGTGCCCTTGGGCAAGTGCCCCTCCCGTTAACGTTACCCTATCCGGTTTTCCGGCGTGATCTTGGGAATTTGAAGCTCTTTTACAGAGAAAACCTGACAAAACACAAAAGCCTCTAAGCACTTCCCCATAGCCGTCGTCAACAAATTGTCTGAGTATTGACTCTGTCAGCGAGCGGGATTAGCCATTCGACGGTAACGTTACCGTAGCTCGCGAGCGGGCCGACGGGGAGCGTTGAAAAAGCGACTGGCGCAAGCGACGCCAGCGAACGGGAGGAAAAAGATGCGCGAGACGGACCAGATTTCCGTGATCGAAAATGACGATGCCGCTTTGTCGAGCCGCTGGCCGACGAAGCAGGCGTATGCCCGACGCAAGGCCATACAATCCGCAAGCCTGATCGCCCTGATCGGCGCGATGTTCGCGGCCCCGGCATTTGCCCAGACCGCCAGCACGTCCGCATCGACCACGCCGCAGACCGGGAATGCGGCATTGGATCAGGCATCGATCGGCGACATCGTGGTCACCGGATCGCGCATCAAGGCAAGCGGGTTCAATGCGCCGACGCCGACGACCGTCCTCGGCGAAGCGCAGCTCAACCAGAACGCCCAGCCGAACGTCTTCACGACGATTGCCCAGCTGCCCTCGCTGCAGGGTTCGAGCGGGTCGACCACCAACACCTTCAGCACGTCGAGCGGCCAGCAGGGTCTGAGCTCCTTCTCGCTGCGGGGTCTGGGCACGATCCGCACGCTGACGCTGATCGACGGCCAGCGCGTGGTGGGTGCTTATTATACGGGCGTCACCGACGTGAGCCTGTTCCCGCAATTGCTGATCCAGCGCGTCGACGTGGTCAATGGCGGCGCGTCGGCCTCCTACGGCTCCGACGCGGTCGGCGGCGTGGTCAACTTCATCACCGACACGCATTTTCAGGGTATCAAGGGCAATATCCAGGGCGGCATCACCAATTATGGCGATGACGGGCAGGGACAGGGCCAGCTGGCCTGGGGCCATAGCTTCCTCGGCGATCGTCTCCATGTCGTCGCCAGCGCCGAATATGCCAAGGAAGGCGGCGTCGGCCCGGGCGATTTCGGCACCGGCCTCGCCAATGGCCGCGACTGGTTCAGCCAGACGACGATGATCAACCGCAACGTCACCAATGACGGGTCGCCGCAATATGTGATGCGGGACTGGGCGCAGCCCTATAATTACACCAAATACGGCGTCATCAGTAACGGACCGCTGCAGGGCATCGCCTTCGACAAGAACGGCAATCCGTTCCAGTTCCAATATGGTTCCAACGGAACGCCCGCCAAGAATTCCGCAGGCACCGTCAACGGCTGCTACCCCGGTTTCTGCGTCGGCGGCGATCTGTCGGGCAATGTCGATTCCGGCCGCACGCTTCAGTCGGCGATCCAGCGCATGACCGCTTATGGCCGTGTCGGCTTCGACTTCGCGCCCGACAACGAGGTCTACGTCACGTTCAACGCCGGACAGGTGAAGACCCACAATCAGCCGGTCAACGGCGAGCAGAAGCCCGGTCTCACCATCCAGTGCGCCAACCCCTTCGTGCCGGCGTCGGTCCAGGCACAGTGCACCGCGGCGGGAATCACCAGCTTCGGCTTCGGAATCAGCGGCGCGGTGCTGCCGAACACGGAGGTGCATACCGATCGCCGTCAGTATCGCGTCGTTCTCGGCGCCAAGGGCAAGTTCAACATGCTCGGCTCCGACTGGAGCTATGACGGCTATTACGAGCATGGCATCAATCACACCGCGGTCGACGTCGATCACATCCTGCTGACGCCGCGCTTCAACCAGGCGATCAACGCGACCATGCTCAACGGCGCGATCGTTTGCGCGGATCCGACCGCGCGGGCCAATGGCTGCGTGCCGTTGAACATCATCGGCGGCCAGACACCCTCGGCAGCCGCGCTTGCCTATGTTCAGCCGGCCGCAGGCCCCTTCCAGCGCCTGCGCATGACCCAGGATGCGGCGAGCCTCAACTTCTCAGGCACGCCGATCAATCTGTGGGCAGGGCCGCTTGCCGTCGCCTTCGGCGCGGAATATCGGCGTGAATTCTATACGGTTCGCGCCGATCCTTATGGCGCGGGCGTTTCGTCGCGCAGCCCCAACAGCGCCGATTATCCCGCCGATCCGCTCATGAACGCGTCGCTCGGCAACAATTGGTATGCCGGCAACTACAAGAACGGCAACGGCGTCTACAACGTGAAGGAAGCTTTCCTCGAGCTCAACCTGCCGTTGTTCAACTCGGACGCGATCGGAAAGGCGAACCTGAACGGCGCCGCGCGCTGGACCGACTACAGCACTTCGGGCACGGTTTGGACGTGGAAGATCGGCGGAACGTGGGAGACGCCGATCCAGGGCCTGCGCCTGCGTGCCGTCACGTCGCGTGACGTCCGTGCGCCCAACCTGTCGGAGCTGTTCGCGGCGCCGGTGACGACCACCTTGCCGAACTTCCTCGATCCCACGCGCAACGTGAACGTGGTCGCGATCCAGAATGCGGTCGGCAACCCGAACCTGAAGCCGGAAATCGCGCGCAATACCGAGATCGGAGCCGTGCTGGCCAATCCGCACTGGCTGCCGGGGTTCAGCGTTTCGTTCGATTACTACAAGATCAAGATCAAGGACGTCATTTCGAGCCTTGGCGCGGCACAGATCGTCGACCTGTGCTTCCGCAATATCCTGCCGCAGACCTGCGGCACCTATAATCTGAACAATCCGAACGGCCCCAATTTCATCAACGTCCAGTCGTTCAACTTCGCGTCGATCAAGACCAGCGGCTTCGATATCGAAGCAAGCTATCGCTGGCAGAATCCGCTCGGCCTGCCGGGCAACTTCACCGTGCGCGGGCTTGCCACGCATATCAAGGAGTTCATCAGCGATCCGGGCCTTCCGGGCACGGCGCCGACCGACAGCGCGGGCGTGAACCAGGGCTCGACGCCGAAATGGAAGTGGCTGGCGATCCAATCTTACGAGAATGATCGTCTGAGCTTCACCGTCCAGGAGCGCTGGTTCAGCGATGGCGTGTACGGCAACCAATATGTCGTGTGTACGACGGGTTGCCCGGCTTCCACCTCGACCGCGCCGACGATCGACAACAACTTCATGCCGGGCGCCTTCTACCTGGACCTTGGCGCATCCTATAATCTGACCAAGAACATCACCGCCTACGTCAAGGTGGATAATGTGTTCGACCATGATCCGGCCAAGTCGCCGTCCTACGCCAACCCGGCTTTGTACGACATCGTGGGCCGGCTCTATCGCGCGGGCATCCGCTTCCGCTTCTAAATCGAAGCGCGACATCTCCCCTCCGGAGAGCACTCGGGGACGGCGCGCAAGCGCCGTCCCTTCTTGTATGCGGACGCGCCCTTTTTGCCCCGTCGCAGGGAGGCGCTTTTTCAGCCCTGCGGCCGCCGGAGCGTAAGCGAGAGTCCGGCGCCGGCTGCGAGCAACAGCGCACCGATCACGAACACATAGTAAGGCGCCTGCGGGAACAATGCATGCATGATCGAGCCCATGCAGCTCGACACGACCAGCTGGGGCACGACGATGAAGATGTTGAAGATGCCCATATAGACGCCGAGCTTGCGCGCGGGCAGCGCCCCCGCGAGCAGCGCGTAGGGGATCGTCAGGATGGAAGCCCAGGCAAGCCCCATCCCGAGCATCGCGACGAGCAGCATATGCGGATCATGGATGAGCGGGATGGCCAGATAGGCCGCCGCGCCGGCAAGCAGGTTGACGGCATGCATCGCCGCCTCGCCGATGCGCTTGACGATCTGCGGCATCAGGAAGGCGTAAAGCGCGGCGATTCCGTTATACGCCGCGAACATCAGACCGACCCAGTCGGCGCCGTCCTGATAGGCTTGGGAGGTCGCATCGACCGCACCGAACTGAAGGTGCGCGACCACGGGCGTCGCATAGATCCAAAGGATGAAGAGCGCGGACCAGGACAGGAACTGGATCTGCGCGAGCCGCTTCATCAAAGGCGGCATCGTCTTCAGATCGCTCAACAGATGATTGAGCATCGTATCCTGCTTGCCGACATAGACCGACAGGCGGTTGGCGAGACGGGCGATGCCGAAGCCGGCCAGCCCCACGCCCAACACATAGAGGGGCTTATCGAGCCCGAGCGCGGGAATGGCGACCAGGACGATCGCGCCGGCTGCGAGCCAGAGCAGATCGAATGCGATCGGGCCGGGCGGTGCGAAATCGGCGATGGCGGGCGCCTCGTCGAAGCGAGCCAGATCCTCGGGCGGATATTCCCTCGTCGTGACCACCGTCCACAGGACGGTGACCAGCAGGGCCGCCGCGCCCAGATAGAAGGCCCAGGCGACCGACGACGGGACATGGCCGGGCGGCGCGGTATTCGCCACGCCCAGACGCGCGAGCAAGGCGGGGGCGGCGGAGGCCGCGACCGCGCCCGCGCCGATGAAGACGGTCTGAAGCGCATAGCCGGCGGTGCGCTGCGAGGCGTCGACCATGTCACCGACGAAGGCACGGAACGGCTCCATCGAGATGTTGATCGACGCGTCGAGCATCCACATCAAAGTCGCCGCAACCCACAGGCTCGGCGCATTGGGGAAGCAGAGCAAGGCGATCGTGCAAAGCACCGCGCCCATGAGGAAATAGGGCCGGCGCCGGCCGAGCCAGCCCCAGGTGCGGTCGCTCAGATGGCCGATGATCGGCTGGACGATCAGCCCGGTCGCGGGGCCTGCAATCCACAGGATCGGCAGGTCATCGATCGATGCGCCGAGCGTCTGAAAGATGCGGCTGACATTGGCGTTCTGCAGCGCGAAGCCGACCTGGATGCCGAAGAAGCCGAAGGAGAGGTTCCACAGACCCCAGAAGCCAAGGCGCCTGCGCGCCGCGCTCATGCGGTCTTGCCTGCGATATAGCCCGCATAGCCGTCCAATCGGCCGTCCTCGACCTGGCCGATCCGTTCGATCATCGCGACCTCGTAAGGCGGCGCCCATTCAACCGGTTCGGGCGAAAGATTGAGGCAGCAGAGCCAGGTTTCGTCGCCATGATGACGCTCGAATGCGAGCACGCACTCGTCGGCATGCAGCACGCGGAGGTCGCCCAATCGCAGGACATGGCTCTGATTCCTGAGCGCGAGCAGGCGGCGCGTCAATGCCAGCGGCGAGTTGGGGTCGGCCTCCTGCCGATCGACCGCGAGCGGCCGATGCGTCGCGCCCACGGGCAGCCAGGGTTTACCCTCGGAAAAGCCGAGCGCGGGCGCATCGGCGCGCCACGGCATCGGCGTGCGCGCACCGTCGCGCGACAGCGTCATCGGCCAGTTGGCGATCGCCTCCGGGTCCTGCAGATCGGCGAAAGCGACCTCGACTTGGGGCAGCCCCAATTCCTCGCCCTGATAGAGGAAGATGTTGCCGCGCAGGCAGGCGAGCAGCAGCATCTTGATCGCGGCAAAGGCCGTCTCATGGCCGGGCGCGCTCCAGCGCGAAATGGCGCGCGGCGCGTCGTGATTTTCGAAGGCCCAGCTTGGCCAGCCCAATCCTTCGCGGGCGGGCCAGGCGGCGAGCGAGTTGCTGACCAGGGCCGGCGTCAGGTCCTGCGCGTAGAGGAAGTCGAAGCTGTAGGCGCTGCTCAGGCGGCAATCACCGCCGGTGAAGAGCTTCATCTCGCGATCACTGTCGTCCCCGCCGACCTCGGCCACGGTGAAGCGGCCGCCATAGCTGTCGAGCAAAGCGCGGATGCGTTCGAGGAAGCCGACGATATCGGGGTGGCTCTGGTTGTAGAGATGCTGCTGATAGTCGAACGGACGCGTGCGCAGCGCATTGTCCGTCTTGGGCGGATTATCCTTGAGCGACGGATCGTGCATCGAGAAATTGATCGCATCGAGCCGGAAGCCATCCACGCCGCGATCGAGCCAGAAGCGCGCGACATCCAGCAACGCCTCCTGCACCGCAGGCACATGGCAGTTGAGCTGCGGCTGCGCGGACAGGAAATTGTGCAGATAATATTGGCGGCGGCGCGCGTCCCACTTCCAGGCCGGGCCGCCGAACACGGATTGCCAATTGCTGGGCGGGCTGCCGTCGGGCTTGGGATCGGCCCAGACGTACCAGTCCGCCTTGGCATTGTTCCAGCTCGAGCGGCTTTCGGCGAACCAGGGATGCTCGTCCGACGTGTGCGAATAGACCTGATCGATGATGACGCGCAGGCCGAGACTGTGGGCGCGAGCGATCAAAGCGTCGAAATCGGCGAGCGTGCCGAAGATCGGATCGACGTCGCGATAGTCGGACACATCGTAACCGAAATCGGCCATCGGCGAGGTGAAGAAGGGCGAGAGCCAGATCGCATCGACACCGAGGCTCGCGACATAATCAAAGTGCGCGGTGACGCCGGGCAGATCGCCGATGCCGTCGCCGTTCGAATCCGCGAAGCTGCGCGGATAGATCTGGTAGATGGATGCGCCGCGCCACCAATCCCGATCCTGTCGGGCGAACGGCCGTGCGCTGGACTGAATGACGTTCATCGGGACGCGACGGCCTCACAGAAAATATAGCCCAAGGGCGGGAGCGACAGCCGGAGGCTGCCGGGCGCGGCGGCTGCGCTGGGGCAGGTACCGGCGAGCGAACGGAAATGCGCCGAGCGGCTATCGACCTCGACATTGGCGACGAGCGGCTCGGTCGACGTGTTGAAGGCGACGAGGATTTCGTGGCCGTCGACGGGATCGAAGCGCGAGGCTGCGAACAGGCCAGGCTTGTCGCCTTCCGTGCGGACAAGCTGGCGACCGCGACGCAGCGCGGCATGATCGTGGCGCAGGCGCGCGAGTTCGGCGATCGACCGATAGAGCGGGTGTTGAGGATTGAAGCTGGAGGTCGCGGTGGTGGCGTCGGTGCCGACCAATCTGGTCGCGTTGTAGGACGGCACATGACTCGCGAACATATCCTCGCGCGCGGCGCGGTCATCGCCATTGCCGGCGAAGCCCTGTTCGTCGCCCGAATAGATCGTCGGCACGCCTCGCAGGCCGAACAGCATCGCATGCGCCAGCGTGACGCGCTTCAGCACCTCCGCATCGTCGGCCTTGGGCAGCGCCATGCGCACGAAATGCGCGAAGCGGCCGAGATCGTGGTTGCTGACGAAGGTCGGCATGGCGAGCGTGGCGGATGCGCCGCCCTGATAGAGCGGGTCGCCCTTGAACAGCAGGTCGAGGCCGTCGCTGCCGCCCTGCCCCGCGAGCGCCTGCAGCACTGCGGCGCGGAAGGAGAAATCGAGCACGAGCGGAATACCATCGGTGCGCGTGTGGCCCGCCTGCTGCGCCACATCGATGACGGGAGTCGATACCTCGCCGAAAATGGTGAAATTGGGAATGCCGTCGGCCTTGGCGCGGGCGGTCATGGCCGGCACGAAGGCGCGCCAGAATTCGGAATTCACATGGCGCTCGGTATCGATGCGGAAACCGTCGATGCCGAAGCGATCGATCCAGCCGCCGAAAATGTCGACGAAGCCGCGGATCACGCGCGGATGTTCGGTCATGAGGTCGTCGAGCCCCATGAAGTCGCCCATCGTCGAGCTCTCGCCCGCGAAGGCCGAGTTACCGCGATTGTGGTAGTAGATCGGATCGTTGAGCCAGTCGGGCACCTTCAGATGGCGCTCCGCCTCAGGCACGAACACCTGATAGGCATAGTTGGGGTTGGTCAGACGGGCGAAGTTCGCGTCGGTCTGGATCGTATCGCCCAGGAAACCGGGGTTGATCGGCTTGCCGTCCACCCCACCTTGGCGCGTGTAGGGATAATCGGCGCGCGAGCGGTAAGGACAGCCTTTAGGGCAATCGCGATACTGGATCACGTCCGCGGTGTGGTTCACCACGATGTCCATATAGACCTTGAGCCCACGCGCGTGCGCGGCATCGACCAGCGCCTTGAAATCGGCGTCGGTGCCGAGATGCGGATCGACCTGGGTGAAATCGGTGATCCAATAGCCGTGATAGCCGGCGCTCTCGAAGCCGGGCGGCCCCTGGACGGGCTTGTTCTTGAAGATCGGGCCGACCCAGATCGCGGTCGCGCCCAGGCCCTGGATATAGTCGAGCCGCTGGCGGAGGCCCTTGAGGTCGCCGCCATGATAGAAGCCGGCATCGGTCGGATCGTAACCGGTATGCAGCCGGTCGCCGCTAAGGCCGCCGCGATCGTTGGACGGATCGCCATTCTCGAACCGGTCGGGCAGCAGGAAATAGATGGTCTCATCCTGCGGCGGACGCGTGCGCAAGGCGGCCAGCGTGGAGGCTGCAGGTGATTTTGCAACCGGTGCCGCAAGCGCAGCCGCCGACAGGGCCACCGCCAGGCCGCACGCAACCAATACCCGCGCAAACGGGAAAGCAGTCTTCATGAACCGCCCCCTTATCCTCTCTGTTTTGCGGCCTTGTGCCATCAACCGCGGCGAATGGATCAAGAATACGTATACTTGACGATACTTGGGGGACGGCGCCTTAAACGCATCGGCTTGCTAGCCGGTCTGGCCGGAGTTACGCCCGGTTCGTCTTATGACCCGTCATCCCGACATGCTGCGTTCGATCGCCATCATCGGCGGCGGCTCGTCCGGCTGGATGGCGGCGGCCGCGCTCGCCAATGCGGTAGACAAGACTATCCCGATCACGCTGGTCGAATCCGACGAGATCGGGACGGTCGGCGTGGGCGAGGCGACCATCCCGCCGATCCGATCATTCAATACCGGGCTCGGCATCGACGAAGCCGAATTCGTCAAGGCGACGCAGGGCAGCTTCAAGCTGGGGGTCGAATTTGTCGGCTGGGGTGCGGCGGACAGCCGCTATTTCCATCCGTTCGGCACGCATGGCGCGGATTTCGACCGGGTCGGGTTGCACCATTATTGGCTGCGCGAACGGATGAAAGGCGATCCGACGCCGTTCCAGGATTATGCGATGGCCTGGGCCCTGGCGCGCGAGAACAGGTTCGGCCCGGCGGTCGACAATGCGCGCGACGTGCGATCGACGCATGCCTACGCCTATCATTTCGATGCGGGCCTCTATGCGCGGTACCTCCGCACTTATGCCGAGGAACGGGGTGTCGTGCGGCACGAGGGCAAGGTGGTGGATGTCGTCCGCGATGGCGAGAGCGGCAATATCGCGTCGGTGACGCTGGCCGACGGGCGCGCGATTGCAGCGGATTTCTTCGTCGATTGCTCGGGCTTCGCTGCGCTTCTGATCGGGCGCACGCTCGACGGCGGCTATGAGGATTGGACGCACTGGCTGCCATGCGACCGCGCCGTGGCGATGCCGTGTGCGAACAACGGACCGCTCACACCTTACACAAGGCTGACCGCGCATGCGGCGGGCTGGCAGTGGCGGATCCCGCTGCAACATCGGCAAGGCAACGGCCATGTCTATTGCTCGGCTTTTATGAGCGATGACGAGGCGGCCGCGATCCTGCGCGCCAATCTGGACGGCGAGGCGCTGGGCGAACCGCGCCTGCTCAAGTTCCGGACCGGCCGCCGCCAGCGGGCGTGGAGCCACAATTGCGTGAGCATCGGGCTGGCGGCGGGTTTCATGGAGCCGCTGGAATCGACCAGCATCCATCTGATCCAGATGGGGGTCGAAAGGCTGCTGCGGCTGTTGCCCGACCGCAATCACGACCCGCTCAATGCCGAGGAGTTCAACCGCGCGACGATCAACGAGTTCGAACGGATCCGCGATTTTCTGGTCCTGCATTATTACGCCAACAGCCGGAGCGAGCCCTTCTGGCAGGCCTGCGCCGAAATGCGGGTGCCCGACGAGCTGGCCTACAAGATCAAGCATTTCGCGCGCCAGGCGCGGCTGGTGTCGCCGCAGGATGAACTGTTCCGCAATCCCAGCTGGCTCGCGCTCTATTTCGGACAGGGCATCATTCCGGAGGAATATGATCCGCTCACCGATGCGCGGCCGCAGGTGGATGCGGCAGGCGAGCTGCGCAAGCTGCGCGAATTGATGCGCGCGGCCGCGCGGTCCTATCCGACGCACGACGAATTCATCGCGCGCCATTGCGCGGCGCCGCCGATCGGCTGAGCTTTGTGACCGCGCCGACGATCCGGATCGAGCGCATCGGCGCCGAGCAACAGCCGGTGATCGTGATCGACGATTTCGTGGAGGATCCGGGCGCGCTGCGGACGGCTGCGGAAGCGCTCGAATATCAGACGATGGGACGGCATTATCCGGGGTTGCGCGCGGAGGTCGCGGCGGCGGACGTGGAGGCCTACCTCGCGCCGATTCAGCAGCTGATCGCCGGGACGTTCGGGTTCGAGGGACCGGCGCGCGTGATCTCGGCGGGCTATTCGATCGTGACGACCAAACCGGCCGATCTCACCCCCATCCAACGCTTGCCGCATTTCGACGGGCTGGAAGGCGAGCGAATTGCCCTGCTCCACTATCTCAACGGACAGGAGCAAGGCGGTACGGCTTTCTACCGGCATCGCAGCACCGGTTTCGAGACGATCACTGCCGAACGCCACGCCGCCTACGACGTCGCGCTGCATCGCGAGGTGGCGCAGCGTGGATTGCCGGCGCCGACCTATATTTCGGGCGACACCGCACTGTACGAGCGAATCGCCCGGTTCGAAGCGAAGCCCAATCGGGCGCTGATCTACCGCGGGCATTTGCTGCATTGCGCGGACCTGCCCGACGACCTGGATTTCACGCCCGATCCCCGGACGGCGCGGCTGACGGTGAATACGTTCCTGTGGGGGTCGCCGTCCTAGGTTCGTCATTGCGAGCGTAGCGAAGCAATCCAGGCCTGAACGAGAAGACGGCGCAGGCCTGGATTGCTTCGTCGCTGCGCTCCTCGCAATGACGGCGCGGCTCAGGCGGCCCAGCTGTGCCGCTGCAGGAAGGCCTTGTGATCGGGCATGGCGCCGACATGCTTGGCCACCGTCTGGCGGATCAGCGACAGGAATTCGCGTAGTTCGGCGTCGCTCGGGCCATCGGCAAGCGGGTGGTAGCCGGCGGGCATGATCCCCTGCCCCACCATCACCTGGAGCCAGCCGACCTCGGCGAACAATTCCTCGTTGAAGCGGTGGATGCGGCCATTCGCGCGGAACAGGTCGATCTTCTCGGCGAGCGTGTCAGGTACCGCCATCGCGGCGCAATCGCGCCAGAAGGGCTCGGGCCGGCCATTGACGTGATAGTGGAGGATCAAGAAGTCGCGCACGCGCTCCCACTCGAACGCGGTCTGCGCGTTGTAGGCGGCGATGTCCGCCTCGCGGATCGGCCCCAAGGGCAGGAATTTGAGCACACGCTCGATCGCCGACTGGACGAGGTGAATGCTGGTCGATTCCAGCGGCTCCATGAAGCCTGCCGCCAAGCCGAGCGCGACCACATTGCGGTTCCAGAAGGCCTTGCGTCGGCCGGCGGTGAATTTGAGGATGCGCGGATCCGCCAGCGTTTCGCCGTCGAGGCCGTCGAGCAGGATTGCGTGTGCCTCGTCATCGCCGAGCGCGGCCGCGCTATAGACATGGCCGTTGCCGACACGATGCTGGAGCGGGATGCGCCATTGCCAGCCGGCCTTTTTCGCGGTGGCGCGGGTGTAAGGCGTGAGCGCGTCGGCCGGGGCGCTGGGAGCGACCACGGCGCGGTCGCAAGGCAGCCAGTGGCTCCAATCCTCGAACGGGGTCTCCAGCGTCTCGCCCAGCAGCAGGCCGCGGAAGCCCGAGCAATCGAGGAACAGGTCCGCTTTCTGCGCGCTGCCATCGGCCAGCACGACGCGGGCGACGTCGCCGCTTTCGGGAGCTATCTCGGCATGCGTGATCTTGCCCTCGACCCGCTGCACGCCCCGCGCCTCGGCATAAGCGCGCAGAAAACGGCCGTAGAGACCGGAATCGAACTGGAAGGCATGGACCAGGCCGCCCAGCATCGGCGACTGGCTTTCCGGCCCGCGCGCGAATTTGTGGGCATAAGCTGCCGCCGCATTGAGGCAATAAGCGTCGAGCGGCGCATCCTCGCCCAGCCTCAGCCCGCGCAGCCAGAAATGCTGAAAGGGCGTCTGGCCGATCGGCCGGCCGGTATTGCCGAAAGCGTGGATGTAACGGCTTTCCGGCGCACCCCAGCCCACGAACTCGATCCCGAGCTTGTAGGTGGCATGCGTCGCGCGCATGAAATCGTCTTCGGCGATGCCGAGCGCCGCATTGACCAGCTGGAGCTGGGGAATGGTGGATTCGCCGACGCCGACCGTGCCGATCTCGTCGGACTCGATCAGGGTGACCGAATAAAGGTTGGGCGGGAGGAAGCGCGCGCAGACCGATGCCGCCATCCAGCCGGCTGTGCCGCCGCCCACGACGACGATGCGGAAGGGTTTGCTCACCGGCTCATCCTAGCCGTCCGGGTTCAAAAGAAAATGGCGGCACGCCCTGGGGAAGACGCGCCGCCAAGTTGTGGGGGGTAGATCAGAACTTGACGGTAATGCCCGCCAGGTAGGTCGCGCCATATTGGTCGCGGATGTTGATCTCGTTCGGGTCCTGATTGACGTAGGACAGGGTCTTCGAATTGGTCAGGTTGTGGCCCTGAACATAGATCGAGACGCCGTTGAGCGGGCCCGACTTGAAGTCATAGCCGACCTGGGCATCCAGCGTGGTCTGCGCCTTGGTCAGGTTGGCCGTGACCTGCGCGTTGAACAGCTGATAGTCGCCAAGATAAGGCGTGCGGCGGGTCAGCGAGGCGCGGGCGTTGAAGCCCCATTTCTCGAAGAAGAGCTGCGCCTGGTAGACGTTCTTCGACAAGCCCGGCAGCGTGATCTCAAAGCCGTTGCTGAACTTGATCTTGCTCGTCGTGTGCGCCCACTGGCCGATCACGCTGAAGCCGTCCAGCACCGGCGTGATGACCTTGAGCGGAACCGTCGCCGAAGCCTCGAAGCCAAGCACATGGCCGCTGCCGTCATTGGTCGGCGCGGTCGACCAGCACGAATAGGTCTGGTTGGCACCCAGCGTCGAACCCGACGCGGTCAGCAGGCCCGAGAAAGCCGAGCAATCCTGCTGCAGTGCGGTCGCATCCTGCGGACCCTGGCTATTCACATTGCCCGAGTTCAGGTTGAGGTTCTGCGTGGTGAAGTTCGTGATCCGCTTATAATAGCCGGCGATCGCGATCTTGCCCTGATCGTGCAGGAAATATTTCTCGAGGCTGACGTCGACGTTGGTCGAGAAATAGGGCCGCAGATAGGGATTGCCGCTGGTCCCCTGCAGCACGGGCGTCTTGCCGTTGATCTGCGGGACGGTCTGGCAGCCGACATTGCCGCAGAAGCTCACCGAATAAGACGCATTCTCGTCGTCCATGGTCGCGCGCGACAGCGAGCGGCTGACGCCGAAGCGGAGCAGCATGTTGTGCGCGACTTCGAAGTTCGCGTTCAGGCTGGGCAGGACATAGGTATATTTGACGCCGCCCGATTGCGGGACGGTGTCCGTGGCGTTGAGCGCGCCATAGCCGACCGAATGCTGGTCGGTATGGACGATCTGCGCACCAATGTTGCCGGAGAGCGGAACCGATCCGAGATCGGTGCCGAAATTGGCTTGCAGATAGCCGGTGAGGATCTTCTCCTCGACCGTCCAGTCACGCGCCACGTCACTCGACTTGGATTGCTGCGCGGTACGCAGCAGCGCCTGCGCCTTGAGCGGATCGAGCGCGATCAGGCGGGTGCCGGTCACGCCATAAGGCTCGACTGTGCCGTCGATGATCGAGGCCGGAATCGCGACGCTCGTCACCTGGGCATTGTCGTTGCCGCAGCCGCCGACCGACGCCGGCCCCGGCAGGCAGATATAATAGCCCGAATAGTTCGAGACCTTGGTCTCGTCGCTATAATTGACGCCCGCTTCCCAGCCCTTGAAGAAGCCGGAGTGGATCTCGCCATCGAGCTCCGCGCGGAAGCCCTTCACCGTGTCCTTGAGGTCGGGCACATTGTTGAAGCCGACCTGGTTCCAACCCTGCGGATCGGTGAGCGAAACCTGGTTCGGATCGGCGAAATTCGCGCCGGCGATGTTCACGCCATAGGTGCCGTCGGGCTGGCGGGTGATCGTGGCGAGACCGGGATTGTTAGCCTGAACGCCGCCGTAGATTTCGTAGGTATTGTCGTGGCGCTTCGCCTGCGAATAGTTCGCGTCCAGCTTCAGATGGAGGCTGTCCGTGAAATTGTATTTGAGGTTGGCGCCGAGCGCGATCGTCCTCGCGTTCGAGGTGTTGAGATCGTTGCGAAGCACGGGGAAGACGTGCCACTGCTCGGACGTCACGTAGCCGTTGGACGCCTGTTCGCTGCCCGGGACCTCGGTGTCCTTCGACCAGCTGGCAAGCGGCATTTCCCAGCCGCGCGAAAATTCGTTGATCTTGCTGTGCGTGTAGAGCGCATCCGCCGACATCTCGAACTTGTCGTCGGGGCGATAGACGATGTGACCGAACGCCGACTGGCGGGTCATCGTGTTCGAGTTGGCGTAATTCTGGATGTCGTCCGGGCCGATATTGCCCGCCGCGTCACGGCTGTTCGGACCGTAATAATTGCCGTTGCCGCCGCCGGTCGCCCAGTGGAAATCCTGGGTCGGATCCTTGATCGCGGAGAAGCCGAGCGAGATGCCGAGCGTGTCGTCGGCGAACTTGTGCATCGCGATCGCCGAGACCTTCCAACCCTTGTTGGTCGCCTCCGGATTGAGCTTGCCATATTTGCCGACCTGGCCCTGCGCGTTGATCGCGACCGTGTTCTTCTGCGTCAGCGGATCGTAGGTCTGCAGGTTGACGTCGCCGGCGAGGCCGTAATTGAGCAGGTCGGCCGACGAGGTCTTGATGACCTGCAATTCCTGGAACAGATCGCCCGGATACTGGCCGAAATCGAAGCGGCGATTGTCGTCGACGGTCGCGATCACGCGGCCATTGACGGTCGCGGTGGTATAATCCGGACCGAAGCCGCGGACCGAGATATATTTGGCGCGGCCGGCCGATTGCTGCACCGCGACGCCGGTGAGGCGCGAAAGCGAGTCGGTGATCGAGACGTCGGGCAGCTTGCCGATATCCTCGGCTGAGACCGCTTCGATCACATTGACCGCATTCTTCTTGGCGGTGTTGGCGTTCTGGATCGAGCGAGCATAGCCCAGCACGACCACTTCCTGCGGCTCCGAAGCGGCGGGCGTGCCAACCGCCGCCGAAGCCGGCGCGGTCGTGTCGGCGGGCGCCGCCTGGGCGAAGGCCGGTGCGGCCAGCATGACGGCGAGCGCCGCGACACCCGACTTCAGCAACGCCTTCGACTGCGCCTGCCGGCAAGAATCCGCAAAAAGATCGATCATCAAATCCCCTCCCTCGACACGGCGGACCTTCGTAATCGGGTTCGCCTGTGCGACCTCAAGACGCTGAGGTTGAGCCTCGTGATTGCTCCCGACGCGCCGTGATTGGAAGAAAAGGACATACGTATTCGGAAAATATGCGGAGGCCTTCCGGCTCCGCATGGACTGCACCAAGAGGCACCTGGCCTTAACTTGGATTTGGTAGCGCTATTCATCATTCTTCCACTCGCGCCTGCGCCCCGCTAGAAGGGGAAAAGGCCTTTCGGCCGGAGAGGCATTGCCACCCCCGATGCGGGATAAAACGACCAGTTTCGACATTGCCGAGCGCGCGGGCGTTTCGCAGCCGACCGTAAGCCGCGCGCTGCGCGGCGATCCCACCGTGAGCGAGGCGACGCGCAAGCGGATCGAAGCGATCGCGCTGCAGCTGAACTACCGGATCGACAAGAATGCCTCGTCGCTGCGGCGCGGGCAGAGCCGGACGCTGGCGTTGTTGTTCTTCCAGGATCCGACGCCCGACGAATCCATGATCAATCCCTTCTTCCTGTCGATGCTGGGATCGATCCTGCGCACCTGCGCGCTGCGCGGCTACGACCTGCTCACGTCATTCCAGCAGCTCTCGTCCAACTGGCATGTCGAATATGAGGATAGCCGCAAGGCGGACGGGATCATCCTGCTCGGCTATGGCGATTTCGCGCTCTATCAGGAGCGGCTGGAGCAACTCGTCCAGCAGGGCACGCATTTCGTGATGTGGGGCTCGCCCCGCCCCGGCCAGGACTGGGCGACGATGGGGTGCGACAACCAGGCGGGCGGCCGCGCCGCGGGCGAGCATCTGATCGGGCTGGGGCGCAAGCGCATCGCCTTCCTGGGCGACGCATCGCCGCGCTATCCCGAATTTCAGGACCGCTATCGCGGGCTCGAAGAGGCGATGCACGCGGCCGGCCTGAAGAACGATCCCTCGCTGCAGGTCGACGCGATCACGACCGAGGAGGCGGGCTATGAGGCAGGCCTGAGCCTGATCGCGCGGGGCCGGCCGTTCGACGCGATCTTCGCCGCATCCGACCTGATCGCGGTCGGCGCGATGCGGGCGCTCGAGGAAAAGGGCCTGCGCGTGCCCGAAAATGTCTCGGTGATCGGCTTCGACGACATTCCGGCGGCAGCGCTCAGCCACCCGCCGCTTACCACGATCGCGCAGGATTATGCGCGCGCGGGCGAGCTTCTGGTCGATGCCTTGATCCAGCAGATCAATGGCGCCAGGACCGAGCATAAGATGCTCACGCCCCGGCTGGTGGTGCGCCGCTCGACCGCCACATAAACAGAATACGTATGTGGCATGCTTGGCTTGGACCATCCCGGCCTGACAGTTGGCGCGAGGATCGCCGGATGAGCGGCCGAACAGGAGGATGAGGATGCGTAGGGTGTTTGTGCACGGATTGATGGCGACCGCGATGGCCTTTTCGGTGGCCTCGGCTGCGTTCGCCGCAGCACCCTCCACCATGCCGGCCAGCAAGACGTCCGCGCAGGACGATTGGTGGAAGCATGCGGTGATCTACGAGCTTTATCCGCGCAGCTTCGCCGACAGCAACAATGACGGCATCGGCGATCTCAAGGGCATCACCAACCATCTGGGCTATCTTTCGGACCTGGGCGTGGATGCGATCTGGATGACGCCGATGTTCCCGAGCCCCCAGGTCGATTTCGGCTATGACGTGGCGGATTACGACAATGTCGATCCGCAGTTCGGCACGATCGCCGACGCCGACGCGCTGATCGCCAAGGGCAAGGGCCAGAACGTCAAGGTCATCCTCGATTTCGTCATCAACCACTCGTCCGACAAGCACGCATGGTTCCAGCAATCGAAGTCGAGCAAGACCAATCCCTATCGCGACTTCTACATCTGGCGCGACGGCAAGAATGGCGGGCCGCCCAATAACTGGACCAGCCTGTTCGGCGGTTCGGCGTGGGAGAAAGACCCCACGACGGGGCAATATTACTACCACTTTTTCTACGCGCAGCAGCCCGACCTCAACTGGCGCAACCCCGCGCTGGAGAAGGCGATGTTCGATCAGGCCGAATGGTGGCTGAAGCGCGGGGTCTACGGCTATCGCCTCGATGCGGTCGGTACGATGTTCGAGCGCGCGGACCTCAAGGACAATCCGCCCGCCGCGGGTACGGACGCCTTCGGCCTGCCCGAACAGAACCGCATCAACAATACCGAGCAGCCCGAGATGCACACCGAGCTGCAGAAGCTGCGGCAGAATGTGATCGACCGCTATCCGGGCCGGATCCTGATCGGCGAGACCTATGTCTCGACCGCGCCCGAGCTGACCAAATTCTACGGCGCGCACAATGACGAGCTGCAGCTGCCGATGTTCCTGAGCCTGATCGGGGTGAAGCCGCTGAGCGCGGCGGAGCTGCGCCCACGGATCGAGGCGGTCGAGAATAACCCCGTCGGCGGCTGGCCCTGCTTCGCGTTGAACAATCACGACCAGCGCCGCGCGACCAGCCGCTACGATCTGCCTGCCGGCACGACGGGCGACGACATGGCGCGCATCACCGCGGCGATGCTGCTGACGCTGCGCGGTACGCCCATCCTCTATTATGGCGAGGAACTGGGCATGCAGAACAACGACCCGAAGCGGGTCGAAGACGTGCAGGACATCATTGGCAAGAAGGGCTGGCCGAAGGAAAAGGGCCGCGACGGCGAACGCACGCCGATGCAGTGGGACGCGAGCGTCAATGCGGGCTTCAATAGCGGCGCGAAGCCGTGGTTGCCGGTCGGCCCCGATTACCAGACGCGCAATGTCGCGGCCGAGCGTGCCGACCCCAATTCGGTACTCAATTTCTATCGCGCCTTGATCGCCGAGCGGCGCACCAACCCCGCGCTTGCCGGTGACATGGCGATGGTCGACCGCACCAACCCGAACGTCCTGTCCTATGTTCGCACCGGCGGCGGCAAGAAGGTGCTGACCGTGCTGAATTTCGGCGGCTCGGCGAGCGACCTTACGCTGGCGCAACTGGGGGGCGGCAAGCTCGGCCGGGTGATCGTGCAGAACCGGGCGGCGGTCACGGCCAACGGCCTGCACGTCGCGCCGCTTGGCGTGATCGTCGCGGAGATCAACTGACGCATCGGGTTTGCGTGGGTATCGCGCAACGCTAAGCATGCGCCATGCCCACGCTGATCGATCTGTCGCACCGCCTGGAAGCAGGCATGGTCACCTACAAGGGCCTGCCCGCCCCGATCATGTGTGATTTCCTTTCGCGCGAGCAATCGCGTGGTCGCTATGCCGAGGGCGAGGAATTCGCGATCCAGCGGATCGAGATGGTGGGCAATACCAGCACCTATCTCGACAGCCCGTTCCACCGCTATGCCGACGGCACCGACCTCGCCGATCTGGAGCTGGAGCAGCTTGCCCATCTCGACACATTGGTCGTGCGGCCCCGGCTGGCGGACGGGCTCGCGATCCTGGTCGAGGATTTTGCAGGGCTCAATGTCGCGGGCAAGGCGGTGCTGCTGGATACCGGGTGGGACCGGCATTGGCGAACCGACGCCTATTTCGAAAACCACCCGTTCCTGACCGAGCCGGGCGCGCAATGGCTTGCCGATCAGGGGGCGGCGCTGGTGGGCATCGATTCCCACAATATCGACGATACGCGGGGCATGGCGCGGCCCGCCCACTCGATCCTGCTCGGCCGCGATATCCCGATCTGCGAGCATATGACCGGACTGGGGCAATTGCCGGCCAGCGGCGCGCGTTTCTATGCGGTGCCGCCCAAAGTGGCAGGATTCGGCACCTTTCCGGTGCGTGCCTTTGCCATGCTGCCCTAGACCTTGATCGTTTCAGGCTGAATCAGCCTGAAACGTGAATCAAGGTCTAAACTATTTGAATAGAGCCTGATTCACGTCACCGGCGGAAGCGCGTAGCGCTTCCACCAATAACGATCAGGCTCTAGCCGATTAGTGCTTCCAGCTCGTCCAGCAGCGGAATCTGGCTCGCGAGCATCTTGTCGCGGGCCTCGTAGATCGCGAACCAGCAGGCGCGATCGATTTCGGGATAGGTCTGGATCCGTCCCGATCGGGGCGGCCATTCCATCTCGAACGTCTCGCTGACGATCGCGTCGGCATCGAGATCGCCCTCGACCGCAAAGCTATCGACCCATTTGCCCGCCGCCTGACGGATGCGGGTCAAGGCGCGCGCGCCGGTGCTGTCGAGCACGACGCCCAGCTCCTCCCGGAATTCGCGGAGCGCGGTGGCGAGCAATTCCTCGCCTTCGTCGATCTTGCCCTTGGGGATCTGCCACGCGCCCGCGTCGCGCTTTTGCCAATAAGGGCCGCCGGGATGGACCAGCAGCACTTCGAGGCCCCAATGGGCCCGTCGGTACAGCAATATTCCCGCGCTATGTTCAGTCACTTAGCGGCAACTCGCGAAAAGCTGCCGCGGTGCCATCGTCAGGCCATGCGCGGCAGCAATTTGTCCATCGTAAGCGGATAATCGCGAATTCGAACGCCTGTCGCATTATAGACCGCGTTCGCGACCGAGGCGCCGACTCCGCAAATACCGAGCTCACCGACCCCCTTGGCCTTCATCGGTGAAGATTTATCGTCAAGTTCTTCAAGAAAAACAACTTCCAGGTCGGGAATGTCGGCGTGGACCGGCACTTGATACTCGGCGAGGTCGTGATTCACGAAGTAGCCGAAGCGCGTATCCACCACGCATTCCTCCATCAGCGCCGCGCCGATCCCCATCGTCATGCCGCCGAGACACTGGCTGCGTGCGGTCTTGGGATTGAGGATGCGGCCGCATGCGGCGACGGTGAGCATGCGGCGCACGCGCACCTCGGCCGTGTCGGGATCGACCCCGACCTCGCAGAAATGCGCGCCGAAGCTGGCCTGCGCATATTTTTGGCTGAGGTCGCCGAACTTGATCTTGCCTTCCGCGCTGAGACCCTGCGGCCCCGCGACTTCGGCGAGCGGCACCGAGCGCCCACCCGAATGGACATTCCCGTCGGCAAAGGCCACGTCGGATACGTTGAAACCGGCTTTCTGCGCGATCTGCTGGCGCAGGAGATCGCAGGCGGCATAGACGCCCGCGGTCGAGCTGTTGCCGCCCCACGATCCGCCCGATCCCGAGGAAACCGGGAAATTGGAGTCCGCGAGCCGCACCTCCACCTGGCCGATCTGCACGCCCATCATCTCGGCCGCGGTCTGGCCGATGATCGTGTAGCTGCCGGTGCCGATGTCGGTCATGTCGGTTTCGACCAGGATCGTCCCGTCCCTCCGCAACGTCACGCGCGCGGCGGAATCCATCGCGAGATTGCCGCGAAAGGCCGAGGCGACGCCATAGCCGATCAGCCATTTGCCATCCCGCATCCGGCCCGGCTGCGGCTTGCGCTTCGACCAGCCGAACTTGTCCGCCCCCGTCCGCAGGCATTCGACCAGCTTGCGGCTGGAGAAAGGCGTGCCCGGCCCCTTTTCGGGATCATATTGGATATCGTTCAGGATGCGGAGCTCGACCGGGTCCATGCCCAATTTCTCGGCAAGCTCGTCCATCGCGCATTCGAGCGCGAGCAGGCCGACCGCCTCGCCCGGCGCGCGCATCGCATTGCCGACCGGCAGGTCCATGTCCGCAAAGCGGAGCGTGGTCATGCGGTCCTTGCCGGCATAGAGTTGGCGCGTCTGGCTGGTCGCGGTCTCGACCGAGCCACCATGCTTGTTGCCGTTCCAGCTTTCGTGTCCGATCGCCAGGATATGCCCCTGCGCATCCGCGCCGAGCCGAACGCGCTGGATCGTGGCGGGACGGTGGGTGGTGTTGTTCATGACCTGCGGCCGCGTCAGCGCGAGCTTGACGGGACGGCCATGGAGCGCGCGGCTGCCGAGTGCTGCGAGCACGCAATCGGCCTGGATCCAGAGCTTGGCACCGAACCCCCCGCCGACGAAGGACGAGACGACGCGGATATTCTCCTTCGGGATCAGTAGCGTGCCCGACAGATCGCGCACCGCCCAATTGACCATCTGGTTCGCGTTCCAGACGGTCAATTTGTCGCCGTCCCACTTGGCGATGGTGGCGTGCGGCTCCATCATCATGTGGCTCTGGTCGGGCGTGGTGTAGGTGACGTCGAGCTTGACCGGCGCCGCAGCGAAGCCCGCGTCGAAATTTCCGGCGCCGCTGTCGGGATTGTCGCCGAACACCTGTTCGCGCGACGGCGGATAGGCCTTGGCCTTTTCCTTCGCGAGATCGAACCGACCGGGCTCGGCGGCATAAGCGACACGGATCAGGTTGGCCGCGTCGCGTGCCTGTTCGAACGTCTCGGCGACGACCAAGGCAACCGCCTGATGGTAATGCTTGATTTCGGGGCCGATCAGCTGCGGCGCGAAATCGCCTTTCTCCGGCCCCTGCTTGGGCGCGTTCAAGTGCGTCATCACGAGCAGCACGCCCGGCGCGGCCTCGGCATCCCTGGTCTCGATCGAGGACACGCGCCCCTTGCCGATCCCCGCCGCCAGAACGAAGCCGTAAGCTGCGTTGGGGACCTCCTCATTATGCTCATAGGCATAAGGCGCGCGGCCCGAGACCTTGCGCGGCCCGTCGATACGGTCGTGCGCGACGCCGACCACCTTGCCATGGTCGATCGGATTGAGGCCTGCCGGCTGGTCGAACAGCAGCTCGCTCATGCCCGTGCCTCCCGCAGCACCGCGCCGAGCGTTCGGCGCGTCAGCATTGTCTTATAGTCGTTCTGCGGCGTGGTTTTGGCGCCGGCCAGCACGGCGGCGGCGATCGCCTCCGCGCCTTGCTCACGCTCCGCGCTTTCCACCCGCCAGGGTTTGTGCGCGAGACCGCCGAAAGCGAAATGCTGGAAACCGTCGCCGATCACCGCCGCGACCGAGACATTGGCGAACGCATAAGAAGCGCGATCACGCACCTTGCGATAGACATGACGCCCGCCAAGCGGCTTCGGCAGCAATACCGAAGTGATGAGCTCGCCCGGCTGGAGCGCATTTTCGATATGCGGCGTGTCGCCGGGCAGGCGATGGAATTCAGCGATCGGGATGGCGCGGGTGATGCCGTGCGGATTGATCGTCTCCACCCGTGCATCGAGCAGCCGCATCGCCACCGCCATATCCGACGGATGCGTCGCGATGCAGGCATCGCTCACCCCCATGATCGCGAGGTTGCGGCTGAACCCGCCGATCGCGGCGCAGCCCGATCCGGGCTTGCGTTTGTTGCAGGGCTTGGACGTGTCGTAAAAATAAGGACAGCGCGTGCGCTGGAGCAGATTACCCGCGGTGGTCGCCTTGTTGCGGAGCTGGCCGCTCGCACCCGAGACCAGCGCACGGCTCAGCACCGCATAATCCTTGCGGACGATCTTGTCGGCGGCGAAATCGGTATTGCGGACATGCGCGCCGATGCGCAGGCCGCCGTCGCCGGTCTTCTCGATCCGGTCGAGGCCGAGATGATTGACGTCGATCAGGTGTGCCGGCGTCTCGATCTGCAATTTCATCAGGTCGAGCAGATTGGTGCCGCCGCCGATGAACTTGGCGTTGGGATGGGCGGCCGCCGCCTGGGCCGCGGCCTGCGCGCTGGTGGCGCGTTCGTAGGTGAACGGCTTCATGCCCCCTGCACCTCCCGGATCGCGGCGATGATGTTGGGGTAAGCGGCGCAGCGGCAAATATTGCCGCTCATCCGCTCGCGCACTTCGCTGTCGGAGAAGCCGACATGCATCAGATCCTCGGTGACGTGGCTGGGGATGCCGTCCTTGATCTCACCCAGCATCGCCACCGACGAGCAGATCTGGCCCGGGGTGCAATAGCCGCACTGGAAGCCGTCATGCTTCACGAACGCGGCCTGCATCGGATGGAGCTTTTCGGGCGAACCGAGGCCCTCGATCGTGGTGACCTTATCGCCTTCGTGCATCACCGCGAGCGTCAGGCAGCTATTGATGCGCCGTCCGTTGACGATGACCGTGCACGCCCCGCACTGGCCGTGATCGCACCCCTTCTTGGTTCCGGTCAGGTGGAGGTGCTCGCGCAACGCGTCGAGCAGGGTCACGCGCGGATCGAGATCGAGCGTCTCGGCCTGGCCGTTGACGGTCAGGGAAACCTGCATCCTGGGTGTCATGTGGGAGGAAGCCTTTCGCGCGGCTGCAGGTTCCCTGGCAATCGCCGGGGCAGCGGCAGCGCCGGCTGCAGCGGCGCCCCCAGCCAGGACAGTACGGCGCGTCACATCGTTAGGATCGTTCACCGGGCGCCTCCATGAGACTCGGATTGTCCGCACCTAGACCTGCGATGCGCTCTTTTCCATCGAGATCGGCGATCCGCCCGCGCGTCCCCGGGCGCGGCCCGGGAGAAGGAACCGGCGCCACGCAATCCGGGCTGTGGATCTTTCGGCGCGAGCGCCACGATTTGCGGTTATCGCCGGCCCGCGCTTAAAGGACATCGGTATCAGCGAGAGGCCCCGAATGACTTCGTCCAAGCCGACCATCTTCTTCGGCGAAATCATGCTGCGCCTGTCGCCGCCCAACCGCGAATTGCTGCTGCAATCGGCCAAGCTGGACGTGTGGGTGGCGGGCGCCGAAGCTAATGTCGCGACCGGACTCGCATGCCTCGGCCATCCGACCCGGATGGTAACGGCGCTTCCCGACAATCCGCTGGGCGAGGCGGCGCTTCGGGCGTTGCGCGCACAAGGCGTGGATACCGGCCTGATCCAGCGCCGGGGCGAGCGGATGGGCCTCTATTTCGTGACCCCGGGGGCGGGCCTGCGCGCGACCGAAGTGGTCTATGACCGCGCTTATTCCGCCTTCGCCGAAGCGCCCGCGGATTGCTGGGATTGGAATGCGATCCTCGATGGCGCGGGGCGGCTGCATCTGTCGGGCATCACGCCCGCGCTTGGACCCAACGGCACCAAAGCGGCGCTGGCGGCGGCCGAGGCGGCGGCCAAGCGCGGGGTGCCGATTTCGTTCGACGGCAATTGGCGCGGCAAATTGTGGGAGCGGTGGGACGGCCGCCCACGCGAGACGCTGGCGCAGCTGGTGGCGCATGCCGACATATTTTTCGGCAATCACCGCGATGTGGCGCTGCTGCTCGATCAGCATGTTTCCGCCGACGGCGCCGACCGTCGGCGCGAAGCGGCCGAGGCGGCGTTCAAGGCCTTTCCCAAGCTGCGGCTGATGGCGTCGACCGCGCGGCACGTCGAGGATAGCGACCGCCATCGGCTGTCGGCGCGGATCGACACGCCCGAGCGTGGCTTCCAGACCGATGAAATATTGCTTTCGGGCATCGTCGACCGGATCGGCACGGGCGATGCCTTCGCGACCGGCGTGATGCATGGCCTGATCGAGGGCATGAGCCTGGAGGATGTGGCGCGATCGGGCCTGGCGATCACCGCGCTCAAGCATAGCCTGCCCGGCGATGCGAGCCTGTTCACGCGGCGCGACCTTGCGGCCTTCCTGGAAGGCGGGCTCGACGTTCGCCGATAATTGGTGAGATAAGGGCAGTATCGGAACCTTATTGTTGACCGATCCGCGATAAGGCGCCCTTAACCATATCGGCTTAAGGGGGCGGAATGGGGTGGAATGCGTCCTTCCGCACGTCCTCCGGACGGACCGGTCGCATGGCCGTTGCCGCCGCATTCCTGTGCGCCGCTCCCGCGTGCGCCGCCGAGGCACCCGAAACGGGGCTGCTGACGGCTTACGCCAATTTCGACCTTGCCGCATTCGACGGCCCGCGCGCCTGGATCGACGATCGCGCCGAGATCGGCGGCACGGGCAAGGCACGGTTCGGCAATCCCGACGGCAATAGTTTGCGCGTGCGTCCTTACGCCACCGAGGCGGGCGTTGTGGTGCAGCCGGATTTCGGCTGGGCGCTGAGCGGGCTGGTCTCGGTGATCGCGCAGCACGGCCAGGATAAGGCCGTCGATATAAGCGAGGCCTATCTACGCTGGCGGCCGCTTCCCCTCGGCTCCGTGCGCGTGACTCTGCGCGGAGGCATTTTCTATCCGCCGGTCAGCCTGGAACATGGCGGCAGCGAATGGCCCGTGGTCGAGACGGTGACCCCGTCGGCGATCAACAGCTGGATCGGCGAGGAAGTGAAGGTCGCAGGGGTCGAGGCGACGTTCAGCACGTTGATCGGCGAGCATCGCCTGTCGCTTACCGGCGCGGCATTCGAGCTGAACGATACCGCCGGCACATTGCTCACCTTTCGCGGCTGGGCATTGCATGACGAGAAAGCGACCGTGTTTAGCTATCAGCCGCTGCCGGCGATGAACGGCTTCATGCGCGACGTGCAGGCGCCCGATACGCGGCCGATGATCGATCTGGACCACCGCGTCGGCTGGTATGCGAAGCTCGGCTGGGCGCCGCCGGGGCCGTTCCAGATCCAATATTTCCACTATGACAATCGCGGCGATCCACAGGCGTTCGACGCGGAATTGCAATGGGGCTGGCATACGCGCTTCGACCATCTCGGTGCGACGCTCGACCTGGATGGCAGGACCAGGCTGAGCGCGCAGGCGATCGACGGAACCACGATCATGGGCTTTCCGGGCGCGGGCAATGTGCGCTGGATCGATATGCGCTATCGTTCGGCCTTCCTGCTCGCGACCCGCCAGATGGCGCACGGCTCGGTTTCGGGGCGGATCGAAGCGTTCAGCACGCGCAACCATGGCAGCGCGGTCGTGGCGGATGACGACGAAACCGGCTGGGCGGCCACCGCGGCGATACGCTGGCCGTTGATGCGCCAGGCGACCCTTTTGGGCGAGGCGCTCCATATCGACAGCCGCCGCGACGCGCGGCTGCGCGAAGGCGTGACACCCCGCCAGAACCAGAATATCCTGCGCCTCACTTTGCGCCTGCGCGCGGCCACGCGAGGTTAAATCCGCGAAACCACCGCGACAGTTAGTTTTTTGCTCAGATTCCCGTGATAGCTGACACAATATGCCCTGCCCGCGCCTTTGGACGGCAATCCTGCTTTGTGCCTGGAGCGCGGCGGCGCTGCCGGCACCAGCATGCGCGGCGGATCTCGACGTGCAGGTGCGCGGCGCCGACGGTGCGCCGATCCGGGACGCCGTCGTGTCGGTCCATCTGGCGGGGCGCGCGACCCCGCATCCGCACGCCGGCGGCACCTATGTGATCGATCAGCAGGACATCCAGTTCCACCCCTTCGTCGCGGCGGTGCCGGTCGGGGCGAACGTGACGTTCATGAACCATGATCCGGTTCGCCATCACGTCTATTCCTTTTCGCCGGCGAAGAAATTTGAACTCAAGCTCGCCAGCAAGCAACAGAACCAGTCGGTCCTGTTCGACAAGCCGGGTATCGTGCCATTGGGTTGCAATATTCACGACCGCATGATCGCCTATCTGGACGTGGTCGATACGCTCTGGGCAAAGACGGCCGATGCGAACGGCCATGTCGTGCTGCGCGACATTCCAGCGGGTACGATCACGATCACCGTCTGGCATCCCTATCTGCGCGCGCCGGGCAACACCGCCTCGCGCAGCGCCACGCTGGAAGGCGCGGCGCTTGGCGAGAAGTTCGTGGTGCCGATGCGCACCCCGCCCCACGATCCGGGCGCGGGCTACTGATCATGCGGCTCCGGCGCCTTTTCGGTTTCCGCCAGCTGCGCACGCGCCTGGCGGTGCTTTATGCCGGCCTGTTCGCGATCGGGATGCTGTGCGTGGCGGGGCTGCTTTATGCGGTGGTTGCGCACAATTCGAAGGCGCAGGTCACCAAGGAATTGGTCGCGAACGGCACGGTCTATGACCGGCTATGGGATCAGCAGACCAGCCAGCTGCGCGCCGCGGCGGGGCTGCTCGCGCGCGATTTCGGGTTTCGCGCGGCGGTGGCGACGCATGACCGCAACACGATCGAATCCGCTTTGTCCAACCTGCGCCAGCGCATGGGGCTGAGCACCGCCTTCATCGTCGACGTCAACGGCACGGTCACCGGACTCGCCGATCCGCGCGAGACCGCGCAGGCCTCGGCCCTTTCGACCCAGCTCGACGAGGGCGTCACCGCAGGCGTGGCGCCGCTCGGCGGACAGGCGCACAAGATCGTCGCGGCGCCGATCATGGCGCCTGCCCTGACCGGCTGGGTGGTGTTCGCGACCGAGCTGGACCAGCGCGAGATGCGCGGGCTGGAGCGCCTGTCGGCGATCCCGTTGAGCGCCGCCGTTTATGAGCGCCGGGCGAATGGCAGCTGGGTCGGTGCCGATTCCGCCACCGAAGCGCCCGATCCGGCGGTCAGCCATTTCCTGGAAGCCAATTGGCATCAGAGCCAGCCTGCCGACATCGATGGACCCAATGGGCTGTCGATCGCGCTCGCCAAGCCATTGCCCGCCGTGCCGGGCGCGCCACCCGCCGTGTTGCTGCTGCAATATCCGATGCGTCTGGCGCTCAGCCCCTATCGGCCGCTCGAAATCGCGATCGCGGTGATCGGCATATTGGGGCTCGGACTGATCGTGGTTGCAACGTGGCGCATGGCGCGATCGATCACGCTTCCGATCTCGCTGCTCGACGCCGCGGCAGGCAAGCTTGCCGATGGTCAGGTCGCGAGCGTGCCCGTCAGCAGCCAGGATGAACTCGGCCGCCTCGCCGCGACCTTCAACCGCATGTCCGCCGACATCGTCGAGCGTGAGAAGCGCATCACGCACCTCGCCTTCAGCGATCTGCTGACCGGCCTGCCCAACCGCGCCAATTTCAACCAGCATCTCGACCACCAATTGCGGCTGGTCGACCGGCGCGGCGGCCATGTCGCTTTGCTCTGCATGGATCTCGATAATTTCAAGGCGATCAACGACACGCTGGGCCATCCGACCGGGGACGAATTGCTGCGCCGGATCGCAAGCCGCCTCGGCGAGGAGCTTGGCGACATCTTCGTCGCGCGGCTGGGCGGCGACGAGTTCGTGATGGTCAAGCCCTATAGCGGCGACACGAGCGCGATCGACGAGCTGGCCCGGCGCGCGCTGGCGGCGGTCGAAGCGCCGATCCATGTCGGCGAACATGCCTTGGAGAACAAGGCCAGCATCGGTGTCGCCATCGCTCCCGGCGACGGCAACAATCAGGACACGTTACTGCGCAGCGCCGAACTTGCGCTCTACAAGGCCAAGGAAGCCGGGCGGGGCACCTATCGCTTCTTCGAGGAATCGATGAACGCGCTGGCCCAGGAGCGGCGCGCGCTGGAAGTCGATCTGCGCCAGGCGCTCAACAACGGCGAACTGGAGCTGCATTACCAGCCGCTTTTCCACCTGAGCGCGGATCGGGTCGGCGGGTTCGAAGCCTTGTTGCGCTGGAATCATCCCAGGCGCGGCTCCATCCCGCCGGTGGAATTCATTCCCGTGGCCGAGGAAACCGGGCTGATCGTGCAGATCGGCGCCTGGGTGATTCAGGAAGCCTGCCGTCAGGCCGCGCTGTGGCCCGACCATATCCGGGTCGCGGTCAATGTCTCGTCGATCCAGTTCCAGCGGCCAGGCCTCAGCCACGTCGTGTTGCAGGCGCTGCAGAATAGCGGGCTCAAGCCCGAGCAGCTGGAAATCGAGATCACCGAATCCATCTTCCTCGAACGCTCGGAAAGCACGCTGCAGTTGCTGCATACGCTGCGTGGGCTGGGCGTCCGGATCGCGCTCGACGATTTCGGTACGGGTTATTCGTCGCTGAGCTATCTGCAGAGCTTTCCGTTCGACAAGATCAAGATCGACCGCTCGTTCGTGATCGCGCTTCGATCGCGTCCGGGCGCCGCGGCGATCGTGAAGGCGATCATCGATCTGGCCGACGCGCTCGGCATGGAGACCACCGCCGAGGGCGTCGAGGAGCAGAGCCAGCTCGCGATCCTGACGAGGCAGGGCGCGACCTCGATCCAAGGTTATTTGTTCAGCAAGCCGGTCCCCGCGGCCGATGCGACGCGATTGCTGAAGTCCAAGCTCAAGCTGCGCGCAGCCTGAGGCGCGGCGCGGTTCGCCGCACGGATCGTTTCGGCAGGGGCATTTTCGCTCCACAAATGGACCGGGGCCGCTAAGGAGCGGCAATGCCCGTCGCCTTGCCGCCCGATCCGCCCGCCGAAATCGTCATCACCGGCGAGGGGCTGGGCCGGGTATCGGGCGACGCCGCTTATGACGTGGTCACGATCGACCGCACGCGCCTGACCGCGACCGCCAGCGACCGGATCGAGGATGTGCTGCGCGACGTCGCGGGACTTGACCAGTTTCGCCGATCCGATTCCCGTTCGGCGCATCCGACCAGCCAGGGCGCGACGATGCGCGGCCTGGGCGGAAACGCCTCGTCGCGCGCGATGATCGTGCTGGATGGCGTGCCGCAGATCGATCCGTTCGGCGGCTGGGTCACCTTCGCCGGCTTCGACCCCGCGCGGATCGGCCAGATCCGCGTCACGCGCGGGGGTGGCAGCGGTATTTACGGGCCGGGCGCGCTGGCGGGCACGATCGAGATCGACAGCGCGGGACCGGAGCAATTGCGCCCGGCGACGATCGCGGTCGCCTATGGCAGCCGCAATTCGATCGATGCCGATGCGCTGGTTTCGAGCTCGGCGGGCGAAGGCTTCGTCACGCTGTCGACCTCCTATCAGCGTGGCGACGGCTTCGTGCCGATCGTAAGCGACCAGCGCGGGCCGATCGACCAGGCCGCGCCTTATCGCCAGGGCAGCGCGGATGCGCGCGCGGTCTTCCCGGTGGGAGCCGATACCGAGCTGCAGGCGAACATGCTGATCCTGCGCGACGAACGCAATCGCGGGCTGCCCGGCACCGACAATAGCAACACCGCGGCGGATGCCAGCCTGCGGCTGGTCGGGCATGGCCGCTGGGGCTTCGAGGCGCTGACGTACCTGCAGATGCGGCAGTTCAAATCGGGTTTCGCCAGCGCCAATGCGGGGCGGACTGCGGCGACCGAAACGCTCGACCAATTCAATGTGCCGGCGACGGGTATCGGCGGCCGGATCGAGCTGCGCCCGCCGATGGAGGGAAATCTCGAACTGCGGCTGGGCGCGGATGCCCGCTATACCGAGGGTGAGACCGACGAATATTTCACCTATGTCGCAGGCCAGCCGACGCGCCAGCGCGAGGCGGGCGGACGTACCACCAATGTCGGTGCCTTCGCCGACCTGAGCTGGCCGCTGAATGACAAATGGATCCTGACCGGGGGCGGCCGGATCGATCATTGGTCGATCAGCGACGGGCGCCTGCGCGAGCGTGCGCTTGCCACCGGCACGTTCCTCACCAACACCGACTATCCCGACCGCAATGGGACCGAGGGCACGGCACGTGGCGGCATTTCGTGGCGGCCGGCACGCCACTGGCATATCCGGACCGCGGCCTATCTCGGCTGGCGGCTGCCGACGCTGAACGAGCTTTATCGGCCGTTTCGTGCGGGTGCGGACGCGACCGCGGCCAACCCGGCGCTCGAACCCGAGAAATTGAGGGGAATCGATGCCGGGATCGACTGGAGCCCGCTCCCCAACATCAAATTCAGCGGGACGGTCTTCCACAACATCCTCGACCACGCGATCGGCAACATCACGCTCGGCCAGGGTCCGGGCACGTTTCCCGGCGTGGGTTTCGTCGCGGCGGGCGGGGTCTATCGCCAGCGCGGAAATCTCGATGCGATCCGATCGGACGGGATCGAGCTGGAGGGCCATGTCACCGACGGCCAATGGCGACTGTCGGCCTCCTACGCTTACACCGATGCGCGCGTGCGCGGATCGGGCCTGTCCGCGCCGCTCGACGGGCTTCGGCCCGCGCAGACACCCAAGAACCAGGCCTCCGTCACTTTGGGACGCGAATCCTTGTGGGGTCTCTCCGCCTCCGCGACGTTGCGCTATACGTCGGGCCAGTATGAGGATGACCAGAACAGCCGGGTCGACAAGCACGCGACCACGCTCGACCTGACCGCAGGCATTCCGCTGACGGGCAGCCTGTCGCTCGAACTGCGCGCGGAGAATGTGACCAACACGTTGGTGGAAGCGACCGTGGCGTCGGATGGCACGATCGAGCGCGCGGCCCCGCGGACGCTATGGATTGGATTGCGTTTCGGGGGCTAGACTCGATTTCAGAGAGATCGAATCACGTTCGTGTCGAGCGAAGTCGAGACACCTTCGAGCGAAGTCGAGAAGCCTCGGCTGCGGCGAAGCCGCAGTTTATCCTGAGCGACGCCGCAGGCGGTGTCGAAGGGCTCGGCAATGCCCCTCGACTGCGCTCGGGACGAACGGTTCAATTTAAGCGGGATCGACTCTAGTTCAGGCCAAGTGTCGCCGAAATCGCGGCATGCGTCTGCGCCGCGAGCTGCTTGCGGTCGACCGTCGCACCGTCGAGCGCCGGCAGGAAATGTAGCGTCAGCGCCACCGGCGCGGGACGGTTGAGCATGCGCTTCATCTCGCTGACGAAGCCCGCGCCGTCGGGCCAGGCGATCTCCTCCTGGCGGGCGCCATAATCGAGCACGACCGGCTGGACCGTCACGCCTGCCTCATTGGCGGAAACGAACAAGGAAGGGCGAAAGGGCGAGAGCGCTATTCCGTCGCCGGTGCCGGCTTCCGGGAACAGGACTACGGGCACACCCTCCGTCAATGCAGCCGAAACGGCAGTGGCCTGGACGCGTGTCTCGCTTCGCATCTGGCGACGAACGAAGACGCTACCGCCAAGCTTGGCGAGCCAGCCGATCAACGACCAGCCGGCAATCTCGGACTTGGCGATGAAGCGCGCATAGGTGGTGCCGCCGATCGCCGGGATGTCGAGCCATGAGATATGATTGGCGACGTAGAGCGCATTGCCGGTGACGGGCATGCCCTTCACCGTGATACGCAGCCCGAGCAGCCAAGCGACCCAGCCGAGGTAAGAGCGGACGATGGATCGACCGCCGCCGAATAGCCGGAACAGACCGAAAACCGGCAGATAGGCGATGAGTAGCACCGCCATGACCAGCACGCGCGCCACCATGCGGAAAGTCATGGAAGCAGCTCAGTCCTTCCGGTCGAGCGAGACGCCGTACAATTCCATGCGGTGATCGACCAGGCGGAAGCCCAGTTTCTCGGCAATCCTTTTCTGGAGCGCTTCCAGCTCGGCATCGACGAACTCGATCACCTTGCCCGTCTCGACGTCGATCAGATGGTCGTGGTGCGTTTCCGCGGCTGCTTCATAGCGCGCACGACCGTCGCCGAAATCGTGACGTTCGAGAATGCCGGCATCCTCGAACAGGCGAACCGTGCGATAGACGGTCGCGATCGAGATGCCCGGATCGATCGCGGCGGCGCGCTCGTGCAGCGCCTCCACATCGGGATGATCCTCCGATTCCGACAATACGCGCGCGATGACCTTGCGCTGCTCGGTAATGCGCAGGCCCTTGTCGGCGCAGAGCGCCTCAACGTCGATCGAACGGGTCATCGTCCGCATTCCTACCGGCTTTGCACAGAGGTTGGAAGTAGAGTCAGGCGAAGCGATCGCCGATCGGGCGGGCGAGCGTGCGCGCGTCGCGCGTGGTGCCGTCGAGCCCGCGATAATAATCGCGGCGGCGCCCGATCTCGCCGAACCCGGCCTCGTGATAGAGATCGAAGGCATGATTGCCGTCGCGCACCTCCAGCAAGAGACGATGCGCGCCTTTCTCGACCGCGATCGCCACGGTCCGCTCGATCAGCGCGCGGCCGATGCCGTGGCCGCGGGCATGCGGCTCGACCGCGAGCAGCAGCAATTCGGCTTCGTCCATCAGCAGGCGGCTGAGTGCGAAACCGACGGTGCGGCCGTCCTCCTCGGCGAAGCTCAGCCAGACGTCGGGAAGCGAGAGGATGCCGAGGCATTGGCCCGCATTCCACGCTTCGCCGAACAGGGGATCGAATGCGTTGGCCATGACCTGCATCAGCACGTCGATATCGCCCTCGTCGCCCTCCCTGAGCTTGAAGGTCATTGCGGGACCTTCGCGTCGGGCGCGCGCCCGTAGAGCGGGGTCGGCGGAAGCGCGGTCAGCGTGGCGGGAAGCAGGCGGGCATCGGCGGCGTTGGGAAAAGCCTCTTCGGCACGCCCGGTGCCGCGCGCAGCGACCAGCGCCTCCGCGCCCGAACCCAATACGAGATCGTCCGGAACGGTTTGCGCGGCGGCCTCGGGCCGAAGCGAACGGAGCGCATCGACCGGCGTCAAGGGCGCGCGGGTAAAGCGCTGGACGAACAATTCGCCATGCCCTCCCGAAAGCGCCACGCCCACATCCTCCATCGCCGTCGCGGCGATCAGCGCGAGCGCGCTGAAACCCGAAACGGGCACACCCCAGGCAAGCGCCAACCCACGCGCCGCGGCAATACCGACCCGGATACCCGTGAAACTGCCCGGCCCGCAATCGACCTGGATCAGGTCGGTCCGATTTTGCCCGGCTTCGGCCAGCACTTCGCCGATCATTGGCACCAGCCGTTCGGCATGGCCGCGCCCGACCAGCTCGTGGCGCGCGGCGAGGACGCGGTCGCCATCGAGCAGCGCCACCGAGCAGGCGGCGGTCGCCGTCTCGATCACCAACGCAATCATCTGGTCAGAGTATCTGGTTCGCCTCGTCGAAGTCGAGACGCGGATGCCGGCCGAAGATGCTTGCCGGGTCGCCATAACCGACTGTCGAGATGAAATTGGCCCTGTAGGAGGTGCCCGCGAAGAAGGCCTCGTTGACCTTGTTGGTGTCGAAACCGGACATCGGGCCGGTGTCGAGACCCAGCATGCGCGCGGCGACGATGAAATAGGCGCCCTGCAATGTCGAATTGCGGAAGGCCGATTCCTGGATCAGCCCGTCATTGCCGAGGAACCAGGCGCGCGCATCGGTGTGCGGGAAGAGCCGGGGCAGCTTCTCGTAAAATTCCATGTCCATCGCGAGGATGGCCGTGACCGGCGCCTTCTTCACTTTGGGCGCATTCTGGGCCGAGCAGAACTGGGCGAGCTTGTCCTTGGCCTCCTGGCTCACGCACCAGACAATGCGCAAAGGTTCCTGATTGGCGGACGTAGGCCCCCATTTGAGCAGGTCCCAGATCGCACGCAGCTGATCCTCGCCGACCGGCTTGTCGAGATATCCGTTATAGGTGCGCGCTATGCGGAAGACGCGGTCGAGGGCCTCGTCGTTGAGCGGCGTGGACATGGTCTTCCCCTTTATGGGCAGAGTTCAGGCCGCGCGGACCTCGGTCACCTCGGGCACATAATGTTTGAGCAATTGCTCGATGCCCTGCTTGAGCGTCGCGGTGGACGAGGGGCAGCCCGAGCAGGCGCCATGCATCGCCAGATAGACCACGCCCTTGTCGAAACCGCGATAGACGATGTCGCCGCCATCATTGGCGACCGCGGGCCGGACGCGCGTGTCGATCAATTCCTTGATCTGCGCGACGATATCCGCGTCTTCGGGATTCTCCGCCCATTCGCCGGCATCGTCGTCGATATGAATGTCGGCCGCGGTGCCCGCGCGGAAAAGCGGCGCTTGCGACGAGAAATGATCGAGCAGGATCGACAGGACCTGCGGCTTCAGGTCGCGCCAATCGGCGCCCTCTCCCGCGGTCACCGCGATGAAATCGCGCCCGTAGAACACGCCCGCGACATCGCCCAACCCGAACAGGGCCTCGGCCAGCGGCGAAGCTTCCGCCTCGTCCGCATCGGCGAAGTCGCGCGGCGGGCCGGATTCGATCACGGCACGGCCGGGAAGGAATTTGAGCGTCGCCGGATTGGGCGTGGTTTCGGTCTCGATCAGCATGGCTGCCATGTGGGCCGAAGGACACCGCAGATCAAGGCATGCGCTTCTTGTTTCGCTTCGCTGAGCCGCACCGGCAAAGCCGAACGCTAGCGCCGGGTTCCCATCCAGATGACGTGATGTGCGCCTTTTCGACCACCCGTGGCGCGAACTTTCAATTCCTCTACCTGGAAGCCCGCACGCCGCATGCGATCGGTAAAGGCCTTCTCGGGATAAGCCGACCAGACCGCGAGGACGCCGCCGGGCTTGAGCGCCGCATGCGCCATCCGAAGCCCTTCGGGTCCATAAAGCCGGTCGTTGGCGACGTGGATCAGCCCGTCCGGGCCATTGTCCACATCGAGCAGGATCGCATCATACAGCCCACGCGACCCCGCGATGATCTCGTATATATCCCGGACATCGATGCGCGTGCGCGGATCGTCGAGGCTGTCGCCAAACAGATGCGCGAGCGGCCCGCGTGCCCATTCCACGATCTTGGGGACCAATTCGCCCACCGTGACCCGGGCGTCGCCGGGCAGCACCCCCAGTGCCGCGCGCAAGGTGAAGCCCATGCCGAGACCGCCAACGAGAATGTGGGGGCGCGACCGCCCTTTCAGGCGCTCGTAGGCGAGCGTCGCAAGCGCCTCCTCCGAGCCGCGCAGGCGGCTGCTCATCAGCTCGTTGCGGCCGAACAGGATCATATAATCCTGCCCGCGCCGCATCAGCCGCAATGTGCCCCCGTCGGGAAGATCCGCGGTGTCGAGCAGCTCGAGCGGGATCAAGCCTTAGCGGCCCTTGCGATTCTTGCGCGCGGCATAGCGTGCATCGCGGGCCGCCTTCTTTTCCGCCTCGGTCAGTTCCGGGCGCGGGGCCGGCGCGGGTGCGGCGGCACGCTCGCGCTTTTCGGCCTTCTCGCGCTCGCGGGCGGCCTTCTTCTCCTCGCTGACCTTGGCGGCTTCGGCGTCGCGCAAGGCTTGGGCCGCCTTCCGCTCTTCCAGCACGGCTGGGTCGATCGGCGGACGGGCGAGCAGCTTTTCCAGCGCGCGCTGCCTGGCCTGCGCAGCACTGGCAGTACGATCCTGGAAAGAAGGGTCTTTGAAGGGGGGCATGACGAAACGATGTCTCTCAAAGGATGGGACAGAGGAAACGCTGGCGAGGCGATCTGGTGCGATCGATGCGGCAGCGTCGGGCTCGCCGCCTAGTCCGAAGGCGGCGGAATAGCAAAATCGCGCCTCAAGGCTTGGTCGACTTCTGCCTGCCTAACCGCGTCATCAGGATCGCAGCGCGCTTCGCCTGGCGCGGGAAGCTGGTGAGATCGGCGGTTTCGCCGACCGCATGCGCGCCATTGCCCGCCGCGCCCGTGCCGACCAGTCCATCGGTATAAGGAGCGACGAAGGCGATATCGCCCGCGCCGCGCCGCATCGGATCGAGCTCGCCCATCTGCGGCAGGCCGAGATCGGCGTTTACGCCGTTGAGCTGCCCCAGCAGAGCGCGGCTGCCTTCGGTCGGCGCCATCGCCGGATAGCCCTCGCTGAAGCTGATCTCCGCGCCGGTGTTAGGCAGATGATCGGCGACGATTCCGCGCATCTTCTGCTCGATCCGCATCGCCTGATCGTTGGAAAGTGCGCGTATGTCGCCGGTGGCATAGCCCTGGCCGGCGATGATGTTGGCCTTGCCCTGCGCGGTGCCCCCGACCGCTTCCTCGGTCGTGGTGGAGGGCGTGGCGGTGACGCCGCCGAGCATGATGCCGACGCTGTAGGTGAGGTTGGGCTCGCGCAGTTCGCGGCGGAAGCTGTCGATGATGCGCGCCAGTTCGTAATTGGCCCCGAACCCGTCCTCCTTGCCGAAAATGCCCGCCGAATGACCGGTATGGCCGGTGGTGGTCAGCGTCCAGGTGATCGAGCCGCGGCGCGAGATCGAGCCCACATCCTTGCCGTCGACCTGGGCGAGGCCTTCGAATTCGAGCGCGGCATCGGCCCATTTGCCTGCCGCGATCATATCGGCGCGCGCCAGCTCGACCGGATGGCCCGCGCTTTCCTCGTCGCCGGACAGCACGATCCGGATATCCGCATTCCGGAGCGTCCCCGCCGCCTGCATCGCGCGCAGTGCCGAGACCATGATGACAAGCCCGCCCTTCATGTCGCTGACACCCGGCCCTTCGACCGTATCGCCGCGGCGGGTCATCTTCTGGAACGGACTGTCTTTCTCAAACACGGTGTCCATATGGCCGATCAGCAGGATATGCTTGCCCTTGCCCTTGCCCTTGCCCTTATGCTCCGCGACGAGATGGCCCGCCCGGCCGGTTTCCGGCATGGGCACCCAGCGCACGGCGAAGCCCAGCGGCTCCAGTTCGGCCTGCATCATGCCCGCGACCGCGCGCACGCCTTCGAAATTGCGGGTGCCGCTGTTCCGATCGACCAGCTTCTGAAGCAAAGCGATATCGCGATCGCGCGAGGCATCGACGGTGGCGACCATCTTCTTTTCGGCGGGCGAGAGCGCGGCGGTAGCCGAGGTTGCGGCAAGCAGGGCGAGGAGGGCTGTGGTAATGCGGATCATGACTGGCACTTTAGCGCCTGGCCGCGCTCGGTCGAGAGGCGCATCGGTTTGCTGCGGCGCGGAAGGCGAGCCCGTCTTTGCCGCGACACCTTGCTTTCGCAGCTGCAATAGACCATATGCGCCCCAGCACCGACGCATTCGTGCGTCCGGTTGGGCAGCGTGAACTTCCGCTTGTAGAGCGGGTCGTGTCCCCCTTGAGGTGCTGTTAGCCAAGGGCTCCCCTTTCACGCGGGTCGTCTCATGAACCCGCTTGCCGCGGTTCGAGATGCTTTGCGTCCCGGGCCGTTGTTCGCGCACACGAAAGTGCATCAATTGACCAAATTTTCCGACCTCGGCCTCGCCGCGCCTCTGCAGCAGGCGCTTGCCGCCAAGGGCTATGAAAACCCCACGCCGATCCAGGCGCAGGCCATCCCGGTCGTGCTGGAAGGGCGCGATCTGTGCGGCATCGCGCAGACCGGCACCGGCAAGACCGCGGCGTTCGCGCTGCCGTCGCTCCACCGCCTTGCCGCCGATAACAAGCCGCGCCCGATCAAGGGCTGCCGCATGCTGGTGCTGGCGCCGACGCGCGAGCTGGCCAGCCAGATCGCCGAGAGCTTCACGGCGTACGGCAAGAATTTGCGCCTGTCGGTGCTGACCGTATTCGGCGGCGTGCCGATCAACCGCCAGATCCGCCAGCTTGCCAGCGGCGTCGACATCCTCGTCGCCACGCCGGGCCGTCTGCTCGACCTGATCGACCAGCGCGCGATGACGCTGCGCGATGTCGAGATCCTCGTTCTCGACGAGGCCGACCAGATGCTCGACCTGGGCTTCATCCATGCGCTGAAGCGCATCCACCAGCTGGTGCCCAAGAAGCGCCAGACCCTGTTCTTCTCGGCCACCATGCCTAAGACGATCGCAGACCTGGGCGACAGCTTCCTGACCAACCCGGTCAAGGTCTCGGTCGCGCCGCCCTCGACCACCGCCGAGCGCGTCGAGCAGTACGTCACCTTCGTCAATCAGGCCGAAAAGCAGGCTTTGCTGACGCTGACGCTCAAGCGCGAGGCAATCGACCGGGCATTGGTCTTCACGCGCACCAAGCATGGCGCGGACCGCGTGGTGAAGCATCTGACCGCGGCCGGCATCGCCGCCAACGCGATCCACGGCAACAAGAGCCAGCCGCAGCGCGAGCGCGCGCTTGCCGAGTTCAAGGCGGGCCGGGCGCCGATCCTGGTCGCGACCGACATTGCTGCGCGCGGCATCGACGTTTCGGGCGTGAGCCACGTCTTCAACTTCGAGCTGCCCAACGTCGCCGAGCAATATGTCCACCGCATCGGCCGCACCGCGCGCGCCGGCGCGACCGGCCTTGCCGTCTCGTTCGTGGCGGATGACGAGAAGCCCTATCTGCGTTCGATCGAGAAGCTCACCCGCGTGCGGCCGACGATCGTGCCGCTGCCCGAGAATTTCCTGGCGGAGCAGGCGAAACTGCCGAAGCCCGCCAAGACCGAGCCGCGCGCCGAGCATTCGCATCGCGGTCCGCGTCAGGGCCAGGGCCAGCGCCGCCACGAAGGCGGGCGCGATGGCGAGCGGCCTGCGGGTGGTGCGCCCAAGCGCCGCTTCGGCCCGCGCAAGGGTGCACCCGGCCAGCATCGCAATGCCGTCAAGCGCACCGGCGGCGGCGGTCGCTAAACCTTAGCTCAGGAGATGGATGCCAGCTTCCGCTGGCATGACGGTGTATTTTCTATCGTCACCCCAGCGAAAGCGGGACCTTTGCATAAGTCGCCGGATGTGATTCCCTGCTGTTGAGGAAGCAGGAGGCTGGGATGCGTCGCGAGGTTGGTCAGCCGTCATTTGCGGAAGCGCTGGTG
>Ga0157370_10000081_pt1 | contig 104726 bp, 126 predicted proteins | sample C35metaG_FD_113463 | JGI IMG/M metagenome (GOLD analysis project Ga0157370, IMG submission 113463) | Corn rhizosphere microbial communities from Kellogg Biological Station, Michigan, USA - C3-5 metaG | ecosystem: Host-associated > Plants > Roots > Rhizosphere > Soil | place: USA: Michigan...
ATTGAATTCAAAATTTGTTAATAATTGATTTCGTGACCTTCTCACTCTAATTAAAGTCCATTACAAGAGTAGAAAATCGTATTCAAATTTTGTTAGTTCAATATGAACGGACCTTCTGCATTTGATAAATCTATTTTTTATTGGAATTTCACGTACAACGGTATCGCATGTGAAAAAATTGAACGTTACATTTATACGTGAATTAAAAATTAAAAATTACCGCAAAAGTACGTATATATAAAAGTTAGTGTGACACAATAGACTCGTTAAATTCAGTCGTCCAAATACGCCAAGAACCAATTTGCCATCCATTCTGCCAACTTTTCCCATTGGTGCTCGTGATTGCTCGGTGGTACTGGGAATCCCCATCGGTAATGTCGGCCAACTTTTCTATGATGAGGAAGTGTGTAACATCCTATGGCGTGAACCTTTAGCAAATCCAAAAAGGCAATGCACATGGCACATTCATGTTTAGAGGTTCCGATGGCTGCTCTTGTAATCCCTTTTTCCATCAAATAAGTAACAAGCGCTACAGTCGAATGGACTTCTGCCTTTGAAGTATGACGTTGTCTCTCAAACAATAGATGAAGCTCCTCTTCTGGTGTTCGTAAAGGTGGTACTATGGCAAAAGATTGCAGCCAGTTTTCAAACTCTACGTTGTTATCCATGTGAATACCACTGGACGTATTGTAACTATCACAGTCAATTGAGGCCACAGTGACAGGAACTATCTCTTGTATATCATCGAAATCACGTATTCCTTTTAGTCGGGCTCTGACCATATTGATGATAATACGGCGAAAATGCCACAAAAGCGTGAGCGTTGGTTTCAAAGTTCGAACGAGGTTTCTTTGTGCTTCATCGTCACTGCGGAAATGATCATGGTAAACCTCATCGATGCATAAGATGTAATAATAGAGGAGTGTAGAGTTCATTTGCGAAGCATCATCGTCGCAAAACAAATCAATATCGACTCCCTTGTTTTTCCAGTGTTGGCACATTTGTTTGGTGAACCGAATTGTAGGTATTGCGCTTCTGTTCCACTTCAACACCTTTTTCAAAATTTCCATTTGTGATCTACGTTTGAACTCGTCTATGGTCCGAACAGTCGTGAGTTTCATCATTTGATCGAAAAGAGTTCGTGCGAATTCTACGATTACCAATGGTCCTGTTGTGGCAATATATAGTTTTGATTCGACTAAAGCACACGCAGTAGAATGATTGCTGCCGTTGATTATCGTAGCAAAGGAGCTGAGAATATCTATCTTGGCCGAACTTTTGATTTTATTCACAGCAATATCTCTAATAGATCGGCCTTCTTCGCTGGAAGTCTGAAGTGCGTACACTCGAGCAACATTAGAATCCATTGTATTTTACTTGATCTACAACCAGATGCTTTAAAATATAATTTTAATGGTCCATTATAAAAAAATAGAGCGAGAATACCGAAATAAACGATGTATGGTTATGACTACTTTACGCACAAGTGTTGGAAACTCAAAATAGGTGAACATGTTGCAACGAAATGCGACGGATGGCAACACGGAATCGTGACAAGCAAAGCCAGTGATGGTGAACCACGCATTACGTGTCCTCAAGGTGAAATTACATGGGAGGACTTTCTTGGTGATCAGAATCGCTTTGTTCTTTTCGATTACGGACGCGATTTGGAATCATCTGAAGCATTACAAGAGGCAACGAGACGCGCTGTAGCAACATACAAGGATGCTACAGGAGACGGTAAGCGCTGGGCAGTTATTTGCAAAGCAGGTAAATACATCGAGAATGATATTGATGGATTGCTGAAACGGGTTGAATTAGAAAGACCAAAATATCGCTATGGGAAAACATTGTAATGGGATGGCTTGCTATCTTAAGAAATTTCGAATAAATGCTACAAGTATCATCATCATTCGAACATCGTAAAATCTATTGCCAAAAATGCCACAAATCCCAACCTCTTCTCAACTAGGCTTCGAGATTGATCAGAGACACGAAGGTCGCCGCGGTTTTTGGTTTAAGGTTCCAACCGGAACTGTCGTATATTATGAAACTGCTGCAGCACCAAAAGCTCAACGGAAGGACATGGCACTTGTGGCCATTATCCAACATGATGTAGATAAATACTGGGGTGCACTCTGTCAATTCAGAGACAACAATTGGCTTCAAGGGGACTATCAATTCTCAACCAACGACTATGATGCGCTCACATTTCGATTTTATACACTAGAGAGTGTAATCAAACGCTTGGAAAACGAACGTGAAAGGATAATGACCTTGCACAAAGAATGGCTTGAAACAGGGTTGCCTCATCATGTCTTCAACGAGCGACGTGTGACCAAACACGTAGCGACGTGCCCTAATTGTAATAACGAAGGTAACTTTGCATGCGCAGAACAGGATGGGGAGGACAGCGTTGTACTTCCAGTGAAAAGAATTGATATACAACACCTCAAGTTGCCGAGCGTAGAGGACTTTGTTGCGCAACCTCAACGCTTGTAAAACCTCTCCTTGGCCTTCTGATACTCGATTCCTCCTTCTTTGACGAGATCACATGGTGGCATTAATGTAATCTCCGTTTGCGCATCCTTTATCATGTTCTTCCAGATCTCCTTGAAAATAATGCATTGTAAACTCGAATAAAATACATCCCATTTATAGTTCGACATATCAATATTTCCCAAATAGTCCGACGCTCTATAAAAAGTACTCATATCACCCGAGGCCAACAATGATTCTGCTTCCTCAATTGTATTCGCGTACAACATGTAGTCTTCTCCCAGAACTTCAACGATCGCTGGATGACGGTTGACGATTAAAGGCGTACTGGTAATAACGCACTCCAACACTGTGTTGACAGCGGAAGCATCGACGAGATGAATGTAGACGATACTCTCTCTCAATACACTGATGTATGTTTGCGGATCTAGTCGTGGCAGAGCGGTACATTTTTGATGTTGGCATCCGTTCGGAAATATGATTGTTGCATCATTATTGAGTCTGTTTGTGATTGAAACATGTTCATTATACATGTCAGGCAAAGGATGCATCGCATTAAATATTGGAAAGCGCGACCAGCTAATATTGATATCCAATCGATCTCGGGTTATCCCTTTGAACCATGTGTAAACGCGTCTCCCCCATGTAAATTCCTTATTATCCTCACATGTATGCGCCGGTAGAAAATAATTGTTAGTGCAGAAGTATTTACTGAATAAAGGACATGATATTTGGAAGAACTTTTCCACATCTCTTCCGTGTTGACCGACGTGTATGAGCACTCTTTTCCTTTCGTCCCATTGTGGCTCTGTGTCTTTTTCTAGTACCCATGGCGAAATCGCATGACGGATGACATGTATTGGCGGGAATACAGGAACCCCTATCGGATGATCGGATATGAACTGACGAATGTTGCTTGCTAAGTACTCGGTCAGTACGACAATACCTATGCATGAAGGCAACGATCGTCGAAACCCTTGACTCTTCAGAACTTCGATACATGAATTTTGCAATCCCACAGGATGATGTAATATCCCAATCCAAGGATCCATGTAAACAGTGGTGGACGCATTTGAATCCCAGAGAAACGTTTTATCGATGAAAGTATCTATGATGAGATGTTTAAACGCATTATTTGTATCGTGTTTTATAATTTCGTTTACTAGATCGGGAATGCACTTCTTCAATGACGCGGTGATGTAGTTCCAGCCACCACTTGGGTGAACGTGATATATCATCGGCTCGGTGTTGATCACACTTACCTTTGTCATTTTTCCAACTGTTTGCATGATTTTTTTAAGGTAGAGTCATACGAAATAAATTCTTGGTGTAATAACAAAGTATGAGTTCCTATGGGCCGGACGCGAACATAACTGGTAAATTAACAAAACCAAGCGAACAATGGTTTTGGTGGTACAACAACCCTGCGAATGCACCTACGTTCCAAGCTGAAGGGGTTGTTCCATTAAATTTATGGACATTAGTACCAGCTGCAACAACGGGAACCTCTGTTAGTCCAGCGACGACGATCCTCTCGAGCATTGACAACACTGCAACTGGAGGTAGCGTTGTTACATTCCCAGTCAAAGGTAAATACACTATATCATTCAGTGCTCCTTTGACTAATACTGCGACTAACCCACAAATGTGGTGGACAATCAACACAGGCTACGGTATTACGGGAAATACTACACTTTGGCAGAATAGTTTGGGATGGGCATCAACGCCAAGTGGACTCGCGGGTTACTGTACATATAGCGGCTTTTTCAACGCCGGTGACAAAGTTTATCCAACTGTTTTCTCAAATGCATCTACAGCAATGGGGTACAATACGACTAATCGATTTTCATTGTCAATTGTACTGGATTATAGATGTACTTAACCTGTATAACTCGATGAGATGGAACTCCAATTCGGCAAAGTAAAGTATTGTGACGTTTTTTAAGCAACTCACATTATCTTAGGTAGCAATATACAATGAACGATCTAGATCAGAAATTAATCGAACGATACGGGGAAGTACCATCCGATACCGATCGCGGCATTATCGTGAACGCATTGAAGAGTTCAAGTGAAAACATCGATAATCCCAATGATGCATGGCTTTGGGCTATCATTTTGGAACGATTTTATTCGGGGGAAACATTGCAAAACTTTATTGACAACACGAAGAGTTGGAAAAGTCTTTGTATCGTTTATTGTGCTTTGAGGGATCATGCACCACAAGATGATCGTATACGGGAAATGATGAAAGCTTTGTACGATGTAATTGGCGTAGAAGAATCGAGTGATGAAGGAAGTTCGGATGATTAGACATCCTATCGACAAAACAAATCACAACTCTCCTTGTATCTCAACAACTGTGCTAGAATTCCTGGTTTACCGATGAACTGTTGGCACTCACTCTTTCCGAAAGTCCACTGGTATCTGTGACACATAAACGATTGCAAGTCATTATACCCTTCCCATTCGATAGCAGACTTTGTCAAGAACCGAGCCTGACGTCGGAATTCAAGCATGGAAGTCAAAGTACAATAATACCAATCTTTTCCTTCAAGTTGAAAAAAAGAAGAATTATGACACCCCAAATTGTGAAGATTTGTCTCGATGAGATGGCGATAACGGATCGATCGGGATCGTTGAGATGAGAAGCTAAAGTAATGGGTACTTCTGATCCTTGAATGGACTTTAATTGAGATGAGAAGGTCACGATTTCAATTATTAGCAAATTTTTCATTTAAGGATTTTTTACTTTTCTGGGACCGCGATACAAAATCCTCCAGGTTAAAAATGGCCTTTTTGGAAGGACGATTTTGGTGATCGGCATAGTAAAAAACATTACATCGTTACATGTCTTGTATATAATTATATATTACGGTAAATATACGTTATTTCTATGTGACAGGTTTATACGTGAATTTACGTAAATCTATATCATTACACTCCATTACGTTACAATCGTACTTTTGAAAATCGTCCATTTTTTTAGGTGCATTTTATACGTGGAAAAGTTTGTCTGTGTGCCCAAAAAACTATTTTTAATTGGATTCAAAATTTGCAAATAATTGATTTCGTGACCTTCTTACTCTAATTAAAGTCCATTACAAAAGTAGAAAATCGTATTCAATATTTGTTAGTTCAATATGAACGGACCTTCTGCATTTAATATATCTAATTTTGTCGTAAATTGTACGTAATGGTGTAATGCAGTTATGAAATTAAACGTTTTGGTCCGTTAAATTAATTTAAGTTAAAAACATAATTGAAACATCGTAACTTTGCATGTAACTCGTCTTCTCGTTTAGCACAACTGCTGTCAAATAGACTATCATCCGCCACTTTCGGTTGATTCAAAATTACATCGAAAATTCAACGTATAACGACGATAATATAATAAAATTGAATAAAAAAGTATAAAATATTCCAAAACCATCGTAGTCTTCATACAAATACCCAACAACCCCTTTCGTAAACACGCCATCCGCCAAGCGCTCGTTGGGAATCTACACGTAGGCGAACTCAATGGCACACTTCGACTCCCTGAAACAACAGCCGCTCTCAACGTCTACGATTTTCCGCATGATTCCATCCAACTAGAAAATACTCTTATTGCTTATTACAATGAATTTGCGAAAAATATCCATCAAGAGAATCCCCTTTTTCTCGGACGACTTGGCCAACACAAAGGCAAAGAAAACGCCATCACCGTCAATCTTCGTTTCTTCGTCAACTTTGCATGTGAAAACGTTACGGATATCAGTAAGAGTGTGTTAAGATACAAAGCCTCTCTCGATGTTTGTGGAATGAGGATAACAATGTTACAACACAACTGGCTCGAAATCCTTTACCGATACATCTACGAATGCTACAAGGAGTGTACAAAGCGAAAATATCCGCTACCTCTACAATTGGCCGAAAACACAAACATCGGTGGTACTTGTCAGAAACCCATTCTCCAGTTTGTAATTCAAGAACACTATTTCGATATTTCTATCACCGACGTCAAATCCCAAATCGAAGCAGCAGTCTTTCATGTCATGAAGGAAGTTTACGGACAACCTCATACCCCACGGCGCACATATACGCAAGCAACATTTAATGGACCCTCACTTGCTCTCAGAATTGTGTTCAAAACATGCATCCCTGGCGAGTTTCTAGAACAACTCTACCGCAAAGTCATCGACCGCATTGACGACGATTTCGGCCTGGAACGTTGGACCTCAAGATTTATGATGGTGGGAACAGGCAATCTTCCATGGATTCCAACCAAAATTGGTGGTATTCGTAGTATGGATGATATCAAGGATTTTAGCATTCGCTGTGACTGTGAAGGGGCTAGTGAGGCTCACAAAAGAGCGAAGAACTATTTCACTGGAGTTGTTGAAAGTGACGACGATTTGGAAGAAGAAGAAAACAGTTCTAATGGCGAAGAAATTGTTCCCGTACTCGAAGTAACACTCATGGAGAACGACGTCAACCAAAGCGCTACTGCTCAAAACCTTGAACAGGTTCGGCGTATTATCAAAAGTTTAGAAGGAAAGGTCGAAGATGGTTTTATTGATATTAAATATGTTTTGAAAGAGTTTGGTGCTGGTGAATGGTCTGATATCATCGCAAATTGCATCAAATTGGCGAACCCGAGCTCCTCTGGATCGAACCCGAGCTCCTCTGGATCTTATCAAATCGAGTCAGACGCTGTCATTTGTGCTTGGAACAAGAAATATGAAGAAAGACGTCTTGTTGTGAAAGTAGATACTAAAGAAGAAGTACTTGCTTATGAAGGGACGCTGGGACGTTTGGGATTCATGGCACCCAAACATCTGATCGTTCACACAACGCGTCCGCCTTCCGGTGGTGGACGTGGTATTCCTATCACTACAATGTATTTTATACACAAATTACTTCGCTCAATGGGACGAAAGGCCAGCATTGCCGTAAAACACTACATCAACGCCAAACTCGATATGGCCGAAGAAATCGAATCAGGTAACGCAGCAGCTGTCAACGCCGTCAATGCACATGCGACTCATTTGCAACAACCCGAAAACCAGCACGTATTAAGCGAAGTACAGAAAGCCGCATTGACTATTGATGGAAACAAAGGAAAACGTAAGGAGTTATCTGATGGAGAAGATCATGTTGATAGTGGCTTGATGGTGCAAGTTAGACGTCTCAAGTACGATCAAAGTGAATTGGAGATCGCTCGGCTTCAACAGGAAAATTTGAAGATGAAGATCGAATCTGAAAACAAAAAGGTCGATCATGAAAATAAGAAGGTTGAACATGAAAACAAGAAGATTGACATGCTCGTGAATATTTTAAATACAGTAAACGACAAGGAAATTGCTATGAAAATTCTGGAAAAATTGTAGTCATTTATTGAACAGTATTAAATATATTCTTTTAGTGAAAGACAATGTTCATTTGGAGAACTTGGCCAACGTTGCAAATAGTACTGTTTTGGCTTTGTCTGGTGAACTGACTTTGATGGGGGAGCCAATGTCTGGAGAGCCAATTGGAATATCATGTCTGTTATATGCGCCACTCTTGCGATTGCGTCATGTGGTCAGTGCGCCACCTATGTCGTCATCGATAAATACGACAAAAAAAATTGAATATATTTTCTAAATCGTGCATATATCACGTTAACCTTTTTTTTCATTACTTCATTTTATATTTACCGAAAATGAACGATCTTGTCATCGAATTACTTCAAGAAATCATAGAATATCTTGACCGCACGGCCCTAGTCAAATTTTCATCCACATGTCGCCGAAATCGACAAGTCTCCTCAAAATTTTTATGGAAAACAATCATACTCCAACCTCATTCCAATATTATCGACCACAATACCGTCAAAGAAAAGTACACTTATCCACAAATTTTATTCACCAATACAACAAACTTCATCACAGACCATAAACATGTTCTACCTTACATCAAAGAAGTCATAACCATTGGGTGTTATGACAAACACAATATCAAATTGACATCAATGACCAATTTACTTGCCGCATGTCACAATTTACAAGCAATCATTCATAACTGGGATCCTCGAACTGTGTTTACAGGTTGTCAAATGGAAACTTTCACTAAAACCCTACTACAACTTCAACATCTTTCATACATAAACCTGCATGGAGATATCTGGACATACCTCAATTCCTTCAAACTAAACACATCGCCATGGCACTCGCTCGAAGTGATTTGCAGCTATAACGTACAATGCACGTTCCCGATCAGTTTGATTAACAACGGAAAACTAAAACGAGTTATATGTGAAAATCCATCTGCTTCACAATTAGAACAGCTAAACATGCTGAAGAGTGTCTTCAATCTCGAAGTCATAGTCACACACACGTCAGAAGATCCTATTATTCTACAAAACACAAATCCATTACTATATATCCGGATTTTAACTTTAAATTTTGTGTATTCTCGAAATTTATCAGTACCAATCATCAACGCGCCAAACATCAATGCACTCAAATTGATCAGAGCCAAACTGATGCCACAATACGTTGTTTCAGTATACATCGAAAATCATATGTTGGGACACATATCCAAGGTCAAATGTCTCTACCTGATCAACATAAGCTACTTGACTCGAGTTGCATTTTTGGCGGTGGAAAAAGTGACGCTGGATTGCACTGACTTTGACACATACGACGAGCACAAGCTACTTACTTCAGCGCCGATCTGCTTTCCAAATGCTAGAATTTTGATTCTCCACGTTAATTTACCACGTATTTTTCCCGAACTCGATTTTAGAAAGTGTCAAAACCTTGAACGCGTCGTGGTCAAAGGAAGAGTCAGTGTCAATGATTTGCTACAATTTGGGTTACCATGTATGAAAATATGTAAAAATGGTGTATATCTCTTGACTAAATAATATATTTACAGTGAATACAATTGTTTTCCAGTTCGTCGCTTTGGTCTTTCGACTTCAATCTCACGCAATATATCATCAATGTATAACCGATTTATTCTTGATCAAGCCAAAATTTTTGATCATGTTGTCCTTGAGAAATCATACCCTCCTTTTTTTATACCAAAGTAAAATCGAAAGCAATATACAGAATGCTATGAAATTACCGAATCCTATCCAGGAAGTCCATTCAAAATCATTGCGAACGTCGATCAATTCTTCGTTTCGATCAAAGGGGAATAAAACGTCATGGGATACATCGGGGTAACATTCAACAGTTGAGTTGATTGATCGGTTCATCAAAATTGTACTTTGAACTGCCGATTTTTTAGATGATCGATCTACTCGTATCGGATCTGTGATCACCACAGAATCATTTGAATCAAAAGGATTACTGTAAGAGAATCGCATGTAGTAACCACCTTCATTGCCCCATACCTTGATGTCCTTTTCTAGAATAATACAATTAGCGCGCGACCGCTGTTTCCATCGTTTTTCAGCTGGGCGTAGATAAGCAAAGTAAGATGAAATACTAGCAATAGAAAACGCTAAAAATACCATAAATAGGCAAATGACTAAGCCCGATATAGTAATGACAACATTCGAATTCATTCTGTTTCAGTCAGCTTTTTGACGTTGTTTTATGATCATTCTATTCCATATTGATGTCGGATGGTGTTATACAGAGTATTGAGGTTATCCTTTGTTTCCTCGAAATCATCCGGTGTTTGTCTCAACGCATCATATGATATTGAAAGTATATCACGCATAATCGCCGGTGGAATGTTTTCGAATTTAAATTTTTTCCCATGCTTCTGAAACCACGCTCTGACCCGATGAACAGGCGTGTAGTCGATAAAAGGCCCATGGCTTTCGTATTCACGCAACGCCAAAGTGATGAGATCGTTGAGTGATAACATGTCGTTTACATGGTTACGTGTGTATTCCTTTAAGATGAGGAGCACTTTCGATGGTGGATTTTGTCAAATGCTCCTTCCTCTAACTCTTTTATGTAACACTTTTCGACCATCTCGGTGAATGCGTCTTGTTGTTTCAAATTAGACATATCATCGTCTGTATCGTCAGGTTCCATTTTCTCGTGTTCATTGAGTAAACAATACGACGTCAATCACATCGCTATTGCTCAGACGATCAAAGTGAATGGCGAGAAAGTTTTGAAGTTGTCGTTTGAGAAGCGCGTCGTATATGTGGTTGATCGTTCTAGTGATCGCTTTGATAGCACTTATTCTCTTGTCCTCTAGTCCCACGCATATACTGCCAATACTTTTCTTTGCCATTTGAGGTTAACCCATGGAATCTTAACAACATCTGTGCGGTAAGTGTATAGTCGAAAATATTCCTCTGTCATCTCAATCAATTTTTCCCGGATGAATTTTCTGAGCGCGAAATAATCATCCTCACACTCATCAGAAATTCCGGCAGTTTCCCTATACTCCTGTGGATCGAGGTAACATTGCCACAGGGCTACTTGAGAACCAAACTCTAAGCAAAATAGTCCGTCATTGAACTCATGGCTAAAATAAAGCCTGGGTGTTTCCAATGTACCCACATCCGCAGTTGCGTGTTTCCATACTGTTTCAATTGCGTGGACTCTTTCTTTGTCAAAGTACCCAATTAGACAATGTCCATCCATGAATCGACCGAATTCCTCCATATTTGTCGGAGTCACGTCATATGTCCAGCGATCTTCCATCCATTCTAGCGTTTGTTTTGGGATCTTTGTCCAATCAAGTTTGTATTTTTTGCACGCTTCAGTTGCGTATTGCAAAAAGGAATAACAGGCCATTTAAGTTATTAGTTCTTTTCAACCATCGCTTTAAAATACAAAGTCTATTTACATTCATGTTGATCGCACTTATTCTGTTTCGCAGGTAGCATCATTGAATCTCTTCTCTGCTTCTGCAAACTCGGGTTTGTCTCGTAATTCATCGTTCAAAAATTGGAAAATGTGACGCACATGTGCTTCATCAGTGAGCAAGTAAACACGTCCATCCATGTCTTCGTCGTAAATAGTTCTTAGAACAGCAGGGTCGCTGCTCATCTCTAAACCTCCTTCAGGTGGTACAACCATGACTTTCATACGATCATGAATGACGGACATAATATCGTTGTCGAATAATGCATATAAATTTACAAGACGATTCATTCTTTTAACTATTTGTATAGATTTCTTTAAGATGCCTCTACCTTAAAAAGGATTCAAAGCTACTAATACAAGATATGGGTCTCTACATAGTAAGCTCCGATATTTCTTTCAACATGTCGTACTCAAATGCGCGCAGGTTCTCAGGATATTTGCAACGATTAAGTAATAATGAAGTACCAACAGACCTATGGCTAATTGAAGGGCACCATATCGAAGCAGAAGATTGTCTCACAAGTGCGCTGTGGTTGAATAAGGTATGCGAGGACAACGATGATTACGACCAGGATGATATGTTTGACTACTGGCTCCGACTATTGCAGACTTTACTGAGTGGATATGAAGATGGAAAGGGTGTTTGGATCAAATGAATTCGATCACATTCCGGAATGTGCCTTAAACAACTGAATCACACATGTATTAAAATGATATCCCCTACAACATTCAAGTCAGGTATTCCATCGTGGAGACCAAATAGCTCATATTCCAATTTTTTCATTACAAAACAAAGTCAAATAGACCCACCACTTCCTTCGTTCTCCGAGCTGTGCATGGAGAGTACGGTTCGAACTATGATCACGTCAAATACCGCTAAACTATTTGCAACACCGAACGAACGATGGTCGCAATTACATGATTTGATCAACAAACTTTTATTTGAAATATCATACGTATTTAACATCAACATCACCGTACGTTATCAGGGAAACCCTGGACTTACCGCTAGATCAGACGGGTGGGAACTTGTTCTGCTAAATTCACAGGGTCATGCTGTAGGGTATTGTGAAACACGTAATTTCAAGTACGTGCAGGATGTTCTCCTTTATTTGAAATACATGTCCAGAATTGACCGGCCTTTATGTTTCCTCACACACTATGATGCATGGCAAATCTGCTGGCTTGACGAAAACGACGACGTTACAGGATCCCAAGTTTACAAATACAGCGATCCCGACTTGGTGGTGGTATTAGCTGGTGTTTTATATACACTTGCGGGGCAGAACCAGTCATGTGACATCCGGCGTGTTCCCTTGATACATGAGAACCATGATCAGTGCGAATGGGTCGCTGCGCCTGATGTAGATTTACTGAGAAATGATGGAGATTACAACGATCGCAGTTACCGATTGATATCACATTTGGGAACAGGTAGAGATGGTGCGGCGTATTTAGCTTCGAGTATGTCTGGTTCCATTTGTGTGGTAAAATTCGTATTTGGCGGAAACGGACACGCCTCAATGGAAGCAGAAAACTGGAAAAAAACATATGGTATCGAAGTAAGGTTGATACAAGCTCTAGGGATGTACGTTATAGTACTACCATTTGTCTACATACTTGAAGACGATTACAAAAAAAACGAATATTTGCAAAAGGCAGCTTCGTTTTTTATTGAAAAAGTCAAATTGTTGGCCTTGAATGATGTTCAACACCCCGATCCAGTTTCGCGCCACGTTGGGTTTTTATCAGTTGATCGACCTGTGTTGATAGATTGGTCACCTTGGGGATAGAGCTTCGACAGAATTGCAGCCATTTGATCTTCTGTTTCGTCGACCCAAGCGTCAAATGTGTCGTCGTCTTGTTGATCAGTCAAGTCTAAAAAGAAACAAGGGTCTGCAGGAAATTCTGTGTTCTCGTTCATGTTCAAAGTCACTCACATTATTTTTTTTTGTACAAGACGTGAGTCAATATTCTCATCAGTGAGCTACTTTTATTCATGTATGGTCATTAGCGGGTCTTAAAACAAATCACAAAACTAATGAAACTACAATGGACATCTTCACCCATCACCTTCGGCTTCCACGCGAAATTGCGGACGCCATTGTTGCCGCCGCTGGCTTCTGCGTCGCCGTGAAATTGGGCAACACGTTGATCGCCAAGCGAACATACGACTACCACATCAATAGGGTATCATACGAAACACAAAAAGGACATCGGAACTGTCTTATTTGGATTCGTAAGCATGTTACGAGGGAGGTTTGGGAGAACGAACGTGTACTCGAAATTGCGTTGACCTCCGGTAATCTAAAATTGTACAAAGAATTGCAAGACAACACCGATTGGGTCCTAAAAGACAAGAGCGCCCTTATTCTCTGTGCCATTCGCAACGGACAATTACAAAACCTGCAAGAGATGTATGAATCAGGAACCATTCAACCGCCAGCCGTTCATGCATTACGTCGTGCACTTATGGATCGGGGTCCACGAGCAAGACGTCTTCTCTTTTTCCTTTTGGATAAACATCCCGATCTGATTTCTCCCTCGTTGGTCTACATGTTTACTAGAAGTCTTGACGATTTCATTGCGTTTGAACCACACGTCATATTAAAAGAATCAAAAAAACGGATGAATTGGGGACACCAGGTGCGTAAATGGATTGCTTGTGGACGATTAGACATAATTGAACGGCTCACTCCGCTATGGAATGGTCAAAGTATAGAGCAACGACTGAGGACCTTTTTTTGCGCCAATCATTATGGACACACACACATTCTCGACTTTCTCAACTACGACGTCCATCAAGAAATTACAGCTCTTGTAACACCCGAAAGAGTGCGGGATGGAAGTTTGGAACTAGTGTGGTCACTCTTTCCTGATATCGTCGAGTCGGTGGTAACCTCGATGACTCTTGAGCATCAAGAGGCATTGTGCGATTCCATCACCTCACCAACAAACCGTTTACTCGACCTTTTCGACAAATGTGCTCCTGACCTTTTACTCTCACGACGCACTCGATTGCTATCACAAGCATTGCAGACAATGAACTTCGAAGTCATCGTTCGCTTATCGGAGGACATGCCTCGGGATTTGGCTGATCACGTACAACATATATCCATTCGTCGAACAGATCCCCAAACTCTACTGCGTTACATCAATTACCTCGTTAGTCACTGTCCCTCTGCGATCACGTTGCTATTCACACAGCAGACTTTGTTACACCCTTGTTATTGGCTGCCTGTACAAACGTGCATTTTTGATGCTATCATTCGTAGTGGTAACCAACATTGGGATAGCGTTCGGGCGTCTGGAATCCTTTCGGCAGCTACACTGTATCCGGACACATTCGAACTCTTAGTTCGACATGACCTCATATATTCTCGGTCGCTGTGTGACAAGTGGAAAGAGAACGCGAAGCTCAAACGTAGATTTGATACAGTTGAGTGTATTCTGATGTATGAAAAAACGCCGCAATATGCCGCGCTTCCTGAACAATAAAGGCGATTTTTCTATTATGATAGAGATTCAAACATTCCCTCACGCTCCAGATAATCATCATACAGTTTTTCGACGAATTGATTGCTCTGCCTGAGGTTCATAAATTCGTAATATTGCATTTGATTGATCAAGTATACTAATACATTTTTTACGTCATTGACATCATCGTTCATAGGATCACCTGGTGTCAATACAGAAGTCACATAGTTTTCTAGATCAACATGTTCCAACGGAGTTTTGAAAACGTCGTGTGCTTCGTGAAACCACAGGAACTGAAACTTGTGATGTCCCCTCACACTCTCGTTCATTAATGACCAAAAAGCAAAGCAATAACGGATATTTGAAAAAACGGTCGTGTTATACAGAGAAATTACTTTATCTCTCAGTGAAACATATTCAGGTGTCATGTCTTCTTCGTCTAGATTCAAACGTGTGCCCAATTGTAACAATAACCATGTGTACGTATCGAAATCCAAAAGTACGCGATCATCTTCTGGGGGCCTTAACCCACCACGTGTAGGTAACGGTGGTATACGCGTAAATTCTTGTTTTATCCATTCAATAAGCAATGGGGCATAGTGCGCCATTTCGGGGTTATTGATATAGTACAAAATCAACATCGTGATCAGAGTCTGTTTGAAATATTTTGCGTCGCCGTGAGACTCATTTCTATGTTTGTCGTACCAACGCATCAATTCATCAAACTGTGTTTTACATGTTTGTACAAGTTGATCATCCTCCCGTACTTGATATGCTCCTCTTAGGCAAAATGCCAAAAATGGACGTACTGGCATGTAAGCGCTCACAACGTTGGCCCAAATGTCATCAGAAATCACCAACGCTCTCCAGTCCCTAAATCTAATCTCATCTTCTACCGAGACTTGATACGGTATGGAATTATCCGACATTGGGCGTATATTCGCAAACCATGTTACCTGTACTACTGCACATTTTTTCAAAATGATTTTCGTGGCGTTGTAGCTTATTTCAGGTGAAATTTTCGGTACGAGGGATAGTCGGGTCATTGCCAATAATGACAAATACGATCGATATAGCGACCGTATGAGAACAGCAACTGCGCGAGATTGATCCACACCTGGGGGCTCACGTAACGTTTCAATTGCGTCGAGTTCAGCTTTGTCAAGTTTAAATTCCTCCTTTAAAATATCATATGCATTTGATAGCCAAACAAAATACTTATTTGAATCATTGGATTGTACAAGGCTTTCAAAGAGTTGCGCGTTATCATTACCCATAGATTCTCGGACGATTTGTTTGTAAAGGGGTGCGTCTGCATCCATGATGTTATATTGTATTCGCGATAAAAAAAAGTCGAATGAGAAGTCATGTTACACCAACGATTGATCCTTGATTGCATTGGATGCTAGATAATATCCCAAAGGATCGCGATCTCTTCGCTGAAAATACTGATCAACAACGTTTCGAAGTTCATGTAATTGACGACTGTCCAATTGCTGAAGACTGTGAACGACGTCAGAACGTGTATCCATTGCATCCAGAATGACTTGGAATTTTTTTGCGCTGTTACTCCATTGAGATTGGCCCCATTGAAGACTTTTTTTGATGTACGATTTTGCTTCCATTTTTTTACTATTCAGTTGCAAACCTTTCTTATGATCGAAACCAGGCATTTTTTTCCTTACCATGATTGTAATGAAGACACTACCTTTAGAAATCCAAGAACAATTACTATCCAATCTCAAAAGCCCATATGATATCATGCGGTACTGTGCGACTCATTGGAACGTCTTGTGTGCGAATCATAACAGTCACCTGTGGAAAGAGCTTGCCAGGAGGTTATCAATGAATCTTCGGGGGTGTTGGAAAAGCGCAGTTTTGTATTATCTCAGAGATATAGAATTTCGTCGTCAATGCTGGGAGTTTATATACTACGATCAGACAAAATTCCCACCATTGACAACATTAATCCGATCTGGTATGACTCGGCGTTATCCCGATGATTTCCTTATGTCGTTTGTTAACACGGACCGCAATTATCAGGCGGTAGTACAAAACACTTATACAACATTGCCTTTTACTTCCCAAGAGCGAAGCTTACTGGGTACCGATCATTCATCCTACCTTTTGTATTTTGAAAATAGGTCGAATGAACCACTGATTACTGACCCGAATAGTCACTTTTGGATCATGTACTATACGTTATTTGCAGGTGGCATGCCTCTACAGGGATTCACGTATAGACAGGTAGTAGAAACGATCCTAAAAACCATGCCCTACCCACCAAACAGACCGATATATGTCGCTACATGTGATATCGTAAAAGTTTCTTTGGAAACGCCGAGAGACTACCTAAATGACATATACAAGGCTATGTTGAGTTTTATCGAGTCAATGCTCAAATTTTGGCCTTCACGTGCCGAATTTATCATGTTACGAGAATCGCTCACAAAAGTTATGGCAGGAGAAAGTACAAGGAACAATTTAGCCCCACAAAGGGTTCTAGAAAAGTTGACTTCTTCACCTGAACCATCATGCGGTGATCCAACACACAGCCAATCAAATTAATTTCAATCAAAATATATTTTGTTCAATTCTGTTTTTACCACGTGATACTCCACATCATCTCCATCGTGATCGAGGTCAGTGTCAAGATTGTTTGGAGTGGCTGCGAATTGTACTATCTCTTGTTGTTGCTCACTTAGGGTCAACGTCGGGTCCACCTTCACAAGAAGCACGAGTGAAAATAAGCGCGATCATTATTCATATACTTCTCCCTTTTTGTCTTTTTTTGAGATGCTCCAGTATTTCGGCCTGGGTTTCAGCCTTCTTTTCGTATCGCTTAGCCAATTGAGGAAAACACCACGGACAAAACCCCCTCGCACTATTGCTTCCCCTATCGCGATGAACCGGTGATGCAACGCGACGTGTACGTTTCCGGCGTTTGCGATCAAGCTGCAAAGAACGTCCACGTGTATTGGCTCGCTCTATTTTTGCGTCCATTATCAGTGTATTAGAAAATTAATTTCATTCAGTTTCCGCACATTCGTGTATCATGATCGTGTAAGTAGTTTTTTTCTGAACCTCAAGTAATAATGTCTTTGTACGGAGCTGATGCAATTATTTCAGGCAAGGTCAATATAAACACGACGACCCCAGGCCCCGGATATGTCACAAGTACTACCTCTGGTTACTTACCAGCATCGAATGGAACTGTCACAAACAGTGCAAGTTTGACATTGTCCGACTCTACGCTCAATTCAAATTTACCTTTTTTGTCAATATTAGGAGGAGGGGGTGCTGGAAATACCGTCGGACTAAATCTGAGTCCATACGGTGCACGTGCTACACCTTCGATTAGCATTCGAGGAATCGATAATGGAAATGGTGCCGGAGACCTGGCATTCTGGACCGCGAATACTGGCTCGACTACAACCCAAACTGAAAAAATGCGGCTGTTTGCTGGTGGTGCATTGAGCTTAGGTACAACTAGCAACAATGCATTGTTTCAATCGAAAACGCAAGGTACAGACTGGGCATTCCTCAGTGGGCCTATTCAAACTTGGAGCAATGATGATAGTATAAACAAGATGTCGGGTGTCGCAAATGCAGCAACAGTACTTGGGTTGTATCATGCTTCAACTGTAAGTAATCAGACTTATATTAGGTTCATGTCTGGTAATAATATGATTGGAGGTATTTCATGCAATGCCGGTGGTACTTCAATGTCGCTGACCTCCACATCAGATGAACGATTAAAAGAAAATATTGTGACTACTGACGCAGAAACAGCAGGTCAAGTCATTGATTCGCTAGACGTGCGTAATTTCAACTGGAAATCCACCGGACAATCAGACATTGGTTTCATTGCTCAAGAAGTAGCATCGGTTGTCCCTGAGTGTGTGCAAATTCCACGTAATCCCGACGAGATGTGGACAATGTCATTTACTCAACTCATTCCGTACATGTTACGTACTATACAAGATTTGCGGGCAAGAGTTGCTCAACTGGAAAATAAATGAAACTTTTATTAGTTTTTGGGAGCAACGGTACTTTGCGAGTAATAAATTCTTTCTTTGTCACCTAACGACGTACCGCTTGGAAAAACGAATTTATACTGGCTTTGTAATCTTCGTGTCGTATTGGCAACAGTGTAAACAAACGGACCTTGCCATACTTGAATGTCAATGTTTTCAGTGTTATCAAGTACAACCTGACTACTTTCGTTGATGGACCAGTTGAATACACGTGATGTCGTTTCGTTCAAGACAGATCCATATGTATCCAGCGTGAATCGAATGTAATATTTTTGCCCAAGAGTGTCGGGCGACTGGTACATGACGGACTGTGTAAGTGTAAGTAGTTTTGTTAATTCAGTAGGTGTAGGCGTCAATTGAGTCATTACTTGTTTTATTAAATAGAATTTTTTTTTGTAATAAACTTAAGATCGTGTATCTTTTCCCAATTTGTTATTTGACGAACATTCTTTACAATATTCAAGGAATTCCAAGGAATTCAAATGCCCTTGAATAAATACCTCGATTACACACGCAACCATCCACCTTACAACGGTACTTTCTATCGTAGAAGTATTCTTTCCATTGCATAGTACCAATTAAGCCACTTTCTTGTTGATGTTTGATTGCCAATAATCGTGCTTCCTTGTATTTCTTGAGTCGTAATAGTACGTCTGCAAGTATGGGGCTTTCGGTATTGTAATAGTCGTCGTACGTCATTTGTTCATCAGCCACATCGTGACAAATGATACCACAATATTTTTGAGTATCCAATCTACGAAACACAGTTGCACATACTTCGTCGCTACAATCGTCAACCGTTGAAATACCAACGGAGTAAAAGATCACCTCATCATGATCTTTAATTTTCATCAAATTTACGAAATTTGATCTGGGTTCCCTTTTTCGGAGTGTTTCTCTTAATTCACACGCTTTCATTATTGATCATCGGTTGTGATAATTTATTTCACGACGTGACGCCGTTTTTTATTGATTACGTTGTTTTGCACACCTTAAAACCAAATAAAAAGATTTACATAACCAACCCAACTCACTTAAACAATGTGTTCACCAGCACTTTCTCAATTAGGCGTTAAAAGTGGTAATTTGCCTGCCAACGCTGACATGTTTGACGAATTATGCCAATCAGTAGAAAATCCAGACAACGCGCCCTTTATCACCATGTGTAACGCGTTGAAGAAGTTCTTTCGCGAGAACAAGGACGCATTGGGGTTTGGTAATGGTAAATTTCCATCACTACTCATCACCTCAATGCCTATGAACATTGCAACTGAAGGAATGTGGTATATCATGTCATGCCAAGGAATCAATGATTACCAGCGAATGTCTTATCTGCACTCGCTCTTAGTACCAGCACTTGAGTCCGGAATGTTATTTGAAGAGGTGAGGGCAATGATCGCAAACATGTTGAAAATTTGTGAAAATACGATTGAACAGATAGATGCAAAGGGTGACGATCCGAATTCTCCAAAGTTTTGGAATGCTGATGATCCACGTAATACGTCGCTAGAGATGTTTAAACAGCAGGTTGAGAGGGATGGTTCGTAAATACATGTATTCGATACAACGACAATGTGTGTGCTTTTATGGTGCATCCAAAACATAATACGTTGCTATGCGGCTATTTGCTTTTGCCGGTGACGCGATTGACGTCCATTGATTTCCAACAAATGCCGATGGACCACTGTCTCGTGGAAATCCGATGCCTGGATCGTTGAAACTTAATTTTGTCCATGCATTTTTGTTGTCCTTTAAGTCAGCCAATGAACCATAGAGTTTGAAGTCGGCGGATGTGTTGTTGGTGTCAGACCATGTATTAATGAACGTTTTGTACATACTCCAATTTGTTGGAATAGGAGTCACTCTTTTATAGTAGATCTCAGTGTGTGTCGAAGTACAATTCGTACATACGCGCTTTACAATGCCTGTCTTGGCAAACAAAGCATTTGATTCGGATTCACCAAGATCAATTGATTTTGTTGGATCATTAGTCCAAAACGCTGTCCATGTAGGCTTCTCAGGTACAGTGCCCCAAACATATTGAGGTTTAGTAGTAGAAGGAGTCGTGGCTTGCTTTGACGTCGTAGATGTGGACTTTTTATACATGTATATAAGACCGATTATGAGTACTATAAACACGATAAAAACCAAAATAAGTTTTTGCATTCTCTTAATATGAAAACATATTTTTTTTACGACTAAAAGATCTTACATGAATTAAAATTGATCACAGGTATTCATCCAATACTCATCTAAATAAAATTCAATGCAAAAAGACTACATAATCTTGTTTTTATTTTATCAATACTTTCATGGTCCGATGCAATTTCGGTCTAACTTTTGTTTTGATCCTGCATGTATTTGTGAAAGTTTTCGTGTGCAATTAGAGCCCTTAATTACTCCTGAGTACGTTGTTCTTCCACGAGTGCTTTGAGTGAGCTGACGACATCCTGTTCGACTTCGATTTGTTCTCGTTCATCGTGAGTTTTCATGCGGACAAATACGTAATGAGATATTTTGCCAGATTCAGTTTCCATTTCCATGTACATGGTCACATCTTGTTTTCCCATGGCAGTGACGTTTGGCCAACATTCAGCCACTGCGTTCCAGTTGACCGTCAAGAGATCGAGTTTGGGTGAAATATGAATAAAAATGATGTCTTGATCCGACGTAATTGTTCCATATGCCAATTGGATTACCTTCAAGAATGTTCTGCCACAGCAACCACCATCGTCGTCAACAATTACTAGTTTCACGGTCTGGTCATCGTCGTCGTCTTTTGATGCAAGTTGTTTGAGAATTGCCTTTTTGCCAGAGGGGGGGAAGAGGAGGTCAAGGTACGCGGACATATTTGTTTTGGGTTTCGGTATAGGAATTGATGTATTTTTCAATGATGATTGATGAAATAAAATTGAAAGTATATTTTCATTTAGCATTTGCACTCACAAACTGGTTCGAGTACGCGTTCAGAGGTTCTTATCGGTGAATGTATCAGACCGAAAATTTCAACAATTTCCGTGTTGGCTCTCGTTCTCGCTAAATCTAAAAACAACTTCCTGCCATATACAGCTAGCTGAGGATTTTCCTTTACTAGATCTTGCACCAGTTCTTTTTGATTGTGACCTATCGCGAAAATCATGTCGCACGCAAATGGATGGTGACCTAATAATCTGGCCGCTTCTCTTGCATCATTTAGGGAAGGTGCGTCGAGATATATTAGATCTGAATATATCGTTGATGGTATGAAGTCGTATTGGCGTAAGACGAGATATCGCGACCACTTTTTGACTTGACGTTTGATATACTTCAACATCTCTTTATCTTTCAATTGCTGCATTGCAATGTCAAGGATCTGATCCGATCCTTCATCAAGCATGCGTCTCATAGTACATTCATTTTGATTGAACTCGTACTTTTCCGATCTAACCGCGAAATTGATCAACCATTCTGCGATGGGGAAGTTGATATGCATTGCCCGATAGATCAACCAGTTTAATTGCATATTATCGACGTTGTCCGTGTTATTTATGAGAATGTTTTTGAGATTGATCAAATTGTTGTTTTCGAGTTGTTTGTTAAGACTCGAATATGTAGTGTCATAAGGTGATTCCATTTTTATGTGTTGTGATACAGAAGAAAACGTTGAGATCAAACGCATCTTGTGTCACTTTATCATCATTTTACAAGGGTATTTCGTGGTAATGGCTTGGAAACCTTGTCCACCCCCGCCGTGTTAGTATTTCCTTTGCTGTAGTTTTAACCAATTGCTCGTATTCGAAGCGCAAATCGTCTATTTTGTACCACGGGCCTTTTTTGTCAAGTTCAAATACTTTGTTAACTAAAGCAATGATTTGTTTCAACACGGGGAATGGATATTCATTTGAGTAGTGGATTGACGTCGCTTGGGTTAAATCAAATTCTCGTGGTTTAGGAACATTCCACGAATTGATGCTCAAAAACAAAAGGATATTTTCAAAACGCCGTTTGGGATATGTGAAAGGACGTGCAAAGAATCCTTTAGTATCACGTGATCCATTTGATTCAAGACGCGCCAAGGATCTGAAGAAAAAAACCATGTCCCGATACGTCTTTCCTATAGGTAGAGGTAGGTCAGTGTACGTGTAATATTCGCGTTGAGCGACTTTGTTCCATACAAATTCACTGACATCAGAGCATGTAACAGACTGTGATTTTTTACGGCAATATTCAATTAGTTGACTAAATGACAAATATAGTAGTATGTGATCTTGTATTTCCTGAGGTAATTGATTAAGATTCCATTCCATTACAACGAAAAACACTAAAAAAAGTTATGTACAAAAACTAGGTTCATTTTAAGTTAAAATACTATCAAATAATATATCTCCCTCTACGAGTCGGACGTTTTCTGGCCATGGTCCTACAAGTATTTGCGCATTCAGTACAGACAGGTTCATTTTCGTCCTTGTAGTTGTTACATCGTTTCCCTGGAACTCCTTCCTTCTTATGTCTGTTCATGATTGAGCATTGACATCGATTAGCCCTATTGTCCTCCTCTTTCTTGTTCTTGCAAACTGAACAGCGTCCATTGTACAGTTCATTCGGGCCCTTGAGTGCACTACACTTTTGACATCTCTTTTGACCAGTTATAAATTCAGGTGGTTCCTTGTCCTCATTGAGTGCGTCTGCCATTTCTTCAATCGAACGATAATCGTATTGCCAATCCTTCCATGTTTGGTTGTCTACGCGTCTGAGAATAAATCTGTCGGTATTTCCACACCACTCCACTAGAAAGCCGTCGTCTGTAGGTTGTATATTTTTGAGGTTGATTGTGACTTGACGTTTAGAAGGAAATACGTAAACAAGTTGATGATTGTCATATAAACCGTATGCGAGATATGTTGAGCATTTTTTACAAGTAGCTTGCCAGAAATTTCTGGAGGAATAATTGAAGTATTCTTTGGTCAAATCTTTAGTTTCTTTGCAGTTGGGACATTGTTGTGTACTTTGACTAATAGATGCAATCTGTTCGAAAGCTGCTTTATCGCCTGTAGTAATTGCGGATGTCATGAGGTCTTTGAATTGTTGATTATGACGATGTTTTCCGAATGGTTCAGCAAATCCAGGTGGGAGATTGAATTTCAGATATGCATGTGTACCGAGAAGCATTTTTTTAAGTGAGGCCGAGCGAAGCCAGCGAGGTGGAACGTGCTTGTCGACTTGTTCTTGAAACTGAGGTAGGTAATTTTTGATATCACTAACGGTAGAGAAGACGAATGATGGTACTTGAGCAGTGTTACGATAGAGTCCGACGTATTGCGAGACTGGAAAACAATTTTTGCAGGTAGTATCATCATGGAAATGTTCGGAATTAGCAAGTGCTCCACAGACGATACAACTACGCCACAAGAGATATGTTAAAGATGTGAAATCTGACAAATCGTTGAGGAAACTGGTATCGCGTTTGATTCCGACTTTGAGGATATGGTAGAAACGAATGTTTTCCAAACGAGGGAATGATTTGAATTTTTCAGGTGTAATGTTTCGGATGAGTCGATAGTTGTTAGGGAGTATGCACTCGGCCGGATATTGCTTGGATCTGACGTTGCGCCATTTGATGTTGAACGTGGTGGCGCCGGTTGGTTTGTTTTCATGTATTTCTTGGTTGAATAGATTCAACTCGCGGTCGGTGTCGAAGACGTAATGCAAAACATTGCATGTTGGTGCGTAAAGTCCGATATAGTCTGTGCGCATTGTAAATAAATATAAGATGTGAAATTGTTTATGAAGGATATTTCACTCCAGGAATATGCGGCGGTTAAATACACTGCGCCCCAACGATGACGTGAGAATGACATCATGTTTTTCTTTGTACTCTCCATTAAAAAAAAATTGCGCGCAAAAAATATATGCGAAAAATAAGGTGATATTTTTTTTATAGTAACAACCCATTACTAAAGCAATGTCCTTTAACGATACTTTTCAACGACCACCCGGTGTAGAAGGCGACGTCTGGGAACGCATCCGCTTTTCCAGTCCAGGTGGCAAATTCTTCTGTAAATTCACGACGGATCCAAACATTCACCGCTATCGACATTATTCAAATGACCGCGAGTTGTTCAAATTGATTTGTGACTATTTTACCACAGTTTCCAATACCTTAGACGACGACACACCTATCTTCTATATCAATGCAGAATCAAGTCTTGTTGTCATCGAAGCCCCATACTTCTTCAAGTACATTCAAACTTTTTTCGAAAACGAGATTGAATACAAAGAAAAGCTGGAGCAGGAAAACAAAGAAAAGGGATGCGATCAAATCGTTTTGAAGCAAATACGAGAAGATATCGATCACTTGAAGCAGCGAAAATCGCATACTATGGAAATTGGAAAGGACAGGTTTCAAGTAGCACCAGAACACATCAGAATTTTTCTCCGATACGTGATTGACTCATACGACAGACTAGTATTTTTGGGTCGCCCTGGACTGACAATCAATGAAGTTCTTGACACCGCTTCTTGTATCAAACCTTTCTTTCAATACACGACAGCCACCAATCAAAATCTAGATATGGTTATCGCCGTGATCAAACAGGGTGCTAAGGAAGTATGTTTCAACATGTTTGGACGACAACAGGAACCCACCTATATCACAACAAAGAAGAAATCCAATGGAACAACCAAAATCAAGATTGTCATCGACGCCTGTTTAGACCCCAACAACCTGTTCGAGTTCCAATCCAAAATGTACACGAAACTCGTATACGACGTCTTTCATGTGTCGCCCTTCGAATTTCACATTGCAAACAACTTATGTGATCAAGATGGATTGTGGTGTGATGCAAACAATAGTATGCCGCGTGTCAACCAACTGCTAGCCAACTCTTGCGTCAATACTCATTGTAGTCACACGTACCAGAAGAAATTCCAGGCTCCAGATACCTTTGATATCAAAACCCTCAGAGTCGGCATTCAACAATGTGTTCTCAATGAAGCTCGTGGTTTGGATGATAGTACTCGTGAGGCATATCAGAGAGAGATTGAACTCAATATTATTGAAGACGACATTTTTGCTACAAGTGGTATTTGAGTACTTATCGTGGGAATGTAATGGACACAAGGAGAATTTTTACAGTATCACTAGCGAGAAATTCAGCTTTTTGTCCGAGGAATGATGAGTTCTGATAGTAGGCGGGAGCAGGGACTTGTGCGGAAATAAATACTTCAGTACGATTAGTCATTACTTGTGTGATTGGATTTGTTGTGAGGCGATTACTGTATGAAATACGTTGCGCCCTATTTGGATCAACCAAGTCCTCAAAGGGTGTTCTAATGGATGAGGGTGCTGGTTGCTGAACCAAAGTTCCATTCTTAAACCTGATCGCATAACAATTCAATGGCACATCGTTCAGCGAATAATCACTCTGAGTAATCGCGCCCGTAATTTCAACAGGATCCATGGTATATCCTGTAACCTTTACACTGGACGGCGTTTGATAGACATCATTGATACCGCACCGTACGATTTGCTTTGCACCGTCGACCTCTATATAAACATCGACCTTGATCCGGTTAACGGTGATTGATGTAAACTCACTTAGAACACTCTGTTGTTGTTCGAAAGGAGGTGTGATGAACATTGTACCATCTTTATAAGTCGCCATCAAGTAATTTGGTGGTAAATAGGAGGGAATTTGGTAGGTTTGATTAGACGGTGGGTACATTATTTTTGGTCCTGTATCGGCGTCTGTTTGTATAGGCGTTGTCTCCTCGGTAATGACTGCAGGTAAAATTGAGGAAGTTGCATTAGATCTGCTTGTTTTGGTAAAGTACACGGCTGTGGCTAGAAGAATACACGCAACGATAATTAGAACCAAAAACATCCTTGATTAAAGTACAATATTTTTTATTTTTTAAACGAGTTCAAGTATCTTTTTCAAATACCTTCCACATTCTAAGTAAATTGGCCTTGAGCTCGGGATCAATGTCTTGTCGGAGCTCAAGAAATTCCTTCATGTTCATCCGAACAGCAGGAAAGTAACGGTCTCGAACTTGTTCGCTTACCCAAAATATGGGCTGATCAGGAACATCTGAACGAACAATCAAGATATCCATCCAGTCGGTTAATCCCCAAGGTCCCCAATCACTGTCATAATACCGTGAAAATGGCGATCCATCGTACCATTTCTGAAAGAGTCGTGCCAGAACGTCATTCAAAGAGTAGTCTTCAACCGATTGTACCCAATATGACTGGTACTGACCATTGATGTCGATATCATCTTTCCAATAAATCAAGCGATACTTTTCCATTGTTAAAAATGCGAGTACAAACTTATTGTAGTCAATCAAACGTCGTCAGAATTCTATTGCTGGGTTCATCCCCCTGCAAATTTTGTACGACCAATCACTGTAACCTTTGCAACAGAGTAACATTGATCTGGATGTACTGAGAAGTTGTCGCATTTTGACAGTAAATCAAGGGCGTAATGACCGAACCTGCGTTGAGAGGTAGGACTGCACATGCTCCACAACTGGGTCCATTGGCATGGCCTGCTGCCGCCAGTACATATGCTTCGGATGCAGTATTGTTGGTCGGCATATTTGCCGTGGCCCCGTTACCAGTAGTGGCTGTGTTTAAAACTACTTGTATGAACACTCCACTTGACGCTATTCTCGCATTCATGGTGATTGCGTAAATACCAAAGTAGGGTAACGTGATGTTTGTTCCAGTCCAAGTTATTCCAGGTGAAGCCGGCATCCATGTTTGTTGAGTGAAGTTGGAGACGTTCAGTGCTTGCCAGTTGAAATTAAGAGGCATATTGTTGTTGTTCCATGTCATTGACGGCAATTGGCTGAATGATGTAGTCAATGCACCAGACACAGAAGCATTGGTTCCGTAAAAACTCATTTTGGTTTACTAGTATATAAGACATATTTTTTTTTGGAAGGTCAAAGTAGATACTTATACCATTGTTTATCCATTTTGTACACAAAATTTTCGCATGATGTAATCAATATATGCCTCCGCCATATGTTTTACCTTTGGAATTGGAATCTCAAATCGTTCTTGGTCTCTCGGATCCGCGTGACATTGTATCATATTGCAACGCCAATCCACGAAATGAACTGTGTGTGGAAAAAAACGGGTTTTTATGGAAAAGAGTCAGTGAACGACTGCAGTTACCACACGATAACAGCACGACCTATAAAGACGAGATTTTGCAGTGGATACGAGACATCATTGATTTACGCAATGTGTATATTGCTCACTTTAGTAGATCAACGCAGATGGATGCCCAAACTCTCGTGTCAATCGATCGTCTTACATGGGAAATGCGGCAACGTTTCCCCGATGATGTTATCTTGATGGGATGCGATCGCCGCGAAGAAATTCTTGTCCGAATGATATCGCTCAACCCTTGGCCTGACGCAGAACTTGATCAATTCGCCGAGCACGAAACACGTCGAGGTGTTCGAATGCCTCTAATAATTGACCTCGTTGACTACATCCAAGAGCATCCCGATGGTGGAAATTATTCTGCGCCGGATTCGCGGCTATGGCACACATTGTACTGGAGACTTTTTACATGGGCTTTGCCTCCTGGTAAGTCGTATAAAGACGTGATTACATTCTTAATCGGTGACCTGGTCCTCGAGGAGTTATGGCAATTTGATACAGCAGATCTGATATATTTTGTATTTTTGGAACCATTTACTGAAAACGATTGGAATGCGACCAATCGATTGATTGATAAGATGCTAATTCTATGGCCAAATCGTGCTGAGTTACATATCATGAAAAGCGTTCACATACGACGTCCTCCTAACTCTCAAAGGCCTCTAACAACCACACGTCAATTTCGTTTATGGGGCCAGCGACGCGGTCAAGCTGGTGCGGGCCAATAACTGTCAGAGAATTTCCAGCCTTTGAACGTCAACATGTACCTATGTCAGCCTAAATTTTTTTTTTATTTTCTTTTAAGCAACAGATATGCCTACCAGGAAAAATAAGAACGTTCAGACCCCGAAACGACGTCGTGTAACGGCAAGGGCAGGCGGTGAAAAAGGGAAATCTTCTATGACACCAACACAAGAAAGCTCAAATACTGGAAACTCGCAGTTGGACGATGCAATGAGGATATACATGAATCAAGGTCCGACAGCCAGAGGATTGACATCTCTACCACTGGAAACGCTAGTTCATTTGATGTATTACATGCCCCTGCATGATGCTATGAAACTGTTGAGTACAAACACATCGTTGTACAATAGTGAGGTCTTGCTCAAACCGGTTTACCTCAAGTTCACATCGTTACCGTTACCTACGGGGAAGACGTACAGAGACGGTGTCAGTATGTGGCTCGAACTATTCTGCAAGAATTGGGCCGTGAATCCTTCCAATGACAAAACCTACTCTCAGCGCGTCGCATTGACAGAAGACATCATCAGGGCTCTTCTCAGTGTGTATGTGAATAAAAAACTTGATGAGATTCCCGATGATTGGGTTTACGATGAATGGGAACTAATTCAGGGTGGTCTTGACGACGTGATAGGACTGGATTACTCTGCAGACAGCGATTCCATCACAGAAGGATTAAAAATGCTGGTATCGTTCTATGATGGTAAATACGGGCTAAATATATTGGATCGTATTTATGATGCACTAGAAGGCCTATATATCGGAGATGAAGAGCCAGAGGATATTTACGACGATCCCGTTTCAGAATTGAGGGAAGATCGTGAGAATCTAAAAAAGGCAGTCAAAGACGCAAAGGAGTTCCTCAGTGGATCTCGTCGACTTGGCGCTTAGATTCATATTTTTGTAATTATCATCATAGTGTGCAGGACAAAATTCTTCACTAATCAATTGGCCTTAAAACCGAATGGTATGTAACTATACCAGTACCAAAAATGAGACTCACTGAATTTTGCCCTAGTCCGATCGATCAATGCAAAGACAAAGTAAATATCATTCGTACGCGGCTGTATGAAATGTACAACGCGGAAATGGACGATGATATACTTCGGGAAATGATTGTTGAGTACGACAATGTTTTATTCAATGGGTTGATACATAGAAAAGTGGATATTACATGTAGTTGGGATGATTCGCAATACTTTGTCGGTGAATTTTCGGATGCAAGTGGATTGACGGGACGCATCGATGGCAGATTACATATTGCGATCAACGGCAAAAAATTTGAAGAATTTCATGTATCTTTGACGCACCTATTCGAAACCATTGAACTTCAGCTAGTCTTTTGTATGCAATCAATTACCCGTGGTAGAATGGAGATTGACGCTGAATTCAAAGAAGCATTATCACAGTGGTTTGATACGAATGAAACAGAGCATGATTTTTGGTAGTTGTAACGCGTCATCTTGGTAGTTTGTTTTTACCCTTCCCCCTTTTTTTCGATTCACAAGGCGTTTTGCATTCTGGACAAGAAGGAATTTTTGAGGTCCATGCTTCGTAACAGGGGCTGCAGAACACATGTCCACACGGACCGGACGCAGGTGTATGGTGGGCTTCGAGACACATGGGACATTTCATGTTTCTATTGATTGATGCTGTGCTTTAAAATATATATATTCATTTGAATTGTCATACAAAATACTTAATCCTTTTTATGAAGAGTAACCCACGAAGCCCATAAGGATCGATTAGACCGCCATTTTGTGAAATCTTCAGCTGGCGTCTTGGTTTGGATCTGAGTTTCCAAGTCATTCATTTTTCTCAATACTGTGGACACAAATTCAGGGTATTTACGCCAATCAAATCTAGTCACAAATCTATAAATGTTGATCACGTCATCTACATCCACATTGTCAGATTTTATCATCTGACTTAAGTGCATCCGATTTTCATCACTCGCCACAGGGAGGGCATTGTTGTCATCGATGATTTCATGTGGATCAAATAGAAAATGTAACCTCTCATTGTCGATTGAAATAGTGAGTTTATCATTTGTTATACCAAGTCGTTCGTAGACATCTCGTATAAATTGAGCTGAAACCATGGATAAGAATTGAGAATGAAACGGTGATCCAATTTGGAATTCGATCATTCCAGTTTTCAAGTGTTGAATCGTACTACTTACCACTATCTCCAAGCCGTTAATGTAATGTTCTTTAAGTGCTTTTGAAATATCGGTGTATGTGTTCATTTTTATCGTATTCATTATATGTTTATTTTCTTAAGAACCCGAAGCTTCTAAACAAATGCGACCCACCTTAGCGCGCGTTTTAAAAAAAGAATTTTTATTACATCACCATTCAATATCATGAATAAAAAACTTGCAATAGACGTAGGAGGCGTGCTGATTGAAAAGAAAGACCGCAGTGGTCCCGACACAAACTTTGATCTCGACAACGTGAAATGGATTGATGGGGCTTTGGATGCTGTTCGTATTCTATCGCAAAACTACGATCTTTACATACTGTCATTCTGTGGTAAACGTACAGAAATGGAGACAAGAGAAGCATTGAGATCCAAAATTGCTAAATGGATTCCCGAAGAAAAATGGATATTCACACGTAAACGTGAGCATAAGGTGGATCAAATGCAAAAGCATGGAATAACATGGCTGATTGATGATACAGCATCCATCATAAAATGGGTCGACGATGCTGGACTCATTGGACTTCATTTTGGTTCGCAACGCTTTCCTGATTGGGCTGCTGTCACACCTTATTTAACTAATGTAACAGTTAAGCCAAGGCCCTTTGTTTATAGCTCGGATAATTTTCCAGCTTTGACAAGAAATTGATGGGATTGTCACGTGGCTTTGCCAATTGGTGGACCCCTGAAAATTTTCACAGGGTCTTCCCAGCTGCTGTATAAAAGGACAGTGTTTTCCCACTAGAATTTTGAAAACAATACACTTCTATCCGATCACATTACTATTACAATGCCACCAATCACTCAACCAATTCGCGGCCAAGGTCTGGGCAAATCCACTACTAAACGACATCGTATTGTATTACGTAATACCATTCAAGGCATCACAAAACCAGCCATCAGGCGACTCGCAAGACGGGGTGGAGTCAAACGTATCTCTGGACTCATGTACGAAGAAACAAGAAGCGCCTTAAAAGATTTTTTGGAAAATGTCATTCGTGACGCAGTAACTTACACAGAACACGCAAAAAGAAGAACAGTGACTAATTTGGATGTAGTGTATGCTCTCAAACGACAAGGACGCACACTGTATGGGTTTGGATGTTGAGTTGTTGTGCAACATGTCAATTTTGGATGGTGACGTCATGCGATGGAAAACCAAGTTCTCGCCACAATATAAATTGCACGTTGAAAACTATGAAATAGAAAATTAGACAGTCCATATTTATTCAATTCAAATATATTCAAAAATGCCTCCTAAACCCAATATCATTGTCATCAGTATCGGATCCTCCGACAAAACCATCCGCATCCGTGAATCAGATGGGTTCATCGACATCACTCACTTCCTCTCACAGTACGATAAACGATACGCCCACTGGACCGCACTCGCCAATTCTGACAAGGAATTAAACAATATCGCCCGCAGAAACAACGTTAACAAAGAACATCTCGTCAGTCACGGAGGAGGAAAGAATCATAAATTCGTTCACAAAGACGTTGCTGCGGTGGTGGCACGCTGGATCAATGACTGTGTGACAGAAACGCTTGTCGCTTTGGGTATTTCTGAAGATATCGAAGAAGTAACGAATCAGGACGCTGCGAATGAAGATGAAGAAGTTGATGATCACGAACACGTTGAATTACCCACCACCCCAACGGGGCTAATGTCGTTCATGACCAATGCTTTCCAAGCTCTCAACCGACGAGGAGAATTGGTGGCTGATGGATTCTACTCATTGCCTGCGTTTCTCAAATGCCTTGGGGTCAGGGAAGTAGCTGCTGTTATGTCTAGAGCGGTTTGTTTGACATTTGGTATATCGTCGTTTGATCGCAATGACAGCAACACCATGTATGTATTGTCATTGGGTCTTGAATCTCTTGAACAACGTAAATGTTACTAAGTTAGTCAATCCTGTTAAAAATTGTATTGTCTCCAACGTTGGTTATCAAAATCCAAAACTATACCAACAAACTCTGGCTTATCATCTATGGACAGTGTGTACGTAATATCAAGATCTTGTTACTGTCATATCATTTTTTGTTTTGTTCCCAACAATGTTGGGGACATTACCTCATTAAAATCAACATGAGTCCTTTGTATTGACTAGTCTGGCGTCTACTTTTATTTACTTAATACACAATTGTACAGCAACGCCGAGCCAAGTTCGTCCACTGACATTGTGCCACACCAACAAACTGTCACATCTTCTTTAACCGTCTACTCAAAAGAGGAAGTGTTTAGTCTGATGAGGAACAGATATTCACGTACAAAACGCGTACTTTTACTAGTCAATTCCAAAGAACATGTCTGCATTTGGGAAGGATATAAACGAGAAGAAGGATTCCCAGCGAACCTCTGTGTCTACACTTACGTAGGAGGACTCAGTGGAACACGATCGTTAACACCGGCAACCACTCTCTTATTCATTTATTCTCTTCTTGAAGTGATTACAACACCATTGGCTCGTTCCATTGTGCGCATGAATCTCAATCTTGGCGCATTACTTCAACAAGGTGACGCACAAGCCGTGGCTGCAGTCAATGAACATTTTGAACAGATGCAACATACTGAAAATCAAGAACTTGTTTCGCCAAATATTCGTCAAGTTAATTCTCGTCGCAAACCACCATCAAATCACATGACAATGCCCTCTTTCTATATCGCATCAATTCTAGGTCTATGTGCACTCTTCAAAACCGGTATCGCTCAACACATGAAAAGAAGACGTGGTAGCGCAGACCACAAGGATTACAAGTTGGAAATTCAAGTCGTACTTTCACTGTCGGATAATCTATCACAAATCGAAGGCCCATTCAAGAATTTGATGAAGAAACATGATGTTGCACTCGACAAATTTGAACGCTTTCACATTGACAAATTCCGTCAATTAACACGGGTGTACGATGTAGAACCTTGGTGGGTAGTTGCTACTATGTTAATGACAATTCATTCAGATGTGATTCATTATTTTGTTATCAATCCTGAAGACGATGAAAATAAGTATGTAATGGACATGTACGAAGTCGATGCACTGAGAATTCGGGTAGATCAAAGGGTAATGGATGACTATCGCCTCATGGCAAAGTATTACAAAGGGAAAGAAGAATTACCTGATTCACCCAACACGAAAAGAATGAAGGTTCAATTGGAGTTGGAGCGCCAGAAAACAAAGCAGATGGAATTAGATGGATTGTCTCAAACCCGTTTCCAACTTATTTCCAAAGCCATGGAATTCGATCCAGATTCACCTCACTACAAGCTGATTGCCGCCGAGCTTCAACGTTGAAAAAACTATTTCTAATATTTAATTATGTATATTTCGTTCTTGAACACCTTAAATAAATCCATTCATATACTTTAATCAATCAAAATGAGCGCAGAAACCGAATTTCTTCATCAATTCCAACAACTTCCTGTAGACGAGGTGCAACGAATCGCAGATAAGGTGGAACTGAACCATTATAAGCAAATACTCGCACTAGAACCTCCTTTACAACAGTGTCCCATCTGCAGTCACTCAATTACAACAGCTGGTGTTCTTCGTTGTGGACATGTGTTTTGTTTCGCCTGTATAACGGATTGGCTCCATCGAGATTATTCATGTCCCCTATGTCGAAAAATGATTGTGACTGACGCCCACATAGTCAAGGTATCAAGTACGCTGGATGATAAACTAGGTGCTGTTGTAGAACATCATGTCCAATATCGCAGCATAATTGAATTAGAAGCTCTGTCGGAGATGCAGTCAAGGAACTAATAAAAACACGACAAATAATTTCTTCTTTAATAGATATATTCAAAAAAATGAAAACAGGCCCGATTCTTATCCTGGTAATCTCTGTTACTTTGATCATTGCATTAACGTACTATTTCTTAAAAAGACCAGAAACCGCGAATAGTGCGGCCACAACAGCAGTCAAAGCTGCCGCGGAGGCTGAAAAGGCGGCGTTAGATGCTGCGAATGCAGTGAAAAGTTCAGGAGTAAATTCGGCAGATACTCCTTATTCTGGTTGGTTCTGGTGGGGAAGTAATGGTAAGGATATAAAAGTGGTGTATGCAAACGGAACTCACAACGTTGTACCACAGGGGTTGTGGTCACCTGTTACACAAGCCTCAGCCAAATCACCAACACATGACAAAATTCTAATGACTGATGGTAGTATCAAGATCCCGTTATCTGGTTTGTACACGCTCAGTTTCAACATCTGGATGACCAATGCTCCCAATGTTTGGTGGACCATTCGCAAGTCAGCCGCTTATAATGTTACAAATAACGATTACTTGCCTACGGAAAATCTCGGAAATTCAACAGGTACTGGATGGGCAACTTTTACAGGCTTTTTCCAAGCAAATGATTTGGTAAGCCCTACTTTCTGGGTTCCCGGTGATGCAAGCTTCATTGCTAATAGTCATCGTATGTCTATGAGTGTTGTTTGTATATATGCTTGCAAAGTCTAAGCCAGCGTGAACGATACAATAGGTGCGTTGGTAGACGCCCAAATTTCAGCAATACCCGATAACTCTACAATTTTTTCTTGCGAGTTTTCTAGAGTTTTCACTTTGATTTTGACTCCATTCGTCATGACAACCGCGGGTCCCGAATACAAGGCCAAAGTTGCGAGATTTGATGCCGCATTTGTTTGAATCACGGTACCATCTCTCAGTCCAACTGCAAAAAATCCTTGAGGAACATTTGCCAATGTATAAGGACTGAAACCGGAAGGATCATGCGTATTTTCGGCTGCATCATCTTGGAACAAAGTAATTGAAAGAATATTTGTCGTTGTTGTATCAATGGTAAAATCAGACGTTTCTGACCAAATATTACCGCGTATTTCCGTTGTACCCAGATTTGCCACAGTGGACTGAGCTTTGATCTTATTTGCGGTGATACGGATGATTGGATTTGCCGGGTCGATTGTAAAAGTATTATCGGCTGCGGGTGGTGGAGGTAAAATTCGTAAGCTTTGGTCTTTATAAATCATCGCCAAAAAGCCTCCGGGTATGTGCGAAATGTCATATGCAGTGTAACCGCTCGGCGTTGTTTGCGACGACGCCATAGTAGGAGTGGTTATTGGAGTGAAAGAGTTTGATTTGCTTGAAGTCGTTTTGGACATCCGATAGTAAACTACAATTATAATCACAATCACGACAAATGCAAAAATATAATAGATATTCATATGATGATGTATATTAACAAAGAAAATTTTAATACTTATTGATCTCCAAATGTTCAAAGTTGACAACGTTGTCTTCAGGTTTGGTGGGTGTTACAGGCGCGAAAGCTATCAAATAAATCGTATAACCAAGTCCCAATGCTAATAAAAGAATAATGAGAGATGTGATAACTTGCATTTCCATATTACCTAGGAATTAAAGTTTAGCTTCGCCTGATCAATGTGACGATCATACAAGACTGCTGTCCCTTTGCTTTGTCGATATTGGTATTGGTGGCTGACGAAATGACAGGAGTAATCACATCTCCAGCGGATAGGATGGCTGTGAAATGTGCGGTGTTGTCGTTTGTGAGGCCAATGTTGTTCACTGTTAAATCAGTATTATTTACAATACCCAGTCGCGAACATTTAGTCATATTGAGCCATGCTTTCGGGTCAGTCGCTGATGGTAATAAAACAGTGTTGAACCCAATACTGTACACACCACTCAAAGGAATTTTGAGGCTACCATTACTTTGAAGAAGTTCGACGCTACCGTGTGTTCCAAGCCTTTTCCAACAAGATCCAGGGATCCTTGTCGGACCCATTACACCGGATGAGATAGAATCGTTGATAAAGTAAACCCATTGGAGCATAGTTGTATCCAATAACGGTGGATTGCAGTATGTCATTCTGGACACATTTCTTCTCGTAAGTCCATACAACATGCCTACTACCACGAGTAAAATGAGGGTGTAGAGAACACCTTGTGCTTGCGAGATCATCATTAAAAGGAGAGGAGAAAAAATTCTACTGTTTTTGGGATTTCATGCTCATGTAAAATCGGAATGCCAACACGGCAACAATGGCTATTACTATGACAATTACGATTATAGCTATGTTTGACACTCCGGAATTCTGAGTCTCTACCTGTTTGGTCACAGCTGTTTGTAGTTCAGCTATAGCGCTCTTAGTAACAGATGATTTCATGATACAATCAACGGCTTGTCTCGAGTTCATTTCCAGAGTTATTCCTGCAATCACGGCACGATCTTTGAGGGTAAATTTGGCATCCTGATTAACTGTGGAAATACATTGTTGTACTAAATTAGAATCAAAAGAATTGGATACTTTAGTAATGCTTTTGCTTATATCCGATGTAACATTGATCCCTCCTGCGAAGAGGCCGGCGCTCGTATGTTTTATTTTATCTGTTATTTTGTTCGCTATATTTTGCTGATCTTTAGATGATATCTGTGTATCTTGGAGGCATTGTAAGTCGACCGCTGAGTACATCGAAAACACACTGTCTTTCAAAACACTGTCACCGGATAAATTGACTTCGAGTTTTTGATCACTAACAGTCGAACATTGCTGTGCGATATTGATTACAGTCTCTGATATGGATTCATTGACAATCTCTGTTACTGTATTATCGACATTTATTGATCCAAAAAGAGCGCCAAAGAAAGACATATCTTGAAAACAGATGGAGATAAAAATTTTCGCTGTAATTGTCATAAATGGGAAATATACAAACAAGATGTCAGGACAACAGACGCCCTCAAAAGCTTACATTACAGCAATTACTCGAAAAAGCACCGAATATCAACGATCACTATGATGCAAAGGACGCAAATGCATGCGGACCACGCGTTCCTGGTGAGGGTGAAGGGTCGCTAAAGTTAGCGGTACTACAACAAGGTTTTGGCTGGCCTGACAATGGCGAATTTGCCTGGGGAGGATATGGAAGTTCTTGTAACTATTGTATAGGACAAGCTGGTTGTGTGTGTAACGGAGGAGCCGTCGGTGTAACACCTGTCGTCAAGCGTGTAGCATACAAAGGAGACCCTACAAACTGCTGCCGATCGCAATCGAAACTCGATGGAGGGACTACATGTGATCCAAAATGGAAAGGTCTCGAGAATGGAAACTGTGATGACCCAATGAGAGCATTTTGTGCAGTAGATGACCGTATTATTACGGATCAAGGATGTATCACGTGGCGTGATAAACGCAATGATGATGTTCCTGGTGTGCGAGAAATGGTTGAGGCTGCGTGTCGTCGTGGAAGTAATATGAGAGATAACAACGAATGTCAAAATTTTTTCCATAAGTCGGATAATCGCGTCATAGGTGATGCTATATATCGTGATTATTGCAGTGCGCATATGGACGATGTTGAGTGGTGCGCTTGTCAAAACTGGAAACAATTATTCACAAGTCAGAAATTGAAGGATTACATGGACTCGGTCAGTGCTCTGCCTGAATGTTACGTTTCGGCCTGTGCAGGAAATACGAAAGCATACAAAACTCTTGATATGAAAACAGAGGATAAATGCCCAAATACAGTGTTGAACATCTGTGATACCTCTATCACGGTTTACGACAATGCGCAAGTAAAAGAGAATAAGATTACATGTAATCCTGGTGCAAAAGATAGTACCATTGTTACCGGTACATACGTAGATGAAACGAACAATACGTGGATGATTTATCTTGTAATAACTCTTGTTATATTAATGATATTCGGACTCGCAGGTTACATGGCCCGAGATACGAAATTCATGAAAGATCTGATCAAAGAAGTAAAAGATATGTTTTAAATGCATTTAGCACGTAACTCCTGTTTTCATAAAAATTGATCAAATGCCAACTGAGGCTGCCATTTTGAATACTCTATACATCAGCGCGTCCTTATCGCATTGCCGACCGTTATATGTGCGCAGTGAAGTTTGGTTCGTGTTACACATGACGTCAGTGAACCCTTGAGAGTCATATATAGCACAGGGGGTGGCGGATTGTATTTTAGTTTATCCAGATATGTACAAGATGGAAACCTTATCAGCCGAAATTCAGACACGTATTTTACAATTTGCCGGTTTCCAAGTAGCCGTACTTTTTGACAACGAATATGCCACCCGGACTACCTACAACTACGAAATCGATACACTAGATCATTGCAATGCTCTCAAGAATGTCAAAGCAATCAAATGGATAGTTAATAACGTTTTCGAATGGATTTGGGAAGACAAACATGATCTCATACGTGATGTACTACTACAACAAGACTACAAATTGGCGACATGGCTTAAACTCAAAGGTTTCGATACGACCCTCAACTACTGGGATCACATGCTTATCGACAGTCAACAACAAGAAATATTTCACGGTGTTTCCCCTACACCCGAAGATGTAATTGATGCTATAGAAGGTTTGGACCTTGATAGCGCCTTAGAACTCATGGAAACATATGATTTCGAGGTTGATGAATATATTTTGGATGCTGCCGCTTGCAATGTCAATGAAGAAACACCCAGTGATTTACTACCATTTATAACAAAAAAAGAAGATTGGGAACTCATTAGTGAAATATTCATTATGAGAGATTCTGTCAAACTAGTGCGGTGGGCAATGGATATGGATGAGTTTGTATGGACCGGAAAGGGACTGATGTATAAAATATTCGACGCCGGAAGCACGCAACTACTCGAGGAGTATGGACCCGGTTTACCACTTTGTGCTTGTACACCGTCCCCGTTTCATCTAACACAATTTCCAGCTGAAGCCGTGAAGGAATATATCTTGCCACGAATACGTCCAATCTCATCAGATCAGCTACACACCGTTCTCACGCTCGCAATCGAAGACAATAATCATCAACTATTCACCCTTTTTGCAACCACTCACCACGCGTTCGAAGGTGTCATTCAAAACTTGGAATCAGAACAACTTGAAGATGCCTTTACCATGGTCAACTGTCATGAGATGCTTCGAGTATTGATCACGTATACGTGGCATTTAATTCGTCAAGAGTGGAAACAACATCTTTTGGAAGCTTGTTTTGGATCATTGACAAAGGCGGAACACATGAACTACTTATATTTACTGGTGACTGATACTACATTGAATCCGGAAGCATGGGTTGATATTTTCTACGAACATCTCGAACGGCCACACAATGTAATGAGTACAACATGTCAATGGATTTTGGATTTTCCGATGAGGAATTACGAATGGCATAAGACTGGAGAAATGGTACAACTGCAAAGATGGTTTAAACGTACTCTGGCGGAATACGAAGAAGAAGAACACAAGAAAGCATTGGTTCTACTGGAATTACTACCAGATGTTGTTGTCAAAGAACATCGACATCGGACATATGAACATCTGGGTTACATATACACACCATTATTGGAACGAATTCTGGAGGGCGAGTACTTCAGAGCCACACAAACGGAATATAATTGGCTGGCTAATTGTAGTATTAATCAGTTCATTTGGGCGATGAAGCACTCTGATCCGGAATACGTACGAGTAGACATGATTTTATTTATGACTAAACTTTTACACAACTATGATCTTAGACAATGGATAATCGCGCAAAATAATTTATTGTTCTTACTTCCTTGTAGTAAATTTGATTTTTACCCAAAATGGAAATAGATTATTCGTATCGCTTCAAGTTGTCTATGTCCTCATTGTACGAGTTCGTATATCAATTTGCGTCAAAAGATCCTGGAACTCATCCAGTTTTGGATATTCCACCATGAGCTCCCGCAATGGTTCCCAATTAAACTGTGTATCTTTCAAATATGCATAAGGAGCTGTTGCTAATATTTCTGTTAGTAAAGAGACGATTACGTTCAATTCAGCGTAACTATTTTTTAGTATGATTGTTCGCAGATATGGTATCAAGTCGATATGATGCAGAGGCGACCGAAGGGTATACGACCTTTCGCTAAGAGCGCGACGTATGTACCAGTAAACAATGGTATATGCAACATTTGAAAATATCATTCCATCGTAAAAAGTCACCAGAGATGCGGGGGCATCACGTAAATATACGGCAGCCATTATTATACAAAATTGTTGTAACGAGATGAAACGTGGTTCTTTCACCAAGTTACTAAGCGATGGTGGCACAGTCTTTAGGAACCAGAAATTTTCAATGGATTCACACAGAACAAACTTTGATGACAACCACTCCAATAAAGGTCGTTTAAACTCTGATGCTTGAGCGCATTCTACTAATGTAATCTCCATATTCTCGGTCAACTGAGGAACAGTGTTCAAATACTCTAAATAATCGTTGAAACATCCTTGGATCAAGTCATATGCTTCAGGTTCGCGTGTTACTTTCCATTTGTCGACTGTAACAAAGACTAAAGTATCCGCGACGAGTTTTATCCGCATGTTTATATCCAAATCACGGAATTCCTTACTCTTCAAAAAATCTATTACAGGTTCCTCTAATTCGCCAAAGTCAGCGACGTTTTGACAAGCTGTGCAATCTCGACATCTGCTATTTTTAATATTTTTTATCCACGCTCGATCAAATGTGTGTTCTGTTTTAGCTAAAATTCTCAAAGCTGGAGTGATGTACAATTTGCCGACGTTGTCCTCTTGCACGACAGCCTTTGCTAATTGCAAATTAGCCGTTTTTAGCCGAAAGAGTTCGCGGACCAGATAGGCCAGTTCTGGATCGTCTTGTAACATATCCAGTGCCTCTGATAACTCGCCACTTAATTTGAAAGTTTGTTTTAGGTAGTCTATTAATTTAGGCATGATATGGGGAACCGATGTAATTTGCTCGAATATTTCTTCATTTTCCATGGCTTGTTGTATAATATTATTCGATAAATCCATTAGTTTATATAAGTAAATTAGAAAAAAAAGGGACCTCATTTCCACCATGACCGGCCAACGTACGACGTGTCTAGAATTATTGACCCGACATCTGCAAGTACCCTAACTGCAGTCGTATTACTGGAGTACCTCTGGACCAACGTTTGTACCGGTTCCCAATTAATTTGAAATTGCGTCAAGGCAGATGGATCCTCAGAGTGATCCTTCAATAGATCCACTACCAGATCACAAAATCGGTTCGCAAACTGATCACTATGTTGGCCTGTCAAAATCGCTTGAACGTACTCATTGAAACGAGGATGGTGGAACAATGTTGGTGCGCGATCATTGAACGAATTATCGGCTGCACTAAACTCAAACAGCAAGAACAAATCAATATTCGCAAAAATGTTCGAACGAAACCAATCGAGAACCAGCTCCAAAATTCCTCCTTGTGCAACAGTCGCCGATAAAAAGATGTGATTGAAGTTATGGAATTTGTCAACAAAGTCGCTGCTATAGTAATCACTTGTGGGCGGCAACAACATGAACTGATATTGAATCCATCGCCAAAATATTCTTTGTAATGGAAGATATGCCTCGTTTTGGAATATCTTATACATCAACTCCGCTTCTGTAAGAGCTTCTCCCAAGTCTTGATTTTTGATGCCGACACGCTCAATTTCGGTATTCAATTCGTTCATTTCGGGTAGCACTGACATTGTGACTACACCATCTGTACTAATATCAGAAACATCGTGAAACTCAAAAACGGTGTTCATGAGTAAATAGAACTTGGGTGACAAAGACGATGATGATTTACAGGTATTCCATCCGTCTTCTTGTAAAATAAGTTTACACAAATTGAGTCGCTCTCTCCTCCTTTGCGCCAGATTTGGACATCTGCAATATTCGGTACATGTATCGTTAGGGATATTACCAAACCACTTGGGATCGATAACTTTACCTGAATTCAACAAGGTGCGCACAGCTTCAATCATATATTCTCGGCGGGTGGGTTCTACGAGAACGGTTTGGGCAAGGTCTGATTTACGCCACATTTGTGAGCCTATCTCACGAACGACAACCGATGCTGCTTTTGTTCTCAAATGGAGAGGAACAGTATTGAATTCTGTACCCTCGTTTACATTGACAGGCCTAGTAATATTCGTCGACTTGATCATGTTGATGATAAGTTTCCGGTCAACTTTGTATTTTTCAGCCAACCCTTGCGTTTGTCTCAATATTTCAGAACGGTATCGTTCGGTCGTTGATTGATGGTCGTCCATTGTATATCGTAATCCAAACAAAAAATGTTGCGCCACGTCATCAAATGGGATTGGCTCTTTGTGCAACACGAGCGCGAATGACGTCATCGCGCTACCCCATTTGTATAAAACGCAGCTTATTTCACCTAAATTTTTAGATTAGTTGTCTAGCCACATATATTTTGAAATAAATCACCATGGAAATTAATATCATCAACGCAAAAGACCTCGATATCTCTAAAGTCAAGTTCTCGGACATGAAGAAAAATTCGTCCGGAAATGGCAAATCCTGTTTTATCACATACGACAACCGCCCTCTCTACATCAGAATGCCCAAAATGACTGCTCCATTTGGTATTTCTTGCTACATGGATGAAAGAACATCATATTCACTCGATCTCTCTTTCGGAAACGACATGGCTCAAGAAGAGACACCTGATCTCAAGCACGCATTGGAATTTTTCCGTAGTCTGGACGAACGAATTGTTGAAGAAGCCAAAAAGAAATCAATGGAATGGATGGGTAAACCAAATGCATCTTTAGAAGCAGTCAAGGTACGTTTTTCCTTGGTGTGCACCAACATCAAACAACATGACTAATTCCTTTGATATGTGTTTGTAGGCAAATTTGACTGAAACGATCAAATACTCTACCGATAAAAATACTGGAGAAAGGCTCGACTATCCACCTCGTCTCAAACTCAACTTGGCTGTCGATACACACAAAGGAGGATTCCAAACAAAATTCTTTGACATGAAGAAGCAACCAATGGACATCAACGAAGAAAATGCATGCGATCAAGTCCCTCGTAGATCAACTGTGTATCCTATCATCAAAGTTACAGGATGTTGGTCCAGTCGACTCGGTTCAGGATTGCGTATGAGTCTTTTCCAAGCACGAATCAAAAAACAATCGCTCGAAAACTGCTGTTTGTATGGCGACGTCAGCGATGAAAGCGATACCGAAGCACAAGAGCCACAGTACTGCCCAATTAAAAGAGAACATAGTGATGACGAGGATATGAATGTCAAACGCGCCAAACACGAAGATGTTGAATTTATGGGGAGCGATAGTGATAAAGAAAATATTGGAGTTTGATGATTATGTATTTAAGGATTTCAAGAACATGTACCCTAAAATAACAAAAACTATGAATTCTTTCCAATTGCAATATAACCAGTTATAAATTATACTATCTTTATCGTTCCATGACTGTCCTTCTAAAGGTACAATATATGCTCCTTGTGGTTTGAGTTTAAAACAATCCTTCACGCATATGTTACACGGCTGAAACTCGATTGGTAACAACGCGCCTTCCAATTGCATAGCTTTCACAGTCCGGTTAATCAGTAGAGGTCCCGTGGTGTACATTACAGTCAAATGCCTACCAATGCACCACCATGGAGCATGTCCATTGCGACGTGCAATGTCGTCAATACACGCAAGCCAGAATGGATGGTGTGGTATAGATGCAAGGAAGTAATTACTGGCTCCAAAGGTATTAGCGCTACGCCCAATGAGCAAAGCTTTATCCGGATATTCTCTAAACAGGTCGTTCATAGACCGTATGAACACGTTTTTGAGATCCGTGTAAACACCACCGTTGACGTAGAGCCAGCAATAACGTATGAGATCCGCTCTCTGTATGTTATAAGGGAAATTATCATATATACCAAGTAACAAAGGAAAGTGCTTTTTGATAAAATGCCTGCGATCCTTGTCTGTTAGCAATGTATAAGTCCAGTTGTCATGGTACTCATCAAAACTGTCTTTTGCTGCACGCCACTTTTCAGGAATGCGATCAGTTTCCCAGGTTTGCATGAGGTGCCTTGGAATTGACATCTTATGATGAAGGCGCGAAAAATTTGATAAAACTACTTTAAAGCGCAACTATAAGTTTAATAAAACAATGCCTTTATTCTTCTTTGACACAGAAACCACAGGGTTACCACTCAAACGCTCAAGATGGGGGTTACCCTCGTATAAGGACTTGGATGCATACCGTGACGTACATTTGTGCTCCATTGCGTGGATCATTGAACGGGAAGATGGAACAACCGAGTCAGAATATCATTTGCTCAAACCAGACATATATCATATAAATAACAGTGAATTCCATGGCATTACACATGAGATGGCGGAGGAACAAGGAATATCATATAGTAGTTTGATTTCTCGATTGGAATCACTGTTTATGGAGAAAGGCCCATGGAGCTTTGTCGGACATAATGTAAACTTTGATCGAAATGTATTGGCTAATGCGATATTGAGGCGAGGAAATCAGCATTTTGCTGAGTTTGTAGGGAAACGTCATTCAGTTTGTACGATGAACTTGGCGAAGAAAGTGATGCATATGGAAAAATACCCAAAGTTGATTGAACTGTACAAGCGATTATTTGACGGTAAAGAATTTACCGGCCAACACAATGCCCGTGACGATATACAAGCGACGTTCGAATGCTTTCAAAAATTAAAGCCGCTCATGAAGGAATGTTCTTGATCATAATTCTAGCGCTGTAACAACAAGTTCCTTTGTAGACGCTCGATTTGTTTCGTTCAAATCCTTGTAATTATCTAATACATCGTCAATTTTGGTTTTGACACACTCTTTCCACTCTGATGTTTCTTCATCTTCAACGTCGTTCATTATTTTCTCATATAGCTCTGATTTGTCGTCAATCCTGTTGATTTCTTCGGTCATCAGGCGCTGTGAGTCCTGCAAAGCAGAGTTCCTGATATCTTGTAATGAAACAGCACCGCCCATCTCTTGGTCGTGGTCAAGTAGTGTGAGCGACTCGACAAACCTTGCTATACGACCGTTCACACATACTAGTCTCCCCTCTTGAGTCGTGTCCTTCACTGCATTTTTGAATGCCAATTCTAGACTTTCCTTATTTTCCTCGTTTTCTTTGGACTGAATGCGATCCCATACCATTTCGAATACATCTTTGTCTGAACAATCAAAAGTACTGCAATATGTAGGCGTTTCCATTGCTCGTTTAAATTCAGAACTAGCGGTATCACCCAACTCTGCGAGAATATCCGTATATGTTTTATCAGATCGGTGAGTGTTCTCCTTTAATTTCTTTATACTTTCGCGTGTTCGATTGGTAATTGCACTGTCATGCACATTTTCGGGGTCACTCTTGTATTGGAAAGCGTTTGCAATTGGATCCTTCCGTTCCTCAATAGGTGGTAAATTAATTGACAGATCTGGGTACCGATCATTATAGTCTTGTACTTTATCCACGTAAAACGCATCAGTAGCATCTAAATGATCGGCTAGTTCAAGGTATGCGTCGTATGCGAGATTGTGATCATCTAATACAAGATCATATATCAATGCACGTGCAAGCATATCGTCTTTAGTCGATTTAGGCATATATTCGACGACTTCTTGTGCTTTGCCATCATGATGATTGCCGTGCTCAAGCCACCATCGTCGTGCCATTGTCCTCCTGTACACTCTATATCCCGCATACCCGATCAAAATGAGAAGCACAATCCAGAAAAGTAGCTTGATCATTTGACTAATGTAACGACAAAAATTTTTTGAAAATTCTCTCGCGATAATCGTCTCCACCACGCATTAAATGAACCATGAAACTTGGTCGACTCAGATCAACTTCACTGAAGACCGAACGATGAACGCGACACAGCCTCTGTGTAACTGAAAGCGTGTCTTCTGCCCATAGTTTATTCAAAACTCCTTGCTCGTATGCTTCTCCCGCCCAATTACAAGGATATTTTCCTTTTCGACGACATATCCATTTATGAGTACGTGGATGCTTGATCCATGACTCAGCCGGGTACCGTGAAAGCCAAATGTTGAAAAAAGTTCGAGACCACTGTGTATTACGCGCGAAAATGACTCCACTGTTGAGGTAATTTTCATCGTTTTGGAACGGGCAACATCCCACATATACATCATATGACCAACGCACGGAACGATCTATAGCATTAAGAATCAGATGAATCGGCAGGCCAAAATACTCTGGACGTATCATTGTATCCAAATCCATGTACCCTATGATAGTTCCTTCAGGATACCTGGCAAAGAGACGGACAAAGTCGCATACGCGAAGCCAGTATGGTGATATCGCAGATTCTGCTACGTCGTGTCGCATTTCAATGAATTCAACGTGCTCAAACTGACGCGAATATTTGCGATATGCTTCAATTGCCATTTCCGCGTATTTTGGAAGTTTTGTATGGTTGTGTGATACAAAAAGCACAGTTCGTGGTACTAATTTTGGCAGTTTCATGCGTTCAATTTTCCCGCACAAATGCAGGAATTCTGTGGCGGTGCCATTGGGGCATTCCCAAACAGGTGCAACTTTACGTTCCTCCGCGTCAAGATCGTCATCATCTACCTTATGAGGAGTACGACTTTTTGTGTAGAAGCTTACGAACACAATCAAAACAATGACGAGTGCAACGGTGAGTGTATTAATCATCGCTTTTTACTACAATAGTAACAAATTAAATCTGTTCTAGAATTCTTTTAACATCAGTTTCGGCTCGATCAAATTTGGATGTTTCTTCCTCAAACTCCTTGATTGCGTTATCATATACTGACTTGCATTGGTCGTATTCGCTAGTCTTTGTTTCATGCGATTTCTGTAGGCTGTCAATTTGAGCTTGCAAAACTTTCAGTTCGGTCATCTTTTCCCCCAGTTTCTGATCGATTTGGTGCAGTTCAGCCTTTCTTTGTTCATATAGAAGTGCGGTATCATTGATGCGCTTTTTATGGAAAGTAACGCGTTCTTGTCGTTTACTACTATGTTTTTCGGCGAGTTCGACCAGTGCGATTCTTTTGCTGGGCGGCATCAATTCTGCGTCATCTGCGTCTCTTTTCTTGTTTTGACTTCTAGTGACAACTGGCGGAAAATCAACTTTATGTGCCTTGCAGATGTCCATGAGCCTATTGTAAATAGCACGTGCGTTTTGGACTGTAGTGCCTTCATCATGAGTTGCCAGAATGTTGTTGAGAACACGGTGAATACGATAAGCGTAGTTTTGAACTCCATTGCCGAGCTGAACATCCTCGAAAAAGTGGGGAAAGATTGTCACTTTCATATACTCTTGTTCGCTTCTACAACGACTGGTTGAAATTATCTGGTGTTTGTCGCCCAATGCTTTCATTTCAGGAAGCTCGTGAATGATAGAATGAAGTGTGTGGTCTTGGATGTCTGTGTTCCATGCTTTTTGATTGACGATTTTGAGGATGGGGCGAGGACGTGGGGGAGCCATGAGAGAAGGTAGTGTTTGATTAACCATGACAAATTGCGCCAGAATTGATGATTACCCAAGATAAATTTGGAAAATAACATAGGTTTACACTCATTCCAGATTTGTCGAACGTCAATGTTTTTAAACCTGTATCACCGTCCGGTGTTGTCAAATTGAGGCTCAAATTCAAGGCGGTTTCAGGGGCGATTACGACGACGATCGCCACCGTTTGCCCGGGTAATCCATCGGGCAGTGTCACGCTTGTGGTTTGCGTGATACGAATGAATGACGTGGATTTTGTAAGCGTTGGTCGTCCATTTGTTATTTGTTCCCATCCTTTCACACCATTATCTCCCATGGCAACTATTGCGCAAACATCAGCAGCACTCAAAGCTGTGACATCACTGTCTTTTCTGCCCAGAACCGAAAATTGTGGTAGAGTACACGTGGTCGGAATTCCTGCTGCGTCAGCTTTGAGAATGGAATGAGCGGTATCATATGTGGTAGTATAGATTCCGTCGGTAACTGATTTGGCATTTCCTCCAATTGATAATTTCGCGGAGTATCCTGTTAGCTTCGAACCGTCAATTTGTTCGTCCCGCAGTACAAAGGTACTATTGCTGACGTCCACGCTACCGCAAAGAGCTGCTCTACTCGTGTCAATTGTGATACCACTGCATGAAATTTTGCCGTTGATATCACGGACTAGTACAGCATCTGCTTTTGGGTCATCAAATGAAAAATATTTCGCGATAATTCCACTCTTAGCATTCCAATCGTTGATGAGCGACTGCGATCCATCACGTAAGATAAAGTCCTTTACAGTTTTGCCACGTACATAATCGCTATTTAAATTAGTGATCACCGAAGTAGTTGTGGTTGTCCAGTTGTCAAGGCTTCCACCACCTATCTGGAAGTTTGAGCCACTGATCAAACACGATGATGCAATCAAGTTACCTGTCAACGTGAATCCAGGTACGGTGTTGATGATCAATTTGTCCGCCTGCAGCGTTGCAAGCGTGTTCACTTCAATGATGTCATTGTTATCGTTGTCAAATCCGCTTGAGGCAAAAACAAACCGTTTTGATGAGTTTTGCCATATCATGAAAGCAGACCCTCCAAAGTATTGTAAACGCAATCCCAAATCCTTACCATTATCGTAAGATAAAGACGTGTCGCCGATTTTTATGATACTTCCATCTACAACTAAAGTTCTGGTCTGGACCGTTGATGTCTGGCCTGTCATTTGAGTCGGGCCATCCAGGATAATCAATGGTGCCTTGATTCTCACTGCGGTTTGTCCGACGACTTGTAATTCTGTCAACTGATTGATAATTTGGGATGTCGAGTTGGTAAAGGTACATGGTACAGATGTTGGTATGCTAATAGCGTTACCGGCCAATAGAGAAAGAACATTGGTTTTACTATTTCCCAAAACACCAACAGTCTTTGTATCTCCCCATGTAACAGGCAAAGCATCCGCTATCTCAACATGATCAGCGCATTGTAACGACAATGTCTTGCCGGTGAATATCAAGTTAGAGGTCACGTTTTGAATCGACGTACTTGACCATTGGATCCATGCGTTGTCGTTGATGGATATGGTTTTTTGAATTTTTAGAGTAGGTAAAATGGTATCGATACCATTGAGTGCATTGAGCTGAATACTCGACGCCGCTTGAATAGCTAGTGATCCAAGTGAAGGCGATGAGATAAAGTCGTTATTACTCCAATTGAATGATGAACCTCTCAAAGTCATAGACCCCAGTTTGAAAATATTTGAATTGAAGGTGAGTCCAGTCGGAGAAAGTTGGGTGCTGCCTCCAATACTTAGTACCGCAGTCGTATCGTTGTACGTAAAGTTTGGTGTTTGTTGAAAGACGTTTAGATTTTTGGAGTACACTGGAATAGCGGTATCAAGTGTGAAGGCCTGTCCAATTCCGCCGTAAGCCGGTGATATAGGTGATGCTTGCCATACACCAGCGGTAATATTTCCTCCAACTTCAAGTGATGGTGAAATACGGAGACCTGCTGTCGTTTTCGTAATTTTCGCACTTCCTGAACCGAACGTTACTGCTGATATGCCAGGTAAGTCTAGCTGTGTTACATTATTCATGGTAAAAACATTGTTTACACATGTTAGTTTCCCAGATCCGAGCAAAAGGCTGCCACTCAGCGATAATGTTCCATCATCCAATGCATTCATTGTAGTTTTGTTAAGCTTGATAGACCTCGCAGTGCATGTCAAAGTTGCTTCCGAACCAGCACTGATCCCGACCGAGAGCGATTCATTGAGGTAGATAGTAGATGATAAGAAGACGATTTCCGGTGAGTCAACTTTCAATATTTGTTGATTGTAGAGTCCAGAACACTCCAAAAGTCCGGTTGTTCCACGGGGGAAATAATTCGGTACAAAACTGGAGTTGGTGTCGGAATAAAATACAAAACGACCCGTATCGCTTTTATATCCCATAAATCCATAATTGTCTCCAGTAACCGTAAATGCAATACCACGATCAAAATTGTCAATGTGAGATCCTTCTCCCACTATGATCACAGGATCATCTACCATGACGTTGATCGTGTCTACTGCGATGGTTTGACCCTTTACATATAAATCACCAGTCACGGTGAATGCAGGTGCTGAGATAACCAAACCGTTGTTACCGCTCACGAGTGTCTCGCCCCGTTCGAATTTAAGCAAAGTCTGATTACTAATTTGAAGGGTGTCGGCAGTGATTGACAGAATACCTTTCTCTTCAACAATACGTGCACGGTCACCGAAAGTCAAGGGAATTTTTGACCCGATACCAATTTTACCTGTGGCAGCCAAATCAATTATTGGCGCTGATATAGCCAATGTATCGCCTGCAAGGTTCATGCTCTGGATATAGGTTGAACTGATTCCAAAAGTCAAAGAATAGGGGTATGGTATATCGACAACACCTGCAAATGAAATCTGTGGTGCTCCAATCACAAGTTGGTTTGCACTATTACCACGTATGTACTGTTGTGAGTTACCATATTCCAATTGACAATCTAATGGAATGGATATAGATCCAGTTATCGCTGACAGGGATATGCCGTTATTACCGATCAAGCACAAACGGTTATCTGCGTCGGATGTGATATAATTACTACCGCCGTAAAATACTTTAGTATTTGTACCAAAATTAACAATGGGTAAATCAATACTGAAATAATTTGTCTGTCCATTGAATGCAATTGAATTTGTACTATTTGTACCGTACAAAATAACAGAATTCCTGAAATATGCTGTATCAATTGTTACATTATTCCAAGTACCACCAGTCCAGGTCCCACCGGTAAAAATGGATGAAATACCGCCTGATGCATTTGTGGAATATGACGTGTTATTGAAACTTCTTCCGCCGGAAGTTGTTGATAAATTACGAAACGTTTTAGTCATTGAAACAGACCCTTATGTTTATGCCAAGTTAAATTTTTTAAAACAAAAAATCGGGTGTCAACTTTTTTTCTAAATTAGATATTAACAAGATTTTCTAAAATGCCTACTACAGCTACGAAGCCCAAATCACCACTTGTTCAACGTAGAGCTAAAACTACAACGAGCAAAAAAGCATCATCGTCTTCTACCGCAAAAAGACGACCTAGAGCGACAACTGCTCGCTCTTCCACAGCCAAGGCTACCACCGTGAAAACGCGTGCCACCAAGCCTGTAACTGCTGTGAAACCAAAGGCCACGACAGCTGTTAAACCCAAGGCAAAAACCGCTGTTAAACCCAAGGCCACGACAGCTGTTAAGCCAAAGGCCACTACTACTGTTAAGCCCAAGGCCAAAACAGCAGTTAAGCCTAAGGCCACTGCTGTTAAACCTAAAGCTGTAGCTACAAAAGCAAAAGCTTCTTTGAAAGCAAAGGCATCAACAACAAAGTCCGCTGCAAGACGTCCCACTGCAGCTCGACCTACCAGCAAGCCAAAAGCTGCTGGACTCAGACGTAAGCGTTTAAGTACGCAGCCACGTAGATCTCGTGCTACGAAGGCACGCGCTGAGGTTGAGGTGATTAGGGCGCAGGATCTGGCCGGCGGCAACTATTTTGGTGCCTACGGTTCAGGTAGTCTCCCTTCTGTCAATACTCCCCAAATGAGTCAAGCTTGGATAGAGTACAACAGAATGGTCACTGAAAAACCCGCATTGGCCGCTGCGATCTACGGTGTAGATGAAACTACCAAGAAGATCAAGTGTCCAAACGGTACCTACCGGGATCCTGAAACAAAGAAGTGTATGCCTATGTTGCAATACACTGATCCTGGCGCTGTAGCACAGGCCATTAACTCCTTGTCTGGAAACCAGAACTTCGGAGAATCATGTGCTGCAGGACAAGCAGTTGACTGGGTATCAGGTACATGTACCTCATATATGTGGCCTACAGATGAAAGGGGTATCCGTGTACCTTTACCTTCCGATGACGAAGGTCGAGCCCAAATGATCGCGTTCTTGGCTGCTCGACGACCTGACGACTCGGCTGACTTTATAAATGCTGATGGAACACAAAGCCGAAGAAATCTTTTATTCTCTCCATTGAATGCCAATGGTACGACAGGTATGCCCAGAGTAGATGTAGCTGACCGCATTAGAACTGCCAGAACACCGTTCACAAGTTTGTCTGATGATGATAAAAAGCAACTCGCTTCTGACTTTGATGGCTCATGGGACCCTGTACATGGTAAGTTTATTAGAAAGTGTGAGGGTGATTATTTGAAATACAAACCCCACAAAAGTCGTGTTTGCCGTCCAACTCAGCCACAAAGTGCAAAATACCGCCTGGAATATCTGCAAGCCTTCAACGGAATTCCTCCTATGGCCGATAAGAACGACGACGATGGTATCCAGATGTACGCTCCTAGCCAGACCTCACAAGTTTGGGGATCCAACCCATTGAAACGATTCTTACCACGAAACCCTGTGAACATTGGAGCAACCGAAATAGGCTCAGGTAAGAGTGACGCCGTTTAAGTTTAAAATAAATATTATTCAATCAAATACAAATACAATGCGTGTAATGAATGAAAGTTTACATCCGTCCGATTTTGCGAGCACAGAAACCTATGTCTCGCAAAAATACGTAATGAATCCTATACATATGTCTGCTGCGACCAGTATGCAGCAAATGAAACATATCCCTTCCAATATTACCGTGAATCCCGTTACAAAGTATTTTTTCGCTAATGATAACCTAGATCAAATTCAATTATTCCTCCAGCGTACTCTTGCACGCGAAGGACATACTATTACTCGCCAGAATGATACGCAATTGGCCATAATTATGGCAACTGTCTATAATCGCGAGTTTCACACTATAAAAAACAAAGCACCTCGGGATGCAACACAGTATTTGAACACAATAGTTGTAAATGAGGTAATACCATCTATTCATAAGAGTATTCGTGCACGTCGACGTCAAATGACTGACCGATATATTCCTTCAGCCAGACCAAAACCCATTGCATCACACGTTGATCGGAGTCATCATATGCCGTGCAAAGTCGAGAGGCCGCGGTTCCGCTGAAATCGATTGCTGTTGAACTTCAACCGTCATGGGTGGTTCCTCTACTTGTTTACCCTCGGTCAAATACTCCGATATGAAGACAAGAAGTACAATCGGTAGAATACAACACGGAATGAAGATGAGGAACGACTTTCTGTATATCACGAGTAATAAACCAAGTACCAAAAAAAAGCGGGTGAGTGCGTTGAATCGTTCCGCAAGTGTATGATTCGCCTTGGGAATAAATAAAGTTAATCTGCGTCCTCTATATAAAATATCAGGCTGTTCAGTCCAAATTGGATCGTTACAAGTCATTTATTATTGATGGTAGATAAAATTAAAGTTCTGGTGCTTGTTGCCTCAAAGTCATCAACATATTCTGCAGCTCGTCCTCTTTTATCTCGCCCTTTTCAATGCGACTGCTGAGTTTTTGTGTTACATTGTTTACAATACCCACTATATCTATACCGGACGACTGCAACGAGTTCCAGATCATGGCCGGGTTTGATAAATCTATATCCATGGGAATGTCGTTTAATTGATTTGGATTCACCTTACCTTCCATTTCCGACTTGACATCATCAATGATGCTCATTAACCCTAACGTAGTGTCGTCCGTTTTATTCTGCATATGTGCTTCGGTGATTTTTTGTAAGTTACGCTGAACGCGATCGAAATCTACCTCACTATTGAGTGTCGTTGCGAGAAGTAACAGGTTGTTGAGATATAAGTACAATTCGTCAGGAAATGCGATTCCCTTTTTGAATTGCACACGATTTCCATTGATGGTTCTAAATGTGAGAAACTGAAAGACTTGTGGATCTCGTGCAACAAGATAGCGTTCAAGATCAAAGGCAATCGCAGCGTCATAGAATTCTTTTGACGTTGGTACGGCGTATACGTGATCAGGACTGAGAATGTTTACCTTTTGTAGCTCAGTAATCATTTCACGGTAAGTTGTATCAAATGCTTCTGTCACTTTGCGAATATCAGACATTTATTATCTATCAACGGAATAAAATTACAAGTATCAAACGAACGCGTTCAAAATTTTTAGTGATCATCGCTTCGACAAATATTACCGAGGACAATCATGTGTCTGAATGTTTCGGCTTTGACGACGTCGTTAACTTCTTGCGAATTGAACACTCGTTTGAAGAGATCGAGTGTTCCTGCTGCTCGTGCTTCGGACTCGGCAATTTTGGTGACCCAGCCTTCATCACACTCGTCAATAGCCTGTTGGTATTTTCTGAAAACTCCGTCTTTGTAGAGGTTGTATGTCGCTTTTGGATTAGCATCGGCAAAGAGTACGACATCTGATATATGTTGAGATATAACGAAATCGTTTTTGAAAGTGGTAGCGAGATACGTTAAAAATAGCTTTAATTTTTGAATGAAGCAAAGTACAACGCGATCGGGTGAAAGGGCCATTGTTTTACTTTGAGTTACTTGTATTTGTTTATGATGGAAAATTTACATCTTGGATAAAACGTTGTAAAGCTGTTCAGGCATTCTGCTGCCGGTATATTTATCGAGCATCACACCTTGACGGTTGACTAACCAAACGGTCGGAAACCCCGATGCCCCAAACGCCTCGGCAACATCACTTCTGTTTGTTGCATCGACCCAGTATACGGGGTATCCGTCGGGACGATCGTATTCACGAGATCTGACAAGTTTATCAAATTCCGGGATCGATGCTTTGAGTTGCCTACAGTATCCGCACCAATCTGCACCAACTACAACTAAACCTGGAGCATTCCGTTGTCGGTCCAGTTTACAAGATAAAATAACAGCATTGTTTTTCATTCGTTGAAAATCATTTATTTCACGAGGGTAAATCATATTGATACAATTATTGTGCAAAAAAAATTAAGCAGTGGCAGACGCGGCTTGTAATTCAGGAGGGAAAGTCATTAGATCACTGATGTATCGTGGAAGGTTGAGGTAAGAGTAACCGAGTTCACCTTTCTCAAAAACGTAGCGTGGTTCTCCGAGAACGCCACGGAGATTAGTATCAGGGTTGATCTTGTGTTTGTTTGTTTGATCTTGTAAGTTGTGTGTGCGAATGTAATCCCCAATGGACTTGCGAGCCTCGGAAATTGAAACCTTTGCATCTGCAGGTTTGCCAAGGAAACTAAGAAGGTTAGCTTGAGCTGAAACTTCCATTTTTTCTTTGATTGATCGTTTACTTTCTTTTCCGGATTTGGCGATGGTTTTGCGACTAGATTTTTTGGTGAGTCCCTTGATCTCTCTGTTGTAACTTTGATGGAATTGCTTGAGTTGCTTCAATAATTCACGATCGCGAGTAACAAATCCATCGACGTCTTTGATCAATTGTTGAAGAACGGCTTGGTGTTCACCTACGTTCTGAGGAGTTGTTGTTTTTGGAGTAGAGCTGGAGTTGGAAGCAGCGGGAGCAGAGGTAGTTTCGGTAGTGTTAGACATCTTGTAGTAAGGTTAAGAAAAAGTGATTTCAGTTTCAAACGGACGGGGTGAAAATATGAGCGTTTCGCTTGATAATTTATCTATTTTCGTTTTTCTTAAGATAGGTCATTTTTTTCACAAATCGTATCGCGTATCCCGAGGTAAACGAATGGAACGTTGCGCACGGGGCACCGTATTTGAATCGAGACGGTTTAATGTGCTAAAGACGATCGGAGTGGCCTTCTCGCTGATCTTCGGTTTACGTAGCTCAGGTAACTGTAAAACTGGTTTTTCACGTGATTTCACGAACTTTTCAAATACTTTCTGTTTTTCATTGTTACATGGTTGTTTCGTGCGCAATGCACTTGATATTTTGTTGAAATTTGGGTCGAACAAGGGTTGCTGTTTTCGACCGCCGTTATCAGTCAGGAAACGTAATTTTGCTGGTGGTTTTGATGAAGCTTGAGACCGGTTTTCATATTTGAGAGCGTTTACCATTTCTATGTCTGTGTATCACATTTACAAATTATTTTTTTTTCCTCAGACATATTTAACTACTCAAACATGTCCTCTGCTACTATGATCAATCAAGCTATTACCGGAGCCATCATCGTATTAGGTTTAGCCTATATCGTTTCAAATGAGAATCAACGTTCTAGGTACTTCCCAGAACATTTCTTCGATCACAGTTTCAATGACACTCAAGCAAAGGTTATTGGTCTAGTTCTGATTGTACTTGGACTGTACATGAATAGCATGGCTCGCTTCCAAATTGTGAACATTCCATTATTTTCTAGGGGTGGATCGCAAGCAAAAGTAGTCGCCCGTGCGTATAGCGCTCCCGCTGTTGACATCGAAAACTTCATTTAGATTTCGATGAGATCAAATATATCACACAAAAGAGAGTGATGAACTGTATAAGAAAAAGTAAAAGTGTAAGTCCATATATGTAACGTGAATACACGTTGTCTTTAAACAAACGTGGCATTACGTCCTCTTTAATAGACTGACATATATCATTCCATAAATCTTCTTCGTCGTGCGACATTAGTTGTTTATTGAGTTACAAAAATTTTACAATACGCGCTTTTATAATCCCGACTTGGCCAACCTTGTAAGTATCTTAAAAAGAACGCAAAATCCTGTTAAATAAAGATGGCCATTTCACATCCCTCTATAATTATTCTGATTTCTGGGTACCAAGGCAGTGGAAAAGACAGCATTGGACGTAACCTTGTTTCATATTGGGGCTTTTCACGTGTGGCCTTTGCGGATATGTTAAAAGATGAGGTTTCGAAAATATACGGTATTGAACGTTCGAGGATGGATACACAAGAAGGTAAAAAATCATTGATCTCTCAGGAGGACACACGTTCGGTTCGTGATATACTCATAGAACACGGCCAGCTACGCCGTAATCAAGATGGTGACTATTGGAGTAACGAAGCAATCAAAAGAATGGATGGAAAAGATAAGGTAGTGGTAACAGATTGGAGATTTCCACAAGAATATGACGCTATTATAAATGTATTTGGGCATGACATAGTAAAAACATGGCGAGTAAACCGGTATGGAAGATCCATACAAGACCTGGATTATTCCGAATATGCGTTGAATCGATGGTCATTTGATAAAGTGTTCGAAAACTACGATTGTATTGGAAAACTGTTTCAAAAGGTGGACCAAGCAATTTATGAGTTGGGTTATAAGTAAGGAGTGTGTAGATTTGGTATTCTGAACTTACAAATAGATTCAGACGTGAAGCATCGCATACCTGGATACATTCATTTTTATTCTACTTAGAAATCCCTCGAACGGAAGGGAGCAAAGTCACCGTCGTCATCTGCGGAGAAACCTGACAATCGGTTGTGGTGATGATGGTGATGCTCGGTGTGTCTGGGCATTGCTTCGGAACTTACCTCGTTGAAACAGCCTGGTTTGAAATGCCGCGTGACGGATTGATGAACACTGGAAACAGCGCTTTCACCCGACCTAGTGCCCAAAAATATGTAAACGCAAATAACGGTTATCATCAAGGCAATTGCAATATCCCATGTTGAAAATTCCATTTGTATTGTTGTTAAAGAAGTGTATAGAAAATTTATTTTTGAGACAAATATTGAAGAGCTCGATCCCGTAGAACTTCTTTTTTACCACTTGATGGTACTCCAATACTACAAAGATACATTTTGAGGTCTGTACGTTTCATTTTTTTGATGGATTCTTCAGTAACTTGCGGTGATTTCGGGGCAGGTGCAGTTGGTACCGGTGGACATGGGTCAGGAACTGATGTTTTAACGACTTGAAGCCATCCCATGAGATCATTGACTTTTTGAACAGCCTTGTGTTCACGAACCGGTACTTCAAACCAATCATCGACAACTAACGGTGTATCTGAGATAAATTCGTAACTCGTCGGTGGTGACGCAACTAAGTATTCTTCTCCTGATATCGCTCCCAGTGTTACTGGATTGAGTATTGCATGCATGTTATCGAGAGCAACGTTTAAATAGTTTGGTGTCTTCTTATCCTTTCTTTCACGAATGGGAACGAAACTTTCTCCAGACCAACGACATTCAACTATAGATCCATTAGGAAGACCATTTACGCCTTGAGCACTTGAAGCTTCTGGTGTTGTAACGGGTCTGAATGGTATTTCTTGTTGTCCTCCATTGACGAGCCATTGTCCGTTCAAGTACCGCAGATCAATTGTAACTTCAGGCTTCCATTTGTATAAGTGTTGCCACTTTGATGTTGGTGAATATGCTTCGTGTATCGGCAGAAAAATAAGCCCATCAGTTGGTGTATTATTGTACTTGTTCATGATATCCTTGATCTTTGAGAGGTCATGGTAATATTCTTTGATGCTGATGAAGTTTTGGGGTAGGGCTTTGGCGAATTGTTGAATAAGTTCGATACGCTTTGGTAAGTTGAAAGATTGGTCACCGCGAACGCTTCGTGAATTGACTTGTAATAGATCAAATGCATGAAACTTCTCTTCCTTTCCAGATCCCAATAACTCGCCTTCAATGATTGTGCCATTCCAACAATCCTTCAGTTGATCGGACACATGAACTATACGCATATCGCTGTCAATGAGTACAAGGTAACTATCAACTACTGCAAGGTACGCGCGAACTCCATCTAATTTGACAGTGTATGCGAATGGTTGTTTCGTCAATTCTGCGACGTGGTGTGCTTGTAGCGTTCGTGGTTGTGCGCCTTTGATATTTGCAGGAATGGCTTGACTAATGCGTTGAAGTTCATCGACGGGCAAGGTATAGTAAGATCGCTGGGTATATTGAATGAGTCGTTTGATGGCGAAAACAAGGTGATTCACATGTGGTTTCTGTATAGCTTCTAATTCGACTTCATATGTTTTGACGCCAGCCATTTCTGCGATTGTGAGGTCAAGGCGAAAGTATGCATCAACAGTGAAAGACCAGCGGATTTTGTTCCGGCTTTGACATGTGTTTGTGAGGAGATCTGGGGTGACGGGGGTCATGGGCTTCGTGACTTCTGAAGAGAGTGCGATACGCATGTTGTATGAGTTGAAATCGAACTTCTTAATCAAGGTCTTTCGTTGAATTATTTGTTGCTGGAGCAGGTACCGATCGCCATTGGGTTGCATCAAACAACATTCTTCTGTGTATTCGCCGTTGAATTTGGATTGATGTAGTTTGAGTAAATGATCAAATTGGACTGGATTGATATTGAAGAGTCTCACTTCGAGTTCTGGTGTGCCAAGAGCTGTATTATAGTCGTTGATCAAGGACGCACATGCCGTGCTGAGTTCGGTCGAGAATGAGTCCATGTCGAAAAAATGAATAAATAGATGAATGAATAAATATGATCAGGAGAAAAATGTTATTTGAAAGGTAAGTACTATCTATTTATACTTTTATCACGATTACGTCACAATTTCAGCTTCAGGTTCTGCAGGTAATGGTTTTGCCTTTGGTTTACGTGGAGCGCGCTTCTTTTTGGGTGGTGGGGCCGGTTGTTGCGCGATAACAGAAGCATCATCTGGTTGAGCTAAAATATCCTCCATCGCCACTGATCTTGGTTCTTCTGAAATCATCGGAGGTGGCGTGGGGGGTGAGGGTGAAGGTACCGCAGTGGGAGGTGGTGAAGGCGCCCAACTCCGACGTGATCTTTTTGATGCAACTGATGATATTTCGTCGGGATCGTCGTCCAAAGGTCTTTTGTCACTTTGATGACGGGAATGCATACGCGCCATCAGCTCATCAACTGAAGGGACTTCTTGCTCAAAATCTGGTACTGGACTTGCTTGTTGACGCTTTAACACAGAGCTTATGTCCACGGACGGTCGATTAATTGAGGGTGGTGGAGGTTTGACCTTGGTTTGTTGTTTCATCTGCATACTAGCTCCCATTTTGTTCGATACATGTACACCAAACGCGGATGTTACAAGCATAAGGACCAATTTCACTTCGGGACCGGCTGCCGCTGATGCCCCATATTTTTCGACGAGCTCGAGCAAAACTTCATCATATTTACCTAATTGAGAATCACATGAAACTGCTGTTCCCCATCCATCCAGATCAATATCTATGACGTTTTGCTTTCTAGAAGCCATTTCCAAGCCCTGAATACATAGCAAAAAGCCCTTCTTGGCAAAATCGAGACTATCCTCGTTTTGCTTCTCTCCTTTGACGCGGAATAATTCAGTTTCGATATCTTCGATTGGATCATTCATAGTCAATTCAATGGTACTGTATCGGCCCGACTCAGTCAATTTTTTTAGTTGATGTAACATTGTTGCCTTGCGCTGTAGTTCCTGGACCTTTGTAAACCTCGGACGTGACGGGGCAGGTGCTGGTGCTTCATCTTCATCTTCACTGTATTGTGACCATTCCTCATTTTCTTCCTCTATTTCTTCCTCTTCTTCTTCATCATCGCCAGAACCAGCATTCAAACTATGTGTATCGGAAGCATTGGCGGGTTTTCCAAAAGACATCCGATCACTATTGGTCTCATACTGTTGGGTATCATCACCCTGCTCAAACGTAATGCGGGAAGCTTCCTGCTCTACGGGAATATCATTAATTTTCACAGATTGATCTGTATTTTCTGATGTGTTGACGATTTCTGCCATTGACTGTACTATCGAAAAAACAATGCTTGTTTCAAACGCGTAATGGTACCCATTGAGATTTGACCTTAAGATCCAGCGCGTTTATGTGCCACATATATAATGGCCATTCCGATCCCAAAAAATACAGCTAACTCTGCTATTGCCGTAATTTGTTGTTTGCATTGATTGCGTTGTTCCGCATTTATATCAATGGACTGCACTTGTTCATGTAATATAGGCTCATTTTGTTCCACACATTCTTTTCGAGAAACGGGGTAACTATAGTAAACTTCACTTAGAGGTGCGTATGACATGTAATTCTATCCATTGAAAAAAAATGTATGGTGACATTCATACAATGCACAACAACAGCGGATCCTATCTCGCTATTCTCACGGTAATGAATGCCATAGGATCAAAATATATCGTCAATGAAGCGTCTGATCATTGTGATAAGCTTTTTTCAAATATGGTAACGAAGTTCATCATAATATTCTGTATGATTGATCTAACACTGCGGGATTGGAAATATAGTTTGAAATTAGCAATTTTATTCTCATTGGTGTTGTGGTATTTGAAACAAAGTGACGAAGCCGCAGATGCGAGGGAGGCCGAATGCGATCACTGAATTCTCTCCTTCCCCTTTGATTTCTGATAAAAAGACTCGATCAGTGCGCGTTTCTTGGAGTTTTGACAAGTTTGCCACCAACGAGTTTCGATAGCTTCTGCTGCTCTGATATGCTTTTGAAACAATTGCGATTTGGCGACTTCTTGCTCGGTTAACCCATTGGAGAGTGGAGCAATTAGTTTGGATATTGCGTTCCTGAAAACGTTCTCGATGTAGTACTTCTTGTCAAGAGGCAACGTAAGGGTTTTATCGTTTTGACGCATCACATATTCCAATTCTTCACCTTTGTCACTTGCATTGAGTCGATCTTTAGAATGTCGACCGAGTACATAAACAAATCTGATTTTATCGCCATTTTCCACCAATTCCCCTCTTGCCCGCATTTTTTCACCTACCAAACGATGTGAGCTGTTCTTGTTGCCGTCCCATTTTTTCGATAAAGAAACTAGTTTTGGATCAAAATCAGGTCTGAGGAACTGTGTAAGCCGCGTGTCAATGACTCCACAGATCTGCTTGTAAAGTTTGTCCTTCTTATCAAAGCCATCAGTGATACCCTTGACAATCGTGTTGAGAAGTGCAACTAGAAATTCACATGTATCCTTTTGTTCAGTTTGTATTCCTTTCTTTTCCACTTCACCAACATCGGGTGTTGTGTACTTCTTCCCGATGTATTTCTTTTTTGCAAGTAGCATAAGAGGATGATAAACCTTCTCGAATTCCAGTTCATTAGGGTGTTTAAATCGTGATGTTACATCTTGTGCGCATTTGTCACTCCACTCGAAAAGTTCATGCATGTTCATTCCAAGCGTAGGGTCGAATTTAACAAAGACTGAGTCGGTATCGCCATAAACCACATGTCCTTTCCATTTTTCCTCTACGGTTCTCTTAGTTTCTTCCAACATTTTCCGGCCTTCAGTTGTCACACAAGCACTGATTTCAACTAATGGTAAAGTATGTGCTCCCAGAAACCCGTAAACACTGTTCATGGATAATTTGAAAGCCAGCTGTTTGGCGTCGAGTACAATGTATGTTAATGGATCGCTTTGTTTGTTCACCTTTTTCATCATTGCTTTTGTTTCCTTTCGCTTGATCGCTAATCGTTTGAGTAGAATGGGTAAAATAGATTCTTGGTTTTGTACGAACTTGACTGTTCCTGTCGGAAGATCCACTGAATGATAGTCGACACCGGGAATGTTGTCGTAACGCTTGTCTCTTACAAAAGTTGAGTAGCAAAAGTTGAATGCACGTATAATGCTAGGGTAAAGTGATGCAAAATCAAGTACACTAATTGGGTCCCAATGGATTCCTATTTCAGGTTCCAACACCGTCGCCCCAACGAATTTTTTCCCATTCTCTGTTTGTAATTCGTTGTCGTCTTGACTTGTTCCATCAATGCACGGTATACGATAATCCATTTCGAGGGCCAACCCCATAATTTGACTATATGCCTTGACTTGTTCACCACGTGTAAAGTAGTAACTGATAGGAACGCAAGTCGCTTTGGCAAATTCGACTACTGTAGGCCAAATGTTTCGTTTGTCGACAATTTTCTGAGGCAGAAGTGTATCTTGAACACAATATTTCGCGACACGATGAAGTTGTTCTGGATCTTTGGTACGATATGCTGCGAATAATTCGCGAACACTCATATCGTCTTTTGTTTCCATAATCCATGTGGCAGCGACGGTGTTGAGTTTGTAATCGACCAATTTCTCGTTCTTACGAACCCATACTAGTAAATCGAAATTGAGACGTCCATAGGTGATCAAACGCTTGAAATTACGTGTACCGGTAGCATTGGTTTGGAATGTTGAATCTTTGACTTTGGCAGTACGAAACGCTATACGTGACAGTCCTCTCCCAAACTCTTGTTGTAGACCACAAACGCGAGCCCGAACATAAAGGAAATTGAAATCAAAGCAGTCGCCGTTGTATGAGATAAAGATATCAGGATCGGTTTCTTCCACCATGTTAATCCATTTGACTAATAAATCCCGTTCATTTTTACAGCATTCGACTACAACTCCCTCAATTGGCGGAATATCCCCAATTATCAAACAATGTTTGTAACAAAAGTCGTCTTCTCCATAGCGCTTGAAAACGGAAGCAATGTTGAAAATTACATCGTCCTTGATGTTGGGATCGGGGAATTTTTCGGTCGATCCGTTGACTTCGATATCTACAGAACATTGCAGAATGGGGGCAAGTGTACTGCTGTCGATGGGAGTAAGGTCGGTGATCTTGCACTGAATCGAAAGACATGTACGGAAATTTGCTTTGTTATCAATCCTTTCTGATGTTGTGACTTGTACCCATGAACGGATTTTGGTAGCATGAATGAATTTGAGAAGCACATCATCGGTTTCATATACGAAAGGTTCTGAGCCGGAAAGTCCTGGAGGTCTGGTGGCAGACACGGCTTTGGTTGCAGAGTAGTATTGAGAGTACGTGTTGAAAGCCAAACGAATAAATTTCCTACGTTCATTATTTTGAAACCCCCAAATATCCTTGTGTGTGTTGATGGTGATTGTTGGTCTGAAGTATTTGTTCTTCATAGAGGAGCTGATACTGTTGACATATGATCTGGCATCGTCCATATTCCATTTGCTTGGGACTCGAATATAAAAGAATGGTTGGAATCCTTTGACCATACAGGTAATTGATTGTCCCTTCTTCGTGACCCCAAATAGGAAAACACGATAACAATATTCTGTTGTTCTGTCCAATGGTTTTTCATAACAATCGAGACCATCCATGTCAAGCACTTGAAAACTGATTTCATTGTTATCACCGTCGAACTCGCGATAATCTGATTGACGTGGTCGAGTAAACATTTTTCTTCAATCTATAATATAAATGAATTCGGTGTCTTCGTTATTAGCTGTTGGAACCGCAATATTAGGATTCATTTGGTTCACTTCTTATGAAGGTGGCAAGAGCATACCGCGAGTCAGAGTAGAAGGCAGCGATGGCGTGATATATGTTGTAAACAGTCCGGATGAGATGGAAGCTGTAGCACTTTTGGAAGAAATTAATCGTAGAATACATGTTTTGATTAGTCACTTGCCCAAATCCCATATCTTGAGAAAACGGTATGATCCAAGTAATCTGGCGGAGAGTCCGATACATACCAATTCTTCGTCGTGGAGTGTGGAAAAGAAGAAAATTTTCTTGTGTTTGCGAGACAGGACTACAGGTGGTTTTTATGATGCTGATGTACTATTCTTTGTAGTTGTACACGAATTGGCACATTTGGCCTCTAAGTCATATGGACATAACGACGAATTTATGAAGAATTTTGCCAACCTCAAGAACTTGGCTGCGTCACTGCGCCTCATGGTGATACAACCGAATATTTCGGTTCCATATTGTGGCACCATCATCTATGACAAAAATGCACCATCTTAAGAAAAACACAAATGAGTATTGTACAACATCATCAAAATGAATTCCATCTTTTCAGCTGCTCAAAACATTCCTGACGTCTTGGAGGCAAAGGACGCTTTACCATTGTTAGTCAAAGCTACCGAACTTGGTCAATCACGTGGTTGCTTTGATATTACTGAAGCCAAAGTGTTACATGACGCCATCAAAACGATTAACAAGGAGGATGCAGAGGATAAAGAAATGCGTGTGGCGAAATTCAACCTTGTAGTTGCCGCGGAGAAGACACAGAAAGCTGGTAACACATTTTCTTTGGGTGACGCTGCTCTTTTATTCAAAGCAATTGAAGCTGTGCAAAAGGATGTGAAACAAGATACCGCTGTACAAGAATAATTTCAAAGTTTGCCTTTGGCATATTTCTTCATCAGCATTCTAATCATCGTGTCATTTGGTTCTTCCAACCCCTTTTCCTTCATATAAGTCGTAATTCGTTTCACATCTTGTCGTGATAGTCCATATTCACTCGCAATCCTAAAGAAACTCGTTTGACCCTTTTCGACATCAAATATCCATCCCAACTCATTTGGATAGTCTCGTGCTAATAGACGAAATGTTTTCAAGGCCTGTGAAACTTGCGATCTTGTACTTTTGACTACTTGTGCAACGCGGTCCACTGAAGGTTGTTCGTGTTTTTTGATTGTATAGTAAAGAGCGCCTATGAGTATCCGTTTCTTATTTTTCCGCTTTTCTTGTTCAACTTTGCGACAAACACCGCAGAATACACTGATTGCCTGTTCCAAAATTTCCTCTGAAACTTGTCCATGTTGTAAGACGTTTGTGGCCCAAACTTTATCTTTCCACGCTTGAAACTCTTTAGAATCCAGATTCCATTGTAGCATTCGTTGAAGTTTGCGATCTTCTGCATTTGTGGCTATTTGAATTGTTGTGTGATTACTATTTTTTGGGAACTGAGGATCGATTCGCTGATTATTTGACATTTGATCGTAACTGGCAACCAACTCGGGAATGTACTGTGTACTACAGCTACTTTCGTCATGTTTTTGCTCATCTTTTTCATGCGGATAAAGATCGTTGCACGCTTGATCAAAAAGGGCCCATTCTTCGTCCAAATCCAGAGGTTCTGAGGTTTTATTTTTGACTTGTAAAGGTGATGGGAAGGGTACCACCGCAGCTGGTGTGGGCGGTTGTTGAACGCAGAAAAAACGTGTAATCAAAGACTGTTTGAGTGACATTTTGTTGATCGTATAGGTATGATAGAAGTAATGTGCTCTCTATTTATTAGAAATTATATGGTCTTAAGGTTAAATATATAAGATGGTAAATGTCAAAAGTTCTGAGTTTGGTTGTTTCTGGAAGTCGATGTTTCTCGTTGCCACGTCTTTATATGTCAAATATGATCCAAACAATGCGGAGCATGTAAAACAAAAGCGCGATGTCCAATGCTTTATGACATCATTGTTCAAAGTTTTGCCCTGTAGCATATGTAGATCATATACTCAAGATGTGTTACTACGCGTTCATCCATTGGATTATTCAGGCCGACGAGAATTGATGTTATCATTATATTGCATAAAGGATGCCGTGAATCAAAAATTAATACAACAGAAAAAGCGTGGAGCTAAAAGGAGTCCTCCATTTGCCACCATATATAAACGATACACATCATTGATCGTAGGAAATAGAACTGTCCTCCAACACCTCAAAAAGAAGACAGCGAAGGTATCCAAATGATCCAACTGGATACTCAAGCAACAAAGGCGTGTTATTTAAGAGATAGATGTTGATCGTATCGTTGAGAGCTGTGCTTCGTGTGCAATACGTCAAGGATTTTAGATGGAAAACACCCGAGTACAATTCGGAGGTAGACGACTCTGAAACACCAAAATTTTCGTCGTCCGTAGCGTTGTCGGCAATTTTCATACCTTCAAAAGTCGTACATTGTTTAACGATACCACCCTGGAAACTTTTGATCATGAGTTGATTACCAATACATTGAATTTGAACGAAAACAACACCAAAATTCTCCAAGTCGCGCACAGCTTTTTGAAGACGGGACGCATTTATCGCGAGTTTAGTTTTGTACGTCAATCTGGGTAATTGAATGCGTGGCGCGGTAACATCAAATGGCGGAAGGGTCACTACCGTTTTAAAACTTCTGTCACATGAGCTGTAAGTTTCAATCGATAGTGCGCGTGGATTGTCCTTAACAACACGTAAAGAAAGGAGATCATTTGCGTTTATAGTTTTCATGACCTTGTGAAGTTTTGATACATCAACACCAACGCAAAATTGTTCCATATTAGCTTCATACGAGTAATGATCAGCATCGCACGTACGTAACTTGACAAAAATGAATATGGTTTCCTTTTCATTACACGTGGTGATTTTGATGTTGTCCTTGGTGAATACCAAGTTTGCTTCGTCCAAAATGTAGCGCAATGTCTCAAGTAAATTTTTCATTACATGGGCCCTGGCAATGGCAAATTCGACGATATTGTTATCAGAGTTTGCCACCACCGCCTTTTTAGCGGACGAAATTGATTTGGAGACTACCTTCTTTTGCGGCATGATAAAATCTATTACGTGATTGTTTTAAGACGCATTTCAATCCTGTGATGCATCCGAAGAGTTTGTTAATGTGCTATCGTTATCTTCGCTCTCAAATTCAACTTCGACGGTTTCAACCGATTCAAAATAGTTAAAAAGTTCGCAACATTGTTCGTAAATTAGTTTATCCTCCTCATCGACAGGTACTTTATCTTCTAAGACATCGAGAAATTCTCTTGCTCCATGAATTGTCAACATCTTGCAATGATATTTGCGTGCCATGATCAAGCCTGCGAACAGATTGAAGTACTCGTTCTCGTTCAAGTCACCATCGATCTCGCAATGGCCTGATTCCAAAATGGTTTCGTTGGCGTCCAATAGAGAAAACTCGTTCGCGCTAACTTCAAGTATATGCATTGTGTATGTTTGTTATTATTACATTTGTTTTAAGGTGTTTCATTTTGGTACAAAGGTAAGATCGAGTCTATGAGGCGTGTCTTTGCTTTGACTCAAAAACGTGATAGTACATTGATTTCCGTCGATCGTAATACTTTGATTCAGTATAGTTGCATCAACGTTATCGCGGATTGTACAACTGGATAATTCCAAATGATCACTCGGTAATGAGCTTTGAATCACACAGTCTACCCATTGATCGCTGGGAACTACAAGCATTGACAGTGTTACGATTCCGTCCAAATTATATCCAACAACCTCAGAAATGGAATCAATGTTGTTTCCTCCGGTATAGGTTGGATTCCATTCCGTTCTTCCTGCAATCGAACCAGACCCCTTCACGGATATGTTATCTACGGTAAAAATTCCCCCATCGACATTGAACATCTCCTTACCATCTACAACAACTCTGAAAACACCGTTTTGATCGATAAAGGACGTATGACCATTTCCCAAGTTCAATGATCGTCCAGCGTCTAGTCGGACATCACCACCAGTCAATACGATATCACCTCTGCTCTTCAAAGTGACTTCATTGCCCGTGGCGGTGATGTAATTCGACGATGGTTGCAACGTCGCAGTAGCAGCTTTGGTATATGGGTTTGACAGAAGCTTTGGCATCTTTGTAATAATACACGATAATTTTATTTGTTTAAAAGTACCTCATAGTAAAAAGGATCTATCTTTGAAGAGTTTGGACGCTTCGTAGTTGTTGACGTATCCGAGCGCTGATTGGATTTAGCGCTTGATTTAGACGATTTCCCCCATTTGATGCGAATGGTTTGTTCGTTCACACGGGTAACTGTGAAATTATCAGCTTGAAGCGATTGCGTTAGAAAGGGTATTGACACATTAGGAGCGAGATATGGATATCCAAAAATATATGTAGGAACTTTGAAATTAGCGTCTGTTGCGTGAGGATTGGACGAAACGACGAATTCGAGGTGAGCGTAACATTGTCTTAATATATTGGCAAGCATGGTCTGTTGTATCCGTGCAATTGCGTTCTGTCTCTGTTGTACTGCGTTCATTACAACTAGTCATGCGAAAAATCGTCCCATCCGTGGAACGTGCTAATTTTTTATTCTATACTACAACCAATGTACAAAACGATTGTGCTAGGTCCCGGAGCGATACGTGGAATTTCCATTTTAGGTGCATTTTATGAGTTGGAACTGAATAACATGATAGAACGAAACGAAGTAGAAAATTATGCAGGAATCTCGATCGGTTCAGTGTTGGCTTTATTTCTTAGTATGGGATTTGAAGTTCGTAAAATTTTTAACATGTTTACCGAAAAAATGGACCGCAAAATCAAGGTATTTTCCATTCTCACAGAGTTTGGACTGGACGATGGATTAGGCCTTGAGTGCATGCTAAAAAAGTACATGGGTGAACACCACAACATAACGTTTCAAGAGCACTATGACCTATTTGGAAAGGGTCTATATATTCAAGCGACCAATCTCAATATGTTACAAGCTGAAATTTATTCATACAAAACACATGGAAAGATGAAAGTCAAAGACGCAATACGCCGATCTGTGAGTATTCCGCTTTTTTTTAAACCAGTACATTGTACATCAACTGGTCATCATTTCATTGATGGTGCACTAGTTGATGATACCGCCCTTCTCAGTATGTTTGATACCGAAACTACACTTGTGATCGAATTAAAAGACATTGATCCAACACACCCAGAAAAACTAGCGTCATTTCCTGCGTTTTTCCAACAAATCCTCATTCTTCTCTTGCATCGTAAGAATTCGAACGATGAATCAAAACATTGTCGCTTGCAAATCGAGGCCTCGGTCTTTTGTCGAACGGGCCGCTTATTGTGGGAAACAAAGGAACAGCTTCAGGAGTTGTGGTGGAGGGGGCGAAAGGCTGCGGCGAAAAAATTTGTTCATCCATTGCGAAAGTCGTGTGATGAAAATGAAGATCGTACAAAATTAACGACGTATAACCTTGTCCATTCACCAGATACATAATATCGTTTGGGGTGACTTTTTGGTTATGAAAATCGTGGTTTGGACCCTCTAACTCATGAATTACATGTGTTACATCAATTTTTTCAGTTTCGCTCCGTAGATATGCAACTGAAATTTCGGAACGTTTGGGTTCTTTAGTTCTATATAGGATCGAGTATTTATCACGATTGAAGTGGTAGGGAATATGTAAGAGCATTTCGTCGTTGTCAAAATCGATCAGTTGAGCTGCCGTTTGCGTTGTTCTACGATATCCGTAATGAACAGTATCGTAGAATGCTTGGACTCCTTGCATCAAAGAGCGACCTATGCGAAGTGCATGTAGTGCGATGCGGTGAAGGTCGTTCATATTGGGTTTTTTTAGGTTTGCCTGATTTCTTAAGGTGCTCGTTTTTTTACCTTTGCCTTACTTCGCGATTTTTCTAACCAGTGCTCAAATTTACCTTTTCGTTTGCGATTGGTACCACATAGTTCACTATATTCGTCATCTGATTCTACTATTTTTTTGGGTGGTGTTTGTTTTGGTTGTTGATTGTCCTCGTCCAATGCCGCCGTCTCGTCCTCATTTTGATCATCATTTTCATTTATCATCACATTTGTTTCTGTTGATTGTAATGCATCTTGAAACGTCGTTATTTCATAGATCTCATCTAACAAATCATCTGGGAACACGTCCATATTGAAGTGATAACAATTTGCGTTATATGTACGGGGATACCCTTCTAACTTGTTGTAAATTTGCTCGCGTAGCGAAGCTGAAAGTTTTGGCACAATCTCTATTACCCGCGTTCTTTTTTGTTCCAAAGTTACCATTTGGACTTTCCTAATTAGTTTCTTTAAAATCCAGCAAATATGGCCGATGAAATTTCCGCCCTTCGAAAACACATCGCTATCTACAACTCAGAGCTCGACAAGCTTCGCGTGTTAGCGCGCAATCCTGCCTTTCTCAGTGAACAATGGCGCGAAGACTGGATGCGCATCAGTGCTATTCTATTTGTTTATATCCACAAATCTATCATCAATCACGTTCGAAACTTGCAATCATCTATATCTTCATACAAATATCTTGACGATGCCGTGAATGGATGTATTATGAGGATAGAGGCTGCTCCTTGGAAGTTCCCCACAACGTACTCAGAGGTCACAAAATTCCGACCGACCGGCGACAACCTTATAGTTCTTCCTCATGGAGTCGACATCATTGATAGAAAAACCAAAAAATTTTTGATAGGTGATGTTTTCAATGGAGCTTTAGTGGAAATGACCAAAGCGATGTTCTATATCGATCCTGTATTACCTCAAGTCGAGCAATCAGTTCACGAAATTACCAACGAAATCAAATGTCTGTCACGAACCGTTTATTCGTTCAGAAAAGACATTCACAAAGGAAGTTTACCGAGACCTGCAGTAGTACAAAGTATCTTCATCATCATGCAGGACTTCTATCAAATACGCAAAGCTATTCTAAAATTAGTCGAAGAGGTTTATTGCAACTATACTTCAAAATATGGTCTATTGGAATATCCACTACTTGAGATGAAAGACACCATTCCTGAATGTAAAACTTTGAATGATATGTTACTAGATTGCCAAATTGGATACAAACAACCAAACAACAATGATATAGAGGATGCCAAGGGTAGATTGCTTTTTGAAGATCGAATCAAGCCGAGCTTGTTGGAAGTTTACAAGATGTTGTCTTTTATTAGAAATTTTTGCAAAATTCGATCGTAAAACATGTATCTTAAAAATTCATATTGACATGAAATAAAAAGAAATGATTTCTGCTCTCATTATCTTCCAATCGATTCACGACACGGTCACCACACCGAGTGGCAAAGTTTGGTTCAGTTCTGATGGTCTACCTGCTATAACTGGTAAAAAACTCGGTAATTTTTTAGCCACTGTTGAAATGGTCACTGCACGATTCAGAGGCCCTCGTAAATTCAACACCATGTCTGCGTTGACAACTGCCTTCATTTGCTCTCAGTATTCCGCATTGAATGGGCCATGGGTAACTGAGACAACCAATCCCGAAAGCTTCGATTACGTATATACAGTGACGTGGAGGTACACGTCATCCGACGTCTATGCACAAATGGTTTCGCCACAACAATCACATAGCATTGGAAATATATATATATCTGTCAATGGTGGAAAAGAAATGGACGTTGATGAATTTGTAGAGTTTTGTAATAGTTTTTAAAATCGATGGAGTCACTCTCAGTTCCCCTACCCCCTCACTTCGTTAAACCCTTGCTCGGCAGAAAGGGTAAAAATATATCGAAACTTCGAAAACATTTCTGTTTAGACTACGTTCATATCAACGATAATGATGTACTAGTATTGATTGGAAACAAGAATAATCTCACGAATGCCCAAGCAGAGGTAAATCGACAGTTGACAACCTACAACGCCTCCCGACCGTTGAAATGGAAAATACCACGAAGAGTCTATATCATCTGCAAATTCGACTTCCCTATCTTCCTACGCCCTTACAAGACTCGATACATTCTTACCAAAGCTGCCCCATGTGCTAAACCTTTCGGACATCCCTTCCAAAACCTACTTACAAACGTTGGTCGTAACACACTTGTTGAAGGTGACATCAGCCACATCAAATGCAAAGAAGTCATTCAGTCTTGGTATCATACACTCACGGACCATGAACGCGACACCCTCATCATCAGCGCCGAAATTGGTAAAATCACGTTTCCTTATCAAACACAACGATATTGTGAATCATCGCACTGCTATATCGGTAGAATAATGCCCTTGTCAACAATGGATTTACAGCTTGGAGTTCTCGCCTTTGTTTGCCTTCAATCTAAACTTCAAGTACATGGCTTTATCAAAAAACAGTCCTTGTTCTGTCGAAGATTCTGTGTCAAAACTAAAGTTAGAAAGCATTTTGAAGTATCTATGGAAACCGAAAACATCAATACCATCATCTACGATTGGGATCGTTTGCTATCTATTCCTGTATGTCATGTTGGGGAGCAGAATGATTATCGTGTTCTTGTGCAAACTCAGAAGCAAATGACGTGGGACTCTTGTACAAGTGATAATCAAAAGATTATGTTGTTTTTGCAGTCTTTGTTTCCTAACTTATCAACGAAAACTACTTCCCTGGCTATCAATCGAGTTCACACATGTCACATCAGAATTTATCAGAGGGATGACGATTTTGTTAAATTTTCGCATAGGATTGAGGATGATACTTATTCAGTTTCAGTGTATACACAGAAAAAAACATGTATTTTGGATCGAATTGCCCATGTATCGAAACTGGCAGAATTTGTTAAAGACTTGTAAAATAAAATATGCACTTCTAAGTAAATGTCTGCAATACGTCTCAAAGCCATTGTTGGTTCTGATGTTCTACAAGTTACCAATCCAACGGTTCTTCTATCCAGTACTGCAACGAATGCATTTCAAGTTGCAGGCGGTGGTAGTTTTATCAAACCGTTGAGTCTGAACGAAATCCAACCTCTCACAAGCGATGGTACGATCAAGTTGAATTCCTTGACAGTGTATGGTCCCACTCATCCCACATATCCCAACCAAGTTGATATTACAGGAAATTTGACAGTGAACGGACAGGATATTGCTCAAGGAGGGTCCGATTCATCCCCCTCGCACTCTGTAACAACTCTCACCGTTACAGGTGGTTCACAGGCTATACCAAGCATGGTGTTCGCCACGACTTCGTTTTTAGCAACGGTCAATGTGGTTTTAGCTGGTACCACAACATATCGTTCGATATATGAATTGCAAGGAATCAAGCGCGATACGACTTTCACGCTGACTCAAGAATCGACGGGGTATGAAATGGATCTTGCATTTTCTATAGATAGTTCTGGTCAGATCTTTGTGGTTCCAGGTCCTGCGGTTGCTAGTTCTGGTTCTTCTTTAACAATCACGTGGCGTGCAAAAACAATGACATTCTAGTGTCGTCGTGTAACGAGTTTCCTTTCCATGAACCATGCAGGCGCGTCCTCAAATACATCCTTTGCGTAGCGTATACGTTTGAACCCTAATTTCTGGTAAAGATGTTCTGCAATTTTATTGTAATCCATCACATATAGAGTGATCGTGTCACATCCGTTCTTTCTTATATCCCTCTCCGCGGCAGCCATGAGCTTAGTTCCTATACCTCTGCGGCGATAATCCTTGTGAACAGAAACTGATGCAATGTATGCACGTTTACTATTGTTTCGATAAAATATGGATATTGCTCCTACAACCAACTCGTCAATCACTGCAACCTTACACGTTATTGATGGTGAAATAATATGATGTTTTATCGATCGCATGTCGTTACTGACGTTGAAACATGCTAGTTCGAGTTCGAGGATAGCACTGGCATCGCGTTCCTTGGCTTTACGAATAAACATTGTTGTATTAGGTATAAATGCTGAAAAAAAAACTTACTTGTCCATCAAATACAGTTGTTTGAAAAGTTTGTAACCTTCAGACAAGTCTGTTAGAATCCTTTTACCTTTGACATGATCAGCCTCACACACAACACGTATTGCTCCTGCACACGGGGCGCCCAGTAACTTGCTAGAAAAAGCGAAAAAATGAAATGTCTCCTTGTCGACTAAATTCGCACAACGGTCAACTCCTTTGAATCCAGTTATGAACGGTAATTGCTTGATGAAGGCAGATGAACTTGTGCAGACTGCTCGTGGTTCGTTGTCGTTGTTTGTTTCCAAGTCGTCATCATAGGCCCCGTCACGAGAATGTATAGTGAACTTTCGTGGTTCTGTGAAACTATCGACAATGGGTGATTCTTCCGTTGATGATGGGTACACAACTGGGCAGAGTTCAACTTTATATGCCTTGGTCACGTGATGTGCACTTCCGACTGGAAAAACGTGCGAGCCAGCAGTTCCGAATAGGATGAAGGTGTTGGTAGTGGTATGGCGTTGGTAAAATTGCGTATACATGTCAATATAGTCAAATGAACCATTAGCGCCTTCGACGATGTGTGTTTTGTATGTATATCCTGTTGATGTGGTGATGCTTGAATTCTGTGGAGTAGTATCGTTCTCCACCTTGGATCCATCGGTGAGGGCACAGAAAAGGAACCGGGCGAATTCGGACCATTTTGGGAAAATAACTACGAGCATTTTGCCGATATAATTTTCTTTTTAATGTATAATGTATAATGAGTGTTTTTTACGACCGTAAAATCAAATACTGTGTCATTTTGCACGGTCGCATTTCTAGTGAAGTTGTCAAAAAATACAAGCTCGTTGACATTCACGGACAGCCGGCGATCGAACTTGTTTCATTAGGTGATAAAAACCCACGTGTTTTCGCTTCGCAATATTTCAAAGAACGCCAAAAGCGCTGGTATAATCCTATGGTGCACATAAAACATGTTGAATCAGAGGAATTTGTATTGAATATGAACGAGCAAACGCGACTGGTTCAGGTATTGGGTGACCCTCTTGTAAAAGAACTGGTATTGTACCATGGATGGTACGATGTAGTAACATTGTCGCCAAGGGGATAGTGACTAGCCTTGGGTCGTCTTCAATGGTGGAAGCGGTGTGCGCGCGTCGACATCAGTCCACCTGTATTTAAACCGAAAGCCTGGAACGTCCAGATACTCGGAAATTTGGATGTTGCGTTTCTTTAGCTGTACATCAATTTTGCCCCATTGAGAAGTATAGGCCCCTAGACAATCATGCTCTAAGCATGTGTGTAGAATAAAGATCTCTTTGTCACTCAGTTCCCCATAGAATTGTTGATATGTCTCATAAGTTGATGCAATTTCTGCGAGTCGTGTATAAAGTTCCTTGTCGAACTGATTTTTCCTGTTCGCAGCTTCTACCAATTCTGATATCATTTACAATTATATTTCCTCATTTGTTATGATGGATTTTATCTGGCTCAAAAAGTCGTTGCCAATTTGTCGATCCAGTCGTCTACTTCCTCCTCATCGACTTCATGTACAATGTCCTCAAAGGTAGGATAGTACACGAAATTGAAAGTTGCATGATCATCATCCCGCGCAAATAATTGCCGGATGAGTTTGGCTGTCGTTTCTGCGCGTTCTTGCATTGTAATTCTTTGACCTTTGACGCCACCGTGGACGTTCAATCGGATTGCATGTGCTGCATCGATTCCATCTGTCAGTTTAAGACTTTGTACGTGCTGCAGGATCTTTGCCCACTCGCAGTTAGAGTCGTAGTCCTTGTGGTGGTGCTCGTCTGTTTCGATCACAGCAGCCTTAGATCCATTGAATATCAGAATATCTGGTTTCCGTGTATCTCCACAATTTTTGAATGGTTGATACGTTCCAGTATGCATCACTTGCATCTCGGGTAGAAGGTTTTCCATTTGTTTGAAGATCTTGATCTCGGAACGGTTGGCGTCATAGACTGAACGCCTGTAAGAAATTGGATTACAATAGCTACATAGTCGCTGATGTCCCTGTCGGTAACCCACCCAAAACAAATCGCACTGTGTGCATTTTCCGTACTTGGAACGATCGGTGCATACCGTACAATTCGACTTTTTCTGCTGATGTTCACAAAACAATTGTGGTGAGCAAGTCGAGCAATAGTTGATGTGCCGATCATTGGAACATGGACAACGGACTTTGTCGTTGCATCTCCAGCACAATGACAATGCTGCCCCATGGGTCTGGCAAAAACGTGTTGGTGTGCAGACTCTACATGAATCCTTTCGTTTCTTAGTTCCAGTGCATTGACAACAAGGTGCTTGGTCGTTACAGAGATAACATTGGTGCCACAGCCGATTATGTGCTTCACATTTTTGTGCTCGATTCTTTCTGTAATCTTTGCTCGTTTCTCTCTTTTTGTCACGGTTTTTAGCATCATATACACGCGAAGATTCAAGTACTTTATCATGTCGTAGTTGCCGGTATTTGAGATCATATTTCTTCCGAGTCTCTTTATCTACTTGTTTTTTACCACCAGTACATTTTGTACAATGCCGTTGCTGAAAACCGTGTTCACAAAATGCACTTGGTGTACATGTTTTACAAGTTTTTTTGAGACGGTCACCTGTACACGGACACCTTACATTTTCATTACAAACAAAGCATGTGTGGATGCTTTTTCCATGTTCTCTACAATATCTTTGCGGGGAACATGTTCTACAAACATTTTTGTTACGTCTTTTCCCAGTGCATGTACAACACGGGGCCTTGTCGTTACAATGATAGCAGTTACTCCAAAGGGTATTATGAGGGTCACATCGTTTCGCTTTTGTTTGAACCCATGTCTTTGACCGCTGGTTCATCTTGAGTTTGTTTTTCTCATAGCACTTTTTGCTGTTGAGTTTCAGACGGGTCGCGTTTTGTTGACGATAGAGCTTTTGTTTTTCGAGATGCTGTTGTTTCAAGTTCGGATCATTTTCCCTTAAAGCTTTTTTCTCATAGTAAAGGTTGCGATTATACTCCAGTTTGCTTTGTGAAGAAGTGGGCATTTGGTCAAAGTGATGTAAAATTGATTTTGCACCTCAGACGCGATATAATATCTGTTTCGAGTTTTTTAAGGTGTTTTATTTTTTATCCTGCGTGTACCCATCTATTGGAACATTCCATACATTGATTGAAAATTGTTGCAGCTTCGTCTCTGGTTCATGTGAATTTACGTGTTAAATGATGAATTTCAGAAACAAATAAATTAAGGTAAAAAAAACATTGAATACATGCGCCGAACGCGTTTGGGCCTGTGTTATCATTACGCGGTTACTAGGTCTTCCTTCTTTACGGCATTTTCCACATGTTGCGGTACTCAAAATACCCTCTACCCATTTTTGTGCATTGAGTTGCTTCCTCCTCAACTCTTCTGCCAACTCCTCTTCATATTCGGTATAAATACGATCAAATAGTTGACGATGTGTCCAGTCCCTAGCCATGTCTGTCGGGTTTATATGTCCACTTTTGATTTCATTGATCAGACGTTCGCCATTGTTGTACACGGTGTTGATGAGGTTATGGTAGATAACACGGAATCGCTTGCGGTATACATCGGAATTGTTGCAGGTAGCTTTTTCTGAGTTTTGATATACTCCATGTTCCAGATCGGTTGCTATAGAATTATCAACAATTGATGAGAGTAGTCGAAGAGCTGTTGTACGGTCAAAGTCTGTCATTTTGATTGCATTTCTTTATATCCTCGCGTACTTCTTATGATGGGTTTTACTCGATTATTTAAGTTAGGGTTCTGAGGTTGATAAATCCACCACATTTTTACAATACTTTCAAATACGCAGCTTTGACTATATGTTTGTGTTCATCAATAGTTCTCCAGAGATATGTATCATGGACGTGACATGCTTGTATGAGAGGTGATTGTATCGAAAGGATTGGGAAATTGACACAGTGATTAAGTTTGTATTTCTCATAGTAATGATCGAATACGACGCAACTTGTGTTTTTACTAATAAATATTTATTCATGATCAGAACTTTTGATAGCTAAAAGACGTCTATATTTTGCCACCCAACCAAGCTTGCGCCGGTCAATGACATCATTGTCCGCCACTCATTTACCATAAAACCTCCTGAAAGCACGTTGGTAATTTATACTACCACCACACAGAAAAAAACATCATATGAAAAAATGGACATCGATTTTTATACAGATTACGAAGACATCATTCTCAACGCTGGAGAACCGTTGACTATCGCACAAGCTCCCCAAGGCTGGAAACTGTTTGTACGAACCGATGACACGAACGACATGATCAACCGCGTCAAGAATCGGTATGAAAGAAACAATCCCAACAAGCGACTAGTCAACCTCAGTCTCAAATATGTCAACTCCAGAGCCGACTCCATGGAATTAGAACGTCAAATAGACCTAGAAATAAGGGACCTGGGGATCGCAAGCATCGATACTTTCGACAAAGCCGTACAATTCTTCGATATCATTCTGTTTGATAATGGACATCGCCTATTCAACAATCAACTTTTCTGGAGCTATTTTGTCAAAATGACCTCTAAATCATCGTTAATCGTATTTGATAAACAAAAACCGCGAGAAAACAATTGTTTCTGCTTCATTCACGAGTTGGATTTACCTGGGTGTGAAGATGACTCTCCCTCCTGTTGTAAAGGGTGTTTGATTTTGTAAGGTAACCATGTAAACATTTCTCCCTTCAAATCCTTTCGAATAATGCGATCGGCTTCAGCTAACACCAGTTTTTTGGCTATATCATATGGACGAAATTTCTTCAAGGCCTCATTCAAGGGTAATAACATGATAGCACTCACCTCTTCTCGCTGACGTTTGTTGTTCTCTGATAACTTTACTTCTATACCTGGCTTCAATTCGGCGATGAAATATAGATGTTTGTACAAGACACCATTAGATGCTCGATATAATTCCTCAAGCGGTTTGATCTCTACGTACACAGCATAGTCGTTGGGCGAAATACACGTTTCTTCTTCAAATTCACGTACTGCACATTCTAATATGGACTCGTTGACGTTACGCCGACCCTTGGGTATACCATATTCTGGTTCTGTGTACTTGGCGGTTGTTTCCTTTACGAGTTTTTCAAGATCCAAACGTTCCCATTTTGCCCTACTTCTCGCTATCTCGTATCGGTAATTTTTTGAGTTTCGATTTAACCATATATGTGCACATAATTGATCGAATGTTTGTGTAAGAACCATTTCACGTTCATCTGCCGTCATCTCTTCTAAATACACCTTACATATGTCTTCAACATTGCGATTGCAATACTTGCCACGTAGTAAGTCCACTAGACCCATGCTTTCACATCGTCTGATTATCAAGTATTTTAGCCTTTGGTCAGGTTGTCTTTGAAAAGCAATGATTCCGTAGGAACTAATGGGAATTTCTGATCTCTCCGATACACCGGACCATACCCAGATACCGTTCAATAACAGAGGTTTGTACAGATCCACGCGTTGTACAGGCAAGTATCCGGCGTTATTTATCGAAATGATTTTTGCCTCTTGATTATTCGCAGTTGCAATGTAATCGCCTACTTTGATCAAACTGAACTTAGTCCATATACCGGAGCGATTGAACATCACATGTTTAGATATGTTTATTTCGTAGGTACGGTCTGCGGAAACACATTTGATTGTATATAACGTGTGGTAGACGTCAGTCTCACCGGGGATATACAAAATGGTTGCATTCATATTTGCACTTGTTTAGAAGTCGATCAAAAAAACTTTTAAGAATCACACTGCCCACCATTGCGGATCTTGTGCAGGAACAATGTCTTGTCGACAAGCACGATTTGCAAGTTCGTCTGCAAGTGAATTGAAATTACGTGATATCCATTTACCTTCAATCCAGCAGTTATTACGCAAATCGATGCATTTTCGTGCGAGTGGTGCAAGGTTTTGTGCTTTGATTCGCCACGTACCAAAAATTTGATTTATAACCAACTGCGAATCTCCCTTGACCAGAAAACGACCGAGTCCCAATGATTTTGCGCATTGCATGCCACCAATTAATGCAATATACTCGCAATAATTGCTGGTCACGCCGCGTACACCTGTCAAATTATGGTTACCCCTGATGACCTCATTTTGATCATCATCAAAAAGTACAAAGCCGGCACCTGCGCGTCCATCCTTTTTCATCGCTCCATCAAAGTAAAGTGTGTACATCTTGTAGATATATCACTTATATTTATTTAAGATGTATTCCGAAACCGACTGCTCCTACTCTTGTTCCAATCCACATACTCACTACTGTATTGATTGCCAACGATTGATGTGTCGCGACTGCAAACATCGAACGCATGCAAACCAAATCAGAAAACATCACGAATTCGAAGAAACCTCTCAATGCCAAATCTGTCGCAATGCACCCGTCAATATACGATGCTATTTTTGTATTGGAACTCCTGAAGATAAAGGCGTTAGCTTTTGTAAACCTTGTTATGATCACGAACATCCAGAAGATTTCGAACATTGTCACACTGAGTCAGAACCTCCAACTCCCGAGCAAAGAACACCGAATATGATGGAATCATCAGCAGCTCTCTGAAAATGTAGTAATGCAACCGTCTTCAATAGAGAGGAATCCATAACTGTACGCAACTAGCATAACTCGATGACTTGGACTATTATCGCGATATTTGATGTCTAATACACAATCGTCCGCACGTGAAAAATTCAATGTTGATGGTACATACTTCACATCAAAATCGATTGAGTAAATTGACCTCGTGCTGGTATTTGGGCGTGCTGTACTCAACTTTCTGAAGAAGATCTCATCACCGGTCAAAACCTCGTTACCAGCCGTTCGTAGGGTAGCACTGTCCATAAACGCGACGCTTGCAGGACTTGATGATGGATCAATTGATCCTTGTGTACGGACGTTATAATTGAAATAGTCGTTATTCTCTAGAGAAGCATCATCCACAAATGCCCAGCGTAGTTTCCTAATAGGACCTTCCAAATCGAGTGAAAGAGTTTGCTCTGTTGTGCTAGGTATTTTGTATGAGGCAAATTGACGTTTTTGAATAACATAGTTGAGCTTGCGTCGTTTGAATGAACGAAATAGGACATCATCTACCCAATGGTATTTTACCATTGCGGTGGCGCCGAGTGTGCCATGTACATTTGGAAGATCATCACCATCATACAAAACAAGACCGTCAAGTTTACGAAGACGAATGACTAGATGGAGCTTGTCATCAATGCATCCCACGGGTAAAGCCTGATCCAATCTGCGCGTGAACCAGAATTTCAGGGGAATGTATATTGTACGTGGTTCAATGCGTTCATTCATGGAATTGAAAATATCTTCTTTACCAGCCAGCGCACCTGTACCCTCCTTATCAAATTCATCCTCAAAATCGAGCGTATAGCTGTTGATCGTGTCTATAACAACATCTTCGCAAGTCAATTGAACTGATTGTATTAGGGCGAAACCAATGGCATTGGTCCACGACACGACGCTTCCTGATGATGGTGTTAGTGCGGGTAATTCTATACGCAACGTGATGTCGGTGATAAAATGTGCACCCATGGGAATTTTCACGGTGGTTGTTTCACCGAAATTCGCTGTAAATGGAACACTCCTTGTTTCTGTACCAACGAGTGGATGTTTGGTGTACGTGGGGGAGAAGGGGAGCTTCTCGCGATCGATGGTGTAAAGAATGTTTTCAGCTTCAGAAACGTTTCGTAATTGAATGTTAGACATCGCACTTTGTTAGAAGAGTACGAAAATTTATTTTTGATTCACTAATGATCAGAAACTAGTCTTTGAAGCTTTGTTTCGATCGAATGCAATTCATCCAGGGTCAGTAACGTTCCTACTTTTCCCAATATGAACGAGACATAACCAAGGTTTTCCTCGTGATCCAATAACAAACAAATTATATCGTGTAATGAACGATGTAACTTTCCTAGACAATGTTGTACCATATCGTAGTTTGCCGGCGCAGTTTGTGATATGATTTTGGGAATCATTTTAACGGGAATATCTTGTACTAGATGGTTAATTATTCTTTTTGAGCGACTGTTGATTACATGAACTAGTAAGTCGGGTGAGATATCTTCAGGTTCTAACAAATCATCGCGATCTGCAGCAATCCAGTTTTGAATTGCCGTCCTCCAAATGTTCGTGTCTCTGATATTGTAGTCCAGCATAGTCGCGAATTCAAAGAACTCCTGCCGATCCATCACGCCCAAACACATGTGTAAAAACTGTTCTGATGCCATTTTGTGATAACAAACGATTATGTTTTAAGACGTATTTTTTCCTGTTTATTACATAATAATCAATGGAGAGCGAATTGGCTCAACTTAAAGCACAACTTGAGGAGTTAAACAAGAAAGTCGATGTAGAAGTCGCGCGAAACAAAGTGCACGACCTTGTGGTTCAAAACACAGTAAAGATATTTTCAAAGCAATTTATCGTGTTGGCTGCTTCGCAAATTATCGTATACACATCACCCCAGTCAAGGCGCAACAAACCAAAAATAGACCTCAACGTCCGGTACAAGACTCTGTATGAGTTTGAAACAAACGTGGTCAAGCCAGCTAAATCCCTTCTGCTGCTCAACCCTGACCTACGACGAGTATGTCCATCAGACGCCAAAACAGTCGACGAGTATAATATACGTTCGTAAATTTATTATATTGGGCTATAATCAAACATGGACACCTCAGCTGACCTCGTAAATAGCAATTGTAGTTGTGGATACCCAAAATGGATCGAAGTAGGTTCTGCCTTTGCATATATTGCGTTTGCAATGTCTTTATTAAACCTTGGATTACATATGGTTAGACGTCGCAGTTCACATCCATCCTCACGCGTTTAACGGATCGGACAATCTCTCTGCAAACTGGTATACATGATTGGAGGTTCAGCAGACCTCAAGTTTGAAATTTGACGTTGTCTTTCCGCGATATCAAAAGTGTCCATTTCAAAAGGACCAGGGCTTTGTAATTGATTGGAAAGTTGACGCAGTAATTGATTTTTTTGCTGTATAAACTCTTGTTGTAACCGTATGTCAACTTCAATACGATATTTATTGTTCTCAAGTTCGCCCAAAAGTCGGGAGTGTTCAGCTATATCTTCGATCGTTCTTTCGTACATCTGGCGTATCTCTTCCATTTTATTTTTGCCTTTGCTTTTTACATTATTTTTCTTCTTAAAAAGATTTACACAGCATAATAAAATGCGATCATACGATTTTATGATTGAAGATCTACGCGTTCCATCCGCTCTTGTTTCGAAAAATGACATATCACTTTCTTATCTTGCCAAGTTGAGTCACAACCGGCAACAATTTGCTCGAGCCAAAAAAGACAGACCCAAACGACTGTTCCGTGCGCGTATGGAGGATATGATTCTTATTGGTTTAGAGTACAAATACCGCAAGCTCGTTTTGATACCGTGTAGTTCTTTAGAGGAAGTGATCAAGTTTGAGAGCCATTACGAAATTAGTCGCTGGTACCCAAATCAGCAAATCATTCCGTTCTACTACAAAATATACGATCCAAGGGAATCCTCGTGCGAATTTACGACATACTTCTTTGCTAAACGTTTTCTCAAAATAGTCAATGGATGGCCCGAGTCCCAGGTATCTAACTTGTACACCGACATCTTCGGGCCGCGATGTCCCGTGGCACTTTTGAATCAAAACGCATTCATGTACGTCAACGGGCTGATCGAGCATCTTGATAAACGCATAAATAACCAGTATATACCGCAAACACAGAAGCAAATTTTCGAGGCAATGCAGAGACTCTATACTACTATTATGCTGGAACAAGATTATATATGCCCCATGTGTTTGGACATGGACGCACCCAAGCTGATATTTACCTCTTGCGAACATGTGTTTTGTGAAAATTGCTGTATATCCTCGCCCCAGTGTTCCGATGATAATTGTGCGGAATCCCCACACTTTATGGTTTCATTGCCCTTACAAAAATGCCCCGTGCACGGAGAGTACGATTGTACAAAAGCCAAAATTGTACAAAACAACTTCAATCTTATGATCGACACGCCATGGCTACTGGAAGGAGATGATACACTGTCGTTTGATTCAAGGATTACGATTGATTGGTGAAGCTTTGCATTTCGTTCTCAGGTAGTAGATCGGGGTCCTGTGTCTCTTCTTGTGGTGTCGGTTTTTCGTGTTTGACTATTGCTGTAAGATAACTTTTGTTCTCAATCGAAATTACGGTGAAATAAACACCTTTCCCCAAAACTGAGATGCGTGTTCCTAATGATGAAAACGATGGGTTCAATTGTATGAGCTGATGTATAGCCATTCTCACAATCATGTAGGAATGTTCGTCATACTCGGTATGGTTACCAAACTTGAGATCATGAACATAAATTTTTGAGAATATGTGCTCGTTTTGCCTCTCGTCTAAAAATATCAGAGGTGGTACAACGTGCAACTCGTGGTAAATTCTACCTGATACCAATAATTTGTTATTTAGCGATGCTAATACTTTCGGTGTCAAAAATTTGTCGCTGGTTATCAACTGATCCATTTGTATTTGTTCTGTAAATAAATTTGCCAGCGATGATGTCACAGGGAGAACCAAGCCGCAATTTGGACTCATTTAAATTGCGAACGATAGTAATTCTCAATGAATAATTTATAACAAGTGAAATAAAATACAATGACTCATAAAGAATTTACTGCTCAACAACAACTCGTCTATGACCGTATCGTTTATGATCGTGTCAACGTCTTCTTCACAGGCCCTGGTGGCACAGGCAAAAGCTACCTCTTGGGAGAAATCATACAAGGATTACGGGACGATAATCGAGTTGTTGCTGTAACTGCCGCAACTGGAAAGGCTGCTCTCAATATTCAAGGATACACACTCCATTCTTTCGCTGGAATTGGGCTCGGTCGTGGAACAAATGAAGAATTACTCGCCAGCGTCAAAAAACACAAGACTGCCAAGGACCGTTGGAGAAATACAGACGTGCTAATTATCGACGAAATCTCGATGATTAATGGATATTTACTTGATAGCTTGGAATATATTGCGAGGAACATGCGTAACAACGACAAACCATTTGGCGGAATGCAAGTAGTGCTAGTAGGCGACAATCTGCAGCTACCACCCATCAAATCTGACAAATTTTCGTTCGAGGCAGAATGCTGGTCCACAATCATCGAAGATAGTATGCAACTGACGGAAATTTTCAGGCAAAAGGATGAAGAGTTTATTAGAATTCTCAGTGAAGTACGTGAAGGACGAATTTCCGATGAATCTGAAGCGAAACTATTGGAGTTGTCCCGAGAACCAAACTTTCCGGACGATGGTATCGTTGCCACACATTTGTATCCCACGCGAGCTGAAGTAGAAGAAGAAAATCAACGTCGTTTAGCCGAACTACCTGGTAAAGAATACCGTTTTATTGCGTATGATCATGGGACACAAGCTCACAGAAATACACTCCGAAGAGATTGTATCGCTCCCGATGTACTTTGTTTGAAGATTGGTGCACAAGTTATGTTGATCAAAAATCGTGATGAAAATCTAGTCAATGGGAGTCTTGGAGTAGTAGTAAGTTTCGATTCAAATAAGTTGCCACGAGTTCGATTCGACACCGGTGAAGTCATTACCATGGATAGAGTGGACTGGACAATCGAAGATCAAGATAAGAAAGTTGTAGCTCGACGTAGGCAAGTACCATTAATTTTGGCGTATGCAATTACTATACACCGGTGTCAAAGTTCAACATTGCCTCGCGTCAAAGTAGATCTTGCCAAGGCTTTCGGAACGGGAATGACTTACACGGCATTGAGTAGGGCACGCAGTATGGAAGGACTTCAAGTACTGAATTTTGACAAGAGTAAATGTGTTCCTGATCCAAAAGTTCTGATGTTTCATAAGAGTTTGAATTAAAATAAAATATAACTTCACTTTCGACCACCATGATTGAAGATCTTTGCCTTATGACTATTACCGGTTGTGTGTTTCTGACGCTAGCATATATTTTTGATCGCCTGTGTGACCTTTTGGGTTTTGATGATAATCAAGCAGATTTTGCCTTTTTCATGTTACTTGCGTCGATAGGGATTGCTTTGCTCTTACCTGCTCTTTCCATTATATGTTTGGTCTATCTACTCATTGAAACGATCAAATGTATTTTATTTACGAGTGAAGAAGTATATTGCCAAAGCAGCTAACAATGTAATAAATGCCAACGGAATCCAGTTACATTTGTTTGCGGACACCGCGTGTGTTTCCGGGTTAGTATCACTAGTATTATCCCAATAAATATCCAAAAGAGATGGTAAAAAGACGTGTTGTTGAATCACAGGATGTGTACTTATATAGTGATCAACGTGCATTGGAAACATGTCTTTGCATCCATCGAGGAATGCCTGTGCGGCTTTCGGTGTTACAGTATATGCACCTGCACCTACTGCACCAGATGACTCCTTGGTGAGATCAGCAACAAACGTCCCATCACTAGTTCTTTCCATATTATATGTTTCATATACACCTATATTGAGTGAGTCATGATTGTACGGTTCAATAACCCCCAACGCAGAGTCAAGGTTAGTGCATTTCATGTCATCTTCTAGGATTAATGCATTATCACACCCCATGTTGACCACCATTTGCCAAACTTTACGATGTGAATCGAAACATCCTCTTTCTCCGACGGAAAAATGCCATCCGGTGGGTTTATTGGCGACACTTGGTGGCAAATCACGACCGTCGGTAGCAAGGACAGGTACTACAAGGTGTTCGAGGCGCCTAGCATATAATTCCTTATAAATTCGTTGAAAACGATCTCTTCTACGTTCCAATGAGATTATAAATATTCGATCAATTGGCGCCATTTAATATTACGTGTCAAATTATTTTTTTTTATCTAAGGTCGACTTTTGCCTACCACACTCTGCGTCAATACACGTGGTGGTATTTCTATATAGAATGTTCCAGGTGCCTCATATGTCTCGTCTAATATACCCGTTACATGCGCATTCGCTCGTCGTCCAAATACACTGACGAGTGGGTTGTTAACATTGACATCGATTTTGAGGCCGCTTGCGGTTACGGGACGAAGCATGATCTCTCCGTTTTTGAATTTGAGACAGAAGAATCCTTCTGGTACGTTTGCAAGAGAGAATGGTATGTATCCCTTGATGTTCTCGGCTTTCAAGCTGACGGTGTTATCTACAGGATATAATGTGATCGATGTGATTGGATCTGAGGATGTCGATGAAAAAACTTGATTTTGGTTCCAGTTATTCTCGTAAGTTCCGCTGGTTTTGACAATGGACATCTTGACTCCATTCACAATAATAGAGGCTATATCGTTACCTAAATCGGCTGCTGTGATCGTCGTTGAATTATCTGGTGGTGGTTCAATACTAACAGCCCCATTGTTTTGAACTATCGCATAACATGCACCAGGGACGTTAACCTCTGAAAACTTGACATAGGGAGCACCTAACATATTGTTATTCGCTACGTTTACTGCAACGTCTTTGGCTTTTCGTGAAAGAAGGAAAAAAATGATGACAACCAATATAGCGATAATGATGTACAGGTATTTCTGATTCATTTTAAATGATTATTAATATATTTTTTTCTCGATGAGCCACAAAAGTATTTTCTTGAGTATTGGTAAACATGTCTGCATTTAGAGTCGGTCATCTATTAGTTTCAGATTTATCAGGAAATAACGACCAATATGTGTTGGAACATTCCGCTGAAGGATTGAGTGTTTTGAACCGTAATGGTACAAACACATCACTTGTTTTACGATCAGCTGCCGATGCTAACAATTTTATGAAGTTAACCCACGATACAATCACTGCTACTGATTTAACCATTGACGCAAATTTCAAACTGAACAATGGAGCTATCTCAGGTTCAAACCAAATTGTGTTCAATACACCTGACGTCACTGCTACGTTGAAGGATCAAGGTCAATTCACACTTGTACCTAGTGGGGCGTACACATATTCTCCTTTGTCAACACCTGGAGGTATGGTATTGAACGTACCAGACACAACATTCACTGACGAAACTTCCGTCACCAACTCTTCCAATTTTGCCGCGTCCAGATTTGGTATTCCTACGTTAGACTCCACGAATGCATTGGTGACAGACACTGCCGCAACGTTGGAAATTGCCGGTGCACCGATAGGGTCAAACACATCCATCAACCATGCATATGCTTTATTCGTTTCTTCAGGTGCGGTCAAATTCGTGGACGATCTGAGCGTTAGAGACGTTTTTGCCCGTAACAGCAACGTAAACGGAGCTCTTACGTCAACGCGAGCAACGATTGGATCAAATACAATGTCATTGTCAAGTTGGGAGCGAGGGTTCATCGCGACAGTTGCCGGTGCTCAATTCACAGACGATGCAAGTTCAAACGGCACGGTTTTACCCGCTATGGATGCTGTTTTCATTGGTAAACCAACGTTGAACTCTAGTAATTCCGGTGTAACCGCAACTACTGCATCATCGTTCACCATTGAAGGTCCTCCTTCCGCCGGCACCGGTTATACGATAGGAAATTCATATGCCCTCCGTGTTCTGAATGGAACATCTGCTATACAAGATCTAGAAGCCAATGGAGGCCTCTCAGTTAGTGGTAACGCTTCTATCGGAGGTTCGGTTTCAAGCGGAGTTATCAGTATTCTTGCACCAAACGATCAAGGTTCATGTCTTAAAATGCGGCCCCACAGCGATGGAAGTGAATCGTCAATTGGTTGGTTCGGTACGGCCAATGGTAGTGATACTCCATGGAAACTTGGTGTCCAAGCTGGAAACCTTGCTGTTTGGAACGGTACATCGACTCCAGTTGTTACATGGTCAACTTCGGGGGTATCATCGAGCAACTTGACACTCAGCGGTAATTTGAACGTGTCGGGTACATCCGCCATTCCAACACTCAAAACCACAAACGTCTCCATGTCTGACGGAGCTACTCGATTGAACATCACACCGCAATTGTACATTGACAGTTCTGCTGGCGTCAATATCGATGCCGCCTTGTCTGTGTCTGGTGGTATTGCAGCAAATAATCATCGTATCACCGCAGTTGCTGATCCTCAGGCGGCGTCCGATGCTGCAACAATGGCATATGTTAACAGCAAAATCCAAGGTCTGTCTGTCAAACAGTCAGTTGATGCCGCTGCTACGGCAAACGTCAATTTGGCTGCTGATTTGGCCGTTGGGGCGACTGTTGCAGGTGTTACATTAGCAGCTGGTGATCGTGTACTTGTGATCAATCAAACTGACGCGAAACAGAACGGTATTTACGTTGTAGGAACCCCTGCTACGCGTGCTAGTGATTTGGCAGATGGTGCAGCTACAGGTGGTATTTTCGTGTTCGACGAAAGCACTGGTGCAGGTTATTTGTCTGCAAATGACGGAGTGGTTGGAACTGACGCTATCTCGTTCTCTCAGTTCAATGGAGCTGCGTCTTTCATCACTGGGGATGCTTTGAGCCGATCTGGTAATACGTTATCCGTTGTATATGATGGAACCAGTATTGATCTAGCAAATAACAAGTTGCGATTGGCTGCCGGTGCAGCTGGAACGGGTCTTTCAGGCGGTGCAGGTTCTCCATTGAGTGTAAATGCTAGTCAAACACAGATAACTGCTATTGGTACTTTGACAACTGGTACATGGAATGCTGACGTTATCGCAGTGCCATACGGTGGAACAGGCTTGAACGCAGTACCCGCAAATCAGGTTGTAGTTGGCAGTGGAACAGGACCTCTACAGACATCAACAGACTTCACATTCGATCCTAGTGCGAAATTATTGACGGCAACGAAGACTAGTACCGGTAGTTTGACAGTATCTGGATCAACACAGCTAGGGTTGTCATCCAATACTTTGAATGGAACCACTACTGCTGCACTTAGTTTGAACGGAGATTTGCAACTTGTCAACGGAACACGCCAAACGATTGTATTTAACAATGCCGGATACGCCAGTCCTACTATGACAACACGATCAGTTGGATCAAAGCTTGTTCTATTACCTAACATCTCTTCGTCAAGCGTCGATTTCGGTATTGGTATCGGTACGTCTGCTGCTTATTTGAACACACCATCATCTCAATGGTACAGTACGTCAAGCGCTGGGTATGAACATCAATTCTATAATGGAACGACCAAATCATTGAGTATATCCGCGTCTTCAACTATCGTCTCATCAGGGACATTTGTGGTTGGGTCCATTACACCCGATGGAACCATTCCACTTGAAGTACAAACAGGTGTCGCTAGTGGCAAAGATATGGTTCGTATTCAAAATACGACGGCCAATGGATCGAGTTCCATCGTTCTACAGGACTCTACTAACACTGGTCGATTGCGCGTGGGTGTTGAAGGCGGCGTTAGTTTCGCACAGTCTGTTAACACCAGTTTGGCGTTGGATAGCGCAAACGTTCTTATCAACACACGCACTGCATCCGAATATGCATTAGACGTTGCTGGATCCGCTAGAGTCGCAGGACCTTTGAGAGTCACTGGAAACTACTTGGGACTCCCAGCAATGACAGCGAGTGCAAAGCAAGCATTGACAGCTCAAACGGGTGCATTGTTATATGAGAGCGACACTTCCACTGTACAAATCTACGATGGATCAGCATGGAGAGGTGTAGGCGAGAATTCTTTGGATACATCTGGACTCACTGTTGCAACTGGTGGTCAAATCAACATCGGAGGTGCCACCGTCCGCAAGGCGAAAATAATCAAGTCGTCATCGCGAACAAGTGTATTTGCCACAATCACAATTACTCCTACGGCAGGTCAGTCAATCACGGAATTGCATGTAAATGTACCAAATCTCCCAAGTGGATTCAGTCCTTATGATCTATTCATTCAGTCGAGTGCTTACATTGAAAGTTCATTTGAGAAGGTGGAGAATTTAGTGGTGGCGGGGTCGACTGCTGATGGAAATATTCGGTGTCGCTTCACTTCGGGTGATACTAGCAGTCACGTTTTGCAGTTGAATATTGTATTCTAGGTTTGCGACGAATTGCTTTGAATAAAGAATTGATTGTTTCGATTGAGTTTGATGTTCCAAATGCATGTTGTAGCATAGTTTCTTCCTGGTGTGTCAGGGTTCCGAATAGATGTTTTTTGGCGAGGGAAAGTAGATAGGATGTGCCGGAATTACCGAATATTTCGGATGTAATTTGACTTATTTGTTCGTTATTTGATTGTTCCATCTTTTTAAAAATTTTTATTTAGTAGGCGTCTTTGTTAGTTCAATTGGAGGTGTCTTAAAATTAGACGCGTTTTGCTTGTGAACAGGTGGCGTGGCTGGTGGCACAACGATCTTGGTCGACTCTGATTGTACATTGACGGGAGGACTGAGAATATCAACCGCTTGTAACGGTGTCAGTGTAGCTTTGCCAACAAATGTATCCATTACAAGTTTGGTTCGTGGAGCACGAATACAGTTGCAAACTCCTTGTGTAATTCCGTTGGATCGTACGTCTTGTATGAAGGGTAATACTTCGCTTATTAGTAGGGCAATTGCCAGTACAATGGAGGCGACTTCAGTGGGTGCAAGTGTCATATTTGATATTGTGATGTGAGAAATATTATTTATTTTTGCACGGGAGGGATGCTGGTGTATATGAGACCGTGGTAATAAAATTACGGTGTTGAAGGTGGTACTTTCCAACTTTTTCCATTGACAATGGTATACACAGTTCTTTGATCAATTCCGTACTCGACAGCGAGTGTTTTTGCCATGGTACCGTTTCGATGTTTTGTACGAATTTGTTCCACGAGTTCCCAATTGAGTTTGCGACCAGCGTGCTTGTGATTCAAGCTGTCACAAGCGTTCTCAGATAATGTGCCAAATTCCAAGTGTTTGATGTTTACACACAGCTTGTTGTTGCACAAATGACGTGTGATTTCATCGCTTTTCCGATCGCGACCGTACTTTTTTTGACATACAATCAAATGGGCACGGAATTGACGGGATTTGAATCTAATTGTACCATATCCATCATGATATTTGGTTCCCTGCCAATTTAGACAGTGTGAGCCATTGTAGGTTTGTTTACTTTGTACGGCTCGTTTGACAACTCTGTTGTAGGCGTCGTCGCGCAATTGGTCTGTCCATCCGGTCCACACAAATTTCGTTGATTTACGTCGTTGTGGCATAATGTTACGTGGAAGATACTTCCATGTTGTGCATCGATCTATGTGAGCAACTATTTTTTTAGTAACACCAAATTTTGTGGCACGTTCAGTTTGAGTCAAGTACTCCGGATCGTCTGGTTCAGTTCTACTTGCAATTATTGCTTTCGCGATGGTTTCATTGATCTTACACATATGGTGTTCAACCCCACGTTTTGCAGTTCCTTGGCGAACGATGTCTTCCATGTTTTCCACATGTGTTCCAATTTCAAGATGATTGGGCGACACGCAATGCCTATTACGGCATTTATGTCTAATTACAAGTTTGTTGCCGTTTTCATCAATCGTACGAAACTCAAAATTTGACGAAGCTACGTATGACAACCTGTGTGCTCGAACAGTATACAGACCCCATGAACCTGATGCATATCCGTTGTAACTGCGTTGTAGTTTCCAAAGCCAGCACCCATCCGTATTGATGTCACAACGGTCTTTCAAATATGTCTGGATACGTAAGGCCAACCGTGTGCGTTCATTTCCATCGAGAGCTAGAGCCTCTTCGCAGATTTTTTCCAGCTGAGTCTTCTCCATATTATCGATTTTTTATTTGATCTGTGTTGTACTTTAAGATGCTCAATTCCCACTGAAATAAATTCTTAATACTAATATAAATGAGAATCGGCATAGTTCTGACCTCGGAGTTTCACGAGGAACTCAAAAAAAACGAAGTTATCTCTGTTAAATCCAAACATAGAGCGTGGCTTCGCGATGTGGATGATCGATATGTATTGAAGAAGGGGAATAAACGTTACGTTACAGGTGACGTAGCTTTGGGCTGTTACCTCCAATATACGTATGGTGCTCAGGGCATCCAAATTGACATGATATTTCCCAAAGAGGTAACGCTGCGGCGACTCCATAGTAACGTATTGAACTTCTTCATCATTTTTGATCGACTCGAATGTTTCCACACGCAAACGTCTGAATTTTATCGAAAATTCGTCAACGTCATGAAACAGGCGAAAAACATATATCCCAATTATAGTTTTCAAGACTTGATCAACTACAAAAGTAAGTATTACACGTATCTGTCAAAACGTGATATAGCAGTAATACCCTATTTGCACATGAAACGCTCCGAGTGGCAAAAATCTAAGACGGAAAATGCAAGACTGGTACTGATCAGAAATTTTATCGCAAAGGCCCAACAAAAAGGATGGAAAGGTATTGTCTTGAAACCAGAGTTGGGAAGCGAATCGATCGACGTTGAATTTTTCACATTAGATACCCCACCCGAACGTATTTACTCGTACCTCGAAAAACATTTGCGTATGTACGAGGGGATCATCATGCAGCAGTTTGTACCAGGATTCAACAAAAACTCACCAGAGTACCGTACGTACTTTATTGGGGATGAATACAAGTACACGATCATAACGAGGTTTGGACCGGACAAAGTTCTGTATCCAAAAGACGAGGGTGGAACAGTGGAAACTGAAAACATGTACAAAGCGCGTACCCTTGCTAAAAAGACACTCAAGGTACTTCCGAATATCGTCGTGCAAGGTGTAGAGTTACCACGACTGCTAACACGTGTTGATGTAGGTTGTTGCTATTCCAAACAAACTCCAGTATGGATCAATGAAGTTGAGTTTGTACCAAGTTTGTATATCAAAGAAAGCCCGTATTTCGTGGAAGCTTTATTGGGCGATCAGATGGTGAAAATAACAAAAATATTTATGAAGAAGAAGGGTTTGTAACGCTTTCATCTTCACCGATCGCGTGCTCCGTGTAATCGCAATAAGAATGACATCGACGCCGACATGTTGGACACTTGAGACTAAAGTTGAGCTTGTCACAATCAATGAGCCAGTTTGAACGAAATGGTTCATCGCCGCGATTGTCTTCTAGCGGCCCGTCCCACATCGTAGAATAACGCCAATCATCATAATTTATACAAATATCGCAATGACACATGGGTAATTGCGTTCCATTTTCGATGAGTACTTGGCCGCATTCACAAGCAACCGTATTCTTTATAACAAACATTCGTGTTGCAACATCGTCACACTTTGTACAAAGAGTATTCTGGCGGCGTTCTTCTTCCATTAGTATATGAACAAAAATTAAAAATTTCGAATTGAACGCGCGATCTTTGCAACGTGTGTCTTTGGTTCAAATTATTTTGCTACCGATAAATGTAATATACTCATGAAGACTAAAACGGTGGTAGTCATCGTACTAGTAATTGTGCTTTTACTTTTTTTGACAATGAGGTACACACAAACGCACGCCGATCAAATTCACACCCACAGTCACGTCCAATCAGAGTGTCATCCAAGGTTTTCTAGACAGACTACAAAGACTACTGCGGCGATATCATACAATCAATCACCTACAACGATTCTGACCGATGCTCTCACAACTAGAGTTTCGTATACCCAATTTTCAGATGATTTGAATTCCCCAGATGGTTTTGTTACAATTATTTACGCTGACGGATCCATATCGATGGTACCGGCATCAGCAAATGACTACACGATAACTGTGGGTGCAAATGCGGTATCAAAGGTTGTTGTGAAATCACTACGGGCTGATGTAATTTACCTTGATAATGGCGTTGTTCACACTCTAGAAAACGAGACAGATCACTCTAGTACGGTTACAGGATCAAGTACTATTGTTGTACGATCAATTAAAGTATACAAGGAAGATCCGACGCAGACCTTTACAAATCCGTCAAACTTCCAATCATTCTCTATCCGAAATGTGCCTGATGGATTTTTTGCGTATGCAACTGCAGATGGAACGTTCAGTATGTTACCTGCGCCCTTTGCTCTAGAAACCATTCAATCGGATAATAGTAATTCAATTTTACATGTCATGAGTCGCAACGTATCTGTCAACATAGTTGTATCACGCAACAATGCTGAGTCAACAATCAGAATGATCACGGGTCAAAATGAATTCTACGTCGATCCTGAAAAAGATTTGGTAATTCGATCACTGACTGCATATCCCCGTTTATCCGATTCACAAACAGATGCAAACGAGTCAGTCGTAACGGCTCAGCTCAGTCTGAATGAATTACCAGACGGAGTAGTTGCAATTATCCGTGCTGATCGGTCATTGTCACTGTTGAAAAGTGGAGCGCATATGATGGAAAATGGAACTTCAGATAATCCAATTGTTTGCGTTTTAACCAGATACACCGCATTGGACATTGCAGCCGTGGTCAAGTCGGTAAATACGACGATAAATTGTACGGTTAATGATGCAAGTACGTTCAAAGTCAATAGCGACTTCACAATTTCGTCTGTATTCGTCTATTGATGAAATTATTTTACTGTGTACATTTCAAATGGCCAAGGCTCTGGTATTGGGATTTTTTGACAGAGGGAATTATGGCGACGAACTTTATAAACAAATTTATACCACTTATCTTTCGCAATCAAGTGTACAATTTACATTTGTTTGTATTGATGACTTGACTACAATTTCAGATGATTACGATCTACTTGTACTGGCAGGAGGTGATCTTGTCAACCACCACTTTTTCAATAGGTTGAAGCAAGCAGGTATCGTAAAGTTTCGAGGTCCGAAATATGCGTTTTCCGTTGGTATTCCGTATGACGATCCAGAGTGTATCAACAACCTCGATATGTTTGATCGTGTTTTCTTACGATCCGCGATCGATTACAAAACGGTTTCTAATAGGTTGGGAAAGGGTAATGTTACAATAGTTCCAGATTTTGTGACTCTCCTTTCACGTGAAATAACGCCAAAACCGGTACCATCTTCGATCACGACCATTGCGGTATGTTTAGCTCGACCTATTTGTAACAACAATCCATTCTATCACTATGTTGTTAACCGCATTGCACAAGGATTAGATTCCATAGCAGATCGATATGGCGGTGTCCGCTTCAGACTAATGCCTTTTAATACGAACAAAGCCGCGTCAAAGGAATGTGATATATACATCAATCGCGAAGTTAAAGAAATGATGCGCCGAAAGGACCGTGTAACGCTCGAGGACGGTGTAGATTTCAGCGATGTCGATTTTGTCATTGGTATGCGTTATCATTCGTTGATTTTGAGCATTGTTCATAGTAAACCCTTTATGGCCATGTATACCACACGGAAAGTACGTAGTCTGTTACAAGACTTGGGTAGAGATCAGTTCGGTTACGATCTGGACGAAGGATGGAATTTCAACGTTGATATATTCAATGAGGTTTTCGAAAGAGCGTATCAAAACCTAGAGAATCCATTCGCGTTTCCCGTAACGCTCCCAGACATTGGTGACAAATTGATAGCAAAGGTGTCTGGTTTATTACGTGATGTACCACGACGTACAAGTGGTGCTGTCTATCTAGATCCTCTCGTCGTTGAGAAAAATCTTGAACTGTGTTTAGAACGTCTCGCAGACATGTTGAACGTAGGTCGATCAGATGTACCCGAGGCATTGCTGGAAACAACTGCTGAACAACGTGAGCAATGTGCACGTGCTATAATTTATGCAATTACTGGTAGTGTGGAATCTGATTGCTTGTGGGGTCTACTACAAGAAATTGGACGACCGGGATTCAGCCTCCTTTCAGCAGTCAAGTACATAACTGAAGAATTTTATCGCGAAGGTGGAGTAGATCCACAAATCACCCCAGTTTCCAATATTGATGATCTTGTCAAACTCAATTTGACGTACATGCAGCAGTTTGTTTCAAAACAGCAACACAGATCAGGATGGTACGCAGTAATGTCTGCAATGATGCAAATCAACGACACTGGACCCAGCACGATGCTTATGGATACTTATGTAGATCGTACGTTCCATTGGGGTCAGGCTGTTTTGAAGAATGTAGGAACGATACCGTACCGCCGCCCATGGGTAGGTGTCATTCATCATACATTTGACGAAACTCACTCCAAGTATAACTGTGTTGAGCTATTGAGTAACCCTGTTTTCCGCCAATCACTTAGGTATTGTAAAACGTTGATCGTACTTTCAGAGTATCTAAAGGAACAGCTCCGTGATTCACTGGATGCGATAGGCTTCTCGACAGTCCCCATTGTGGCCATATTGCATCCGACCGAATTTGTTACTGCTGATCATGAATTCACTACCGAGAAGTACTTAGCCAATACTGAGAGGTGTATTTGTCAAATTGGATGCTGGCTACGTAATCCTTATGCGATCTATGCGTTACAAACATCAGCAAACAAAGCTGCGTTGATGGGTAAAAACATGGGAGCGTATTTCAGGCCTACGAACCTATTTAAAGATATCGAGAAGCTTGCATTAGAGGCCAACACGAGCGGCGAAGGTGGTTCCTCTATCTGCAGACCAGAGATGTGCCGCAGTGAAGACATGTGCCGAACAGAAACGGTCGACGGCCAACTTGACGTAAGATCCGGTAATAAGTACGTGCTGGGAATGTTGGCATGGATCAAGAGCATGGACGCCAGCGTACGGATAATTGAACGGTTAGACAATGGTACGTACGATCAATTTTTGTCACGAAACATTGTGTTCCTTAATTTGACTGATGTCTCCGCATGCAATACTGTAATTGAGTGTCTTGTCCGTTGCACACCATGTTTGGTGAACAGACATCCTGCGTTACAGGAGTACTTGGGTATTGACTATCCATTTTTCTATGACTCAATGGAAGAAGCAGGCATGATGGCAAACGATATTGACAAAATCAGAGAAACGGAATTGTATTTACGAGCGCTGGATAAAACACCACTCAAAATGGAATCGTTCATGAAGAGCCTAAGAGACGCTATTTTGCGAGCAGAGTTTTGATCAAGTTGGTTTCCATAAAGCATATGCAGCGACTGGGGTCCAATCGTTTTGCGAGGTATGTGTGAGAGTGCATGTATACAACTTTCCATTGTTGTATGTAACTTTATCTCCAATGCTGTATTTTGTACCGGGTTGCCACGGAGGCTTTGTAGTATTTGATGTCATTACATTCGTTGAACTTACTTTTGTCTTGCCGACAGACCAGTATTTTGGTACGTAGTCGTCATACATCCGTGATAGAACTGATTTATCAGCAATATATTTATATGTTCCAATCTGTCTACCATAGAGCGTCATTAACGACCCTGGTGTGTCGTAACATTTGATAAGGCCCATTGATTGGGTTGTTTTGAGGAACGTTTCTAGTTTTGGCACATCGAGCCATTCTCCAGTCCAGGCCGATAAAAAGCGATCTTTTGCGGAAGTGGTTGTTGCAGTTTGTACAGCACCATCACGCCATGTTGTAATGCGTTCATGGAAAATGAGATTGACATCGTCAAGGGAGCCGTACTTTGCGATCAACCATTCCTGTGAATCGTATCCTTTGATCAGTCCTTGATTTTTGAAATTTGCCAAAGCCTGCATCATACCAGAAGATGCGCATAGACGTTCAAAGGCATTGTAGTCTTTATCGCCGACAAAACGCATGTAATCGCATTCGACGTATGCAAGTGAATTGGCCGGGGAGTTGCCGTAACTCTTGAGTAATGGGCCAGACCATGAATTTGTGGGGGCTCCGGTCTTTGGATCAAGCCAAATTTCGGCAGATAGGAACATGTTCATCTTTTTGGACGTATGTGCGCGCCAGGCCCATATCTGTTTACCGTCAATGTATAAGATCATACCGTCTTGAGGTGTATGAAGTAATTGGTAAGTACGCCAAGTGTTAGGATCTCCTTGAGTATACATTAGACCGGCAGACGTGTGATATTCATTGTACCCGTTGATGTGGCTAGCAATATTGATTCTATCGTTGATATTATCACCGTTCTCATCTATAACTCGGTGTTCTGCGAGATCAAATTCAATACCTCCGAGAACATTTTGAAGATCAGATGGTCGGAATATTGCGTCTTGTGTTTTGATGATATTTGGACTTGCAACCCACGTTGCTGTATGACATCCAGATCCTCCGTGCCATCGTGCGCGAAATTCAAATAATCCATACGGGAACAACTGTTTCGGAATCATGCGAAGGTTGAAATGCCGCCATTCATCGGAGAATGCTCCTACTTTGCATGTACCTTGTGGTGTAATACAGATTTGATCAGTTCCCCATATTTCCTTTTTCGTAACAGGATCCCAACCCATTTTCATTTTCGGATATGGAAAGTCAAACTTCGAGGGTATTGACGCGGGATCTGCAAAATCCTCTTTGTATAGTTCGGTCCAATAAGGTTTGTTCACGGTTACCATTCTTATTTTACCGTAACACAAAAAAACAATCACCTTAAGAAAATATATTTACACTCTATTAACCAGCAGTCATGATCGTTCCTACACTATCCATTCTCTCTACAGTTCTCACTCTTGCACAGGCTTGGACTCCCAGCTGGGAAACTTTGGTTGCAGATGTCGCTCAATCTCAGATGAAGAGTAACCTGTCACAAGCATTAAATTACACTGTTCCATTGAGTTTAATCGCCACATGGCCCAACGAACTCGGTCGATGGACCAAGCAGTACCAAAACTATCGGTACGTCAGCCTACAAAACGATTCATGTACATACAACCAAACACGTGACTGCCCTAATAATCAATGTATTCAGGGAGGAATTGATATGTACACCCAAGAACTGAATCAAAGCCATGTAGATCACGTCAAAGCATTGAGTTTCATTGTCAATTTGGTTGGACAAGCCCATTCCCCCGTGCACGTCGCCCCATCTGAAAGAGCTGGAGGCAACAACATCACCGTTTATTTCCGCGAAGACCCTATGACATTCCATGATCTATGGTCTAGCAAAATGATCGCTGCTCGAATCATTGATAACTTCAATGGCAGCTCTTCGAACTATTCACAGATGCTTCAGCAGCAATCTAGTGTATACTGGAACGCATCCATGTCAATGAATGCTACAGAGTGGTTGAATGAGACAGCGCAGATCAACTGCAATTATGGGGTGTGGTCTAATATCAGTCAGAATGCTAACATCACTGAAGATTACTACCAGCAGATGACTCCGTTGATGGAGTTACAAATAATCAAAGCAGGAGTGCGGCTGAGTAGGTACCTAGATCAACAAAACTTTACAAGTTGCTAGATTCATCCATTCGGGAAAGGACAAGCAATGCGGCGATTCTCATACGTAACAATGTTTGTACACCGAGTGTTTCATCAAGCCGTCCACAACATGTGAGGCCTTTGAGATTTCCTTTGTATTTATGTAGATTATTTGTGACGAGTGAGTCCAGTGTAGTTTCGGTCAAGTCATATGTTTTCAGTGGTGGATCCGCTACGGTCAATTTTACCATTTCACGGTTCATTGACGCATAATAGATTGCCGGTATCCATGTATTTAAGTTTGTTTCTGTGTTAAGTCGATCAAGAATTGAGCGAAACACGTCTTTGTCATAATCGCCGCCAGATGGTACCATTTGATGCTGATGCAACTTCCAGTATAATTGATCAATTGTGTCCATTACAACAGGCCATTCGCAATCTGTGGAATCAATAAGCGGATTCGTTTTGAGTTGCGCCAAGGTATCTTTGTCGATGTTGATTTTACTGGGTTTTTTGATATATTTATCAACTATTGTACAGCATTCAAAGTAATGACCTACAAGCAGCGACAGTGCAATACGCTCATCGACGTGATCTGATGCTTCAAAATTCATGTCCACCGCAAAATTCTCAGTTTTACCTGTTTGGCATTTCTCGCGTATCAACGCCACATGATGATGAAGTAATGCGCTAAAACTTTCAACGTTCATTAACAAATGTATTGAAAAAAATCATTCTTCATCACTGTACAAATCTTGTGTAATTTCCCATGGTTGTAATTTACGTGGAATCAAAGGTGACAAATCTTTTGGATTCAAAGGAGTGAACGTTGTTTCACCGGAAGCTTTCGAATCGTCAAATGACATCATTCGACGGTGTCCTCGTTTAAGTAGTGGTAGAATACGATTGAACCATTCTTTATCGCGATTGATGGTGATGATTTGATATCGTTGCAATTTCCAATAAACCTTCTGATTATCGTCCTGATATGAGTTTGCCCAATTGCGTTGACCTTCGACATCGTTGATGAGAGAAATTGGAGGGTACTGAGTTTTGCCATCTTCGAAAACAAGGTATATGCCTTTGAATTGACGAGGTTCTAATTTTGACGTGAGGAATTCTTCTTCACTAGTTTTTTCGAAATGACACTCCAAGAAATCACATGTATCAATATCGCAAACTTCCATCTGTAGTTGACATTGAATCCAATACTCCAACAAGGGATACTCTCCAATCTGACGACGATAAGGTGCCTTGATTTCTACCAGTACGCCACCTGTTGTACAACCGTCTGGTGATGCCCCGAGAAAATGATGTTGTTCGTGGATAAGTAATCCGAATTCGTGTACTGTTGTGCTAAATTCTTTTTCGTAGATCATAGTGGCAATAGGTTCGAAGCGCGTTCCCCACTCGGTAGCGACATTGCCTGTGAATGTACGTTTTCCTTTTTTGGACAAAATCATTTCACGTTCAGAGCTATACTTGTTGCATGTGGTTTTGTCGAGAGTGCATTGGAAGTTGATGCAATCCTTGTACAAGTCAATATATTCCTTGCAAACGAAGGAATTTTTACGTAAGAACGATCCTGCTTCTGATGCCGTAATCAATGAGCGCCGCGCGGCATACCAGTCGGGTGTACGTTGTTGAATTTGAGTACGCTTCTGAAGACGAAGAACACGGGGATCCATTGTGTATTTTTTTTTAATAAATGTTTTATGGTAATTGTATGAAATCAGTATTTATCAATGAGATTTGCCACTCAAATGCAAAGAATATATTGCCAACCCACTGTGGCTGGTCCAGTCACGTCTTATCGAATATTTCGCACATGTGCCTGTGATTTACAGAGATTGGTTGTTCGTGTATAAAACTGCGCCTTTTCCACCGTTGTTGTGTATAAACAGACGACTTGAAAAACAATGGACTTATCAAAGGTATCCAAGCTTCTGGAACGAAGCATAATTTCTGATCAATACCTGGATTTGTTCCAAGCCATGGGGTTATCATACACAGCAAGCAAGCGCACTCAATTAGAAAGTTTACTCACGCTCAAGGATGGACAAATAAACGCGTTCGATATCAAGGGTTTCTGTCAAGTATATTTTCACAATATTCATGTGATTGATCCAAGAACCCGTGCAGTTTACCGGTATGCTGATTTTCCGAGTCAATCTCATGATAGTGATCGACTGTACATTGATACCTTGCTTTTTTCAGATATAACGAACGACAACGCAAATTCTTCAAATTACAACACTTCATCAACATATGCATGGAAATTGTCGACTATTACATCAAGTATTATATTCTGGATAGCGATCTGAACGAGCTTGCTGCTTCGCCCTTGTACGATACTCTAGTCAATTACTGCGTCAAAGAAAACCCTAGTTATGATGAAGCTACATTTGATGCCAGTCTCATGTTATATTTTCCTGCTATTTCACCATGGACAGACGTACAACCTCAATTTTTCGATTGTTTGATATGATATTTATTTTTTATTGATGGTATTTAATTCGATGACAGACGAACAGGCACGCCTCTTTGTTAAATTGTACATAGCAACCGTATTTTCTATTTATTTTGCTGTATATTTATTTTTGGCCGCGAGATGGGATATAGTAGAAACAGTTGAATCTTGAATTTCTATTATAAAACTGGCTCGCTAATGATACCTTGTTCTATCGTTCAATTGAGGTGTAGTATAGTGCGGCTGAAATCATGTAGCTATTTTCAACAATACGTATAATGAAACAATTCAATCTACTCGACTTACCACTGGACCTCGTGTATACTGTCATCGACACGTTCGTAGAACATGTAATAAGTACAAGTATCAGTGTAAAGCATTGCCAGAAAAAACTTCTACCACTGCGTCTCACGTCCCGTGCAGTGAGCCGGTATACACTAGCCTCTTTTCGTAAAAGAAAGTCGAAATTACAGCGAATGACACCCTTTGGCGTTGAACAAGTTATAATCAGATGTGGAAATATGTGCTGGCTCGACACTAGCTATGCATACGTTGCGTTCAATGTAGAGCATGGACTTGTAGCAACCGGGCATCAAGAACATGACTCGCGCTGTTCTTCCGAGTGGCCAGAGGATTGGGGTGATATTAGTAGTGTAGCTGATGTTAGCGACTACTACCAAAATGCTATAGACGAACGGGATTACTTAATAACTTGCGGCGTGGCGAGGAAGCCATTTAACAAAACCGGTTATGTTCAATCAGGCGACTTGCGTCTGATGAATCATTTCCTCGAGTGGTATAAGACAAAAAAGTACACCGAGTGTTGTAATGAATACCTGTGTTATCCTCTGCCTCCGTACGCACCAGTACCGAAACCAGCGGTCGATCGAACCCGTTGTCACGATTGTAATGCTTCACTTACAAACGAGCCATGGGTTTCGATCCGTGGTGGGGTAAAGTATCAGTTGTGTGACGATTGTATTGTGATGACTTGATGTAGCTAATTGTAGGCAATATCTTTGAACCTGGTGACTTCACCACTATTTTGTAGCTCCATCAGATCTTGAAGTTCCTTGACAGCATTGTCCATTATTATTGTTTTCAGTTGATTTCTTAAGATGGTACTTTTGTAAGTAAAGAGGACACAGGCTACACAAAATTAGATTCTTTGTGATATATTCTCTATTATTCAGATAGTTTACAAAGCAGCATTTGAGTTAACACCGATTTCATAACCCTTCTTGAGGTCTTGTTGGTTTACTTTAGCCTTTGAGGGGATTAGTTTGACGGGATTGAGGTTGTGGTCCTTGATGAGACGGTCGATA
>Ga0157370_10000083_pt1 | contig 104313 bp, 77 predicted proteins | sample C35metaG_FD_113463 | JGI IMG/M metagenome (GOLD analysis project Ga0157370, IMG submission 113463) | Corn rhizosphere microbial communities from Kellogg Biological Station, Michigan, USA - C3-5 metaG | ecosystem: Host-associated > Plants > Roots > Rhizosphere > Soil | place: USA: Michigan...
TCTGGCTTGTGTAAATGTAATCGCAGCAGATACAGATGCAGAGGCCAACAAACTGGCTACCTCTCTTTACCAATTGTTCAGAGGGATTGTGACCGGAAAACGACGGCTTTTGCAACCGCCGGTGGAAAGCATGGATGACATCTGGACAGATTATGAGGAAGAACAGGCCAGTCAAATGCTCGCTTGCACCTTCACCGGCAGTAAAGAAACTATAACAAATGATCTGCAGCAATTTCTGGATCAAACCCAGGTAGATGAAATTATGGCCACTGCCCATATCTTTGACCACCAGGCAAGGCTCAGGTCTTACGGCTTGCTTGCTGAAGCGATGAGTGGCAAATAACGTTGCTATCTGTTACTCAAGATCTGTACGTTTTTCCAGTTCAGCCCTGACTACGGCGGCAATCCACTCCAGTTTCTTTTGTTCCTTGGAACTGAAAGTCCTTTTGGTCTTATCCACAATACATACTGCACCGATATTAAAACCTTCACTGGTCGTTATCGGTGCTGCTGCAAAAAAACGAAGATCTGTATAATCGGCAATCCAAGGATTCATCATTAAGAAAGGATCTTTTACTGCATCCTCAAAAACAGTAATATGGTCATTTAAAATTGCCAGTGAGCATAAACTCATACCTCGGGCAGTGATCCGCCCGCTCTCCCCTTTCTGATCTGCTTTTGTCCATACGTTATCTTTACCCACAAAATTGATCATCGCCACCGGAACCTTTAACAAGGTTGCCGTCACTGCTGCAAGCTGATTGAATATGACTTCAGACTGGGTTCCGAAAATCTTATACTTTTTTAAGTTTTCTAATCTTTGTTCCTCATTTGGCGGAAGTATAGCAGTATTGAACATATTTTCCATCTCCCTTAGTTTAATGATCAGTTAACTATCTGAAAACAATTACCATACCTCATAAAACCATCTCCTATTACTTGTCCAAAAAAAGGTCAAAGTACGGCTTAAGGCAACATTTTGCCTAAAGGATCTTTCCTGTGTGACTAGAAATTCAGCATTAATTTAGGGTAATTTGAGTAGTAAATTACCCAACTCTACCCAATTATATTTCCAGGTCTGACATCAAATTTTCTACCTGGTAAGGTTGGACCAATGCAGATTCACATTGTAATTTTCGGCAGTATAAATGGAATTCTAGAATGTAAAACTTCCTTCGAGTAAATTTTTCGCTTTTGTGAGTAAAACCTGCATATCAAAAGGTTTTTCAAGATAATCAGCATTGTTCAGATTTTCCCGCAGGATATAATCTTCTTTAAAACCTCCTGAAGTGAGCAGAACAGGAATATGTGCCGTAGAATTTCTTGATCGAATCTCTTTAAAGATCGCCCTTCCGTCCATCCCATCCAGGCGGATATCCATCAGAATCAGGTCGGGTTTGAACTCTTCAATAATTTTGAATATAGGTCTTCCTGTCATTAAAGGAAAAACTTTATAGTGATGGGCTTCTAATACAGCTTGAAAAACATCCAGTACATCAGGATCATCTTCAACAATAAGGATTCTTGTCATATGAATTATGCATTTCAACAACATTAATGCCAGCCCGAAAAAAAACTCTATACTTGCAGCATAATTTTCAGAATATGATTAAAGAAGAACAAATTAAAATGATTGCTGAAACCCTTCTGCCCGGCTTTATCCCTAAGAATCAGGATGAAAAGGAGCTTTCCTTTCATTTTACGGTACCTCCAGGTCAGTCTTTCAAAGTCTTTTTTGAAAGAAAAAATGATTCAGAATGGAATTGGAAAGGTTATGAGCCTGCGGAAAATTAAATCAGGGGGTTCTGTCTGCAATATTGACTATAATTGCATCCAGTTCTTTCGCTGAACTGGCTAGGTGCTGAAGCATCATATCATAATCATTATCCGGACCATAGTCTTTGATCAGGTCTACCAGCGCCATGATCCTGGCTAATGGTGCCCTAACCATATGAGATTGTATCCAGGCAATTTCTTTAAATTTTTTATTCTGATCTTCTATCGCTTTGATGTATTCCTTTCTCCTGGTAATATCCTCCATGGCACCTATAGCCCGGATAGGACTACCATTTTCGTCAAAGAGCACAAAACCCCGGTCAAATACATATCTGTAGCTCCCGTTGCCACACATAAAACGGTATTCATCCTGCCAGCGTTCTATTTTCTGATCGATATATTCCTGAATTTTAAGCACAACCCTTTCCCGGTCTTCGGGATGAATATGATCGTACCTCCAGGACATTGTTGTGGTGTGATTAATAATAGTATTATGCCCGAATATTCCCTTGATCCCACGGTTCCAGATGATACTTCCAGAAGTTAAGTTCCAATCCCATATGGTATCGCTGGTCGCTTTGGAAACGATATTAAACCGCTCTGAACTTTCCAGCATCTTTCTTTCACTTTCAATTCGCTCTGTCAGATCTGTTACCAGTTCAAGCTCCCCTTTCTTTTCCTGAAATTCTACAGGATTGCTGACAACATGTGTATATACGCGTTCACCGTTTTTCTTTTTCAGCAATTGGGTTTCCTTATCCAGACCATTCAGGATCAGGTGCTCAATAGTTTTATCTCTCGGCTGTTCTTCCCTGACTTTAAGATCCTCCACAGTCAGCCCAAGAAATTCTTCACGGCTATAGCCAAAGAGGTGCATTGCAGCCTCGTTTACATCTAAAAAAAACCTCGTATTGATGTCAAATATCCACATTGGCAATGGAGACAGCTGAAATAGGTCGATAGTAGATGTCATTCTTAGCGTATGCGATATGTGATTTAATATCACTGTAATGATACAAAAAATACATTTATAAAAAAAAGCGTTATAACAAACAACCCTTTCGAAAATTCACGAAAGGGTTGTAGGATTCAATGTCTTATCCAGAACTTATTTTGTTTCTGAAGCAAGTTTTAATGCATTATAAGTATTAACAATACCACCAGTAACACAAAGATCTGAAAACGGAACAGATTTGGTTTCTTCGCCAATCTTTACATTTACATTGTGATCTACTTTTACAACAGATTTCAAAATAATATCTTTTACTTGTAAAGCAGATAATTTTGGATAATAAGAACGAATTAAAGCTGCCAGTCCGGCCACAACCGGAGAAGCCATACTTGTTCCATCCAGGTTCTCATATTTGGAGCCCGGAACCGTAGAATAAATGCGTTCTCCCGGAGCAAATACATCTACAGTTGTTTTTCCGTAGTTAGAGAAACTTGCTTTTAAAGTGGAATCATTTACCCAACCCGAAGCACCCACTGTAATATAAGCACCGGCTTGACCACCGCCTTCATATCTGCGATCTGGGAAACTCTTTTCAACGTCCAGGTTTTTGTTATCATTACCAGCCGCCTGAATGAGCAGTACATCTTTAGACATCGCATATTTTACAGCCTCATCAACTGCTTTCTTGTCCCATGAATAGGGCTTTCCAAAGCTCATATTTAGTACTTTAGCCCCATTGTCTACTGCATACCGAATCGCATTGGCTACGTCCTTATCTCTTTCGTCTCCGTCAGGTACTGCCCTTACTCCCATAATCAGTACATTGTCAGCTACCCCTTTGATACCAATATTATTGGTCCTGTCGGCAGCAATAATACCCGCGACATGGCTTCCGTGTTTGGCATCCGGGCCTGTAATATCGTTATTACCGTAGAAGCGTTCTTTGCTGTCCGCATAGTTGTCTCCAACCAATTCAGGTCTTGGATCATAAGACATGTTCAGATTGTAATCTACTTGTCCCTTATAATATTTTAAGCCTTCAACCAGCTGAGCATTATAGAACTCCTCATAGCTCTGCGTTTGCAATTGGTTCAGCATAATACTTTTTATGCGTCCCTCTAACTCATTTTGTGGCTGATAACTTTGAAAATCTGCAGCTGTCGGATTTTCCTTCCCTATTTTTTTCACCACGGCATCAACGGCATTCTTAAAACCTGTAATATTTTCGAGACCTGACTTCGCTTCTTCCAGTTTCTGCTCAAATTCTGCCTTCATCTTTTGGTAAGTCTCAAAAGCAGGTAAATCTGCAGCAGCTACAGAAGTAGCATCAGCATGGCCAAATTTTGGTTCATCTCTTCTTAAAATACGGGTAAGTTCAAGCGCTTCATGATCAATAGAACCTTTAGCTGAGCCTAAAAAATTCCAGCCATGGATATCATCTATGTAACCATTTTTATCATCATCTTTTCCATTTCCGGGTGTCTCCTTTTTATTTACCCACATAATCCTTTTCAGGTCTTCATGGTTGTAATCTACCCCACCATCCAGTACACCAACCACTACCGGTTTTGATTTTTTACCTTTCAGCAATTCTGTATAAGCTTTCTCTGTGCTGATACCAAAAGTTGAATCTGTTTTAAGATCCAGGTTCTGCCAGTTCGGTTTTTGAGCAAAAGAGAAAAAAGGAACTGCCGCCAGCAAAGCGATTCCAAATATTTTTTTAGATAAAAATTCAGTTTTTATAATATTCATAACGTTTAAATTTCAGCAAATCTAATTAAAATATGAGAGTACATGGTTATTTCATATTTAAGCTTATCTGCTCTATAACGAAGAAGCCAGAAATAAATTCTGGCCTCTTCACAATAAATATAAATTAAACAATCAATAAGTTTTCCTTGACTTCTACTCCTCTCCTGCAAGCAAATGATAAAAGTTCCGTATCGGCGAAAATAGAGGATGCAGAGATACGACATTGCCAAATACCAGTAAAGCAGGTGAAGCAATACCTTTTTCTTCAATCAACTCCTCTATGGTATCTACAATCCCAACAACTACATTCTCATGTACTGTTGACCCATTTTCTATAACTGCTACAGGCAACCGGTTTTTGCCCTCAGACTGAAATATCGCTGCAATTTCCCGAATTCTTTCCACACCCATCAGCACCACAACTGTTGCCGTTGATTTGGCTGCACCTGCCAAATCCGGAGAAATCTCACCCGAAGCATTTGTTCCTGTCAGTACCCAGAAGCTTTCACTTAAATTACTATAGATCATCGGGATTTTATGTAATCCAGGAACACCTGTTGCGCTGGAAATACCAGGAACGATTTCGGTCTGAATATTATATGATTCTGCAAAATTTACTTCTTCAAATCCCCTTGCAAAAACAAATGGATCACCGCTTTTGAGTCTAACCACATGGCCATAATTCAAAGCATAGTCGATCATGAGCCGGTTAACTGCATCCTGGGAAAAGGATTCATCACCGGAGTTCTTTCCAACAAATATTTTAATGGCATTTTCAGGTGCATGATTTAATAAGGCTTCATTAACCAGGGCATCATACAGAACAACATCGGCATCATTAAGTGCTTTAACACCTTTCAAACTGATCAGGTCCGGATCGCCGGGACCTGCACCTACTAAGGTTATTTTAGGCTCTTTAAGGCCGTTTTTAACTTTACTTAAAATCATACTCCTACAATAAATGACTAAATAATATCTATATTGGAATACAAATATATATAAAGTCTATATAAGTAGTAGTTATTTATTTAAATATTTTAAAATTGCAGAGGATCAGACGTTTCCCGGGCAATAACATCTGCTATAGAGGTATGTGTCAGGATCTTCAATGTCGCATCCCTCACATCAATAAAAGTTTTTCTGATCCCACAGGTTACCTCATCATGGCATTCATCACACTTTCTGTAGAACTTTAAACTGGCACAAGGTACCATAGCAATAGGTCCGTCAGTAATCCTTAAAATATCCACCAGGTAAATATCTTTCGCATCCTTATTCAGGCTATATCCACCGCCAGCACCTTTTTTACTGTACAGATATCCTGCATTCCTTAAATCAAGCAGGATCTGTTCCAGGAACTTCCTTGGGATCATTTCCTGCTCAGCAAGCCTAACGATCTGCATAGGAGGATTTTCGATATTCTTCCCCAGGGCTACTAAAGCCTTTATTGCATACTTAGTTTTCTTTGATAACATAGTCTAACAAAGCTAACAAAGATTTAGCGATAATAACAACGCAATTATTTCAACGCTGCATTTATTTCCTCTTCCGGAACGGTCCGGTCCAGCTCTTCTTCGTTTCTGGCCAATGCCAGTACGGCACTAAATTTCTTTTCATAATGCGAGGAAGCATCTTTATACTGCTGTACTTTATCCGTCAGCAACTCATCCTCAGGTCTCAGCAGGATATCTATTTTTGATTGCAGGTAGTCTTTATAATTAGCAGAAGACTTATCCGCCAGCGTTTGAAGAAGTTCTTTATAGGTCATGGTCTGAAAAATTAGATTATTCAACACCATAAACGATTCAACACAATAATTGTTTACATTTATTGGTATATGCCTGATTATTTTATTGTTATTGCCTTTAATACAGACCATGCAAATCCGCAGTAAATTGTTTATTATCCTTTTTTTCCTTGTTATTTGCGAAACAGCTAATGCATTTTCCGGTCAGATCAATGAGCCCAGACAGTTTTACTTTCAGCAAATGGACAACAGGAACGGACTATCAAACAGTGCTGTCAATATTGTTTTCCAGGACCGTGATCAATTGCTATGGGCCGGTACATGGGATGGACTCAATATGTATGATGGAAACAGTTTCAGGGTATTCAATTACAATAATGAAAGTCCCTATGGCAGCATTGGAAATAATGTGATCCAGGATATTAAAGAAGACCAACACAGAAACATCTGGATCAGCACCATTGGGGGAATTACGCGTTTCAATAAAACAAGTGGCAAGTTCTTTAAATATTTCTATAACCAAGGCAAGGACAGCCGTGTTGCTGAAAAGGAATTTATCTTAACGATCGACTTTAATGGCCGTGTATTTTGCTATAGCAAGGCAAGGGGTCTGAGTATTTTTGATACAGCTAGCCTGCAATTCAGACCGGTTAAGCTTCCTTTTGCAAACAGGGTGATTAAAATGGAAACCGGATCTGATGGAAAACTCTGGCTGCTGGACAATAACAGTATCCTATATGTCTGTACAATTACAGGAAATAACATACGCAGTGTACAACAACTGGAAGGATTTTCTGGCTTAACCAATATATTCACCAGCAACGATCAAATTGTTCTGACCAGCCCACAATACTTATACCTCCTGGACAAGCAATATCACCTGGTGAAAAAGAGGAGTAACCAGCAAAAGATGAAAGCACTGATCTATTACCGTCAACATTATATTGTGGCATGGGATGCACAGGGAATCTCTGTTTTTGACCAGAATTTCAGTCCATCTATGTTCATGAATAAAGAAGCGGGGCAATTGTCCGGGACCAGAGTTATGTCGTTAAACGCGGCCAGGAACGATATCTTATGGCTGGGAACAGACGGTAATGGCCTGATTAAAATCTTTCCCCGGTCAAATTATTTCAGTCTGGTTAGCAAGACGGCAGTTCCCGATCTGGACAAGCCTGTAAGAAGCTTTTCTGAAGAAAACGGCAATCTGTGGGTTGGTACCAAAGGAAATGGGATTATAAAGATCTCAAAATTCTGGCAACCCCCTGAAAAGCAAAACGCTGTTGAACTGCTCAACACCAGTAATGGCCTGGATAACGATGCCGTTTTTTCCATTCACAAAAACAGGTCTTCTACTTATATGTATATAGGAACCGATGGAAGGGGGATCAACGTTTACGATCTGAAAGCCAGAAAAATGATCAAATGGCAGGAAATTGAAGGGGTTAAAAATATTCCTTCTTTCAGTTCCGTATATGCTATCCTGGAAGACCAGGACAGCTCATTGTGGCTGGGCACCAGCGGCAGTGGATTAATTCATTTGCGTTTGAAACAACAGGCCCCGGGAAAATTAAAGCTGGATGGCTTTAAACAATACTCATCCAGTGGAACCACGGGTCCTGCGAACGACATTATTTATGCCCTGGCCGATGGAGATGACCAAAAGCTATGGATTGCCTGCCGCTACGGCGGACTGACCGTCCTGGATAAGAGAACCGGAGAATTTAAGACCTATAAAGCCTTTTCCTATAAAAACAGTTTATCCAATAATGATGTGCTCTCGCTGTATATGGATAAGAAAAAAAGATTATGGATTGGTACCAGCTACGGGCTTAACTGTCTTACTTATTCAGAATCCAAAAAACAAAGCCCGGCATTCCTCAAATTTACCATGGACCAGGGCTTGCCCAACAACACCATCCATGCTATTGAGGAGTCCAGGACCGGCGACATTTGGATCAGTACGAATAAAGGATTGGCGAGATTAAGCCAGCCAGGAAATGCTATTGCCAGTTTTATGGAAAGCGACGGACTTCAAAGCAATGAATTCAGTGATGGAGCTGTATGGAAATCGGCCAACGGGCACCTCTTTTTTGGAGGAATCTATGGATTCAATTACTTTCAACCTCTGGAAGTGACCGGAACCACCCAACAGCCCAATGTCATGGTCAAAGACCTACAAATGGGCAGTACGCCAATCAATGAAAATATGATCCAGGTACTCAGCACTGCACAGGGAGAAACCACAGAGTATACATTAGACCGCAAAAACAACTTCTTCCGCATGTCTTTGAAATCCATGAGTTATCTGAATCCGGCCAAGAATGAATTTTCCTATAAACTCGAAGGCCTGGATAAAAACTGGAATTATTCGGGAGCCATGGGCAATATCAGTTACAATAACATCCCACCCGGAACCTACACGATGATGCTGAAATGGTCTAACGGTGAAGGTGGCTGGACGGGTGACATCAGAATCTTTAAACTTAAAGTGAACCAATATTTTTGGATTACTTATCCGGCCCTCCTTTTATATTTTCTTGTTCTTGCCATTTCTGCTTATATTTTTCACATCTACCGTAAAAATAAACTACGGATGAAATATCAACTGGAAATGGAGCATTTGCTCCGGCAAAAAGATGAAACTGTACACCAGCAACGTCTCAATTTTTTCACAAACATTGCCCATGAAATACAAACACCGCTCACACTGATCATGGGCTCTGTAGAACATTACCTTCATTCTAAAAACAAGGAAAACAACAGAAAGGACGCTGGAAACAACTATTTCCTTTCTATTATACACCAGCATACCGTGCGGCTCAGCTATCTTGTGCAGCAACTTATGGAATTCAGAAAAGCAGAAGCAGGTTACCTAACCAGGAATGATGATTATGTAGACCTGAGCAAAATGTTTTCCAGCCTTGCACAGCTTTTCCTGACAGAGAGTGCCAAAGGTGGCCGAAAATACTTCATAGAAATTCAGGAAGGCATAACCGGATTCGTGGACAAAGACAAACTTGAAAAAATACTTTTCAATTTATTATCTAATGCTTTCAAACATTCTGGTCAGGAGGATACCGTACGTTTTAGTGCCAATTACCAGGAAGAAAACCACAAGCTTTGCATTACAGTCTCCAATTCAGGTTGTCATCTGCAGTCAAAAGATCTGGAAAGATTATTTGATCAGTTTTTTGTAGGCAATCAGCAGGCTCAGCATAAATTCAGTACCGGAATTGGCTTAGCGTTTACCAAAGAGCTCGTGCAACTGCTCCACGCGGAAATTAAGGCAGAATTACAGGATGACTGGATTCATTTCAGGGTGAATCTCCAATTGGATCCTCTGCCTTTTAATGGCAAAGAAGAAGAGGTGATCAGCTCTGCCCCTTCCATGGTGTTCAGCTCTTTGATCAAACGGCATCAGCAGCCCTCAGCAGAAGAAGAAAATAAAACCAGTCTGATCGATGAGCTGCATCAAAAAACAGGCCCCAGTATCCTGGTTGTTGAAGATGAACCCGAGCTTCGCTACCTGCTTCGCAATATTCTGAAGGATCAATATCTGGTTTACGAAGCTGGCAGTGGAACAGAAGCGTTAAATACTTTGCGAAAAATCACTCCGGATTTAATCATCAGCGACGTGATGATGCCGGACATGGATGGCATACAATTGTGCCAGGAGATCAAAAATACCCCTGTTACCGCACAGATCCCCTTTATTATCCTTTCAGCCAGGGCAACTATAGAACATCAGACAGAGGGGTTTGAAGTTGGTGCAGATGCCTATATTCCCAAGCCATTTCACATCAGCCACCTCCTGGTGAGAATTAAAAAACTCCTGGACAACCGGTCAAAAATGCAGCAATTGTTGAAAGACCAGCACATCAACAGTCAGTTTACAGATGCTGACCTTGCAGAAACCGATAAAAAATTTCTGGAAAGATTGTTAAAAGTTATAGAAGAACAACTGGATGAGCCGGAGTTGAATGCTGCTTCAATTGAAGATGCGCTTTCCATTAGTAAAATGCAGTTGTACCGCCGTCTTAAATCCTTAACGGGAATGACTCCAGCAGAGTTTATCAGAAGAATACGGTTAAAACATGCAGCTGATATGTTGCTGGCTTCTCAATATACCGTTTCTGAGATCTTTTACAGAACAGGATTTAACAACAAATCTTATTTTTTCAGGGAGTTCAAAAAGATCTATCATTGTGCTCCCAATGAGTTCCGGCAACGGCAATACGAGTCAAATATACCGCCTGTGTAATCATAGTGAACTAGTTTGCAACTATAGTACACCACTTCAAAATACTTCCGCTCTACATTTGTTTCAACCAAATATATAGCTGATGAACCTAATCTCATTCCGCCGGAAATTTCCGCAGCTGTTTCTTTTCTACTTTATTGCTTTGGCTTTGCTTCAGCAGCAAACTGCATCAGCCCAGCTCCGTCTCCGTGTCATTGGCGACACCTTGAAAGGCTACAAAGCCGTTATCCTGAATGGAAGCGAGCCTCTGTTAAACAATACAGAAGAATTCTCTTTAAGACTAAGCAATGCGGACCATAGTGCAGAATCGCTCCTCCCTTCCTGGACCGGGAAAAACTGGACCGGTAATGACAGTACCCTAGTCCTGACCAGAGAAAGCTATATTCCCGAACTTGACCTGAATCTTATCGTAAAAGTGATCTATCAGGTGCTCCATGGAAACATGGTCAAAAAAACAATCCGCCTCTTTCAGCCGGGTATGCCTTCTCTTTTGTATACTTTAAGAGAACGTTTCATTCCGGCACAAAAACCCCTGAATTATGTCAGTTTTGAACATGAACATTTCCCGGGAGGCTTTGTACACGAAATGTTTCCTTCCGTTGGGTTCATTACCTCCCAGCACATGCTCCTCTCCTTTTTAACGGATGCCGGCTACAAAAACCAATACACCAGGACCACCCGTCGCCGGTTTAATGGCAGAGGCGGCGGCATGGTGGGCTTGCGTAAATTACCTGACCCCGAATTAATGGTTGTAGCAAGCCAAAAAGAGCAGGCTTCAGGGAAAGATTATATACAAATGACCTTTGGCGAGATGTATAACCTGGATGCCGGAACCACAACGGTTCTTACCCTTAAGAAAAACTTTCATCCTGTCGGAATTCCCCATGTACAACAACAGGCACAAAACTTCGGTATGGATTTCAAATCTGGAAAGCCCGGTGAAAAAGGCATGGAAGCGATTGTTCCCTTTCGGGACCAGCAAGTGTATACCATTTCTTTTCAATGCAAAGGGGAAGTTCCTCTTGCACTTAAATTATTCCGGGTTAAGAATGGGAAAAAGACCGTTGAACTGGAAGAGGGCTTGAAATACATTGACAACTTCGGTGTTAAAAAAGACAAATGGACACTATTTAAAGGCAGCATTTTGGTTCCCTATATAGAAAAAGACAGTGTTTCTCTATTTATCGGAACCCAATCTGGTAAAGCAGGAACCTTACAACTCAAAGACTTCAAAATAGAAGAACATGAACCCCTCCGGGAAGCTTATAATGTACTGCCGATGGGAGAAAGTACAGAAAAAACCAGCTACCTGTTCTTTGAACCCTGGAAAAACCACAAAGAATTCATGATCTCCTCGCAGAGCAAACTTGCAGAAGGCCTCGGATTCCGTGGAACAACTCTGGAAAAAATGCTCTATGGAAATATGAATGCGCTTACCTGGATTACAGCAGTTAACGATTTTAACCCTTTCAATGTCCCCAACATGAATTATTCTCCCGACATGTACAACCGGGATTCCTTTTTCTCTACCGTGGCCACCTACAATAAAAACTTAAACCTTGGCATTTGGGAACAATGGTCAAAGACACAAACACCTAAAGGCGGTATTGGCACCATTATTACACCTTCCATGGGCTCTACAGAAGCTAAAGATAATGAAGCAACTATTGAATGGCTGATTTGGGCCATGCTCAACAAAAGGAGGTTCGGTGTCAAATTGCCCGAAGAAAAGATTAAAAAAGCTGTTGACTATGTTCTGAACGAATTCGATGCAGGAAAAGACGGCAAATGCCGGTCTCATTTCCCTATGAGCCAGGTTGATATCATAGATTACGAACCTAAAACAGATCGTCTGGCCGTTAACCAGGGCATGCTGGCCATTGCTTTAAGAACCATCAAAGAGCTTGGCTATCCGATAGAAGAAAGCTATATAGAAAAGACCGAGCAGGAATACAGAAACTTCTACGATCCAAAAAGAAAACACCTGCTTTTTGACAGGAACTATCCGGATATCATTTCCCTGACAGACCTGGAACCGGAATTCTTCTCTTTGTGGTTATTCAACAGACCAATACTTCAGGATGAAATGGTAACCAACCACCTTGAGCAGTTCCCATTGCTCAATAAAGTGCCAGGTGCGCCTCACCCTGAATACGGGACCACTGCCCCTATTTGTATCCGCTTAATTCAAAACCAACCTGGCTATGCCTATCTCAGTGCAGACTACCAGCCTTTTGAAGCTTTTGGCGCCTCCAACTATGCAGACGGAAAGAATGATGGGTTTTATTACAATGGAGGAAGCTGGTTACGGGCTGAATACTGTGCCTATGTGACCGGGTTGAAACATGGCTGGAAAAAAGCCCCGGCACTGATGGAAAACCGGGCATGGGCCGAAATTAACCTCCATCCAAAATGGCCTTTCAGCAAAGAATTCATACCAACCAAATGGACCACGACAGAAAGCTGGTGGCCCTCCACAAAAGGCCTTTGCTGGAACATCTTTATCCTGATGGCAAATGAAGTCGCAGGGCTCAGAACACCCGAGATGGACCCGGATTACCAGAGAACACAAAAGTTAAATAAAAACTAATGATTTAAACCTTTACAAAAAAACCAAAATGAAATTAAAGATCAATTCACTATGGCTCCTGTTGCTCTGCCTGTTCGGAGCAAGCCAAAGTCTTTATGCCCAGACTAAAATATCCGGGACTGTAAAAGACATCACCGGCGCCGGACTGCCCGGCGTAAGTGTGATGCAGGAAAACACGCAGAATGGTACGATGACAGACACACAGGGACGATTCACCATTGTCCTCAAGGAAGGGTCAAGCCCGTCGCTCACCTTCAATTACGTAGGTTATGTGAAGCAGACCCTGGCTGTTAACGGCAATTCGATAATGAACATCATACTAAAAGAAAATCAGGAATCCCTGAATGAAGTTGTGGTTCTGGGCTATACCTCGCAAAAAAAATCTAACCTCACGGGTGCAGTGAGTTCAGTGAACATGCCAGACCTCGAGCAGAGAAGAGTTGCGGATGTAGCACAAGTCCTGCAGGGACAGGTAGCTGGTGTGCAGATTACTCAAAGTACAGGTGCACCAGGAGAACCCATCAACATCCGTATCCGCGGAGAGGGTACATTTGGAGACAACAGTCCTTTATTTATTGTTGACGGAACACCAACCCGTGACATTTCTTTTCTCAACCCATCAGACATGCAATCCGTTACCGTGCTTAAGGATGCATCTGCCGCAGCTATATATGGTTCCAGAGCATCTGCAGGTGTTATTGTAATCACGACAAAAATGGGCAGTGCGGGAAAAACAAGCCTGGACATCAACTATTTCAGAGGGATTCAGCGGGTTAGCCATCTCCCTAAGATGCTCAATACCACGCAGTATATGAACAAGATGGAGGAATCCTGGAACAACTCAGGGTATACTGGAACAAATCCATACACTGCAGACAAAAGCCGGACTGACCTGGCCAATACAGACTGGCTGAAGGAATTGTTTGAGACCGGACAATCTCAGAATTTACAACTCAGTGCCAGTGGAGGTAGTGATAAAATCAGGTATTTATTATCTGGTGCTTACTACGGGCAGGACGGTATTGTCGTATATAAAAACGATCAGTATCAGCGTTTAACTTTCAGAAGCAATATCACCGCCAATCTAACTGACCGTCTGACAGTTGGGAGCAACTTACAACTTTCTTACGCTAAACAAGATAAGCTCTCTTCAAAGGGAGATGAGCCTGGAATCATTCGCCATGCCTTCATCAGGCCACCTGTGATCCCGGTTTACAAAAGCCCGGATGATCCGACCTGGTCTGCGGCAGATCCCTTTACAGATCTTCCTTTTTACAAAAACAGCGATCTGGCTAGTGGCGGCTATCAAAGCAGGTACGAATACAGCAGTAACCCCATTGCACTGGCTTATTTCACCAACGATAAAAGGTATATTTTTAAGACTTTTGGAAACATTTACGGAGAATATGCCTTTCTGGGAAATAAAGAACTCAAATTCAGAACCAATGTGGGCGTAGATTTAAATTTCACCCACAACAAAGCCTTCAACCAAAACTTCGGGGATGATGACGGTGGTGGGGATACCCCGGACAAAGGCCTCGGAAGAAAGAACCGCCCAAATTCATTGAATGAAGACCGCGGACAGGAAAGCACCATTACCTGGAACAACACCTTAAATTATAGCAAAACCATTGACAAGCATGCATTCAGCGCCATGGTTGGGAGTGAATATATTACCAATCATTCCTCCTCTATAGGTGGCACAAGGAATCGTTTCGAATATACCCAGCCAGAATTTCAATACCTTGATTATGGGAACTCCCTAACCAACCTCTGGAATTCAGGATCTGGTGCAGAGTGGACTTTATTCTCCCTGTTCGGTTCTGCTACATACACATTTGATTCAAAATACCTCATTACAGGGAATTTCAGAGCAGATGCCTCGTCCAGGTTTGGGCCTAACAACCAATGGGGTTATTTTCCTTCCGTATCTGCGGGCTGGAGAATCTCTGAAGAAGCTTTTATGAAAGATATACGCTGGATATCTGATTTAAAACTCAGGTTGAGTACAGGAAAACTAGGTAACCAGGAAATTGGAAATTATACCTTCCTTACCCTGCTGCAAAAAGTTGGGGAAGAGTACAAACCTTTGCGTTTCGGTAATCCTGATCTGAAATGGGAAAGCACCTCGCAACAGAACATCGGCCTGGACCTGGGTTTACTTAAAAACAAGATCTATCTGTCTGTAGATTATTTCAAGAAAAAAACCAGTGGTATCCTGCTCCCGTTGTCCTTGCCGGCATTTGTAGGTGATCTTCAGCCCACCATAGTCAATGCTGGCGAAGTGAGCAACAAAGGTATTGAGATTGCTTTAAGCTACCGGAACAATGACAAGGCTTTTAAATACAGTATTGACGGGAACATTGGAACGCTGACCAATCGTGTAGAAAAACTGCACCCAAACCTGCCTTACATCATTGGACAAGTTACCAAAACTGAAGTTGGCCATCCGCTTAATGCTTTATACGGTTATGTAATGGATGGGATCTACCAAAACCAGGCAGAAATCACCAATTATCTGCACGGTACTCCTAACCCCACCGAAAAACCAGGTGATATTAAATTCAAAGACCTCAATGGAGACGGCGTGATCAATGACCAGGACAGAGATTATATCGGCAACCCCAATCCAAGATTCTCTTATGGACTAAACTTGTCTGCGAGTTATAAAGGTTTCGATTTTACTGCTTTATTCCAGGGCGTACAGGGCGTTGAAAAATACAATGACCTCAAAAAGATTATCGATTACGATTCCAGGCCCTTCAATCACTCTGTAAGAACCCTGGATGCCTGGCATGGCGAAGGTACCAGCAATACCATTCCCCGATCCACATTTAATGACAACGGCAGCAGCAAAACCTCCAGCATCTTTGTGGAAAACGCATCCTATATGCGCTTAAAGAACGTAGAAATTGGTTATTCCCTTAAATCTCTGCTCTCCCGTACAAAACTTGGTGTTCAGAATGTACGCTTGTATGTCTCCGGTCAAAATCTGTTCACTGTTACCAAATATACTGGCCTCGATCCGGAATCCACAGATATCATAGACATGGGAACTTACCCGCAATCCAGGGCATTCCTGTTTGGTATAAATGTTAAATTTTAATGCTTACACGCTAAACTAAAAGAAATGAAATCAACATATAAATTTATTGCATTGCTGGTCATTATTCTTGGGGCAGGATGTAAAAAAGAACTTAATAAAGCCCCGATAGGCTTAATTACTCCAGATCAGATCAGTACAGATCCAAAACTTGGGACGGTAACTTCTTCCGTAACCTCCTCCTATAAACTCCTCGCCAGCACATTGAACATCATCGGCCAGTGGGGATGGGATGACGGGACTGTATTACGGAATGACTTTATATTGCAGGATATTGCTTCTGGTGATATGCAAAAAAAATGGAACCCGGATGGCGACCAGGCCTGGATGGATGAATTTTCCAAATTCAACTTCACGGCCAGTAACGGCGGTTTTAACGGCCAGTGGAGCTATGACTTCGAAGGAATTTCCCGGTGTAACAAGGCCATCAGCTACCTGACCGATGAAGCTGTCATATCGAAAATAGGAATAACCCCTGCACTAAAGAACAGGATGCTTGGAGAAGTCTATTTCCTCAGGGCTTTCTATTATTTTGATCTGGTGAATAATTTTGGAGACACGCCTCTTTTACTCAAACCTTTAAAAGACTTCAATGATGCCTATGAAGCGGCAAAAAGAGTTCCGAAGGCACAGATCTGGGCTCAAATCAGTACAGACCTTGCTGCAGCAAAACCGCTCCTGCCCAACAGTAAATACTCTGACAATACAGACAAATGGCGGGTATCCAAAGGTGCCGTACTGGCATTGCAGGCTAAGGTAGCGCTCTATAACCAGAAATGGCAGGAAGTATTAACCAATATTGCAGAACTTGAAGCATCAAATTTCTACAGCTTAAACAGCAACTATTTTGATAGCTTCAACCTGGCCAAAAAATTCAGCGACAGTGAAGTCATATTTGCCTATAACCACCAGTCGGCACAAACACCAGCAATGGGTAATGGGATTTGCGCACTCGCCGGATGGGGATTTATCGCTCCGACCAGCAGTTTTATCAGTGCCTTCGAACCTAACGACCCAAGACTGGGTTACACTGTTGATGTAAGCAAACAGAATGTTTATAAGATTTTTGGTGAGCTCACCGACCATAACAAAGGCAATGAAGACGCAGCCAGTAATAAAATATATATCCGCTGGGCGGATGTACTGCTTTGGAAATCGGAAGCGCTTCTGGAAACCGGTAATTATTCCGGATCCATTGTCCTGATCAACAGCATCCGGGCCAGGGCAAGGAACAGTGTAACAGCAAGTGGTACGGCCACTCCAGCAGGCACCTTACCAGACAGGGATGTTACGGTAACGAACAAAACTCAGATCAAAAACTGGCTTGTACAGGAACGACGGGTAGAGTTGGGTTTTGAATCCCAAAGATTTAACGATCTGAAAAGATGGGGTCTGGCCAAAGATTTCCTGAAATCCATCGGGGTCAATTTCCAGGACCGCAATTATGTATACCCGATTCCGCAAGGCGAGGTAGACAAATCGGGAGGAACAATTACCCAAAATCCAGGTTATTAATTTAAAATGATTTTTTCAGCTTATCACTCCATTCTATGAAGGACCTTGCAAAAAGATTGACACAAAACCCGCTCCTGCGCCCCGAAGACCTTAAGCCCAGTTTAGCAGGATTAGAAATTACCTGCCTCCTTAATCCAGGTGTATTCACCTTCGAAGGAAGAACCTGGCTGCTGGTACGGGTAGCCGAACGGCCAGCCCAGCAGGAAACCCATATCTCCTTTCCGGTGCTCAGCAGCACCGGAATCCAGATCATGGAAATTGAAGTCAATCATCCAGAACTGATTGCTAATGATCCCCGCGTCATTAATTATAAAGGATTAGATTATCTGACTACCCTTTCCCATTTAAGACTCCTGCGCAGCGACGACGGCATCCATTTTTATGAACCCGAAGGCTACCCTCCTTTACAGGGAGAAAACAACCAGGAGAGCTTCGGCATAGAAGACTGTAGGGTAGCCCTGATCGATGGTCTTTACTACCTGACCTATACCGCTGTATCGGAGAATGGTGTTGCCGTAGGTATGCGCACCACAAAAGACTGGAAAAATTTCCAGTCTGAGGGTGTCATCATCCCTCCACATAACAAAGACTGCGCTATTTTTGAAGAAAAAGTGAACGGAAAATTCTATGCCCTTCATCGGCCAAGCAGTGTAGACCTGGGTGGAAACTTCATCTGGATTGCCGAATCACCCGACGGCTTGCACTGGGGAAAACACCAATGCATCATCAAAACCAGGAAAGACAAATGGGACAGTAAAAGAGTAGGTGCAGGCGCAGCTCCTATCAAAACCTCCAAAGGATGGCTGGAAATCTATCACGGGGCCAATGCAGAACACCGTTATTGCCTCGGCGCTTTTCTAATGGACCTGAACAACCCTTCAAAAGTACTGGCCAGAACAGACGACCCCATTATGGTACCGACTGAAGATTATGAACTCAGCGGCTTTTTTGGGAAAGTTGTATTCACCAACGGCCACGTGGTTAAAGGCGATGAGCTGACCATTTATTATGGTGCCGCAGATGAATTTGTCTGCGCCGCACAATTTTCCATCGAGGAAATCTTATCCTCCTTAATCTACGCTGATGTTACTTAAACTAAAAAAAGAACTGCTTCATTTTAAAAGTCAGTCGCATAATTTCAAAACACTCACGCTCACCAATCTGATTTACAGTATAGTGTTGCCTGTGATTGACATCTTTGTGGCCGCCTATGTGATGCGAAGCTCCAATGACCCCACCAAAGTGGTGGTCTACCAACTCACCATCTATACGGGTATTCCCCTTACTTTTCTGATCAACGGCTGGTTGCTGAATCGCTTCCCCATCAAAGTCCTCTACTCTTTCGGGATGGTGCTCAGCGGCATTTCCATGATGATCATGATGTCTTTGAAAACTCTTGATATTACCGGAATAGGCATTGCAGGAATTGTTATGGGAATGTCTTTTGGCTTCTACTGGGCCAACCGCGACTTTCTTGCCCTGGCTACAACCGATGACAGCAACCGGAATTATTATTACGGTCTGGAAACATTCTTTTACACCATCATTGCCGTCGTCATACCTGTACTTATCGGTTGGTTCATAGAGCTTTCCGGCAATGCAGGAGATGCAAAACTGGCTTATAAGATCGTCACAGGCTTGGTCTTCCTCATCACCATAGGAGCCTCGGCGATGTGTTTTACAGGAAAATTCCAGAACCCCGTGCATAAAAAATTCATCTATTTCAAATTCGATGCGTACTGGTACAGACTGCTCTTCCTGGCTGTACTAAAAGGACTCGTACAAGGCTTTCTCGTTACCGCTCCCGCTATGCTGATCATGTTGTTACTGGGAAAAGAGGGCGCTCTGGGAACTGCACAGTCCCTGGGTGCTGTATTTGCCGCGGTCCTGATGTATATCATCGGGCGCAATACCGGTCCGCAACACCGCATCTATGTTTTTGGCGCGGGGCTTGTTCTCTTTACCATAGCTGCACTGATCAATGGCATCTTATTTAATGAAACGGGCGTGATCCTGTTTATGCTGTTCCTCTTGTTAGCCAAACCTCTGCTGGATCTGGCTTACTTCCCCATTCAGTTCAGTGTGATCGATTTACTCAGTAAAAAAGAAAAAAGGAGCGAATTTGCTTATATTCTGAACCATGAAGCCGGATTGTATATCGGCAGGCTAACCGGTGCAGGGACGTTCTTAATTTTAGCCTATTGTTTTTCCAATGAAATCGCCTTGCGGTATGCCATCATTATCGTAGCCATTATCCAGCTCAGCTCTTATTGGGTAGCTAAAGGTATTATTAAACAAGGAAAACTGATGTCCGATCCTGCAAATCTAACCGAACCTTTAATTGAAGCCACTGTTGCGCAATCCACCTTGTAAAACTCCGATTATGAAATTTAGTTTTAAGCTCTTGTTCCTTTTTTTATTATCTGCTGCCACTCAGGCACAAATCCGCCAAATCCCAATCGCCCGTATCCAGCAAATGGCAGATCTTCCCCAGCCTCTGCAAATCATCGACTGGAAAAAGATGGCCCTTAATTTTGACCGGACCGTTTACGATTTCCAGGCTACTGGCAAATACTGGCCCTTGGTTTGGATGGACAGCACCGGAAAGAATTTCAATCAACCGGTAATGGGTATGTATACGGCCATTGGAGATGTCCGTCAGGGACCAGCGCATAACAAAGGTATGTTCCATGAAGCCCTGGCCAATATGGGAGCTGTACTTGGTGCTTCCCTTGTCAATATCAACAAAAGTAATCAGCAAGGCCGCAACTATGTAGCCATGCTGAAGAACTATTTCAACAAAGACACCGGCTGGGACATCATGATGAACAATACCGCACCCGAGGTTGCCCTGCTGGGCGGAGGCTATGGAAGAGACTGGTGGTATGACGTTTATCCAAATGTCCTTTTCTATGCCATCTGGGAAAAATATCCGCAGGAACCCGGATTCAAAGAAATGGCCAGGAGCATTGCAGAAAAGTTTTTTAAAGCAGACTCTATACTGAATGGCAATTACCACTATTCTTATTTTGACTATGGTCAGATGAAACCGATGACCAATACCATTTGTGCACAACCCGACGCTGCTGCAGGCCATGCCTATGTATTGTATGCCGCCTATAAAAGATTTGGAGACAAAAGATATCTGCAAGGTGCAATAAGCGCCATGAATGCCCTGGAAAGTCAAAAGATCAACCCAACATATGAACTATTAATGCCTTTTGGAGCCTACCTGGCGGCCAGTATGAATGCCGAACAGGGTACCCGTTTCGATCTGGCCAAGATGCTCGACTGGACTTTTGCAGGCACAGCCGTATGCAGGGAAGGCTGGGGGTTTCTCACCGGGAACTGGAATGGATTTGACATTTCCGGAACCGTAGGCAGTACAGTAGATCATGGTGGCTATAGTTTCCTGATGAATACTTTTGACGCCGCCTGGCCGCTTGTTCCTTTGGTCAAATATCAACCACAATATGCCAATGCTATTGGTAAATGGATGCTCAATGCCGTAAATGCTTCGAGGCTGTTCTATCCGCAGTATATGCCAGCCGAGCACCAAACCTTACCCGGATTGGCTGAGGTAACCAAGGGTGTGATCGCCTATGAAGGTATGGCCAAAGCCTCTACCTTTGATACCCTCTATACCCATTTAAAAGCACCCGTTGCCCAGGGAGACGGCCCCAAATGGGTGCCCGGAAAAAACCCTGAGGTTTCCCAGTTTAGTGTTTATGGAAGCGGACACGTGGGAATCTTTGGTGGTATCGTTAAAAAAACCAGCGTAGAAGGAATTTTACAGCTGGACTTAAATGCAACGGATTTTTATGGAGACAATATCTTCCCAACAGACTTACTTTACAATCCTTATCCTGTAAAGAAGAAAATCAAATATATCCCTGCGTCCAAAGGGAAAGTTGACATCTATAATTTAATTACCAAAAAATTTATCGCCAGAAATATAAGCTCCGGCGTTGAATTGTCAATTTCGCCTATGCAATCTGCGGTACTGATCAGTATACCTGCGGGCAAAAAAGAGAAGGTGATCAACCATCAGCTCAATATTGAAGGACACATTATAGATTATAGCTATAACTAAGTTTAGTCATGCCCCGAGAAATAGAATTTCGGGGCATGACTAAACATACGAGACTATTGTTTACCATTATCTTTAGCCCACCATAGTCTTTTTCCCCACACCTGGTCAACTACGCCTACTGCCGCGGCTTCGGTATTCGCTTTGTTATATAAATATTCATTATTTGGGTAAGGCAATCGCCATGGCTGATCATTATGTTTACCTTTAAAAGCCGAATTTATCGCAGGATAATTTGTAGACGGTATTCCTGTTCTTCGGTATAAGCTCCATGCTTCATAATTTTCCTTAAACAATGCGGTCCACATATCCCACCATATTCTTTCCTTAGTATTGTCAAACTTACCTTTGCCGGCGAGATAGGTTTGGGCGTCGGCATCCGAAACTCCATTATCTTTCATTGAAATCATTACAGCTTTATTATAAGCACTTTCGGCAGTCATTCCTACATTATATCCTAGCATTGCCGCTTCGGCAAAAATATAATAAGTCTCGCATGATTTGTAGAATGGTGTATATCCCGACGGATTATTGATATAATATTCCCCTATCCAGGAAACAGATCTTAACACAGGCGGACCCGAAGGCAGACCATTTTGATAACCAACATACGTTCCTGTATTCGCTTTTTGTGCTACAGCGGCAATTCGCGGATCTTTTACCTCATTTAAGTGGTCAATAAAAATATCGAACATTCCCCAGTTGTCAATTCGTTTACCATTAATTCCTGATTTGTACCAGGGTTCCATATAAGGCAAATTTCCAGGCCAGTATAAGTAACAATTCTCTGCATTTGTTTCTAAAACTGGATATTTATTCATATTTCCGGCAATTTCCTCAATCGTTGATTTCGCAAGTGCCGGGGCGACTGCTGAAATACGCATCGCCATTCGAAGCCGCAATGAGTTACAGAACTTCTGCCATTTCCCCATATCCCCTTTATAAACGATATCATAATCACCCACATTATCTGTTCCCAGTCCTGCAGCCATTTCATCCGCTATCTTTTTTAGATCCGCTAACACTGCTGGAAAAATATCTTCTTGTTTGTCATATTTCGGTTTTAGAAGATTCCCCTCCCCAGGCATTCCCTTAAATGCTTCCGTATAAGGTACATCTCCCCAACCATCCAAAAGATAGGACCACATATAATTTTGCCAAATGCGCGCAATGGTTCTAATATTTTTGAAACCAGCTGCCTTATCTTCAGTCTTCTTTAACAGATCATTCATTTGGGTATTATTGTAGTAACAAGCATACCAACGATTTCCATAGGTATTGTTCGTAGGAGTCAGCCCGCTCATATTATCCGGATACTGAATTTTAACAATATAACCTGCAAAGGTCCCATAGCCGTCTATGTCTCCTCCAAACTGTTCACCTGCATTTCGAAGCACATTGATCAACATATTTTGAGGCGGAACATCCGGCAATGCATCCGGATCCGTATTGATCTTTTCAAAATTCTTTGTACAACCCGCCATAAAAACAAAGGCAAGTAGGAATGTATATCTAATTTTATATAATAAATTCTTCATCTTTCTGATTTTTTATTTCATTGAAAAATAATCTTGTCAAACAGTGCAAAAGATTAAAACGTAACTCCAAGTTTCAAACCAATGCTACGTGAATTTGGAACCGTTGCCTGTTCAAACCCAACTCCCCTGGAATCACTTGATACGCCACCCGACTCGGGATCGAGACGCATGGTATTGGACTTATGCACCCAGAGTAAAGCCAGATTAGATCCAATTAAAGATATATTAGCACGTTTAATCCCCTTAATTTTACTATAGAGACGTTGAGGCAAATTGTAGGTTAAATATGCCTCCCTTAATTTCAGAAATGATCCATCAAAAACAGACATGGCAGCAATACCACCACCTTCATACCAATCCTGGGCATTGGTCTCTATGGTATTTTGTACCCAGCCCCCTTTGCCATCAGACATCGCAAACCTTTCGCCTTTCATAACATCTCTGCCCGCAACAATTGCCCGCTCACGTATGCCATTTTCCGCTGTAATCTCCGCAACACCTGTTGCATAACTATGCGACATAGTTTGCGACCAAATATCACCACCTTTACGAAAATCCAGCATAAAGCCAAAACTAAAGTCCCCATAAGTAAAATCATTGCGCATACTGGACAAGAAATCTGGCACTACATTACCAATATTTTGCGCATCTTTACTTTGAACAAGTCCTGCACTTGTCACTTTAATCGCACCTTTCATTGGCCCGTCTTCTACCCGGTCATATCCTGGTCCAACCAAGGTTCCCCAAGGTTCACCTGCTCTCGCCATATTCGCAATTCCCCAGGTCCAACCTATTTGATAGGCTGTCAGGCCTAATTGCGGATATAGTTCTAACACTTTACTATTATCTTTAGAAAAGTTCACCGTCGTGGTCCAGTTTAACCCCTTTTCCTTTTTAAGGATATCGCCCCTCAATTGAAGCTCGACACCTTTGCTTTCGATATTACCTGCATTTAAAAACAATTTGGTGAAACCTACCGTGTTGGAGGTGCTCACTGAAAGCAACTGATTTTTTGCGTTTTTATGGTAATAGGTAAAATCCGCGTGTAAGCGATCTTTAAATAACCCTATTTCGGCACCCGTCTCCCAGGTGTAAAGGTCTTCTGGATTTAAATCCTTCAACGCATAAGTCATGCTTTTATACATTTGCGCCATATTGTCAAAAGCATCAGTTTGTGCATAATAATAATTTCCATTAGCATAAGGCTCTGTTGCATTTCCTACCTTCGTAATATTGAGTCTCAATTTCAGAAAAGATAAAACATCCCCTTTTATACTTGCAAAAGAACTCGTAGGAATCCAGCTTAAACTGGCTGATGGGTAAAAGAAGGCTTTGGTCAGTGTAGAAGACCAATCGTTCCGGGCAGTCAAATCCAAATACAATTGATCTCGCCAGCCAACCGATGCCTGTCCGTAAACGGAGTTTGAACGGTTATGTAGATGATCCATTAACGCGTCCGCAGGTCCGATTTTATTGGCTATAGTATAAACCCCCAGTACATTCAGACCACTTGCTCCCAGGGTATTCGAGGTCATTTGATAGTCACGATAGTTTGCACCAACCGTACCCAACACGTTAATATCGCCATATTGTTTATTAAAATTGGCCAAAAAGTCAAGGTTAAGTTCTGTACGACTATTTTTATTTTCACTAAAACTACCGTTTAGATGATCAAAATTAAAATAGTTTCTCTCGAACCGATTGACATTACTATAATCCAAACCTAAACGCCCTTCAAACTTCAAGAAATCAAATGGCTGATAATAGAGGGAGGACTTTCCAAACACACGATTCATTTGCAATGAATTGATCGATTCGTTCATGGTATAATAGGGATTCATGTGGTAGTTTGAATTCCAATTGTAATAGGTGTATTTACCTTGTGCATCCCGTTGATCCCACTTACTCTTCAAGTCTTTCATATCCACCTGGCGGCCAAACCAAATCAAATCATTCATAGGATTGGCGCCGTCATATCCCTGCATAATCAAATTGTCGCTTTCTGTTCTGGTGAAGCTTGACATGATGTCATAAGATACTTTATCACTTATTTTATAGTCATTGTTTAACTGAGCACTGTATTTCTTTTGATCGGTATTGGGTACTGTTCCTTTTTGATCCCGGAAAGATATAGATGCTCTGGTCGACGAACGATCACTTTTAGACAATAGCGAAAGGTTATGATTTTGGGAATAGCCAGTCTGAAAGAAGTCCTTTACATTGGAAGGGTGTGAGATCCAGGGTGTGGCCTGTCTAACGCCGTTGACTACAGGACTGTTAAATTGCGGAAGGTTCAACCCCTTATCTAACCGAGGTCCCCAGGATTCATCATATCCATCATTTACTCCTCCACCTGCTCCATCCACATAAGAAAAAGACTTTTCCTGAGCATATTGCTGGTAAGTTAATCCATTACCAGAATCTTTAAAGCTAAATTCATCCCCGCGGGAGCCTTGTCCATATAGATTTTGATATTTGGGTATCGTCGCCGCTCTGTCCATGGTAAAATTGGCATCGTAAGAAATCTGCACACCATTCTTTGCTCGCTTCCCGGATTTAGTCGTAATCATAATGACGCCCTTACCTCCGCGCATACCATATAAAGCAGCAGATCCTCCTTTTAACACCGTTACACTTTCGATATCTTCTGGATTGATGTCATTTAGTCCTGACCCATAGTCGACTCCCGTGTACGTATTGTCTCCGCTTCTTTGGCTGGTATTTGTAATAGGCACACCATCAACAACGATAAGTGGCTGTTGATCGGGTGACAAAGAAGTATTTCCTCTGATTGAAATTCGCGCAGAAGAACCTATGGCTCCCCCAAATTGATTGACCTGTACGCCAGCAACCTTCCCGGTCAGTGATCCTGTCAAAGATAGCTGACCCGCGCTTGTCAGTTCTTTAGCCTTTACGTCCTGGATGGCATAACCCAAAGACTTCTTTTCCCGGGTAACACCCATTGCGGTAACAACGACTTCATTTAAAATTTTATCATCTGGCAATAAAGTCACTTCAACCGAGGTTTGACTGGTGATATTTACCTCTTTGTGTTGATAGCCGATTGCAGAAATACTTAACACTCCTGCCTGATTATAACTAATTGTAAATTCGCCATTTGCACTGGTTTGAGTACCACCTGTACGATTCTTCAGTTTAATTGTAACTCCGGGAATCGGCTTTCCCTCTTCGTCAACCACCTTTCCCCGCAAAATCGTTTGTGCATAAACTACAGAACTTACGAGTATGCTCGCAGCTAGTAGTAGAATACTTTTTCTGTTCATAAAAGTTAGTAAAGTTGTTTTCAATAGTATTAGTTAAGTTGATAGTTTTAATGTTTTTGAAAAAACTAAGCTATTCATACCATACTTTGAATGCTAACCGTATCTTGACCATCATTACTTAATTATTAACCTCAAATGTTAAATAAACAGTCTATGCCATAACTCCATTTCAATAGAATTCAATTTAGATTAGTGAGTAAAGAGTTTGCTTATATTGCTGCACATATTCCTTAGGGTTGCAGCCTGTGATTTGTTTAAAGACGCGGTTAAAATTGGTTATGCTATTAAAACCACAGTTATAGGCGATAAAAGACACACTATCTAGATCTTCATTTAATTGATTGCAGACTTCCTTTACCCGAATTCGATTTAAATAATGTACAAAAGTAGTTCCGCAATGCTTTTTAAAATACCTGCAAAAAGCTTGTGGGGTCAGGTTGGCATATTCAGCAACATCCGCCAGGCTAAGTTCATTTTTGAAATTCTCTTTAATATAGTTAAATATTAAGGTGATTCGACTGCCGCTAATCTCTGCTTCGAGGTTCAATTCTTCAATCCTTTCTGCACAAAGGGGATCAGTTTCTTTGGAAATGCTGGCTAAAGATCTCAACAAATAGAAAAAATGCATCAACTTATCCATCTGAACTGCCGACTTAACCTGTAATACACGCTCAGAAACCGACTTAAAGTGGGATTCCGGAATTTTAAATCCTCGGGAATTACTATAGATAAATTGATTTAAGGAATCAAACTCTCCTAAAGAAAACAAGGGTTTCAATTTTCCATTCGGGTCAAAAAAAACAGAAATGGAGCGTGATTCATTTGAAAGACGATCTTGCGGTACTGACTTAAATACATGGGGCTGATTAGCTGCCAAAAAGAAAATATCATCCTCTTTAAAAGGATGCAGCGCATTCTCAACCACCAAAACTCCATTGCCTTTTACGATCCACATTAATTGCGCTTCTTGATGACTGTGAAAATGTGGATAGAAAGAGTCCATTACATCTTCTTGTACAGTCAGGCTTTGACCTTCAATAGTTGGCACATTAAATTGTAGTGTTTTCATAGCGTTTTTAATTAATGTAAACAGAATTTATCACTTGGTTTACCTGCATGTAACAATTACATCTCAAACAGGAAACTACCGATAACATTAGCTCACTAAGAGAACCTTAAAAACCCGGCCAGGATTCCTTAACTACTAACCTGGGGGAATGTCCTTCTTGTCAATACCCCATTTATAGTTGGGTTTACTCGCCATTACAAACTCAAGTTCACCCCCTTTTACAATATTGTCCTGGGTAATATAAGTCTTATTGTACGTTTTACCATTCAGCTTTACAGATTGGATATAGACATTCTTTTCTGAAACATTTTTAGCAGACACGTGGAACTGCTTTCCATCTCCCAACTTTATGGTGGCCTCCTTTAAAACTGGAGATCCAATCATATAAACTCCACTGACAGGATTTACCGGATAAAAGCCCATTGCACTGAACGTATACCAGGAAGACATCTGACCACAGTCTTCGTTTCCGGAATAACCCGAAGATGAATTGTTGTACAATTCGTTTAAAATCCTGGCCACATATTGCTGTGTCTTCCAGGGCTGCCCTGCATAATCGTAGAGATAAGCCACATGATGACTTGGCTCATTTCCATGTGCATATTGCCCAATAAAACCAGAAGCATTTCCGTTTACCTCTCCCGGAAGGTCCTTAAGAGAGAAAAAGGTATCCAGCTTCGCTGTAAAAGGCTTAACACCACCAACCAGCTGGATCAGACCTGGCACATCCTGCGGCACAAACCAAAAGTACTGCCAGGCATTTCCTTCTGTATAGGGATTGCCACCGTTTCCGCCGTACTGCAGCGGGTTAAAAGGCGACAGCCAGGCGCCATTCTTATCTTTTGCCCTGAAGAAACCGCTTTGCTGATCATACAGGTTTTTATAGAACGCTGAACGTTTCATAAAATGGTTGTAATCTTCTGTTTTTCCTAATTTACGGGCCAGTTGTGCAACACACCAATCATCATAGGCCATTTCCAGGGTAATCGATACCGATTGAGACTGCAGGTCTTCGGGGATATACTTATACTTTTCCCATACCTCAAAAGGCGATCCCGGATGAGATAACATAGAAGAACCTTTGACGGCTTCATAAGCTTTATTCAAATCAAAACCTTGTATTCCCTTTAGAGCGGCATCAACAATGACCGGAATGGCATGGTTCCCAATCATACAATAATTTTCATCTCCCCAAAGCTGCCATATCGGAAGATAACCATAGGTATCGTACTGGCGCATCATACTATTGACAAAATCTGCCGTACGCTCGGGCTGAACTAAAGTATACAACGGGTGCGCAGCACGGAAAGTATCCCAAAGAGAAAAAGTAGAATAATGCTTTTTATCTGCAGCATTTTTAATGGACAGATCTGAAGCCTGATAATCTCCGTTCACATCGGCCATATTATTCGGCTGCGTAAAAGCATGATAGAGTCCCGTATAGAAAATCTCTTTCTGAACTGGCGTACCTTCAATCTTTATTTTACAGAGTTCTTTCTCCCACTGATCAGAACTTTGCTGTACCACCTTGTTAAAATCCCATCCATTAAGTTCAGCTTTCATATTTTCCCGTGCATTTTCTATACTCACCGGGGATAGGGCAACCTTAACTAAAAGTTCGTTCCGGGAGCTCGCGTCAAAGTTTAATGCAGCTTTGATACTGGTTCCATTCTGCACGGCAGCATGTTCATATCCCTTCCTGCCATTAAACAGGACTGAACTTACAATAGGTTGGGAGAATTCCGCATGGAAATAAACCTTCCTTAATTTTGCCCAACCAGTCAGGATCCGGTACCCCTCAATGGTCTTATTGTCTACAACCCTGATCTCTGCTCCAATTATTTTGCACGACCAGTAGGTCCGTTTTTTATCCATGGAATGGTCCAGGTCGAGGATCACATGCGCCTGCTCTGTTTTAGGAAAAGTATATCGGTGCATCCCCACATGTTCCGTTGAGGTCAGCTCCGCATTAATTCCGTAATCCTGCAGTTTAACCTGGTAATAACCCGGTCTGGCCGATTCCTCCTGGTGTGAAAAACGGGAGCGGAAACCGCTCCCCGGTATTTTTTCATCTCCTGCTGCAGAACGGATTTCTCCGGTTGTCGGCATCATTAAGATGTCAAACAAATCAGCTACTCCTGTGCCGCTTAAATGGGTATGACTAAAACCAACAATGGTTTTATCATTGTAATCATAACCTGAAGCCGGATTATCCGGGTTATCCTGTGTGTCCGGACTCAGCTGAACAAAACCAAAGGGTGTTGTAGTCCCCGGAAAATTACTGCCTGAAAGGCTGTTCTTGTCTACAGCTCCAGTACCAATAAACGGGTTCACATAACTGGTCAGTTTTATTTCTTTTTGTTGCGCGTAAAGGCCGGCACTTAAAAGCAGACCAGCAGCAAACAGCATGTTCTTTCTCATGATTGTTTAAGGCTAATAACAGAGATCAATGTACCAAAATTACCGCTTATGGTATAGCCACCACCATCAGTAATCGTGATAGGAAGGGCATAGGTTTTAGCAGGGTCCAGACTTATGGTATTGATCTTTATCGGAAACTTTACTTTTCTCTGCCCTGCAGGAATGGTAATTTTAGTAGACACCAAGCTGTAACCGCTAGAAGGTACCAATGTATAATTTTTCCCGTTCACACTATTAAATTTTGTCAGGGCGGCCGCGTCCACTGTCAGTGTCACCACTACATCAGATGTATTTGCCTCTGGCGCCGCATAATTAACATAGATAAAGTAATCAGAAGGTGTTTCTGAAATAGTAAAGGATGCAGCAATAGAATTACCGGCACCATTTCCTGCAGAAGAGCCTACAGGAAGTTCAATAACTGGTTTGTTTTGTGTAAAATCAGGCTGGGAATTGTCTTTTAAACAAGAAGATAAACTTCCGGCCAGGACAATTGCAGCGATATAAGTGGCTATTCTTTTCATTGGAATAAATTTTGTCATCTGTTAAAAAACATTTAAAAGCTTTATTAATCTTATTTAATTAACATCCCAAAAAATCCTGGAAGTGAACTGACTGATTTGACCTTGCGCCAATATATTGTCGGGATTGTAATTGTATTCGCTTTGCGGGTACAGCATTCGTACCGGAATTTTACGGGTCGTAGCCGCGGGATTATCAGAAACAGGAATATCTGCAGGGATGTTTAGCCTTCTGAAATCTGCCCAGGATTCCATATCATTGATCCCGTTCATTGCTGCCCATTTCTGTGTAATGATCAGTTTGAGTTTGTCTGTAGCCAAATCCCAATTGCTGATTTCACTTTGCGCCAGATAAGCGGTCACACCGTCTGCCCCCAGGTAACTAAAGTTCTGCGTTAAGGCCTGTTCATAAAATCCACGCGCACTACCTGCAATATAACCCCTTTGAGCAGCTTCCGCCTGAAGAAATAAACTTTCAAAATTGGTGAACAAAGGCTGTGGCATATCAGCACCTTTTAGCAAACCTCTTCCTATAGAAGATCTGTTGATCGGATCATCAGCGGGAGAAGTTGCGGTAGGCCCAAAACGACTACCAGAATAAGTCGTTCCTTTCCCATCATTAAGTGTAGTATATAACTTCCCTAATCTTGGATCATTGTTATTCTGATAGAAATTAATGGCATACTCACTGGCAATATAATAACGGTGATTGTCTACAGGTGCATTCGCAGGAGAATAGCCAAAGTTTTTCCAGAAAGGATTTTGCTTACCGTCAGAATTGGTATAACCTGGGTTCACAAAAGCACCTCCATCTTTTTCTATACCGATATAACCCATTCCATTGGCATTGATCTTTGCAATTTCGCTGTTGATATAGCCAGCCCTTCCAGGCATTTCCGATTGGCGCAACAATAACCTTAGTTTCAAAGTATTGGCAAAACGTCCCCATTTCAGGGCATCTCCTTTATACATGATGTCAAAGTTCCCGTCATTTGTGCTGACCTTTCCAATATTTGCTTTAAATAAACTGGCTGCCGTATCCAGCTGTCTGGCCAGATCTTCATAAATATCCTGGGCTTTATCGTAAGCTGGTCTGATCACAGCTGTTGATTTCAAGGCTTCACGATAAGGCACATTGTTGTAAATGTCTACCAGGTTCTGAAAATCATAAGCCTTCATGGTTTTAGAAACCGCCACATAAAATGGATTCTTTAACTCCAGTCCCTTTCTCCCCACATAATCGTAGTCTTCTAGATTGTGGTACAAATTATTCCATATGTTTACCAGAGGACCATAATTGCTGGTAAACTGATAGCTTCGTTCTTCTGCAAAGGCAGCTACAGCCCCACTAAAATTCCAATATCCGATCCATGCAGCAGAAAAGGCATAGAACTCGGTTGAACCTGTCGTGCTGGTCGCCGTTGAATTCAATGCATTGGTCAACACCAGTCCTGGAGTTACATTGGACGGTTTATTTGGATTTTTATTGATATCTAAATAATCTTTAGAGCAGGCACTTAATACACAGATAGCGGCTATACTCCATATTTTTAATCTTTTTGTGTTCATCTTCTGGTTATTATAAAGTGATCGATGCTGTAAAACCGTAAATACGTGTTGGCGGGGTTTGGTTCAGGTTATTTGATCCTTGTGCATTATCTGTTGTCGCATTAAACTCCGGATCTGTGTACACATTGGTTTTTGGTCTGAACATAAACAAGTTTCTACCCACCAGGGCAAGATTAGCCCTCTTGATGAATTTAATATGTTTCAGATATTTAACTGGGACTTCATAACCGAGTGAGAGTTCGCGGATTTTCCAGAAAGCTGCACTGGTCACATAATTCTGCATCACACCATAACGTGTAGTTGAACCTGCCCAGTAATCAATTCCTCCGGTCCTGGTGGTGATATTGGTATTCGGCACATATACACCTGGTGAGGTCTCAATGACAGAATTCGGATACACAAAGCGTTCACGGCCATTGCTTGCAGAACCATAACTGATCCCTGAAAAATCCATTGTGCTTCCTGCACCGCTGTACACTACACTTCCACTTCTGTATTCAGCAGTTCCGGATACTGTGAAATTGTGGTAATTTACACTCGTACTGACACCAAGAATATTCTTAGGTGTCGTTTGGCCGAATAAAATATTGGTCTGACTTAAAACAGGAAAGCCTGTTCCTGGATCGACAATGGTCCGCCCTTGTGGATCTTTAGAAAACCCATTGCCCATCAACACAGGATAAGGCTGATCCTTTACAATGTAATTGTTATTTCCTATGCTTAAATTAGGTAGTCCCTGATATAGAGAAATGGCTTTATTCTGGTTGTAAGAATAATTCAATCCGACATTCCAGGTGATCCCACGCCCGTTTTCACTAAGTATCGGTGTTCCTTTCATCGAAAGTTCTACACCATGATTCCTACCTTCACCGGTATTAATAATGGCATTGGTAAACCCTGTTGCACTGGAGATATTGATACCGTTGATAATTTCCTGGTCTTTTGTTGCTTCCCAATAGGCCGACGTTTCCAAAGAGAGCCTGTTGTTGAAGAAACCCAGTTCCATTCCAATCTCTGAAGAAACGGTTTGCTCAGGTTTTAAATTTGGATCAAAAACGGTTTTACCAACACTGTAACCCGCTGTAGACCCATAGGGGAAACCAGAACCGACATCAAAAGTAGCCTCCAGGGAATAAGGAGAGAACTGCACCGCATATACTTTAGCTATACCACCTCTGATCTTACCAAAGGACAGGATATTATTGTTTTTAAGTGCGGGAAAAGCTTCTGTGAAAATAAAGGAAAGATCGGCAGAAGGATAAAAGAAAGATCTGTTCTCTCTCGCCAGTCTCGAATCCCAGTCGTTCCGGCCAGAAGCATGTAAAAACAGATAATCTTTATAACCCACCGTCAAATCACCATACAGCCCAAGTTGTCTGTCTTTCGTAGAGGTCTCGCCTACAATCGCGTCACCTGCGCGGTAACCAACGTTATAAAAATCAGGAATGACCAGGTAATTTGTTCCCGCAGATAAGGCTCTGCTAGACTTTTGAATAACCTGAGAACCGCCGATCAGCGTAAAGTTCAAGTCTCCCACCTTTTTCTTAAAGGTCGCCAGAAAGTTTCCTTCCATTCTGCTGTTAAAATAAGAATAGTCCGATTCTGTTCCCGGAGAACTTTGGGGATTGGCGATTCCTTTTCCGCTGTCATGGGCAAAATCTGAATAGCTTACTGCCTCTCTGGTGTTTTTACCGTTAATAGTGTACGTCGTAATTCCTCCTCTTGCGGTCAGGTTTAACCAGGGTGCAACGTCATAAGATAAAGACAAATTCCCCAAAAGGTCATCTCTCCGCTCCCTGGTTCTTTGATAAGCCAGGTTGAAATAAGGATTCAAGCCATAGTCATTGTAAAAATTGTTCAGGTTTCCATAGATTGAATTGATATCCTTATACTGCGTAAGCGGAATATTTGCCGGCGTATTGATGATATTGTCATAAATCTGAGAATAAGATTTATCGTAATTCTTCTGGGTATAGTTCAGATTATAGTCTACCTTCAGCTTATCAAAAATACGGGAGCCATTAAATCTTGCCGCTGTACGGTTAAATTTATCACCCGGTACATAACCCTTGCTGTTTAACCTTTGGACATTGATATAAGTAGAACCCTTATCATTACCAGAACTAAAACTCAGGTCATTTTGCTCATCAATACCCGTATTAAAAAACTTCTTCTTTTCGTCTGCTGCATTTGCATACGGCACCATCTGGATTGATCCATCCGGAAGCGTACGGCCTATAGGACGGATACTGCCATCAAAACGATCACCGAAGTTCTGGTTCTCATAAGGCGTGTATTGCGGAAAACCGTAAATATCCTGACCAGAACCTCCGCCAAACTGGGTCTGCATTTTCGGGAAATAAGACAATTGGTTGAACTGGGTTGTGTTGGTATAGGTGATTTGAGAGGCATCCTTTACTCCTTTTTTCGTCGTTACGATCAATACCCCGTTAGATGCCTCTGAACCATACAATGCCGCAGCATTAGCGCCCTTCAGCGTATTTACACTTTCTACATCATTTGGGTTGATGGAATTCAGGTAACTCAAGGGAACAACTACCCCATCTAATACCAGTAAAGCCTGGTTATTCCCCTGAAAAGAGCGATTACCACGCAGCACGACCCGGATCTGATCGCCCGCATCAATCTGGTTATTGGATTGAACAATCTGCAATCCGGCAATTTTACCGGATAAGCCTGCAGCCAGATTGGTTGGACGGCTTTGGGTGAGTTCTTTTGCATTGACCTGCTGGGTAGAATATCCCAGTTCCTTCGCAGATCTTTTGATCCCAAGTGCAGTAACCACTACCTCTCCGAGTTGGTGTGCATCTTCAGTAAGGATCACATTCACAACAGATCTGCTTCCCACAACAACTTCTTTACGGGCAAATCCCAGGTAAGCAAAAATTAGAGTGGCATTGCCATCGGGTACCTGGATGCTATATTTTCCAGAGGCATCGGTATTGGTTCCCAATGCAGTCCCTTTTATAAACACGCTCACTCCTGGCAAGGATTCTCCGCTATTGCTGGTTACCATACCTGTTATGGTAATTTGAGCATTTTCTGCGCTGCCAGACTTGGTTGCGGGCTTCACCTGTAATACAATATCGCCATTCACAACTTCGAAATAGATATTGTTTTTGGTCAAAATATTGTTCAAAATACTGCCCAGGTGTTGCCTCTCCGCATCAATGGAAATCAGTTGATCTGTATTGATAAAGTCTTTGCTGTACACAAACTTTACAGCTGCCTTTGAGGCAACCTTTTTGAGTACAGATTCCAAACTGATGTTTTTTGCAGAAAGATCGATATACCGGTCAAGGACAGCATCCTGAGCTTTGCCTGTCCTGGCGTAAGATACGCCAGACACAATAATCGCTATAGCTAACTGACTTAAGGTGACTTTCATAATTTTAAATAAGCCAAGACGGTCTTGTAAAAATAAATTCATAAATTAGATTGTTTCTTTTGAAATAATGAGACAAATAATTCCCCTTTAGAACGGATTCAGCGTTCTATTCAATGGGATAATTTAACAAACAGAGGTGTTCACAGCACTTCTGTTTCTTTTCCAATAAGACGGTAGGTTTTCTTTATTTTTCCATAGAATGTTTAAATTTTAGGTTATTTATAAGTGGTTGAATTGTTGATTTACTGTACTTAATGTGATCTCTTTACCAATACTCGTATAACTGCACTGTACGGATTTACAAATTAGTACAAGGATATCTGGTAGATTTTTACCTTTAAAATCGGCCGTAAGCCTATATTTTTTCAGCTTCTCTTCTTTCAAAAAAATGGGAACATGATAATACCTGCTCAGCGCCGGAATAATTGCAGACAATTCGGTATCCTCAAAAGAAAGCTCTGCTTTGCGCCAAACCATCATGTCTGACCCCGGTTCTATAGGTGTTTTCAATAAATCCTGATCTGTTTTATTGTAGCTCACTTCTTCCTCGGGAAGCAACATGATCTCCTTTTTGACTTTTGAAACTGCACTAACGGATACTTTACCTGTCAAAACAGAGACTTTGGTGACTTTTTCTCCAGGTACAGACCGGATACGGAAACTTGTACCCCAGACTTTGGTCAATACTGTTCCGCTTGAAATCAGAAAGGGGTGCTGTTGGTCTTTCGCTACTTCAAAAAAAATCTCCCCCTGCATACTAACTGCCCTGAATTTCCCAAATCTTGAAGGATAAGTAAATTTGGCCCCTGGATTTAGCCAAACTATACTCCCATCTGGTAAAATTTTCTTTAATACAGAACTGGCCGAGTTATAAATGTCGCGGTTCCTGATCCGGATATCTGATTGCTGCTTTCTTGTCGAAAAGAAAAATAACATTCCCGCAGCTAAAGCAACGGCAGCAGCCATTGGCCATCGAAACCATCTAAGTCCCCCCTTCTTCTCCGGTAATAAAACCTGATCCTGTTCAAGATCCAGATCAGTGTTCATCATTTCCTCCAGATGTTGATCCAGTTTACCCTGCTTCATTAAATACACAAAAACTTCCAGCTCTTCGTCTGTCGATTTTTTTTCCAGGTAACGCTGAACTAATTCCTTGTAGTTTTCTTCTTCCATATTTCGGCTCTAACTATAAAGACAATAAAATGGAAGACTAGGGTAGCTGGAATTGAAAAAAATATGCTTTATTTTACTTTAAATCGTTTTACCTATGTAAACCAAAAATAAAAGACAGAAACAGGCTTAAAGAAATACCATATTCACTTTTTACTGCAGAGCGCAATACCTTCATCGATTGAACCATATGGTTTTTCACCGCATTTCTTGAAATATTTAGTGATTTTGCAACCTCATCATAGCTTTTTTCCTGATCCCTGCACAATCTGAAAATCTCTCTGGTCCTTTCAGGAAGGCTGTCCAGAATTTTTCGCAGGAAAACCAGATACTCTTTATGCATCAACTGCTCTTCAGTCTCATTTCTAAGATGCACAAAACTGTCAACAACCTCGCCAATAGCTACTTCAGATCTAAAAATCACCTTCATACTGTTCAGGGTGTGGTTCCGGGCAGTTACAAATAAATAGGCTTTAAAGGATTTTACATCAGCGAGTATGGCTCGGTTTTCCCATATTTTAATGAATACCTCCTGCGTCAGATCCTCAGAGAGCGGCGAAGAATTCACATATCTCAGGATAAATTTCTGAATTGATGGACTGTACAGATCATATAAGCCTGCAAAACCGCGTTCATCACCCGCAATTAGCTGTTGTAAAAGATCCTTTTCGTTATGTACAGCTGAAGTCGACAAAATATTCTTTCAGAAAATGATTATCCTTTGGTTGCTTGAATCAAAACTAGTGAAAAATAAACCAAGGTAGAAATCTATCCACTTTTTATTACCGGATTAAACAAAAGCCGGGACGCAGAGCAATAAAACAGTCAAAAAAAATAAAAACTCGTATCATCAAGCCTGAATAGGCTTTGAAATTGATATTATATAAACAAGAAGTAAACAGGCTTTTAACTCGCTTTAAACACGTTTGATAAACGTATAGTTTATCTGTTCAAATCTTTTAATTTTTTATTTATTTTTCCAGTGCAATGATATCCTTTCTTGAAACGGATTGTTCCATAACTGGATATAACAAGAAGAGCGGTTATACTTCCTTTTGAAAATCAATGAAAAAAATTCCACGTTAGTGAAAATTTCGTTATCTTTCACTAAACAAAGTGATACCAGTTTTCTCTGGTAACTAGTGAGTTAAACTAATTTGTCTATGCTTAATCATCTCGTCCCTTCAGACCATAAAAATGAGCAGGATACAAATGACCTGTCGCAGGATGATATTCAGTTAATCAAGAGATTCAATGATACTGCAGCACCCTATCCAAAGGAGAAAATGCTGCATATGTTATTGGAGGAACAGGCGCTACAACATCCTGATCAGACGGCGCTGGAATTTAAGAAAGCATCTCTGAGTTATAAGGAACTTAATGAAAGTGCCAACCAGCTGGCCAGGCACTTGATCCAACTGGGGTTAAAACAAGGCGAAAATGCAGGCATTTTAGCTGCCCGCGGTTTTGAAATGATTATTGCTATGTATGCGATATTGAAAGCGGGAGGATCCTATGTGCCTGTAGATCCTGAATATCCAGCAGAAAGACAGCAATATATCCTTTCAAATTCGGCCGTAAAATTACTTATCACAGATGAAATCTGTACGGCTCATACACACCTGCCAGAGATACAAGTAGTCCATCTACAAAATTCATTGTTAATTTCTTATGATACAGGCAATTTAAATCTGCCTGCAGATGAACATCAACTGGCCTATACCATCTATACATCTGGTTCAACCGGAATACCTAAAGGTGTAATGGTTGAGCATTGCTCTGCTGTAAACCTCATTACCTGGGTAAACACCCGTTTCAATATTGACTATCGTGACCGCCTGTTATTTGTGACCTCTATGTGTTTCGACCTCTCTGTCTATGACATCTTTGGAATTCTGGCAGCGGGTGGCACGTTGGTCATCGCCGGACAGACGCAAATAAATGATATTGCAGCCTTACAGCTAATGCTTCAGGACCACAGCATCACCTTCTGGGATTCGGTTCCTTCAACTTTGGATTATCTGGTCAAAGACCTCGAGTTAAACCACCTAAGCTATACGCAAAATAATTTAAGGACTGTTTTTTTAAGTGGCGACTGGATTCCCGTAAAGCTGCCAGAGCGGATCAAAAACTTCTTTCCCGCGGCGCAGGTGGTTTCACTTGGAGGCGCAACTGAGGCTACAGTCTGGTCAAATTACTTCATTATTGATCAAATACAAACAAACTGGAAAAGTATTCCCTATGGAAAACCCATCAGCAATACTTGTTTCTATATTCTCGACGAACAGCAAAAGCCGGTACCCATAGGAAATATTGGGGAACTCTACATAGGTGGAACAGGCGTAGCGAGAGGTTATGCGAATTCACCCGAAAAAACCGCTTATGCCTTCTTAAAAGATCCTTTCAATCCCAAATTCGGGGAAATGATGTACCGAACCGGTGACTTGGGCCGTATGCTTCCAGACATGAACATGGAATTTCTGGGCAGGAAAGACAATCAGGTAAAAATAAGAGGTTTCAGAGTTGAACTAGGTGAAATCGAAAATGCACTCAGCCGCTATCCTGGTATAAAACATGCTGCGGTTGTGGCAAAAGAGGATAATTCCGGTCAGAAATACCTGGTTTGCTTTTTAGTCCCCTACCCGACATTTACCAGAGATGGGGTAATCCATCACTTAAAAGAGATTTTACCTGGTTACATGGTGCCTTCTCTTTGGATGGAGCTCACCGAACTCCCATTAAACATCAATGGCAAAATTGACAGGAAAGCACTCCTGGATCTCAACATAAGTCAGGTTGAGAACCCGATTTCCAAACCATCGGTTCTATTGCGGGAAAATGAAGCGCTTCTCTGTACGATTTGGAAAGAAGTATTTGGCATAGAAAACATAGGTCTTCATGATAATTTCTTTGAATTAGGAGGCCATTCCCTTATGGCTTTGCAAATCATGTCTCTTTACGAGAAAAAAACCGGGGACAAGATTCCTGTAGCGGCCCTGTTTAAATATCCGACCATACTGTCTCTGCTATCTTCGTTAGAGGAACATAAAGCGAAAAAAAACGAAAGCTTAGTTGCTTTAAAAGCAACTGGAAATAAAATACCGCTGTATCTTATACATGGTGATGGCCTTCACGTACTGAACTTTAAAGCTCTGGCAAAATATGTAGATGCTGAACAACCCGTTTATGCCTTACAGCCTAAAGATTTGGATAAAATCGATGAAAAGATAGAGACGATTGCTGATATCGCCAGGAACTATATTGCAGAGATTTCCGAACATCATCCAGACGGTCCCTATGCGATCGCGGGTTATTCATTTGGTGGATACGTTGCTATTGAAATGGAAAAACAACTCAGGCTTTCCGGCAAGGAAGTAAAACTTTTGGGTATTTTTGATACAAATGCAGAGAATATTTTCTATAACAAATCATGGTCTGTTAAACTTCCCAAGAAGATTATCCGACAATTCCCAAAATTCTATTGGGAGGTCAAGTCATTAATCAGAGACCCTTCAGCTGTCTTAAAGTATCAACGCCATATATTTTCTAAAAAAATAGAAGATTTATTGAATTGGCTAGGTCTGCACAAAGAAACAGAAGCCGAAAGTGGTATTACCGGACAAATGAAATTGATCAGTAAAAGAAACGCAGCTGCACTGCGGAATTATGAAATTAGCCCGATTGACAACTATATTTATCTTTTCAAAGCAAAGACCCGACCTTATTTTGTAGATGATTTTAAATACCTGGGCTGGCGAAAATATACCAGAAAAGGTGTTAAAGTTTTTGAAGTTACTGGAGACCACGATACCATGTTTAGGGCACCAAATGTAGAAGAGCTTGCACAGGTATTACAAAAAGCTTTAGATGAAGTCCAATCCAAGAAACAAGTTATATGACCATTGAACCCATTACCCGCCATGATATTGAAAGCTGTGCTGAGGTCTTGAAAAAGGCCTATAGTCAGGCACCCTGGAATTACCACTGGAAATTAGAAGATGCCGTCAGTTATCTCAGTGAATATATGTCTCAAGCCCAATTTACAGGTTTTGCGCTATACCACGAGCAAGAGCTCGCCGGAGCTGTTTTTGCACATATCAAAACCTGGTGGACGGGAAATCAGCTTTATATCGACGAATTGTTCATTGCCCCTCATCTGCAAAAGAAAGGGTTTGGCCGGATGCTGATTGAATATATGGAAAAATATGCCTTAGAACAAAAGCTAACAAACATTACTTTAATGACGCATAAATTTATGCCTGCAATGAAATTCTACGAGGATATCAATTTTATTCATGTTCAGCCGCTTGTCATATTATTTAAGCCCATATAAAAGCAAAAATCCCGCTCTACTTATCGTAAAGCGGGATTGTAGCCCGTAGGGGAATCGAACCCCTGTTTCCAGAATGAAAATCTGGCGTCCTCACCCCTAGACGAACGGGCCATTAAAATGAAGTATTATCCATACTTCCCAGGTAGCGGGGACCAGACTCGAACTGATGACCTTCGGGTTATGAGCCCGACGAGCTACCAACTGCTCCACCCCGCACTATATCTTTTCAAATAAACCGCTTATTTATCCTAAGCGATACTGTAGCCCGTAGGGGAATCGAACCCCTGTTTCCAGAATGAAAATCTGGCGTCCTCACCCCTAGACGAACGGGCCATTAAGAAGTGCCATAACCCCGAAAGGTTACGACTTCTTAGGTAGCGGGGACCAGACTCGAACTGATGACCTTCGGGTTATGAGCCCGACGAGCTACCAACTGCTCCACCCCGCACTTTATACAATTTCAAAAGTGAATATTAAATCCTTAACTCTTCTTCCGAATTGGAATGCAAAGATATAATTCGTTTCTTTGTAGTGCAAATTTATTTTAAAAAATATTTCGATGTCGCACAAAGCAGGTTTTGTAAGTATAATAGGTAAGCCCAATGTGGGTAAATCAACGTTAATGAATGCCCTGATCGGTGAAAAGCTTTCTATCATTACCCCGAAAGCCCAGACCACCCGTCACCGTATTCTGGGGATAGTGAACGAAGAAAACTATCAAATTGTTTTTTCTGATACTCCGGGCATCATAAAACCCAAGTATCAGTTGCAGGATTCTATGATGAGTTCCGTAAATGGAGCGCTTTCTGATGCAGACCTCATTTTGTTTGTTACAGATATTCATGAGGGACACGATGAAAACGATGTACTCGAAAAAATTGAGAAAACAACTATTCCGATCATTGTGCTGATCAATAAAATTGATACCGCTACACAGCAAGATGTGGAAGAAAAAACAGCTTACTGGACAGAAAAATTAAATCCTAAACATGTCTTTGCCATTTCTGCTTTGCATGAATACAACTTGAGTGGTATTATGGATACCGTTTTAAACTTTCTTCCTGAACACCCGGCTTACTATGACAAAGAGGACCTGACTGACCGTAACCAAAGGTTCTTTGTTTCGGAAATCATCAGAGAAAAGATCTTTAACAATTACCAAAAAGAAATTCCATACAGTACAGAAGTGGTGGTTACTTCCTTTAAAGAAGAGGAAAAGATGACCAGAATCAGCGCAGAGATCATTGTAGAGCGGGATTCTCAGAAAAACATCCTGATTGGGAAAGGTGGTTCTATGCTTAAAAAAGTTGGTACAGAGGCCCGTAAGGATATTGAGAAATTTTTGGATCAGAAAGTTTTTCTTGAAACCTTTGTAAAAGTATTGCCAGATTGGCGCAGCAAAAAGAATTATTTAAAAAGTTTCGGGTACGAAAATTAAACCTACCTTTGCAACCCCTTAATAATTAATACAATAATTAATACAATTCACACCCCATATGAGTAACATTATCGCAATCGTCGGAAGACCAAACGTAGGCAAATCTACCCTTTTTAATCGCTTAACTGAAAGTCGTAAAGCTATTGTGGATGATTTTAGCGGTGTTACACGTGACCGCCACTACGGTGTTGCAGAGTGGACCGACAAGAATTTTACAGTTATCGATACAGGCGGTTATGTAGCCAATTCAGAAGATGTTTTTGAAGCAGCCATCCGCGAACAGGTGATCATCGCTATTGAAGAAGCTACTGTGCTGCTGTTTATGGTCGATGTAACCACAGGAATTACTGATCTGGACGATGAGATCGCTTCTTTATTAAGAAGAAGTAATAAACCTGTTTTTACCGTAGTCAATAAGGTAGACAATACTTCCCTGGAAAATGAAGCTTCCGTATTCTATGGTTTTGGTCTGGGCGAGATCTATTCCATTTCTTCTATGACCGGTTCGGGCACGGGAGATTTGCTGGATGACGTGATCACGCATTTCGAAGATGTGGTTGAAGAAGAAAATGCTTTACCTAAAATTACGATCGTAGGCCGTCCGAATGTGGGAAAATCTTCTCTGATCAATGCATTGATTGGAAGAGAAAGAAATATCGTCACCCCGATTGCAGGCACAACACGCGATTCGATCCATATCCACTACAACCAATTTGGACATGAGTTCATGTTTATTGATACCGCAGGTTTACGTAAGAAAACCAAAGTAAAAGAAAACATCGAGTTTTATTCCGTAATGCGTACCATTAAAGCATTGGAGGAAGCTGACGTGGTGATCCTGATGATTGACGCTATGGAAGGCCTGGAGTCTCAGGATGTTAATATTTTCCACCTGGCAGAAAAAAACAAAAAAGGTATTGTGATCCTGGTAAACAAGTGGGACCTTGTAGAGAAAAATAACAAGACAGCTAAGGTATTCGAAGAGCAGATCCGTCAGAAGTTACAGCCCTTTACGGATGTACCGATCATCTTTATCTCTGTACTGAACAAGCAGAGGATCTTCCAGGCTATCGAAACTGCCCTGGATGTATATAAAAACAGAAGCAAGAAAATCCCGACCTCTAAATTGAATGACGTAATGCTTCCGATTATTGAGAACTATCCTCCGCCTTCCATGAAAGGAAAGTACATCAAGGTGAAATACGCTACCCAGATCAATGCGAGTTCGCCAATGTTTGCCTTCTTTTGTAACCTGCCACAGTACATTAAAGAACCTTACAAACGTTTCATCGAAAACAAACTAAGGGAAAATTTTGATTTCAGTGGTGTGCCGATTCAGATTTACTTCAGACAGAAATAGAAATGACTATTGCAGGCTGTTTAAGGCCTGCTTTACCATACTATCATTCAGATTCAGCGCTTTGTAATAGCCTGCATCGCCGAGGTGATATTTATACAACAAAACTCTAAGATCATTACAGATCACAGGTTTAGCTGCCATCAGCTGATGCTGATCTATAATGATCTTCCTGTTTTGGATATATTTTACCAATGCATTAAAGTCCTCATGACTGATGCTGAAAGTATTCATATTCTGTTCGAGATAGTGGCTGTTATAGCGGTTAGCCAGCACATCAAAGACGAAATCGAACAGTATTTTTTTTGAAATCAAGCTGTTATAAAATTTATTGACCCCAACCGTATCCATCTTCACGTAAATGTCCGGTTGTATCCCTCCTCCTCCAAAAACAACTTTTCCCGCCCCGGTTACAAAAGAAGGATATTTCTTTAAGGTATCTTTTGGTCCCAAGCCTTTATCCGTCAGTTCACCATCGTTAAATCTTTCTTCCAGTTCGTTCTGATAAGCTGCATAGCCTTTTTTATAAGATTTTTGTATACTACGGCCCAAAGGGGTATAATACCTGGCAATGGTCAGATTCAATGCTGAACCGTCTCCAAACGGAAACTGTTCCTGAACAAGACCTTTTCCAAAAGAACGACGCCCAATAATTAACCCACGGTCCAGATCCTGAACAGCGCCAGCAAGAATTTCGCTAGCCGATGCTGTATTTTCATTAATCAGTATAGCCAGCTTGCCATGTTCAAATTCACCACCCCCGGTAGCAATGTAATCCGTTCTCGGCTCATGCTTTCCTTCAGTATATACAATCAGTTTATTTTCGGGAAGGATCTGGTTGGCCAATCCTGTCGCTGCAGTAAGGTAGCCTCCCCCATTGTCTCTGAGGTCAAGAATCAGCTTAGACATCCCTTTAGCTTTCAGCCCTCTGAGTGCTTCTGTAAAATCTATATCGGTATTTGCACCGAACTTACTGATCCGGATATAAGCAGTAGAGGAGTTTACCATATAAGCTGCATCAATGCTGCTCACTTGTACCCGCCCTCTTTTGACATTCAGTAAAACAGACTGACTGGTACCGGCACGCATCACCAGCAGTTGCACAGGGGTACCACTCCTACCCTTTATTCTGCCGATCATCTGGTCTCTGGGCAACTGCTTCCCGCTTACAAATGCGCTGTCTACTTTCAGAATTTTATCACCGGGACGCATTCCTGAACCATAAGCCGGGCCATCTTTAATCACATTGGTGACCATGAGGGTATCATTCAGTATGTAGTATTCAATTCCAATTCCCTGAAAATTACCTTCCAGTGCATCAGATTGTTCAGCCGCTTTTTCTGGTGGAAGATACATACTGTGGGGATCCAGCTGGTGCAGAATACTGTCAATTGGCAGATGGTTTAAAGTATCAGTATTGACCTCATCAACGTAGTTTCTATCAATCAGGTGGATGATTTCTGCTACTTTTTCTTTGTTGTTATCGGCTTTGAGTGTTTGCTTTTGTAAATTATACCCCTGGTCTTTCAAAAATTTAAATCCAAGATACATCCCACCTATTAAAGTTACAGAATAAGTGAGTGCTATAATCAGATTTTGACGGGTAATTTTATTCATGCAGCAGATGTTGTACAAAGTTAGGAAATAACCCTGTTAATAACACAAATAAGGCGGGTACATTTTTAATATATTTGTAAATCCGGTTGAACAAAGATTTAGATCCATTTCAGTACTGCCTAAAATTCCATAATTAAATAACTCCCTGAACGACAGAATTGTTTTCGATCTTATTTAGGGAAGGATCATCTGAATAAAATCAAGTCCTAATTCAACTTTATGATTTAAGTAACGGCCAATTTACACCGAAAGGAATTTAATTTTTTTGTTGATATCCATTGAAACCAGCCTCAGGATTTCCGGTTTAGAAAGAAATTGACGAATTTTAGCAAAAATATAGTATATGATAAGAGTAACCGAGCAAGAGTCCAGGTACAATGATATTGATAAAATGTCCGTTCTTGAAATTTTGAAAGGGATTAACCATGAAGACAAAAGTGTACCTTCGGCTGTGGAAAATGCCATTCCACAAATAGAAAAACTGGCTTCTGCAGTATCAGAAAAAATGCAGAACGGCGGTCGTTTATTCTATATTGGTGCTGGTACCAGCGGGCGTCTGGGGGTAGTAGATGCTTCAGAATGCCCACCTACATTTGGTGTACCATTCGATTACGTAGTTGGTATTATTGCCGGTGGCGATACAGCTATCCGCAGAGCGGTAGAAAATGCGGAAGACGACACGGAACAGGCCTGGATCGATTTGCAGGAATACCACATCAACGATAAGGATTGTCTTATCGGACTAGCCGCATCGGGTACAACGCCCTATGTTGTTGGCGGACTAAACACTGCCCGGAAAAACGGTATTCTGACTGGCTGTATTGTATGTAATGAAGGTGGACCAATTGCCCAGGAAAGTGACTTTCCCGTGGAGGTCATTGTAGGTCCGGAGTTCCTGACCGGTTCTACACGCATGAAATCAGGTACAGCACAAAAACTTGTCCTGAATATGCTCAGTACGACAGTAATGATTAAACTTGGCAGGGTTAAAGGCAATAAAATGGTAGATATGCAACTGACCAATCATAAACTGGTTGACCGCGGTACCCAAATGGTCATGGATGAATTAAACATAGACTACGATCATGCTGCAGACCTGCTGAACCGTTATGGAAGTGTACGCAAAGCAGTAGAAGCCAGTCATAATAAATAGATCATGCACGAAATTGAACCCTATTATCAGTGGCGCGATGATTACATTGCGGCAGAAGATGAGCGTTCACCTTTTTTCAACACTGAATATTCAGAATTCTATTTTGACAAACAGCTGTATAATTTTCTAATCCACCCGCAGTGGGATGATTTTGGTTCAAATACCCTTTACCTGAAGGTTCTGTTTGCCGATTACGACCGGCAGTATGCTATTATAGAATTTATCGGAGAGTGGAATGATGCCATCAACAACGACATTATGCTCCTGAAACGTGAAATACTGGAACTGATGATGGATGAAGGCATCAATAAATTTATTTTAATCGGAGAAAACATACTTAATTTTCATTCTTCCGAAGACAGCTATTATGAAGAATGGTTTCAGGAGGTTGAAGACGGGTGGATTTCCGGTATCAATTTTACACCTCATGTGATTGATGAGTTCCGCAATAGTAATATAGACTACTATATCAACTTTGGTGGTGAACTTGACGATTTGGCATGGAGAACCTTAAAACCTTTGCAAATTTTTAAAAAAGTTGAAGAAATCCTGACAAAAAGACTCGGGGCATAGCTTTTGTATGAATCAAACAATTCATATCTTTAACTAAAATTAGAATACAATGGATAACAACAATAATTATGAATGGGCACAAAAGTCCGTTTTTGTAGAACAGCAAAGCGGAGCAGTTGCAAAGAATTTCTTTGCTAATGTTTTCTTATGGATGTTTGTTGCTTTAGGTGTATCATCTTTAGCGGCGTTATTTATGGCAAACAGCCCTGCTGCATTGAGTTACCTGATCAACCAGCCCTCAGAAACCAGCAGAGGAGGTTTATCCATCCTGGGATACGTTGCTATGTTCGCGCCATTGGCGCTTGTAATGTTAATGAGTGCAGGATTAAGCCGTCTTTCTTATGGAGCCTTGTTAGGTATATTTGTTTTATATTCTGTACTTACAGGTATCAGCTTAAGTTTCATCCTCTTAATTTATACCTCCGGCTCTGTTGTCGCCTGTTTTGCAGGAGCAGCAGGTATATTCGGAATTATGGCTTTTCTTGGTTATACAACCAATACAGACCTTACCAAGTTCGGATCTATCCTTATGGTGGGCGTAATCGGACTGGTGATTGCAAGTGTGATCAATATGTTTCTGAAAAGCCCTGGTTTTGACTATATTATGAGTTTCTTTGGCGTAGCTATTTTTACTGCTCTTACCGCTTATGATGTTCAGAAACTAAAAAGGATTGGTGCAGGGATTGAGGCGAATGGTGATCAGGTTGCTGCAACAGATGCTAAAAAATTGGCCATTATGGGTGCCTTATCGCTTTATCTGGACTTTATCAACATCTTCCTTTTCCTACTCAGGATTTTCGGAAGCAGAAAATAATCCGATTCATAAAAAAAGCGGCCTGCAGATGCAATTCTGCAGGCCGCTTTTTTATACCTGCTTTGGTTATGCAAAAATTTCTGTACAATGACAGCCCTGACTTTTTAAGCGACCAGCAGGCATTAATCAAAATTTAATTCCGAAGCCCACACAGAAAACTCTTTGTTTTGCAATTTTATTGGCTTTAAGTGTCTATTTTTTGGAATTGATTTTTCTTTGTTGCATTTTTGCACTGCTTATAGAGAAAGACGGAGGGATTAGACCCTGCGAAGTCTTAGCAACCTGTGCTTACAAGGTGCTACATTCTACTGGACCGTGCACCAAACGTTCCCGAAAGATAAGTTAAAGTCGACCCCTAGCCGGAATTTCGAATAAGCCCTTTTAGTATTGTATTTCCGTATACAGGCTATGAACTGCCTTTGTGGAGAATATTCTACTGCAGAAGAAAGACCAAGAATGAGTATCAGAGAAGAACTAGAAAAGAGAATATTAATCATAGATGGTGCCATGGGTACCATGATACAGCGCCATATACTTACCGAAGAGGATTTCAGAGGAGAGCGTTTTAAAAACCACCCTTGCGATGTTAAGGGAAACAACGACTTATTAAACCTGACCCGCCCGGACATCATCAAATCCATACATCTGGACTATTTGAAAGCTGGTGCCGACATCATTGAAACCAATACCTTCAGTACCCAGCGTATTTCCCTGGCCGATTACCAGATGGAGGAACTGGATTATGAAATGAGTTTTGAGGGGGCCAGAATTGCAAAGGAAGCTGTAAATGAATTTATGGCTGCGCATCCGGACAGAAAATGCTTCGTCGCAGGTGCTGTTGGTCCAACCAACCGGACGCTATCTATCTCTCCTGATGTAAATGATCCTGGTTTCAGGGCGCTGACCTTTGATGAACTGGTAGATGCTTATGATGCGCAAGTACGTGGTCTGGTAGACGGTGGTTCTGACTTGCTGCTGATCGAAACCATTTTCGATACCTTGAATGCCAAAGCCGCCATTTTCTCTATTAAAAAATATGAGGAAGTGATTGGCCGCAAAATAGAGATCATGATTTCCGGCACTATTACTGATGCATCAGGAAGAACACTATCCGGGCAGACGGTAGAGGCATTTTTAAACTCCGTAATACATTCTAATCCATTAAGCATCGGATTTAACTGTGCCCTTGGTGCGCAGGAAATGCGCCCGCATATTGAAGAACTTTCTGCTAAAGCACCCTGTTATGTATCGGCTTACCCCAACGCAGGCTTGCCGAATGAATTCGGAGCTTATGATGAAATGCCACATGAAACGGCACATTATGTTGAAGATTTTATAGAACATGGTTTTGTAAACATCGTAGGTGGCTGCTGCGGTACAACACCTGAACACATCTCCTGCATCGCGGAAAAGGCAAAAAATATACAGCCAAGGAAAATTCCGGTAAGAGAACCTTACCTGCGCTTAAGCGGACTGGAACCTGTAACCATTACTCCAGAAAGTATTTTTGTGAACATTGGGGAAAGAACCAATATCACCGGATCACCTAAATTCTCCAAGCTGATTTTAAGCGGGGATTACGAAGCTGCTTTAACTGTAGCCCGCCAACAGGTAGAAGGAGGTGCACAGATTATTGATGTGAATATGGATGAGGGGATGCTCGACTCTGAAGCAGCCATGACCAAGTTCCTAAACCTTATTGCTTCAGAACCGGATATCTCCAAATTGCCAATTATGGTCGATTCTTCCAAATGGACAGTGATCGAAGCGGGTTTAAAATGTCTTCAGGGAAAGGGTATTGTCAATTCTATCTCCCTGAAGGAAGGGGAAGAAAAATTCAGGGAAAGTGCCCTGAAGATCATGACCTATGGCGCTGCTGTGGTGGTGATGGCTTTTGACGAACAAGGACAGGCCGATAATTTTGAAAGAAGAAAAGAGATCTGTAAAAGGTCTTATGACATATTGGTGAATGAAATTGGCTTTCCGGCTGAGGATATCATTTTTGACCCCAATATTTTAACTGTAGCGACGGGCTTGGAAGAGCATAACAATTATGCTGTAGATTTCATCAACGCAACGCGCTGGATCAAAGAAAATCTGCCTTATGCCAAAGTAAGTGGGGGGGTATCTAACATCTCCTTCTCTTTTAGGGGGAATAACACCGTTCGGGAAGCAATGCACTCTGCCTTTCTTTACCACGCCATCCGCGCAGGCTTAGATATGGGGATCGTAAATGCAGGGATGCTCGAAGTTTACCAGGAGATTCCGCCGGAATTGCTGGAACGGGTAGAAGACGTGTTGCTCAACCGCAGGGAAGATGCCACGGAACGGCTGGTAGAATTTGCAGATACCATAAAATCTAAGGGTAAAGAGATTGTTCGTGACGAAGAATGGCGTAAAACTTCCGTTGAGGAAAGGTTATCACATGCTTTAGTGAAAGGGATTATTGAATACCTGGATGCCGACGTGGAAGAAGCCAGACAAAAGTATGCCCGTCCGATCCAGGTGATCGAAGGCCCGCTGATGGACGGGATGAATATTGTTGGGGATCTTTTTGGTGCCGGAAAAATGTTTTTGCCACAGGTGGTTAAATCTGCGCGCGTGATGAAGAAAGCAGTAGCTTATCTACTCCCATTTATTGAACAAGAGAAGCTCGATAACCCGGGAGGTGACCAAAGTTCCTCAGCCGGAAAGATATTGATGGCTACGGTTAAAGGAGATGTACACGATATCGGGAAAAATATAGTTGGCGTTGTGCTGGCCTGCAACAACTTTGAAATTGTGGACATGGGCGTTATGGTTCCCGCACAGGAAATTATTAAAAAAGCCAGAGAGATCAAAGCAGACATCATTGGCTTGAGCGGATTGATCACCCCTTCACTGGATGAAATGGTACACTTTGCCAAAGAAATGGAGCGGGAAGGTTTTACCATTCCACTGATTATCGGAGGCGCAACTACTTCCAGAATCCACGCTGCCGTAAAAGTGGCGCCAAATTATTCCGGACCAGCCATACATGTACTGGATGCTTCCAGAAGTGTAACGGTATGCAGTACCTTAATGAATAAAGATACCCGCGACGAGTATATTCAGGGCATCCGGGAAGAATACGATAAGGCGCGTGAAGCTCATTTGAACAAACGTTCTGATAAGCGCTTTAAAACTATAGAAGAAGCCAGAACAGACAATTTCAAGATTGATACTGCTCTGGTTGCCCCTGCCCCTTCTTTTACCGGAACTCGGGTATTCGAAGATTATCCCTTGGAAGAACTGGTACCTTATATTGACTGGACGCCATTTTTCCAAACCTGGGAGCTGAGGGGGAGTTATCCCCGGATCCTGGAAGATAAACAAGTGGGTGACGAGGCCAGGAAACTCTTTCATGATGCGAAAGTTCTGCTGAAGAAAATCGTAGATGAAAAGCTCCTTAAAGCCAAGGCAGTTATAGGTTTCTGGCCGGCAAATGCTGTTGGAGATGATATTGTTCTGGATGTAGAAGGTAAGGAAGTGGTGATCCACACCTTACGGCAGCAGGCAGAAAAAGTAGCTGGCCAACCTTACTATGCCCTATCTGATTTTGTAGCACAGAAAGAGACCGGAGTACCGGATTATTTTGGAGGGTTTGCTTTAACCACAGGTATAGGTTGTGATGAAATGGTGGCTGAATTTGAAGCCAATTATGATGATTACAACAGCATTATGGCTAAAGCACTGGCAGACAGGCTTGCTGAGGCTTTTGCAGAGAAGATGCATGAACTGGTGCGTAAGGAATATTGGGGTTATGCCAGCGACGAGAACCTGAGCAATGAAGAACTCATTAAAGAGGAATACGCGGGAATTCGGCCTGCACCTGGATATCCAGCCTGCCCGGAACATACGGAAAAAGGTACTTTATTTGAATTACTTGATGCAGAAGCGAAGATTGGACTGCATTTGACAGAGAGTTATGCTATGCACCCTACCGCAGCGGTAAGCGGTTTTTATTTCGCACATCCTCAATCCCGCTATTTTGGCCTGGGCAAGATCACAAAAGATCAGATAGAAGATTATGCCATTAGAAAAAATATGCCTGTAGAGGAAGTAGAAAGGTGGCTGAGCCCGAATTTAGCTTATTAGAACAAGAAACCTTAGAAATTTAGACAAATAACCGAACCAACCATACGGAAACATCACAATGAAGATTATAGACCACATTAGTAACGCGAAGGGTAAAACCTTATTTTCTTTTGAGCTTTTACCGCCTGTTAAAGGACAAAGCATCCAGGGCATTTTTGATGCGATAGATCCTTTAATGGAATTTAATCCGCCTTTTATTGATGTGACTTACCTACGTGAGGATTATATTTACAAACAGCACCCAAGCGGTTTGTTGGAAAAGGTTGCTTACCGCAAGCGTCCAAGTACTGTGGCCACATGCGCAGCAATTATGAACAAATACCGCGTAGATGCCGTACCGCACTTGATCTGTGGAGGTTTTACCAAGGATGAAACAGAAAATGCGCTGATTGACCTGCAGTTTCTGGGGATTGACAACGTGCTTGTTCTGCGTGGTGATGCCAGAAAAAGCGACAGTTCTTTTATTCCAACACCCGAAGGTCATGCCTTTGCCTCTGATCTGGTACAGCATGTAGCAGATATGAACAACGGAAAATATCTGCATGAAGATATGGATGATCCGGAAAAAACGAATTTCTGTATTGGTGTTGCAGGTTACCCGGAGAAGCATTTTGAAGCGCCAAACCTGGATACAGATTTCAAATACCTGAAACTGAAAGTAGACCTGGGCGCAGAATTTATAGTGACCCAAATGTTTTTTGACAACGAAAAATACAGGTTGTTTGTGGAGAAATGCCGGGAGAATGGTATTCATGTACCTATTATCCCGGGTCTGAAACCGATCACCAGTAGTAAGCAGCTGATCAGTCTTCCAAAAACCTTTCACCTCGATATTCCAATGGCCTTAAGCGAAGCTATTACTTCTTGCAAATCGGAAAATGAGGTTAAGGAGGTAGGTATCGAATGGATGATTGAACAATGTAAAGGCCTGAAAGAACTGGGGGCTCCTGTATTGCATTTTTACACTATGGGTAAGAGCGGTCCAACCCGCAAGATTGCACAAGCCATCTTTTAAAGCTTTATAATTTCCTTTATGGAACGTTATTTGCTCATATTAGGTAAATAATAATGAGGTTATGAAAAAATTATCTGTTATCGCTCTTTGTTTAACAAGCGTTTTATTTGCCTGCAGCAGCATGAAACATGGATCTAAATCTTCGGGTCTGGCCAAATTGGATGGCACCTGGGAGCTCAATTATATTACTGGTCCAAGAATTGCATTCAACGGGCTTTACCCAAACAGAAAACCCACCTTAGTAGTCAACACCGCAGAAAAAAAGATCAGCGGAAACAGCAGCTGCAATAATTACAGTGGTGTTTTGGTGGCAGACGACCATAAGATCAGTTTTAAAGGACCAATTGCCTCTACCAAGATGGCTTGTCTGGATGGAAACGGCGAAGGGGTTTACTTCAAAACTTTAGAGCAGGTAACTTCTTATGATATAGTGAACGACACCACACTCAACCTGATCTCAGGAGATATTGCTGTGATGCGGTTCACTAAGAAAAAATAGGCATTCAAAAAGCCTATCTGTTAAACCCTTAGAGGTTTAACAGATAGGCTTTAAAGGCTTCAAAGTCGGCATCCATTACAGTTGCGTGTTTGGCACGGCCCATGATTTCTTTAACCTGTTCAGGCACCTCTATTTTTGTAGAAATCTCTAAAGGAAAAACATCTGGAAATTTACATGGATGGGCAGTGGACAGGAATACGCCTGCAAATTGGTCTTTTGCATGTGTTTTCGTGTAATCTTCCAGGGCCAGCCAGGCAATAGCCGTATGCGGGCAGGCAATATATTCATACTTATTATAGATATCATTGATGGCCTGAAGAGTCTGCTCATCACTATACGTGTATCCTTTAACCTTATTCAGAATTTCTGTCCGGTCATTATTGAACAGGTCCATAATCCTAACCCAGTTGCTTGGCGCTCCAACATCCATAGCATTGGCATAGGTCTGGACAGAAGGCCTGGTTTCGTAAACACCACTTTCCAGGAAACGAGGAACAGTGTCATTCGCATTTGTGGCGGCGATAAACTGTTTAACCGGCAAGCCCATTTTATAAGCCAGCAATCCAGCTGCTATATTTCCAAAGTTTCCGCTAGGTACAGAGAACACCACATTGGTTTTCCCCTGTCTGGCCAATTGGGCATAGGCATGAAAATAATAAAAGGTTTGAGGGATCAACCTGGAAATGTTAATGGAATTGGCAGAGGTTAACCGCATCTTTTCATTTAGCTGATCATCTGCAAAAGCCTGTTTCACCAGTTTCTGGCAATCGTCAAATGTGCCTTCGATCTCTATAGCATGGATATTTTGTCCATTGGTACAAAGCTGCAGCTCCTGAATATCACTCACTTTTCCTTTCGGATACAGTATCGTTACACGGGTATTAGACACGCCAAGAAAGCCTAAAGCTACTGCACCACCGGTATCCCCGGAGGTAGCTACAAGTACATCTAGTACCTCTTCTCCATCTTTCAGAAAATAGGCCATCACACGGCTCATAAAACGCGCGCCGAAGTCTTTAAAAGCGAGAGAAGGACCATGAAACAGCTCCAGAACATAAGTATTCTTATCCAGACGATTTACAGGGGCATCAAAGTTAATGGCATCGTCTACGATACGTTTGAGATCTTCTGAAGGAATCGCGTCTTTCAATAAAGCAGAAGCAACTGTAAATGCAATTTCAGGCAAAGTATAATTGCCAAGGTTTTCTATGAAATCCGAAGCCAGCTGGGGGATATTTCCAGGCATGTACAAGCCTTTATCCTGGGGCATGCTGTTGAAAACGGCTTCGGGAAATTCGACACTTAAATGGTGGTTATTGGTGCTGTATAATTTCATAATTGATTTTTAAAGGTTGAAGATGTTTAATCAAGGACCACCGGGCCCATTTTATTTACAGGAGAAACAAAACTGAGACTATTTATGTTTAACCCCTTCAGCTGGTTCTGCAAAGAAAGGATTATCGCTCTGGCCGTCTCTTCATTTTTGGTTAATGCGAAAACAGATGGGCCAGACCCTGAGATTCCAAAGCCTACCGCTCCCTGATCCAGGGCAAGTGTCCGCATCTTATAGAAGTCGGGGATAAGAATTGATCTTGTCGGTTCTACAAGCACATCGACCATACTCCTTCCAATCAGATCATAATCCTTCATAAAGAGACCGCTCACCAGACCAGCTACATTGCCCCATTGGGTTACAGCATTTTTTAGCAGGATCTTAGAGCGGATCATTTGTCGCGCATCTTTGGTTGGCACATCTACTTCCGGGTAAACAATGGCCGCATACATATCTTCCGGAAATGGAAGACTGATCACATCCAAAGGCTCATAACTTCTGATGAGTACAAAACCACCCATTAGTGCAGGTGCGACATTATCAGCATGTCCATATCCGCAGGCCAGTTCCTCCCCTTTCATTGCGAAGGGAATAAGTTCTTTGTTGCTCAGCAGATTATCCATCAGGGTATTAATGGCAAACAGCCCCGCTACTGTACTGGCCGAACTGGAACCGAGCCCACTTCCGATGGGCATTTTCTTATGAAGCTCAATTTCAACACCAATGTCTGTGCGTCCGATATGCTGCAGATAATGCTGTACGCTGGCGCTTACCGTATTCTTGTCCGGATCCAGTGGCAACCGTCCCTCATCTCCTGTAATTTTGATGAGTTGCACGCCAGGTTTACTGGTCATTCTCATGATCACCTCATCGCCAGGGGCGTTAACTGCAAAACCAAGCACATCAAATCCGCAAACTACATTGGCTACTGTAGCCGGAGCAAAAACTTTTACTGAATTCCTCATTTCTTACCTACGTTTATAATATCTGCAAATACACCTGCTGCTGTTACCTCTGCTCCTGCACCGGGACCCTTAACAACCAGCGGTCTGCTTTTATATCTGTCTGTTGTGAAGGAAATAATATTATCACTGCCAGACAACATATAAAAAGGATGTGTGTCGTCTACCATTTGAAGGGTAATGTTCACTTTTCCATCTTCCAGCTTACCGATATAGCGCAGCACACGTCCTGTAGATTCTGCTTCGTTCTTTAACTGTTCGAAATAGGCTGTGCTGTTTTCCAGTTCTTTATAAAAATCCTCAACTGAAGCCGCAGCCAGACAGGCTGGTGGCAGCATGCTTTCAATAATCACCTCTTTCTCTTCCATGGCATAACCTGCATCCCTGGCCAGGATGAGCATTTTACGCATAAAATCTTTTCCATTCAGGTCATCGCGGGGATCTGGTTCAGTATAACCCAGATCCTGAGCTTCTTTAACTACTTTATGGAAAGGAGCATCACCCTTAAAATTGTTAAAAATATAAGAAATTGTACCAGAGAGGATGGCTTCAATGCGAGCCACTTTATCTCCGCTCATCATCAGGTCTTTTAAGGTACGAATAATCGGAAGTCCTGCTCCCACATTGGTTTCATAGTAAAAGTCTACCCCATATTTTCTCGCTGCTTTTTTAAATGCAGCGTATTGTTCGTAATCGGCAGAATTACCGATCTTGTTACAGGTTACAACAGAAATACTGCTTTCCAGGATTTCCTGATAAAAATTGACAGGATTCGCACTGGCTGTGTTATCTACAAAAACACAATTAGGCAAATTCATAGCCTTCATCTCCTGCACAAAGCGTTTCAGATCGGCTGGTTCAGCCTGCTCTCGCAGTGTTTGCTCCCATTTGCAAAGATCTACACCTTCTTTACTAAGGTACATTTGACGGGAATTGCTGATACCCATCACTTTAACCTGCAGATCATTGTTCTTTGCCAAAAAAGGCATCTGGCTTTGCAATTGGTTAAACAAGGTTTTTCCTATATTTCCGGTACCCAGACAAAAGATATTCAGTGTCTTTTTCAGGTCTGAATAAAAAGAATCATGTACCGCATTGACTGCTTTGGACAGATCGGCCTTGGAAAGAATAACAGAGATATTATATTCAGAAGAACCTTGTGCAATGGCTCTTACATTGACCCCGTTGCGGCCAAGGGCATTAAAGAGCCTCGCCGACATGCCCGGCGTATGTTTCATATTCTCTCCAACAATGGCCAGTACAGAAAGACCACTCTCAACTTCGGGGTATTCCAGTTTCTTTGCCTGTAACTCCAGTTCAAATTCTTTACTGATCAGGTTCAGGGCTTTAATGGCATCTGCCGGCTTTACCGCAAAAGTAATGCTGTGTTCTGAAGAGGACTGGGTGATAAGGACCACATTGATCTGTTCTCTTGACAATAGAGAGAACAAGCGGCCGCTGAAGCCCGCTTTCCCAACCATCCCACTACCAGACAGGTTCAACACACTGATCTCATCGATAGAAGAAATACCCTTAATAGGCAGGTTACATGTCTTTACATTGTGACGGATATAGGTTCCCGGGAATTCAACATCAAATGTATTTTTGATCACTATCGGGATTTTCTTTAGAAAAGCTGGGATCATGGTCGGAGGATAGATCACTTTCGCCCCGAAATAACTCAGTTCCATAGCTTCAGTATAACTTAACTCTGAAAGAGAAAAGGCTTTTTCTACAATCCTGGGGTCGGCAGTAAGCATACCATTAACATCTGTCCAGATCTGGATTTCCTTTACATTTAGGGCAGAACCCCAAATGGCAGCAGTGAAATCACTTCCTCCTCTACCCAGGGTAGTAATGCGCCCTTCTTCATTACTGGAAATAAATCCGGTGACAAACAACAGCTGATCCGAATTGGATTGGTAATAATCGTTGATCAACAATTCGGTCAATGCGGTATTTACCTTGGCTTGTCCAAAATTACTGTCGGTTTTGATGAGTTCCGAGCCGTCCACAGCTACTGCATTAGCAAATTTTTGCCTGGCAATATGTGCAACCATAAAGACGGAGCAGCGCTCCCCATAGCTCAAAATAAGATCTTTAGTTTGTGCGCTTAATTCGCGGAGGTTAAAAACCGATTGAAGTATATCCTCCAATTCATTAAAATAGATCTTTAATTTGGTAAAGACCGGATTTTGTGCCGAAGCGGGCAACAAGGTCCTGATCACCTCAAAATGTTTCTCTTCGATTGCTTTTAGCTGTAATGCATAGTCTTCTGCAATCTGGGCTTTCTCTGCCATTTCCAATAAGAGGTTGGTTACGCCACTCATTGCCGAAAGGACAACGATCACATCTTCTTGCTGCCGGGCCTGTTCTACGATGCCCAGCAGAGCCTTGATGCTGTCTGCTGATCCAACTGAAGTGCCTCCGAATTTCAAAATATTCATGGTTCTAGGTTAAAAAAAAAGCGCCTTCCTGTTTAGAGGAAGGCGCTTTTCGTGGTTTCTATGTATTTTAATTTTACACCATTAGCTTTCCTTCCTCCGAGATTCCCCGGTGGTGGTGGTAATGGTAATAATTGATAATTGACTGTTAAACATTATTGTACTTTTTACACTTACTGTGCTGCGGCGTAAAGTAAAGTTATATTTTTCTAAATACCAAATGATTGGCCAAAAAAATATTTTCTACCTTTACCTCATTATATGCAAGGACTCGTAATTAAATCAACAGGGAGCTGGTACCTGATACATGCGGAAGATGGCCGGAACTATGACTGCAGAATTAAAGGTAAATTCCGTATCAAAGGGATTCAAACCACTAATCCTATTGCTGTTGGTGATCAGGTAGAATTTGAACTGGAACCCAATGCAGAAACTGGGGTAATCCATAAACTGCTGGACCGCAAAAACTATATCATCCGCAAATCCATTAACTTGTCTAAACAGGCACAGATCATTGCGGCCAACCTGGACCAGGCTTTTCTGATTGTTACGCTTGCTTCTCCAAGAACATCTCTTGGATTTATTGACCGTTTTCTTGCTACTGCCGAGGCCTACAGCATTCCTACAACATTGATCTTTAATAAACTGGATCTTTTTAGCGAAGAAGGTCTGGAGATTCTGGCAGCATATAAGAACATCTATGAACATATCGGTTACCCCTGCTACGAGGTTTCTGCCCTTGAAGGAACCAATATTGATCAGGTGGAGCAATTATTAAAGGACAAGACCACTTTATTCTCCGGTCACTCCGGAGTAGGAAAGTCCAGCTTAATCAATGTTTTATTACCTGGAAGAGATATCAAAACCGGTGAAGTTTCAGAATGGAGTGACAAAGGACAGCATACGACAACTTTTGCAGAAATGCATACGTTACCTTTCGGAGGCTATCTGATCGATACACCCGGAATTCGGGAACTGGGAATCTTTGACATCAGGCCAGAAGAACTGGGTCATTATTTCAGAGAAATACGCGATCTGATGAATGCATGTAAATTCAACAACTGCAGGCATATCAATGAACCCGGCTGTGCGGTTATCCGTGCCGTGGAAAACGAGGAGATCGCACTGAGCAGATATGAGAGTTATTTAAGTATTTACCACGGAAACGAGACCAGGGCATGAGGGCAGTGATTCAAAGAGTTTCCGAGGCCAGCTGCAGGGTTGATGCCGAGCTTACCGGTGCCATCGGGGATGGCTTGCTGGTGTTACTGGGCATAGAAGATAGCGATACGATGGAAGATCTGGACTGGCTGGCTCAAAAAATTGCAGGGATAAGGATTTTTAGCGATGAACAGGGATTGATGAACAAGTCTTTGTCTGATACCGGCGGAAATATTCTGCTGATCAGCCAGTTTACCTTGTTTGCTTCAACAAAAAAAGGCAACAGACCCGGCTTTACCAGGGCCGCAAGACCAGATAAGGCAGTTCCTCTTTATGAAAGTATGATTTCAAAGCTTACCACCCTTTTAAATAAAAAAATACAGACCGGAATTTTTGGTGCAGATATGAAAATCAGCTTACTGAATGATGGCCCAGTAACCCTCATCATTGATACCAAGAACAAAGAATAATGACGATAGAAGAAGCACAGAAAATGGTTGATCAGTGGATCACCACCACAGGAATACGCTATTTTAATGAACTGACCAATACTGCTATTCTCATGGAAGAAGTTGGCGAGGTGGCTCGTATCATGTCCAGAAAATATGGAGAACAATCTTTTAAGAAAAGTGATGAAGCCGTAGATTTGGGTGATGAAATGGCTGATGTACTTTTCGTACTGATCTGTCTGGCCAACCAAACCGGGATAGACCTCACTGCTGCGCTCGAAAAAAATCTCATTAAAAAGAGTATCCGGGACGCAGACCGTCATCAGAATAACGAAAAATTAAAGTAATCTATAGCCTGAATTGCAAAGTTGTCCGTATGGCAAAATTGGAAGGTTCCAGACCGGCATCGTTTAAATGTTGTTTATGGGTAAGACGGTGTAGAAAATCTACCCTTAAAATTTTGAAAATGTTCTCAACACCATAACCAGCTTCCACATAGGGAATACCTCCTAGGCTCCGATTTAGTTTACCTCTGCCTCTGATAAAGGCCTCATTGTTCTGATCACTCAGACTTCCTTCCAGCACATTCAACACAGCTACTGTACGTACATTTAGCTTTTTAAGTAAGGGAATACTATTGGTGATCAATCCGTCCATATGTTGTGTATAACTCAAAGATACATACCTGTCACTCGTAAATTCCAGGAAGCGCATAGTATTGAAATTGAAACGATGATTTTCTAACAAGGGATAAGGTAATGCATCAGGGATATATCCTGCGGTAAGAGAATATTCACCCCGTCCAAAGATACCGAGAAGTGGTCTTTGATAAATATTAAACGCGAATTTATTGTAATTGAAATCTCCTCCGGCACCTTTTATGCCATGGGTATAGCGAAAAGTAAAAATGGGACTGCCATTGCCGTTTCCAATCATAATTCTTTTATTGATTTTAGAAGATTCCAGCAAACGCCGCCCGGGTGTCCATTGTATTTCACCAATCGCTTCTGAAACTTCGTATTTATTGTATGTAATTTTATCCTCATTGTCCCGGTACATGAAGTTAAACAAAGGATCAAAAGTCCGGTGTGCTAAAGTAAGCTTGCCTCTTACATTGGAAAAAAGATCCGTTTGCACATATGTATTCCATATATTTTGTGTAAATGGTCCTCTTTTACTCACTTTACCGTTCCTTATAGAGGCACTGAAAACGTTATTCTGTGCAAGAACAAAGTTTTCAAACTGATAACCCGTTTGGCCGATATCATGCTGATAAGAAATACCGGCTTGCACCCAAGGCTTTCGGGAGAAGATATAATCAACGGCGCCATTGTATTTGAATCTCTCATCTCTGAAACCATAGCTTAAAAATCCGCTGAGGATCAGCTTTTCGCTAAATCGGGTATTGGTCGTAGCACCTATCCTTAATACAGATCCTTCCAGATCATTGTAGCTGTAGGTATAAGGATAAGGACCAAAACTGATCTTTCCAACTTTATAATAGCCATTGATCAACATCCCGGCAATGTCTGCGTAAGTTTTAACCAGGGGCAGGTTTTTAACGGTATCTATCATTTTATAGACTGCCTTATCAGCTGCAGTAAGTGAATCTGCACGGTTTTTAACCCAATATTTTTCGTCTATTTTATTGACATCCTTATCCATCACCATAGGCTCTTTAAATAACGATGCAGGATAATCTTTATTCACCTCGATATCTTTATTAGACAAATAGAACTTAGCAATAAAACCAGATAGTTTTTTAGAAGTTGTACCCACGTTAATCACAATACGGGTTTGTTTGGGTATCCAGGCTGTTGTACCCGAAGGTTGTACCATGGCTTGCTGTATCCTGATTTTATTTAGAAAATTCAGATTGGCATCCTTAGAAACCGTACAGTCTATTCTATATAAGGCATAACTGTCTTTAGTGATCCACATTACCCCGTCAAAAGCAAGATCGTGGGATCTTTTGGGTTTAAATTCAATTTTATAGTATTCTTTTCCTTCTATCTTATCATGAGCATCGGTAAGTTCATAATTATAATAGGTTTTCCAGCTATTGCTTGTGGGCGAAATGAATTCTTTATTGGCCAGTTTAAGAAAGTTACTATAAAAATTATATTGTAAAAAAGTGGAGCCCGCCAACTGAGAGATAAGGGTTTCATCTTCTATCCCGACACCACTTACTTTAGTCCGCAGCACATGTTCAGTTTTCTGTTCCGGACTGGTCATATAGCGATAATCTGAAATGGTCTCAGACATAAATATAGGCAGGCTTGGCGATCCTTCTTCTCCAGCAATTTTCTGCAAATCGTCCATTAATGGGAGTATCTGCCTAATGACTTTGTTCTTCTTCATCTTCTCCCCAATATTGACCACAGAAATCTCTATCCTGTTGTAGCTTTGGTAACCATAGCTTTTCAAGTAGCGCTGGTCATTCTGCGGCTTGTTTTTCACCAGGTTTTCCATGATCTCCCAGGCAGGGTTTACATAGGACTTCGGAGTTATAGTTACGGTATTTAATAAACGTCCCCCCTCTGAAAGCTGGAAATCCAATATGGGATGATTTCCCTGCGGTAACAGTTTCCTTGTTGTGGTGTAACTAACGTATGCAGTATAAACAGAATCGGTGGCTAGATTCTGAGGAATAATCAGGCGGTACAGGCCGTCGAAGTCAGAAGCGGCGGCCTTCTTCTTTCCATCTTTGAGTTTTACATAAATCGTTGCATAAGGAATCGCCTCTCCTGTTTGTGCATCCGTAACCTTTCCGGTCAACGTTCTGACCTCCTGGGCTTTTAAACCACTTTCCGCGCAAAACATCAATAGCAGCACAAGGCCTATATATATATTTGTGAACCTGTATAAAATCGCCCTGGTCGCCTTCATTTAAAGAGAAAAATTAGATAGTTAAGCCGGTAGCGTTATCAGTTTTGCCCCCGGGATGAGGTGTAGCGAATCGAAACAAACCTGTTACAAATATAACATTGCAATGTAAATTTTTACATAAAGATGGATTAATTTTGAAATATTTTAAAACTTTATCGAACCTCTATTTGTATGCACCTATACAATAAATATCTGGCAGGCAAATTCTAGCCTTAATTTCATAAAAAAGGCATTCAATTATAACTGAATGCCCTTTTTATGAAAAATAACAGTTTATAATTCCGCCTTAATTCTTGAAGCAGCTGCTTCAAGCTCTTCCTGGCTTGGTTTTAACTTCTCTCTACTGAAATTCATATCGCTCACATTGTTCATTGGAATCAGGTGAATATGCACATGAGGCACTTCCAAACCGATCACCGCCATTCCAACTTTCACGCATGGAAATGCTTTTTTCACCCCCTGCGCTACGATTTTAGCAAATAATGTTAGTCCAAAATAACTTTCCTCGTCCATATCGAAAATATAGTCAATCTCTTTTTTGGGAATCACGAGCACATGGCCCATAGTGAGCGGACTCACATCAAGAAAAGCCAGAAACTCTGTTGTCTCCGCCACAATATGCGCCGGGATTTCACGATTAACAATTTTTGAAAATATACTTGCCATAGGTTTATTAATTATCTGCTGATTTCGAGGATCTCAAACTCAATTTTACCTGCAGGAACCTGTATTTCTGTTTTGTCACCAACAGATTTACCCAATAATCCCTGTGCAATAGGCGATTTCACCGAGATCTTTCCCGTTTTAAGATCAGCCTCTGATTCTGCAACCAGCTGGTAAGTCATGGTTGCTCCATTTTTTACATTTTTGATCTTCACAATAGACAAGGCCAAAACCTTTGTCGTATCTAGCTTAGATTCATCAATCAGTCTTGCAGTAGACAACGTAGTTTCCAGTTTAGCGATTTTCGCTTCATGCAAGCCCTGCGCTTCTTTAGCTGCATCATACTCGGCATTTTCAGAAAGATCTCCTTTATCTCTTGCTTCCGCAATTTGTTTGGATATCATTTGTCTTCCTGTAGTCTTTAAATAGTGTATCTCCTGTTTTAATTTTTCCAGACCATCATTGGTATAATATGTAACATCTGTCATAGCTCGATTAATTTATATTTTATTATACTATACTGTTTAGCTCGTTAAAGGAGTCAATCCGCACTGATCACTGATATACCTGAACGGGGTTCCTCTAAAATACAAACAAGACTACATCGGCACTAAGCCTACATAGTCTTGCTTCAATTAAAACGAAGATAACAGCCAATTCTTATAAAAGCAAATCTTTTCAGCGAAATATGACTCAGAGGTAAAAAATAGGATATAAAGCCCACTCACCTCTCCATTACCGCATTTTTTACCTAATTTTAAAATACGTTAACCCATTATTATGCACAAAAAACTTTTCAACACGCTGGTCTTCATCGTGCTGGGAACTTATTCTTTAAGCGCCCAGGATTTATACATGCCCCGCAACATCAGGAATGCTTATGACAAAGAAACCCGCTCCATCGATGGAAGACCAGGTAAACAATACTGGCAAAACCGGGGTAAGTACGCTATTAATGTAACGGTAACCCCACAGACAAAAACCGTTAGCGGAACAGAAAAAATAGAATACACCAATAACAGCAAGGATACTTTAAAAGTACTGGCTATTCGTTTTGTAAACAATATTCATAAACCTGAAGCCCCAAGATCAGGCTATGTAAGCACAGACTTTTTGAGTACTGGACTGGTCATCACATCCTTCGAGGTAAACGGACAAAAGTACCAGCTTGATGCCAAGGACTGGGGCACAGTTGAGGATGTCAAATTAAAGACACCTCTTGGCCCCGGACAAACAGCCAGTCTGAATATAGACTGGAATTACCCGCTCTCCAAGCAAAGCGGGCGAGAAGGTCAGATTGACAGCACTACCTATTTTGCAGCTTATGCATATCCAAGGGTATCTGTATATGACGATTATAACGGTTGGGACAGGCTCCCGCATTCTGACAGAGGCGAGTTCTATAATGACTTTAACGACTATACTTTATCTGTTAAGGTACCAAAGAACTTCGTGGTATGGGCCACCGGAGATCTGCTGAATCCGGATGAAGTGCTACAACCGGCCTTCTCTGAAAAACTCAGGAACTCCTATCTGTCTGACGAGGTAACACACATGGCTACTGCAGAGGACATGAGAAAGGGCTTGGTAACGAAACAAAACACCTGGAACACCTGGAAGTTTGAAGCCAAAAACATCAGTGACGTTACTTTTTCTTTAAGCAACCATTATGTGTGGGATGCAGGTAGTGTGGTTGTTGATGAAAAGACAGGCAGAAGGGCAAGTGTTCAGTCTGCCTATAGTGAAACGGCAAAAGATTTTACATTCATGGTAGACTTTGGAAAAAAAGCCTTGCACTGGTTTTCCAGGAATTGGCCAGGAATTCCCTACCCCTTTTCAAAAATGACCGCCTTTCAAGGTTTTGCCGATATGGAATATCCAATGATGGTGAACGATTCAAGCACGCCAGACCCTGGCTTCTCTCAATTTGTACTGAATCATGAAGTTGCCCACACCTATTTCCCGTTCTATATGGGAATTAATGAAACCCGCTATGCTTTTATGGACGAGGGATGGGCAACCACCCTGGAATACCTAATCGGAATAGACCAGATTGGAAAAGAGACGGCTGATCAGGCCTATCAGGATTTCAGAGTGAAACGCTGGATATTTGACCCTTCGGGCGAAGAGGACCAACCTGTAATCTCTCAATCCACACAAGTCTCCGGCTTGGGATACGGCAACAACTCGTATGTAAAACCCTCACTTGCTTACCTGGGATTAAAAGATATGCTTGGTGATGAAACTTTCAAAAAAGCACTCCATATATATATGGAACGCTGGAATGGAAAACACCCTATTCCCTGGGATTTCTTTTATTCGATAAATGATGCAACTAAACAAGATTTAAACTGGTATTGGAACAATTGGTTTTTCAGCAACAACTATATTGATCTTGCGATTGAAAAAGTGACAATAAAAGGTAATAATTATGGCGTCTCCATAAAAAACATTGGAGGGTTTGCAATTCCCTTTGATGTCAAAATTACCTACGCAGATGGCAAAGAATCTGTCTTACACCAATCACCCATCGTCTGGAAAAATAATCAAAAAATGGCATTGGTACAGATCAATGCACCAGCTAAAATTCAGTCTATTGTAGTTGACGGAGGTATTTTTATGGATGCCAGACCAGCAGACAACAAATGGAAATAATTTCCTGTTAGAGAGATTAGGGCTTAATGCCCTAATCTTAATTCTTCCAGCTTCTGCGCCAGCACCTCTGAGATCTTCCTGTAGGAATCAAACGTCCATCCACCTACATGAGGTGTTAAAAGTACCTTTCCTGAAGCGACCAGGGACTGATACCAGTCTTGTTGAGCGAGCGCAGGAAACTTTTCTGTTTCCAGTACATCAAGTCCCGCAGCTATAATTTTTTTGTTCTCTATTGCTTTCAGCACTGAAGACGTGCTGACAATTTCACCTCTTGCCGTATTGATGAAAAAGAAAGGTTTTTTGAAATGGAAAAAATATTCATCATTGACCATTTGCCGTGTTTCTGAAGTTAAAGGGATATGCAAGCTCAACACATCGCTCTGCTTTACAATCTCCTCCATACTTACTTCCCTTGCATAAGCATCAGAAAATCCGGTTTTGTATTTATCATAAGCAATAACATTGACTTCAAAGCCAGAAAGCTTTTTAGCAAAGCTCTGCCCCATAAAACCATAGCCAATAATCCCAACCGTTTTTCCTTTTAATTCCCAGCCGCGGTTACCTTCTCTGTCCCAGGTACCCTGACGAATTTCGGCATCAGCCTTTTGAAAATTATTCATCAGGGACAGCAGCATCCCTGTAGCATGTTCACCAACAGCATCTCTGTTGCCTTCGGGAGCATTGATCAATAGTATACCTTTCGCACTAGCGTATGCTTCATCAATATTATCCAGACCAGCACCTGCTCTGGCAACAAATCTTAGATTTGGTGCCGCATCCATCAATTCCTGGTCTATCCTGAACTTGGTACGCACCGCGATACCGGTATATTGTGAGATCACAGATAAGGTTTCAGCCCGGCTGATCAAAGGTTGGTCATCAACCTCATAACCCAGTTCCATTGCTTTTTCCTTAAACACCGGATGAAGGTCGTCAACAATTAATATTTTAGAATTCATTACAAATTAAACTAAGCTGTTGTGGTCATTAAAGCGGCAAGATGTTGTGTCAGATGGATAAAATCCTCCACACTGAGTTGCTCCGCACGTTTATCGAAAAACGGATGATTGTCCATTTTATCTTTAGGAATAGTTCCTGAAAGTGCATTTCTCAAAGTTTTCCTCCTTTGGTTAAAGCCCCCCTTAACCGTTCGCCAGAAGAGCTTTTCATCGCAGGGCAATTGTGCTGTTTTGTTTCGGCTTAACCGGATCACACCGGAATTGACTTTAGGTGGAGGATTAAATGTCCCTGGCTTTACAGTAAAAAGATATTCAATATCATAATAGGCCTGAATCAATACACTTAGAATCCCATACTCTTTTGTCCCTGATTTCGAGGCACAACGTTCTGCTACTTCCTTTTGGAACATTCCAACCATTTCAACAACATGATCCCGGTGCTCCAATACCTTAAAAAGAATCTGAGAGGAAATGTTGTATGGAAAATTTCCAATAATGGCAAACTTTCCAGGAAACACTGTACCCAAATCAAGTTTCAAGAAATCTCCATTAATGAGACGGCTTCCCAGCTGCGGATATTTTTCCTGCAGGAAATGATAAGATTCCACATCTATATCGATCAAATGGGTTTCAAGATCCGTGCGTTCCAGCAAAATATCAGACAAAATACCCATACCCGGCCCGACTTCAAGAACCTGATGGTACTGATCCGTATGAATAAGGCCGTTTACAATCTTTGCTGCAATATTTTTATCGGTTAAAAAATGTTGTCCTAAATGTTTCTTTGCCTTTACCAAACTCATATGCTCCTGATCTAAAGATGCAAAATAAGCAAAGTTTTACCAGTATCGGCGTAAGATTACTGTTAAAATCTGTAATTTGCGCTAAATTCTAAAGTTGAGCATGAGCAATAAAGTAAAAATAGGTATTAGCGTTGGTGACGTGAACGGAATAGGTTTGGAAGTGATCCTGAAAGCCTTATCTCACACCAGCATTTTTGATTATTGTACACCTATTGTGTATGGGCATACCAAAGTAGCTTCCTACCACAGGAAGGCACTGGGCTTATCTGATTTCAGTTTCAATGTGATTACGAATGCTGGACTAGCCAATCCTAAGAAAGCCAACATGATCAATTGCTGGGAAGAAGATGTCAAGATCGACCTTGGTGTCGCAAACGAAATTGGCGGAAAATACGCTCTTCTTTCCCTGGAGAAAGCAACCGAAGACCTGATCAATGGAGAAATTGACGCCTTGGTTACAGCACCTATCAATAAATTCAACATCCAATCGGAAACCTTCAAATTTCCAGGTCATACAGAATTTCTTCAGGAACGCAGCAAGAGTTCAGACGTACTGATGTTCCTCATCAGCGAAGAACTCAGAATTGGAGTAGTTACCGGTCATATTCCGGTTAAAGAGATTTCAGGAAGCATTACAAAAGAAAAGATTGTTCAGAAATTAAAGATGATCAATGACAGTTTGAAAAAAGATTTCTGGATTGAAAAACCTAAAATTGCTGTTCTGGGTCTTAATCCTCATGCCGGAGACAACGGTTTACTGGGCAAGGAAGAAGAAGACATCATCACTCCTGCTATCCATGAAGCTTTCGACAAAGGTATAATCTGTTTTGGACCATATCCGGCCGATGGCTTTTTTGGTAATGGTACCTTCAAACAGTTTGATGCTGTTCTGGCAATGTATCATGATCAGGGGCTGATTCCTTTCAAAACCATCGCTTTCAGCACAGGTGTAAATTATACTGCAGGATTAAAATTTGTACGTACATCTCCTGACCATGGAACCGGTTATGATATTGCAGGCAAAAATCTGGCAGATCCGACTTCTTTTATTGAAGCCATTTTTGCAGCGACCCATATTGTGAAAAACAGGCGTGAACAGGAAAGTTTATTAAGCAATCAGCTAAAAACCGGAGGCAAAATCGTTGAGACTGCGCTGGATATAAAAGATGATGCAAATTAAGCCTCCTGGAAATCTTTTTTAAAAATATACAAAAAACACTTTACATCTATCAAAATAATTCATACATTTGCGGGCTAAAATTTTGTTACAATTGAAACCGTTAAAACAATTTTCAATCCCCTTTACAGGCTTAAAAATTGGCAAACATCAATTTGAGTTTGAAATTGATAACAGCTTTTTTGAGGCATTTGAGTACTCTTTAGTAAAAAAGGGCAGTTTAAATGCAACAGTAGAGCTGGATAAACAGGAAACAATGCTAATTTTACAAATCCATGTAAAAGGAACTGTAAAACTGGAATGTGACAAATGCTTGGCAGAATTTAATTCGCCTCTGGATATTAAAGAAAGGCAGATTGTAAAATTTGCTGAGGATGAATTAGAAAGCGATGATCTGGAGATCATTGTACTGAACAAAAAAGAGAGTGCTATTGATGTTTCTGAAATCATTTATGAGTTCATTAACGTATCAGTACCATTCATTAAGATCTGCGGACAGAATGGCGATGGCCAGGAATGTGACCAGGAAATGATTGCAAGACTGGAAAGTCTCTCTCACGGAGCAGATAAAAAAGAAGAATTAACGAGTGATGACCCAAGGTGGGCAGCATTAAAGAAATTAAAATAATAATTAAATAAATTAGTAATGGCACATCCAAAACGCAAGGTTTCTAAAAGTAGAAGAGACAAAAGAAGAACACACTATAAAGCAGAAGCTCCTTCTCTGGCTACTTGCCAAACAACTGGCGCTATCCACGTACCTCACCGTGCGTATAACGTTGATGGTAACTTATACTACAACGGAAAATTAGTTATTGAAAACACCTCTATAGGGTAATTTTTCTTGAAAAATAGTTTGTGTTTTGCCAGGGTTTAAGTTTATCTTAGACACTTGAAAGAAGCACAATAATGCTGTTTACACAAACTGATTTTTTACTATGAAAATAGGTCTCGATATAATGGGCGGAGACTATGCTCCCGAATCAAATGTTTCGGGAGCAATAGCTGCTCATCAACTTCTATCGCCCGGAGAGCACATTGTGCTCATTGGTGATACCAACCAGATTAAGCCCCTGCTCTCAGAAAAAGGCTTTAACCCTGACCATTTCGAATTCGTTCATACCGAAGAAGTGATTGGTATGGGGGAACATCCCACAAAGGCGTTAGCCCAAAAACCAAACTCAAGTATTTCTGTAGGATTCAATTTACTCAAAGAAGGTAAACTGGACTCTTTTGCCAGTGCAGGTAACTCAGGAGCCATGATGGTCGGTGCTGTATTTAGTGTAAAAACGGTACCCGGCATCATCAGACCTTGTCTGTGTACAATTGTACCAAAACTGGACGGCGGCAGAGGTTTAATGCTTGATGTGGGTGCAAATGCGGATTGTAAGCCTGATGTTTTGGTTCAATTTGGAGCCGTGGGCAGTTTATACGCTGAAAACGTGATGCAGATCAAAAACCCTAAAGTCGGTTTAATTAATATTGGAGAAGAGGACGAAAAAGGAAATATGCTGAGTTTGGCTACATTTCCCTTAATGAAGGAATCTAATCTGTTTAATTTCATCGGCAATATTGAGGGTCGTGATCTCTTCAATCAAAAGGCCGACGTCATTGTATGTGATGGTTTTACCGGAAATATTATGCTTAAACTTGCAGAGTCCTTTTATATTATGACCATTAAAAAGGGTCTGAAGGATGAATTCTTTGACCGGTTTAATTACGAGAACTATGGCGGAAGTCCTGTTTTAGGCGTCAATGCTCCAGTAATTATTGGCCATGGGATCTCTACTCCTACTGCGGTAAAAAACATGATCCTGCAATCAAGAGATATGATAACTACTGGCTTGGTAGGAAAGATACAAGCTGCTTTTAAATAAATTTTGAAAAAATGAGTAAAATCCACGCCGCTATTACTGCGGTTCATGGTTATGTTCCCGAATATATTCTAACCAATAAGGAACTTGAATCCATTGTTGAAACCACTGATGAATGGATCACTTCCAGAACGGGTATCAAGGAACGCAGAATATTAAAAGGTGAAGGATTGGGCACATCAGATATGGCTGTTCATGCTGTAAATGGTTTACTTAAAAAAAGGGGGATCTCTGCGGAAGAAATTGAACTGATCATTTTCTGTACGACTACACCTGATATGCCTTTTCCGGCTTCTGCAAATATCCTTGCAGATAAAATTGGGGCAAAAAATGCCTGGGGATACGATTTACAGGCAGCCTGTTCGGGTTTTATATTCGGATTATCTACAGGCTCTCAATTCATCGAATCCGGCAAACATAAAAAAGTACTGGTCGTAGGCGGAGATAAAATGTCGTCTATTATTAATTATCAGGACCGCACTACCTGCATTATTTTTGGAGATGGCTGTGGTGCAGTTCTTTTGGAACCCAACGAGGAAGGTAACGGAATCATAGACTCTGTACTTCATTCTGATGGTTCCGGCAGACAATATCTACATCAGAAAGCCGGTGGTTCTGCCAGACCGGCATCCCATGAAACGATTGATAATCATGAACATTTTGTACACCAGGAGGGTCAGGCTGTATTTAAATTTGCAGTAACCAATATGGCTGATGTGGCTGCAAAAATCATGGAACGTAATGAGCTCAGCTCTGAGCAGGTGACCTGGCTTGTACCACACCAGGCCAATAAAAGGATCATTGATGCCACTGCCTCCAGAATGGGTCTGGGTGCAGATAAGGTCATGATCAACATAGAAAGATACGGTAATACAACCAATGGAACTATCCCTCTCTGTTTATGGGAATGGGAGAGTAAGTTAAAGAAAGGTGACAATCTGATATTGGCTGCTTTTGGCGGCGGTTTCACCTGGGGATCTGTTTACCTGAAATGGGCATATTAATTTTATACAATAATTAATCTTAACTTAGTTTAATCTAAGGCATAAATCTTTTTAAAATCACTTAAAAATGGATATTAAGCAAATTCAGGAACTTATTAAATTTGTTTCTCGTTCAGGCGTAAATGAAGTAGCTATTGAGCAAAAAGACTTCAAGATCACGATTAAAACTAATCAGACTCCTACAGTTATCACAGCTACAGTTCCTGCTCCGACAGCAGCTCCTGCCCAGGTATTGCCTGCTGCAGTAGCACCTCAGCCTGTATCTGCAACAGATAGTAAACCAGCAGCTCCTGCAGAGGATACTTCAAAATACATCACTATAAAATCGCCAATGATAGGAACATTTTACCGTTCTGCAAGTCCGGATAAGCCTTCTTTCGTAAATGTGGGTGATGAAATCGGTACTGGTAAGGTCATTTGTATTATTGAGGCCATGAAATTATTCAATGAAATTGAAAGTGAAGTATCAGGAAGAATTGTTAAAGTACTGGTTGATAATGCATCTCCGGTAGAATATGACCAACCATTATTTTTAGTAGAACCTATGTAATATTTGCCTCGGGCAGATCATTATCCAATCAATTATATGTTTAAAAAAATACTAATTGCCAACAGGGGCGAAATTGCCTTACGTATCATACGGACCTGTAAGGAAATGGGCATTAAAACTGTAGCTGTATACTCTACGGCTGACAGGGAAAGCTTACATGTCCGCTTTGCAGACGAAGCCGTTTGTATAGGCCCGCCACCAAGTAAAGATTCTTATTTAAGCATTCCAAATATTATCTCTGCCGCGGAGCTGACCAACGCAGACGCTATACATCCAGGCTATGGGTTTTTATCAGAAAATGCAAAATTTTCATCCGTATGCCGCGATTATGGAATTAAATTTATTGGAGCAACACCAGAGCAGATCAACTCTATGGGCGATAAAGCTTCGGCAAAAGAGACCATGAAAAAGGCTGGTGTTCCAACCATTCCTGGCTCAGACGGTTTGCTGGAAAGCGTAAAAGAAGGAATTCAAATTGCCAATGAAATGGGCTATCCGGTTATTCTGAAAGCAACCGCTGGTGGTGGTGGCCGTGGAATGCGTGTAGTTTGGAAAGATGAGGAGTTTGAAAATGCATGGGACAGTGCAAGACAAGAGTCTGGTGCTGCATTTGGCAATGATGGCCTTTATTTAGAAAAATACATCGAAGATCCCCGTCATATAGAGATCCAGATCATTGGAGACCAATACGGTAAAGCCTGTCATTTATCTGAGCGGGACTGTTCTATTCAGCGCAGGCATCAAAAATTGGTAGAAGAATCACCATCTCCTTTCATGACTCCGGAATTAAGGGAGAAAATGGGAGAAGCAGCCATCAAGGGTGCAATTGCTGTTCAATATGAAGGTGCAGGAACGATAGAATTTCTGGTAGATAAACACCGCAACTTCTATTTCATGGAGATGAATACGAGGATCCAGGTAGAACATCCTGTAACCGAAGAGGTCATTAACTATGACTTGATCAAAGAACAAATTAAAGTGGCTTCAGGTGTACCTATTTCCGGAAGGAATTACCTGCCGGATATGCATGCTATTGAGTGCAGGATTAATGCCGAAGACCCATTTAATAATTTTAGACCTTGCCCTGGAAAAATCACCAATTTCCACTCACCAGGTGGTCATGGTGTGCGGGTAGATACGCATGTATATGCAGGTTATCAAATCCCTTCCAACTACGACTCCATGATCGCCAAACTCATCTGTGTTGCACAAACCAGGGAAGAGGCCATCAGTACAATGGAAAGAGCACTAAGTGAATTTGTGATCGAAGGCATTAAAACAACGATTCCTTTTCATTTGAAATTAATGAAAGATCCAAACTTCAGAGCGGGTAATTTCACTACGAAGTTTATGGAAACTTTTGTTTTTTCTGAGTAAGAAAAAATCTATTTGTAATATTTAAAACGTAAATACCATTCTATATAAAACAGAATGGTATTTTTGTTTAACTAGTAATTTACATGAGCGATAATAAAACACAGGATCTAATTGATTCCATAAAAAATAAGGGTAAAAATCTGGAATCAGAAATGTCTTTCTTTGACCACATTGATGTATTGAGAAAGCATTTATTAAGGGCTTTACTGGTGATTGTGATCTTTACCGGACTAGCTTTCTGGTTCTATGATTTCATTTTCAATACCGTTATCATGGGACCTAAAAAACCCGATTTCTGGACGTATAGAATGATGTGCAGAATGGTGGATTATTTCCCTTCTCTGGGTTCTGATTTCTGCATTAAAACCATCAAAGGGAAAATTATCAATACCGAAATGGCCGGTCAGTTTACCTTACAGATCAACTCCTGTGTAATGACCGGTATCATCTTTGGAATTCCCTATCTTTTGTTTGAACTCTGGTTGTTCGTCAAACCAGCCCTGCATGAAAATGAGAGAAAGTCAACAAGTGGATTTGTATTTTTTGCTTCCAGCTTGTTCATCATTGGTATTCTGTTTGGGTACTTTATCATTTGCCCGCTATCCATTAACTTTCTGACCAACTTTTCAGTGAGTGCAGAGATAGAAAACACATTTACAATCGATTCCTATTTGTCGTCTGTAGCTACGCTAACCATTGGAACAGGAATTATATTTGAATTACCTGTGGTGATCTACATCCTCTCTAAATTTGGCATCATGACACCCAAATTTATGCGTGCCAGCAGAAGGTATGCCACAGTGGTTATTTTAATCATAGCGGCAGTGGTTACCCCTACTCCCGATATCATTACGATGTTGGTGGTTGCTTTTCCATTATTCATCTTATACGAACTGAGTATCTTTATCTCCGCTCACATTGAAAGGAAAAGAAATAAAGAATTATACGGAACTTCAAAACGTCCAAACTAAAACCATTTAAAACTAAATATGTCTGTTAAACTTAAAATTGCAATCGGGGCTGATCATGCCGGATATGAGTACAAAGAAATCATAAAAGCCTATTTGGCTGAGTATGAAGTAAAAGACTTTGGAACCCACTCCCCTGCATCTGTTGACTATCCTGATTTTGCACACCCTGTTGCAAATGCAGTAGAAAGCGGTGAATTCAATTTTGGTGTACTCGTTTGCGGAAGCGCAAACGGCGTGGCTATTACCGCCAATAAACATCAGCACATTCGCGCTGCAATATGCTGGGAAAATGAAATTGCATCATTGGCCAGGCAGCACAATAACGCAAATATCATTTGTATTCCCGCAAGATTTGTTTCCGAAGATCTGGCGAAAGAAATGGTAACTACTTTTTTAAACACAGCATTTGAAGGCGGCAGACATGCCAACCGTGTAGATAAAATATCCTGTTAAAACTCAGTTCTGTAAATTCACCCGCTCATGAAGAAACATTTCCTCTATACCAGCTTCGTACTTTTCCTCAGTATAAGTACGTATGCACAAAACAAAACTGCAGTTAGATTTAGTCAAAGCATATCTAAAGATAACGCATACAAACACCTGTCTGTTCTGGCATCTGATGAATATGAGGGAAGAGAAACTGGTAAAAAGGGAGCTTGGATGGCTGCAGACTATATCAGAAACCATTTTAAATCACTCGGATTAAAGGGCCCGGTAAACGGCGATTATTTTCAACCTATTGACATGGTTACCTATAACCTTACCCAGAGCATTGTAACGGTTAACGGTGAGCCCAGACAAGTACTTAAAGATTTTATCATCTATCCAAATAATGTTAGCCTGAATGGGTTTACATTCAATAAAAACTCTGTTATCTTTGCCGGATATGGTTTAGACAGAGAGGGATATAATGACTTGGAAGGCTTAAATCTCAAGGGTAAAGTTGTGATGATTTTTGCCGATGGAGATCCTTTCAAAAACGAAGAAAAACCAGCAGACCGAGCCGCGATGCGCAAAGCCACGGTGGCCAGGCAAGCCAGATTAAAAAACCTCCTGGATCTCCAGGCAAGTGCCGTTTTGCTGATCGATGCTTCATTGGAAAAAAACCGGGACCAAATACAGGGGAATTATAACAACGGCGAAGGACAGCCTATGTTAAAAACACCTGAACTGGAAGCCAGAATAAAGAGCCAGAAGACACTTCCGGTCATTTCTATTTCTCCTGGTCTGGCCAATGATTTGTTAAAATCAGGTGGAGTAACAGTAGAATCTTTACAGAAACAAATTGCCGAAACCAAAAAGCCCGCTTCTAAAGAAGTGGAAGTTTCCTTATGTGCTACAGCCGTGAAAAAGGAAGTTAAAGTAAGGGCAGAAAATGTACTTGGTTTTCTGGAAGGTTCGGATCCAAAACTTAAAAAAGAAATCCTGGTTGTTACAGGACATTACGATCATATCGGTCTGACTTCTTCAGGCCCGGATAAGGTAAACAACGGCGCAGACGATGATGGTTCAGGAACAACCGGAGTTCTTATGATTGCTGAGGCATTTTCTAAAGCAAAGAAAGCAGGAAAGGGTCCCAAAAGAAGTATTCTTTTTATGACTGTTGTTGGTGAAGAAAAGGGCTTGCTAGGTTCGGAATGGTATTCAGAACATCCGGTTTTCCCATTGGAGAAAACAATTACCAATTTAAACATTGACATGATAGGTCGCGTAGATCCTGAACATGAGAAACAACCTGATTATATCTATATTATTGGTTCTGATATGTTAAGTTCTGATCTGGACCGAATTGGTAAAAAAGCAAATACAGATTATATTAAAATGAATCTGGATATGAAGTACAACAACAGGACAGATCCTAACCAATTCTATTATCGTTCAGACCATTATAATTTTGCAAAACACAATATTCCGGTGATCTTCTATTTTAACGGGGTACACGCAGACTATCACCAACCCGGGGATGAAGTGAGCAAAATTAATTTCCCTTTACTGGCCAGAAGAGCACAGTTGGTATATTATACAGCATGGGAACTTGCCAACAACCTGAAAAGACCTGTTGTAGATAAGAACGAAGATGGGACACCCAAGCACTAAATAAATTTATAAATAAAAAAACCTGCCGTCCAAGCAGGTTTTTTTATTTTAAAACCATTTCAAAGATTTAATTCTTTTAGCTGTACCCTAATTATTTATATTTGAACGTGATGAAATCATCACCTGCTAACGAAAAACATATATATTCTAATGAAACCTTCATAAGTGGCCTGCATAAGCCTGTTACTGGGAGAGATTCATAACCTATAAAAAAATATAACGATGAAAACTGCTGAGGATTTTTTGGTAAAGGCTGACGAGAAGGCGTTTGATCTGGAACATCGTAAAACGATCAACCACAATATTGGCAAATACAATATTGCTGTGGAAAGAGGGTTATCCAAATTTGAAAACCTGGACAATTCTAAGAAAAAAGCCCACGTCATCAAATGGCGTGTGATGGAGAACCTGGATAAATTCTTACCGGAATTTGAGTCCAATTTTCAGCGAAGAGGCGGTAAAGTGATCTGGGCCAATGATGCAAATGAAGCACAGAAAGAGATTCTGAACATCATTAACAAAAGTGGTGGAAAATCAGTCATCAAGTCAAAATCGATGACGACAGAAGAAATCCATTTAAATGATTTTCTGGAAAAACAAGGCATAGAATCGCTGGAAAGCGACCTTGGAGAATATATCGTTCAGTTGTTAGGGCAACCACCTTACCATATCGTTACTCCGGCTATGCACCTGAGCAAGGAAGACATCGCCAAACTTTTCAACGAAAAATTCGGAACCCCTTTAGATGCTACCCCAGAACAACTGACACAAAAGGCCCGGGAATTACTTCGTGAAAAATACCTGAAAGCAGATATTGGAATTAGCGGCGGCAATTTCCTGATTGCCGATACCGGAAGTATTGCATTGACAGAAAATGAAGGTAATGCAAGATTATGTACTACTTTTCCAAAAATACATATTGCCATTGTGGGCATTGAGAAGATCATTCCTTCTATGGCAGACCTGGACCTCTTCTGGCCATTACTGGCAAGCCATGGAACCGGACAGAACCTCACCGTTTATAACACCATATTAAGCGGCCCCAGACAAGCCGGTGAAACTGATGGCCCGGAGGAAATGTATGTCATCCTGCTCGACAATGGCAGAACCAATCTATTGGCGCAGAAGGAACAACGCCAGGGCTTGTATTGTATCAGATGTGGTGCTTGTTTAAATGCTTGCCCTGTATATAAAAATATAGGAGGCCATACCTATAACACCACTTACAGCGGACCTATAGGCTCCATCATTACCCCTCATTTAAAGGGAATGAAAGACTTTAAACACCTGAGTTATGCCTCCAGTTTATGTGGAAAATGCTCTGAAGTTTGCCCGGTGAAAATCGACATTCATAAAATGCTGTTGCTGAACCGCAGAGATGCTGCCGCTCAACACGACAACAGCAAATCGGAAGATATGGGCTGGAAAGTTTGGAAGGCAGGTATGCAGAAAAGATCCAGAATGGACATGATTGGTGGAAAACTGAAGAATTTTTTCCTTAAATTTCTGTTCAAAAAAGTATGGGGTAAATACCGTTCCATGCCTGAAATTGCTCCGAAATCTTTCTCTAAACAATGGGAGGAAAGGAATAAGGAGCAGAAATAAGAACCTAAACCGATTGCTAAAAACCAAATAGTATGATGCGTTTTGACAGAAAAAGTAAGGATGATGCAACTTTATTAAACTTATATGAACAGCTGCTCTATCCCAGAATGATAGAGGAAAAAATGCTCATCTTACTTCGTCAGGGCCGCATAGGCAAATGGTTCTCAGGAATCGGACAGGAAGCCATTGCCATTGGCAGTACACTGGCTATGAAGGAAACTGAATATATCCTTCCTATGCACCGCAACCTGGGGGTTTTCACAGCAAGAGAAGTTCCCCTTAAAAAATTAATGGCCCAATGGCAGGGCAAATTAACCGGATTTACCAAAGGAAGAGACCGCTCCTTTCATTTCGGTACACAGGACTACAAAATCATTGGAATGATTTCTCATCTTGGGCCACAAATGGCTTTAGCAGATGGAATTGCACTCGCAGATCTGATTGAAGGAAAACCACAGGCTACCCTAGTTTTTACAGGAGAAGGTGCAACCAGCGAAGGTGATTTTCACGAAGCCGTAAATGTTGCTGCAGTATGGAACCTTCCAGTCATCTTCCTGATTGAAAACAACGGATATGGCTTATCGACCCCTGTTGCAGAACAATACCACTGTAAAAATCTGGTAGACAAAGCTATAGGATATGGCATTGAAGGCATCCAGGTGGATGGCAACAATGTGCTGGAGGTATATGATACCATACACGAAGTTGCCGGACGTATCAGGAAAAACCCCAGACCAGTACTCGTGGAATGCCTTACCTTTAGAATGCGGGGGCATGAAGAAGCCTCCGGAACAAAATATGTACCTGAAGAATTGTTTAAAGAATGGGAAAAAAAAGATCCTGTAAAAACTTTTGAAGCCTACCTCTATGAACAGGGCATACTCAACGATCAATTGGCTGATGCCTTAAAGTCCAGCCTAAAGCAAGAAATAGAGCAGGAAGTAGAAAGTGCCTTTCAGGAACCCGAACCTGTTGCAAATCCAGAGAATGAAGTCCGGGACATGTATTTTCCCTATCAGCAAAAAGTAGCTCCTCCTGGAGCAATGAGTTCAGAAATGAGATACCTGGACGCCATCAGCGATGCACTGAAAATTTCCATGCAGCAATATCCTAATCTTGTGCTGATGGGACAGGACATTGCCGATTACGGAGGCGCATTTAAAATAACCGATGGGTTCAGTACAACCTTCGGCAAAGCCCGGGTTCGCAATACCCCAATTTGTGAATCCGCAATTGTTGGTACAGGACTCGGCCTCTCCATTAATGGTTATAAAGCCGTTGTAGAAATGCAATTTGCCGATTTTGTAAGTTGTGGCTTTAACCAGATCGTAAACAACCTGGCCAAAACACACTACCGCTGGGGCGAAAAGGCAGATGTGGTCGTTCGCATGCCAACCGGAGCGGGCACTGGCGCAGGTCCCTTCCATTCCCAGAGCAATGAAGCCTGGTTTACCAAGACTCCAGGACTTAAAGTCGTTTACCCTGCGTTCCCCTATGATGCAAAAGGCCTGCTGCTCGCTGCAGTAGAAGATCCCAATCCAGTGATCTATTTTGAACATAAATCCCTTTACAGAAGCTTATCCGGGCAAGTGCCCGAAGGCCATTATACTGTTGAAATCGGAAAAGCCAATATCCTGAAGGAAGGAAAAGACATGGTGATCATCACTTATGGCATGGGGGTACACTGGGCACTCTCCTACTTCGACCAATATCCAGAATACTCCATTATGCTGGTAGATTTGTGCAGTTTACAGCCCTGGGATAAAGAAACAGTCAAAACCGCTGTTCAAACCACTGGAAAAGTATTAATTCTTCATGAAGATACATTAGGCTCTGGATTTGGCGCAGAAATTTCCGCCTGGATCTCCGAATATTGCTTTGAATACCTCGATGCTCCAGTAATCAGGTGCGGAAGCCTGGACACTGCAATCCCAATGAATAAAGTACTGGAAGACAGCTTTCTTGCAAAAAGCCGACTTCACGAGAATGTGGAGAAGCTACGGGCCTATTAGCGGTATTGGCACGATAATGGTCTGTAATTCAGAATCCATATCTACATAAATTTCCTGTTATGAAATTCTTTACTGCCTCAGCTTCCGTTTACCTCTTGTGTGTACTCTATAGTTGTAACCTTAAATCCAGTCATCCGCAGGCTGAATTTGCACAAGACTCTGTTGCAACTGCAATAAACGAAAAGATCATCAACAGCTATGCTGATTCTATCGACAAAAAAATAGACAAGACAGAAAAGAAAAGCAGCCTTCTTTATGCCATCAGAGACCATTCTCTCTACGTAGAACAATACCAGGACAATGGAAACACGGTATTACTCCTTTCCAATGAAGACAATGGCGCGCTAAAGAATACAAGAAAAAAATTCTATTTTAAAAATGACAGCCTTGTTTTTGTAAAGACCAGTAGTATTCAGGGAACTGTGTTAAAAGACACACTAACCTATCTAAGAAATAACACCATCTTTAAAATAGCGCAAAGGGAAAGCACCAATGAAAACCAGCAAAAAAAACCTTCCTATAAAGTAATCAGTACTTCCAATCAAGGAAATCCGGAGGCCTATCAGCAAAAAATCAAATTTTTACAAGACGCCCTGACACAGCAAAATCAATTTGAGATGGTATTTGAGGCCATCCATATTCTTCCGGAGGAAAGCTATATGAGTTTAAAAAGTAAAACCAACAGTGCTTATCAGGCCACCCTGCTTATAGAAGAAAAGGATGCGCTTATCGACAGTCTTGTCGCAGACCCGTTAAAATACAAAGGTGAAAAGATCCGGTTCAACTGGATCATCAAAGACAAACAAGCCATCTATGTTCCAGTGGCCAGCAAAGTTACTTCGGCCAAAGGATTGAACAAATAAATATTTCCATTGTCCAGGCAAAGGCACCGGTACCTTTTGCGAAGCCTTTCTCCTTTACGAAACTTCCGCCCGTCCTTAATGGTAAATACGGTATTTAAAGGGATTTCTTCAAGCCTGGAGGAGTTGTATGCCTGATCATACCTCTTAAGCGCCCTGGAGAGCTGTAAATCAGTACAGCTGGATGCTGAAGGATTGCTCAGATAGATTAAAATCGCCCGGTGAATATCTTCCGGAAAAACAGACTGCTCCAAAAAAGGACTCATCATCCTTTTGAAATTGTTCTTCCATTCCTGTCCATGAGGTTTTACCTTATTCTTATATTCATTCCAGGTCAGCAAATGCGCAAATTCATGAACTGTCGTCACCAGAAAAGCATAACGGTTCAAATCATTGTTTACAGAAATCTTATGCCCCGCATCTTTAAATGGATGCCGGTAATCCCCAAGCTTAGTTGCCCTGTTTCTGGATATTTTAAACTCACACTGGAAATAATCTATCCATTTCGCGATCAGCGGCGCAGCGGCCGGCGGCATATATTGCGTAAGAACCTGTACCTTTTCCACAGAGGCTAAGATAGAAAATTACTTTAATAACTGGTAGGCAATCAGACTGGCTACATAGGCCATCCCGGTCATATATACGATCTGGATCAGCGGCCATTTCCAGGATTTAGTTTCCCTGAATACAACGGCAACAGTACTCATACACTGCATGGCAAAAGCATAGAACAACATCAAAGAAAAACCAGTCGCAAAAGTAAAAATCTGTAATCCGGTATTGGCATCTTTTGCCGCCAGCATTTTAGCCCTGATTGTACCCGTCTGTGCATCGCCCCCCTCTACACTATAAATTGTAGCCATAGTACCTACGAATGCTTCTCTGGCAGCAAAAGACGTAATAAGCGCTATGCCAATCTTCCAGTCAAAACCAAGAGGTCTGATCACAGGCTCTATGGTCTGTCCCAATATCCCGGCGTAAGAGTTTTCAAGACGTTCTGCGGCTTTATCCCTTTCCAGTGTACTCACTTGTACGCTATCTTTTGAAGCCTCAATTTGGGCATATTTTTTTTCAATCTGCTCCATACGTTTTGGCGGCCCGTAGGTTGCCAGCACCCATAGAATAATAGAAATTGCAATAATCACTTTACCAGCTTCAAAAACAAAGGTTTTTGATTTCTCATACATCGTAAAGATTACGTTCTTCCACCTTGGCATCCGGTATACCGGCAGTTCCATGATGAAATACGATTTTTCTTTCGCTTTGATCAGAAATTTCATGACAAAGGCCACCAGTACAGCAGCAAGAATGCTGATCACATACATCCCCATTAATGTCAGACCCTGCAGGTTGATAAATCCAAAAACATGTTTATTAGGAATGATCAGTGAGATCAGTAAGGTATAAACAGGTAAACGGGCAGAACAACTCACCAATGGAGACACCATAATCGTAATGATCCGGTCTTTCCAGCTTTCAATATTCCTCGCACTCATGATAGAAGGCACCGCGCAAGCCAGACTGCCAATCATCGGTACAACCGATTTTCCGCTCAGCCCAAATTTACGCATCACTTTATCCATCATAAAAGTCACCCTCGCCATATAACCTGTATCTTCCAATACAGAGATAAAAGCAAATAAAATAGCAATCTGAGGAATAAAGATCATTACCCCCCCTAATCCGGCAAGAATCCCATCCAGAAAAAGATTGGTCAAAATGCCATCCGGAAGATGCTGATGCCCATAATTTGCCAACCAGGCAAAACTTCCTTCAATCAGCTCCATCGGATAGGATGACCAGGAAAAAATAGAATTAAAAATGAAAAACAGGATCGCTATAAAAATAATAAATCCCCAGAAACGGTTGGTTAAAATGGCATCCAGTTTATCGCTGAAGATAAATTTACGTTTGGCACCGGTATCCTCTATCACACTGGAGAGAACTGTACTCAGATACCTGTAACGGGCAATCGTTTCTGCACCCTGCTGTTTCGAAGATTCAAAATCGGTTTCTGTTTTTATTCCATCAAGAGCTTTATGTTGTTCAGGAGATAAAAAATCAAGGTGCTGATGCTGGTGAAGCAGTTGTAAAGCAAAATAATCGTTTTCTGTATTTAATAAAGCTTTAGCCTTATCAATGGCCTCAGGTGCAAGCACGTGTACATCTGTTCCATCCAGCTGAGTCGGAATACTTGTACTGTTGACAATGGCCTGTTTAAGTTCGTCCAAACCGATGTTGCTTCTGGCTGATATGGCCACAACCTGGATACCCAGTCTTTTAGACAACAGATCAATGTTTACAGTCAGGCCCTCCTTTTTAGCCATATCGGTCATGTTCAGCACCAAAATGACCGGCAGGTTTAAATCAGCAACCTGCGAATACAACAACAGGTTTCTGCGAAGATTGGTGGTATCAGCAACCAAAATGACCAGGTCCGGATGGCTGGAATTACTTTTATCGGCAAGCACCTGAAAGACAATGCTCTCGTCCCTGCTCTTCGGATACAAACTATACGTTCCGGGAAGATCTATAATCTCGGCCTGCTGCTGATTAGACAGCTTACAATAGCCTACCTTTTTATCAACAGTAATCCCCGGGAAGTTCCCGATTTTCTGGTTTAAACCAGTTAACAGATTAAACAGGGTCGATTTTCCTGTATTAGGATTACCAACCAGGGCAATTTTAAAAACAGAAGTCAAATCTTTATTGTATTATGATAACGGATGCTTCATTTTTACGTAAACAAAGCTGATAGCCGGCTACACGTATAGCCATAGGATCACCAAGAGGTGCAAAACGTTCCACTTCAACAAGTTCTCCAGGCAAACATCCCATTTCCATTAACTTCACTGACATCTCCAAATCTGTAAATGCGACTATAGTTCCTGTTTCTCCTACGTTTAACTGCGAAAGTTTCATTGTCCTAAATTAGGTCGGCAAGTTAGCCTTTATTAATAATAATTCCAAATAAAGACCAACTTATGTTACATTCTCATCCGCATACCGCCTCTGTCTCCCCCTCGGCCTGGCATTTTCATATCTCCCTGCATATTTTTGCCGCCCATCCGGTTCAGCGAGTAGGTAAATGACAATAAGCAATAGCGCTTAAGCACATTATAATTTAAGTCTGTAATCGTGTTACTGGTAGACGTACGGCTCACACCACGGTTTTGATTCAGCAGGTCGTATACCTCAAATTTAAATGTTCCTCTATTTTTAAAGAATTGTCTGCTGATGTAAGAATTAAGCAACGTGTACTTACTATCATAGCCTTCACCCCTTCCAGTATTTTGAAAATAATCAACATTAGCCGCTAAGCGAATATCACCAGGGAATACATAACTGATATCCATGGTCGGATTCAACGTATAATAGGTTGTATTTGCATTGGGCTGTGCCGAGTAAATACTTCTGTTTAAAGTCCCATTAATACCTGCCGTAAGATCAAATTTCTCAAAATTAGAAACCAGTTTATAGCCATTTGTCACACTGAAATTAGTGGAAACGTTGTTGATGGAATTGGTAATGTTCACCCCTTTCGAAAACGATGTACTTAAATTAATATTCACATTTAATTTGTTTTCCGGAATGATAGGAAGCCCAACAAAAGATCCTGCATTAAACTGATAAACACCCTTAACGTTAACAGGGAGTACCGCAATCTTTCCATTCTTTGTCGTATCCGGATCATTAACGATCAATGTACTGCTGTTCCCTATAGCATTAAAGGTCTGAGAGATATTCGCAAAAACAAACAATGACCTGAAATGTGCGAAATCAAAATTGTTATAGAAAATACTCAGGTTATTGGTAAATGAAGGTTTGAGCTGAGGATTTCCCAATGCAATACTTTGGGTACTGGAATTATCCGGAACAGGCTGGATCTGGGAAATTGTAGGTTGTGTGGTCGAACCACGGTAATTGATCCTCAAACGTTTGCTGTTACTAAAAGTATATCTAAATTGCGCGCTTGGCGTAATATTGTAAAAATTCTGATTGAACACATTTCCAGTCGTGATGTTATCATTTTTCCGATCTGTATTCTGCACAGCAACACCCGCATTCAGATTGTATTTCTTCCCGGTTTTTGTAAAACTGAAACCAAGGGAATTCGTCAGGGTCGTATTCTCATAGGTATTAGAATAGGTATTATCTATCAGATCATACTGAGACGTAAGCGGATTAAAATTATAGGTAAAACGTTCCGATCTGTCGTGATTATAACCGTTCTGGTAATTCAACTCAAGGTTCAAGGTTTTTGACAATGGCTCTGTATAAACGACTCTGGCGGTATTACCAATAGACTTCGTTTTTACGTCATTAAACTGGTTGGTAAGCGATTGTGATATTCCTGTAGCATCAATGGTATTGGCAACAATATTATTATAATTGTCTGAACTATTGTCGTTAATATTTGTACCCACGTTCAGGGAAATTGTACGTCCCCTGCGAAGAAATTTATGGCGCAGCAACAAATTATTGGACAATGTAGGAGAAGTAGATTCTGTATTATAGCCCTGAGTACCATTTGTAGAAGACTGAGCATATTGGTTGGTATAGGTACTATTCTGATTCAGTTTTGTGTCTGTATAACTCAGGTTCGGCTGTATTTTGATCGAGGTGGCTGAATCAATTTTAGTATCTATAAGAAAATTCAATCTGTGATTAAGACGGTCAGTCGTACTGTTCAGATCATTTCCAAATGTAGTTTTGGTATTACCCAGCAAATTTTGCGTTAAGCTGTTTTGCTCATTGAACAATGACGTTTTATTGAAGAAATAACTGGCGTTGATCTCCGTCTTATTCTTCGTAATGGTTGCAAAGTTAAAACCGGCAGCATTCGTTGTCGTAATACCTTGAGGCGGAGCAGCACTGCCACTAACCAATTGTACCATTCTTCCACCTCCGCCACCTGTTCCGGCACCACCGCCAAAACTTTGTTTATTTACATTATTAAACTGGCCAACAACCGACATCTGTTCATCACCCTTAAATTTATTGACATTCAGGTTCACATCATATCTGCCATCAGTTCCGTACCCGGCAGAGCTGTTTCCAAAGATTCCGTTCTTTTTGTCTTTTTTGGTTGTGATGTTGATGATTTTTTGCCTGTTACCATCATCTACACCTGTAAACTGAGCCTGATCAGACATCTGATCAATCACCTGTATTTTATCCACCATATCTGCCGGTAAATTTTTTGTGGCCAGTAAAGGATCACTTCCAAAAAACTCTTTGCCATCTACCTTGATTTTGGTAACCGTCTCTCCCTGTGCTTTAATACTTCCATCTTTAGCAACTTCAACACCCGGTAACTTCTTTAAAACATCTTCTACAACGGCATTCTCCCTTACTTTTACCGTGCTCGCATTAAATTCAATCGTATCCTTTTTAACCACTACAGGTGGCGCCTGGCCTTTAATCTCTACCGTCTTTAAATCAAGACCTGTATTTTGCATCGCAAGATCACCCAGACTAACCGCAGCAGCCTCAGCTGTGACTGTAAAATCTTTGGTTACGTTTTGAAGCCCAAGATAAGCCACATACAGACGATATGCACCCGGAGCAAGTCCTTTTACTTCAAAACGACCATCCTTTTCCGTATTGATTGTTCCAACAACACTAGAGTCTTTTAAACTTTTTATGGCAACTGTCGCATAATCAACAGGCTGTTTGTCCTTGGCTGTAATTACTCTTCCGGCAACAGATCCATTTTTGGTTTGAGCTGATAATAGGGAACTTAAAAACACCAGTATAACCAATACCAGTCCGGGCGTAAAAATTTTAGTCATAAATTAAATATATACAATTTGTCCTTATAGACCAGTAAGGACGGCAATGGATTAGTTGAAGCTGAGAAAATCCTGGTAACAATTTAAATACATGAAATTATTTTCCCACGATTAAGAGTTTTTCATTGCTTTTTGACGGCTATTTAAAGCACTCACTTTAGGGCAGCCACAACCTGGTTTAAACACACTGCAACTGCTCAGCAAAACCATGCAGAGCAGTGCAGCAATACTAAGCTTTCTTCTCATGATAATCTGATTTATGCAATAAGATATAACTAAAAATCCCCATCGCAACACCAATCATATCACAGCCAAAATCCCACCATTCCGCTGAGCGATAAGGAAAAAATGTATATTGGATCATCTCAATTCCACCCCCAACTAAAGCAGTGATTAAAATGATTTTAAATATGGTAAGCGAGCGGAAACTATAACTATGCTGATGGTTGATCTTGCCATACAGCAACAAGACGGTAAGCACATAAAAAAACCCAAGATGCACCAACTTATCAAACCCTGTAAAAAAAATGCCAGTCTCTTTAGAGTCTGGCATCTTAATGCAACAAAGTATTAAAATAAATATAGTCCAGAGGATTGCCCAGACCTGGTATTTTAACCCTTTTAAATAATTCATTCTAAGCTCCTACTAAAGTTTTGTAAGCATCTGCATCTAACAGTTCATTTACAGCTTCAACATCTGTTAAACTTACCTTTACCATCCATCCTTCTCCATATGGATCAGAATTTACCAGTTCAGGATTATCATTCAGCGCCGCATTTACTTCAGTAACAGTTCCAGTTACCGGCATAAACAAATCAGACACTGTTTTTACAGCTTCTACAGTTCCAAAAACATCATCTTTTTTAACTTCATCGCCAACGGTGTTGATATCAATATAAACGATATCACCCAGCTCACGCTGCGCAAAATCAGTTATACCTACATAAGCTTCAGTGCCTTCCACTCTAACCCATTCGTGGTCTTTAGTGTATTTTAATTCTGATGGAAAATTCATTCTTATTTATTTTTATGTCAAAGTTAATTAATCTTGTGCTCTTATACCAACCTTAATTCAGTGTAATCCTTAAACTAAAACCAAAATTACTAAAGGACGTATTAAATGTTTGCGACGTATAGGGTTTAGTAACATTAGAGTCGTAAAACAATTTAACGTTAAAACGCTGGTTCAAGATATAATCCACACTTGGCCTGAATGTAATATTTTTGGCACCTGAAGAAACCTCTGCCTCCGTTACATCTGCCCTGTAGATCACGGTCTTGTTATCCCTCACCGCCACATCCAGTTTAAAATCCATGTTGTTGTTCATCTTGAGCTGCTTGAATAAACCAAAAGGAAACCTGAACTTGGAAGTCCTGTAACCCAGACCAAAGATCATATTGTTCTCTGACATTTGGGCCAGCTGGCTATTGGCCAGACTCAATCCAAGCAAACGCGTTCTTCCAATTTCAAAATTAGCCGTGATATTGCTCTTTAAACGGGTATCTATTCCAATAAGCGGGGCAAACTGCTCTGCAATAGTGACCTGCGAGTATTGATAACGCGGCAGGAAATTCTGATTGTCATCCCTGCTGGTTACCGAACCATCACGTTCCGCATACTTCAAAAGAGAATTGAAGCCTGTTACACTGTATATAGAACGATAAGAATGTCTCAGGTCAATAGATTTAAAATATTCCTCAAGGAAAGGAATTCTGGTGAGTCCGCTGTAATTGATCCTCCAGTTAGGCAGCGGTATTTTAGGAAAAGAATTCAAGCTCACCGAAGAAGCATCCTTCCCTGTGTAGGCCGCAATAAATGCAGAAACCACTACATCCTGAGCCTCCTTACCATATCCATCCGCAAATCCATCTACACGACCACTTGAATTTGGGTTCTGACCGCCCAGTCTTTGAGAAATAACCTGCCTGTTGGCCATAAATTTATCAAACAGCTTAGAAACAATACTGCCATTTTTATCAGAAAAAGCAGTTCCAAGAGAGATAAAACTCACACTATAATCACCCGTTGTAGTTGGACTGAGTTCGTCAAAACTATGCGTGCTTTCCCTGTATCTGAAATTGGTAGAATAATTCAACGTCCGGTTCTTATTTGCGGTTAAGGTGATCCGCAGGTCACGAACAGGCTCCACCGTACTCGTTAAACTCAAATCCTCGCGCAGTGTATTGATGTACAATTGCGACTGCAACGTATCCGTGGTGATCCAGCCATTGTTAATAGCCATCTGGCTGATATCCCTTTGGCTACCGAATACAAAACCCAATCCAGGCGCACCAGTAGCCCCATCAATTCCAAAAAACTTCGTTCTGGGAAGATAACCCGGAAGAAAGATCCCCTTAGTCTGTGTGTAAGCTGCATTGATGGTCTTAATACTGGTTAAAAGGTTCACAAAGAATGCCGAAGCCCCACTTTTGTCAGGGCCGGAGTTCCTTCTGATGAAACCAAATTTATTGTAAAGACTGGTTAAATTCAGAGTCGGATTAAGTTGAATTGTTCTGGAATTCTGAATGGTATTTCCTAAATTGATATTTGGATCATTCAAAGTAGCCAGCGGCTCGGTCTGCCAGTTAAAATTCGTTCCGTACCGGGTAGCCACATTCACCCAATCCATACCCGGAATTTTATTCATTGGCAAGTTGTAGGTGATGTTCAGGTTATGACTATAATCCGTTGTACGCCCAAGCCGTTTCAAATTCTGCCACACGGTATCCCTTTTCATCCCATCAATTTTACCATCAGGTTCATCAATGATGGAATAATTAGTCGCATCAAAATCCAATGTTAATGAACGGGTCAGGTTCCAGGAAATCCCATACACCCTGGTAATCAGAAAATTCTTATTATAGGTGGTATTGATCGGTATTCCATTCACCGGGCTATTGTCCCTTAGTTTATTCTCCGAATAATAGCGGTCTACATCAATCCTGAAATTGATGGAACTTGGCAATAAGCTAAAATTAATATCTCTCAGCAAGGCCAGGGTATTCGATTTGATAATCTTATCAAACGGGGTAATCGAATTGGACTGACCGGCATAATTGTACGCAAGCGATGCCCTGTAAGTACGCTGTATGGAATTTTCATTAATAAAATCCCTGTGCGAATAACTGGTATAAGCATAGCTCGCACTTAAATTTTCCACATCCCACAAATGCACCTTTTTACTTGCATCTGTACGTTCTTTTCTCACATTGGTGAAATTGATACTGTTCCTGGTGGTGTAATCCTGGGCATAGTTCAGGATGGCTTTCTTTTCTTCTTTGGTCGCAGCATCCAATGAATTTTTCAGTTCTATATCCGGTTTCATCGGATCATACTGAGGCGTACTCACCTGTTTGGAATAGCTGATAAACATAGGCACTCTCAGCGCTGTTTTCTTTGGAAAAAACTTACCAAGTTCCATACTCGAAGAAATATCAAAGAAGATATTATCGGCCCGGTTACGTTCACTTACACGATCTTCAAGCGCACCAAAGCCTATTGTCGATTTACTACCTGAAATGTTGACATCAGCAAAATCCGCCAGCTTTGCATTAACACGCGCAGTCGCCGCCCAGCCCCCTCTCTCATCAAACTCGGTTAACCGTAATTCATTAAACCACAACTGAGCACTTTTATCCTGACCATCGTCAGAACCCGGATTGGCCAGGTTTCTATGCGGATTTTTAACCCCAAGCATATATACCCTGACTTTACTCATATCAGGCTGCCCTTTAATGATAACCGAACGCTCGCCATCCATATACACAAAAGGAATATTTGGCGGCCATAACTGTCCGGTCGATGTACGGGCATTATTCCTCGCCAGTTTGGCCTTTTGGAACAGCTCCAGCTGGATGTCCATTTTATTCTGTTCCGGCCATATAGCGTAAGGATTACTTGTTCCCGGTTGTGTAACCACCAAAGGCTGATTGTACTCGTAATAGTTGTCCTGGTTATCTGTACCTATTCTTAAAAACGCGCTCAAGTCCCGGTCATTGACCACCGAATTACCCACCGCCTCCAGGTGAATAAACATCTCCAGTCTTTTGTACGAACGGAAATCACTGTAAGCTGTTTTAAATGTAGCCCTTCCATAGCCATCCCTTAAGTTCTTTACCGTAAGAGTCAATGACTGTTCATTCAACTGGGTGTTGTTCTGATAATTGGTATAATCTTTTTGACGCTGGATACCAGGCGGAACTACGTAAGGAATCGGTGAACGTTTACCATTCTCCTCGATATTAATCGTCGCAATCTCTACAGTAGAATTATCAGGCCCTACAGCACCCAATGATGGATCGATAATAATCTGAGAAGGATCATTGTTCGAATTGTACTGTCTCCACTCTCCCCTCACCAGTTGAATTTTCGCAAACCTCAATATGGTCGTGTCCGCAAAATCTGTCATGAACATCCGGATAAAGCGTATAGACTTAAAATCCTGGATACCGCCTATCTTCTGATCAAAATCAGCAATGGGGATCCTGATCTGGTACCAGTTAACAGCCTGTGTTTGACCATTGGCCAGTTTAACCTGCGAAGTTACCTTATCCGTAATGTATTTCTTACCTACCATCAGATCCGCCGGGCGCATCGATATCTTGTACTGAAAGTATTCGTCAGACTGGGTCATGTTATTGTCCCTGTTGATATCTTCCCCATCCGGCAAAGAAGTAGAAGCGGAGTTATCAACTCCAAAATCATCCTGGGATTGTTTCGAAGTCTTGGAATTTCCCTCTGGTCCGTTATAGTCCTGGTACCTTCTTAAAATCTTCGCACGCGCCTGATCCAGTGCCGTGCCTCTGAAATAGGCATAGTCATCAGAAGATGGGTCATTTTCAAATTTAGCCGCCGCATCCGGATTCAGCTGCCCTCTGATCTGATTGATCTGCGCAGTGAATTTCTTTCTTTCATCATTGCTGGACAGCCCATCAAGTCCGACATCCTGCGCCTTTCTCGCGTCAGGATCGTTATCAAAGGCCTGCACCACCGGCTGAAGTTTAGGCACCCGGCCCCAATTAGTTTCATCGTATTTGCTGGGGTCACCATCTGCAGGTAAGCCATTCTCTAAAGACTTACGCCCATCCTTCAAAATATCTTCAGAGATGTTTCCAAGATTAAAATAAAGGTCCCCGCCGGCAGAACCCGGTTTATAAATATAGGGGTCCATCACCCAAAGCTCTATATACTCAATATTAAGCGCTTCAAAGTCATTGGTAGAAATCGGCCTGAAAAGTCCTCCCCATCTGGTTTTAGGATTTTTTAAAGTTCCATCAGAATTAAAACCTGTCGGGGTATAGTTATAAGGACCACGAAGCATAGGATAAAAGGCCACATCAAGTGTAGGCAAGGTTGTAGGTTGCCCTGTAGGAATCTCCTTAAAAGGAAAAACCTCCTGTTCCAGGATCTCCCTTACATAATGATTCGACAATTCCGTTTTATCATTTCTAAGATAGTCGGGAATATTAGAAGAAATCTTATTATAAAAGCTCGGGTCTATATTGTAAAATGCAATCTTGGCCCTGTTGTATCCATAAGCCAGGTTATCAATAAGCGCCGCTTCCGGAAACAACTGGGGTGTTCCCGATAGCTGCCAGGATATGGCACCTTTCAACTCAATGACCGAACGGGAAGCTTCAAAATCATCCAGATAACTTGTTCCGCCCTTGCTTCCATCTGCATTAATCGCGCTGGGATGACCCGGGATCAGCTGTGCAAACTCTCCGGAGAAAGTAATGCTCGACGGTGCTTTAGTAGAAATAAATGGCAGCTTATCCACCATCTTTGTTAAAAACCTGGAAGGGGAACTATAGTTCAGATCAAGCCCCCACATGGTATTGGAAATAGGCTCTTCCCCGATGTTCACCTTTGCCGTTAATGGCTTTTCGCTCAGATTCATAAATGTTCCACCCAGTGTCAGTTTATTGTTTACCCGGTAATCCATCCGCGTCCCAAATAAACTGCGTTGCTGAAGACCAAACATTTCATTATTCTCCGTTGTGATCTTTATAGGCTGTCCCGAAGTGAGCAGGCCCACATTAAGGATCTTCACTCTTCCTCCCTGATAATCTACGGTATAATCTATACCCTCCTGCAGCGGCATGGTTCCGGCAAGCACCTTAACCGATCCCTGAGGAACATTAATGGAATTTAAAGAAAACTCTGTTGAAATCTCAGACTGATAAGTTCCCTTAATTACATAACGGTTTTTATTGGTGAACAACTGTTGTGCAATCACCTTTGTAGAATCGTACAAAGCTGTATAGGTATATTTATCGATCAAATTCTGTTCCCCCGGTAAAAACTGGCTTGCCAGGTCCCTTCCAAAAGGTTCCAGTACCGGAAATATAATCCTCCCGTTCAATGGATCTATGGTAATATACCCGCTGCTGGTGTTGGAACCGAAACTGGCCAGACTCGCATTAGAATTCACCGTACTGGAGGTTATGGGTGTATTGATGTCATTTGAATTGGGTGTATTACCCACCGTAAAAGGTTTGTTTTCCACCTGAAAATCGAAAACACCATCCGGCCTTTTTTCACCCTGCATATTTAAACGATCCAGGCGGGTCACCTGGATCCATTGCTTGTTCTTCAGCGGCGTTTTTGTCTCGTTATCTATCTTTTCCCCTTCAAGAATCAAGGGGCTCTCCACACCATTCGTTTCATCAATCCTGTAGATATCCAGTTTAAAGTTCTGCTGGCTGATCTGATATCCGCCAATAGAATAAATATTTTTCATCATCAGGTTCCAGGTAGGCAGAAAGGTCTTGGTGGTTTCATTCTTCAATAATTTTGCAAACAGCAATTTTGGTGTGGCCGGATCAAAAGGCACATCGGTTGAAAACTCCCCTACCTGGTATTCTACGCCAGAATAGGTATACCGGTAAACCACCGCCAGCACCTCATCTGAGTTTAAAGCGGTGTTTAAGGAGATATAACCCAACTGTGGATTTAATTTATATTCCCTGTCAGATAATTTCCGGGCATAAGTCAGCTTTGCATAGTTATCTGTAGCTCCCGAAGCCTGAAAAAATGGAATAATGGCATTTGAATTTGTAAACCGGGCATCTGCAGGAACCTGCTGCAGCAAATTATTGGACTGTCTCGGAAACTGTGTGGAAGTAAAGCCAGAAGGCAGTGCAGATCCGCCACCTGCAATGGTTCTGTTATAAGGCTTATTCTCCCCTAAATCCAGGAAGGCCAGAATGTCACGGGAATCCTGCGTTGCACCCGTCTTATTGGTCACCCAGACTTCTATCTTTGTAATGTTGACCCCTGAGGTCACAAAAGGTGCACTGGCCAGGGCCTTATTGTAATTGTCCCTGAAATACTGGGCCAGGAAATAGTGTTTATTGGCCTCATAGTTATCCCCTGTTATCCGGTACTCATTTTGCTGGGCGCCATTGTTAATATTGATCTGACGGGTCTGCGATTTCTGTTGGGAAAAAACAGAGGTTACGTTCAGCTTTCCAAATTGCAGCTGGGTTTTGATCCCGAAAAGGGATTGAGTACCATGAATAAGCGTGCTGCTCAAAGGCAGGCTGACATTACCTGCTTCGATCTTTTTAATGATGTCATCCTCCCCACCTGTATAATCCAGTTTCACCTGGTTCTCAAAATCAAACTGCGCCTCGGTATTGTAGTTCATGTTGATCTTCAGCTTGGAACCGATATTACCGATCACATCCATTTGGATCCGTTGATTGAAATCAAAATTACTTTGAACTCGCTGACGTTCATTAAATAAAGGATTCTGATTTTTGTTAATTCTGCCCAGCAGTGTCAGCTCAGCTTCTCCCCGGGGTTGAATATCAATATTTGTTCCCCCGAAAATTCTTTCAAACGACTTGCTGTTCACCGTGAGGCTCGGGATGATACCCGTTCGTCTTACACCCTCTACCTCCGTATTCGAAAACTGCCTCCAGTTTTCTCTTTTGATCTCACTATTGATCAAACGCTGATATTCTTCTATGGTCAGGTACTGCGGAGGTCCAAGAAAGCGGCCACCAACTCTGTCCCTAATGATGTAACGTTTATTGACCGCATCAAATTCGACCTCCCGGGTCACATTGGTTGGCAGCGGGTCAAAAGGATTGTAACCCTGTCTTAAACCAAGGCGTTGTTTCTCTTTTAAGCTGAAGTCATTCCTGGTCGTATCTGATCTGGATCTTCCCGGCTTAACTTGAGAAAAAGTTTGTTGTCCCCAAAAGGTAACAACCAAAGAGATCATTAAGATAGATAGTTTTCTCAAGAGCGATTAGGGTTTAGAGGTTCTTCAAAGCTATTTTTATCATTTCTTCAACCGTCAGTTCAGAACCACCACTCTTAATCGCATTATCGATTGCCTTTTCCGCTGGAGGTTTGGAAAAGCCAAGCATCATAAGTGCAGAGAGTGCCTCTTCTTTGACGGTATGGTTTAACGGCGCAGCGATCAGAGATCCTGTACCTTCTTTTTTTAATTTATCCTGTAATTCTAGTACCAGACGCTGTGCCGACTTAACACCAATACCTTTAATCCGTTGTATCAAAGGTAGGTCGCCATTAACAATCGCCGTCTGGATTTCATTAGGGGTGATGGAAGAAAGCATCATTCTTCCGGTATTTGGCCCAATCCCTGAAACGGAGATCAGGTGCAGGAAAAGCCTGCGCTCCCCTTCATCAGCAAAGCCATAAAGGGTATGCGCATCTTCCTTTACATGCAGCCAGGTATATATTTTGCAACGCTCCACATTTCCCAGGCCGCTGTAGGTGTTAAGAGAGATATTGATGTGATATCCTATCCCCCCCGCCTCTACAACAATGTAAGTAGGACATTTAAAGGTTAGTTTTCCATCAATATACTCAAACATATTTTTTAAACTTTAGTTTTACGTCTCAATAAACCAGTTTTCTTTTCACTGGCCTCGCTCTGTTTTCCTTGTACATCCAAGACTGCAATGGTCACCATATTTACGATTTCCCTTACAGAACTTCCCAGCTGTACAATATGCACAGGTTTCTTTAAGCCCAGCAAAATTGGTCCGACAGCCTCTGCCCCGCCAAGTTCCTGTAACAATTTGTAGGCAATATTCCCGGATTCCAAATTTGGAAAAACCAGTGTATTCGCCGGCGCATCCGCTAATCTACTAAAAGGGAAATTATCTTTAAGTAAAGAATTATTTATCGCAAAATTTCCCTGCATTTCCCCATCTACCAGAATCTCCGGATGTTTCTCATGTAATATCTTTACAGCTTTTCTAACCTTCTCCGGAACAATTCCTTCGTTAGACCCAAAGTTTGAGTAAGACAACAGCGCCACCCTCGGCTGGATATTGAATTTATTAACTGCACGTTCCAGTAAAATGGTCAGATCCACCAATTCTTCAGCTGTCGGATCCACGTTGACAGTGGTATCTCCAAAAAATACCGGCCCTTTAGTCGTCATCATCATATACATCCCAGCAACACGGTTTACGCCCGCTTCTGTACCGATAATCTGTAAAGCAGGTTTTATGGTAGAAACATAGTTTTTCGTTAATCCGGAGATCATCGCATCCGCTTCACCAAACTCCACCATAGAGGCACCAAAGTAATTCCTGTCGCGCATCAGTTTTGTAGCCTCAAATAAGGTAACCCCTCTTCTTTGTCTCTTCTGATAAAGAGATTCAGAGTATTTCTGCATACGCTCCGGCTCCTGAAATGGATCCATGATCTGTACACCTTCAAGATCCAGGGCATTCTCTTCAATAATCTGCTGGATGATTTCTTTGTTCCCCAACAATATTGGGATCGCAATGTTATCATCTTTAACAATCTGGGCAGCCTTCAGAATTTTATAGTTGTCTGCTTCAGCAAAAACAACACGCTTAGGATCAGATTTTGCTTTATTGGTAATGGCGCGCATAATGGCATCGTCTTTACCCAAACGAAGCTTCAGTTCCTCAGCATAAGCATCCCAGTCTGTAATCGCTTTACGCGCAACACCAGATTCCATAGCTGCCCTTGCAACAGCCATAGAAACATTCGTGATCAACCTGGGGTCCATTGGCTTTGGAATGATATATTCCTTTCCAAACTTAATGTTCTTTTCATTATAAGCCATATTCACGGCTTCAGGAACAGATTTTTTAGCCAGTTCAGCAATTGCTTTTACAGCGGCTATTTTCATAGGCTCATTGATGCTTGTTGATCTGACATCAAGTGCTCCTCTGAATATATATGGGAAACCTAAAACATTGTTTACCTGGTTCGGATAATCTGAACGGCCTGTAGCCATGATCAGATCCTTACGGGAACTGATGGCCAGGTCATAGGCGATTTCCGGGTTAGGGTTGGCCATTGCAAAAACAATAGGGTTTTTGGCCATTGATTTCAGCATGTCTGCAGTTACGCAGTCGGCAGAAGATAAACCAATAAAGACATCAGAATCCTTCATTGCCTCTTCCAGCGTATTGACAGTTCTGCTCGTGGCAAATTCTGCTTTGATTGGATCCAGGTTTTCACGAATATCCCTGATCACACCAGTTCTGTCACACATCACAATGTTCTCCTTTTTAGCACCCAAAGAAACATATAATCTCGAGCAGGAAATTGCAGCGGCACCAGCACCGTTTACCACAATCTTAACTTTATCTATCTTTTTTTTCTGTAGTTCACAAGCATTGATCAAAGCCGCAGCAGAAATGATCGCTGTACCATGCTGATCGTCGTGCATGACAGGAATTTTCATTTCTTCCTTCAGGCGTCGCTCTATTTCGAAGCATTCCGGAGCTTTAATATCCTCCAGGTTCACCCCACCAAAAGTTGGCTCCAGTGCTTTAACGATCTTTACAAAATCATCCACATTTTTTGTATCCAGTTCCAGATCAAAAACATCAATATCCGCAAAAATCTTAAACAAGAGGCCTTTTCCTTCCATCACAGGCTTTCCCGCTTCAGGACCGATATCTCCAAGACCGAGTACAGCTGTACCATTACTGATCACAGCTACCAGATTACCTTTAGCTGTATATTTATAGACATCCTCTGTATTCTCAGCGATCTTTAAACAAGGCTCAGCTACACCCGGTGAATATGCCAGCGTTAAATCTCTTTGAGAATTCGTTGGTTTGGTCGGTATAACCTGTATTTTACCAGGCCTCCCTTGCGAGTGGTAATCTAAAGCGTCTTGTTTTCTATTCGTCTTACTCATAAAATTTTGCGTTGTAAAGCGCCAAAGTTACAATTCTTTTAATGAGCCTAAAATAAAAAAGATCCTAAATCTTCCCCTCCCGTTGTGATCGTTCTTTATCTCCTTTATAAGACATATATTGTCTGGAATGCTTTGAGGCTGAAACCGCATTTCCTGTACCTGAATTTTTAGATACAATTAAACGCTGCCCAGGCAGAATCTGAGATCCCTTCAACTTATTCCAAACCTTAATATCCTGAACCTCAATATTATACTTATCCGCAATTGTCTGCAGATTCTGCCCGCGGGTTACCCGGTGATACTCCACCGAAGCATGCTTTTTATGCAACCTGCGGTCATCATTTGAAGCCAGTACCACGCGTGTATTTACCTCCGGCGGACGGTTATTTAACACCTCATAGATCATTGCAAAATCGCCCCCGGTCACCCGCGGCATCACAATTCGCCTCGGAGCTTCCTCCGTTCCGTTCACAATTTTCTTCTTATAGGAAGGATTCAGGATGCAAAGATCTTCCTCTTCAATTTTAAGAGCCTGTGCCAGTAAAGGAAGAGAAACGAATTTGTTTACCTGTACAGTATCTGTCTTAATAGACATTGATGGACTTAAACGCTCTATCTGATGTGCCTTTGAATAGTTCATGATGTACATGGCTGCAATAAATGCAGGAACGTAATTCCGGGTTTCCAAAGGAAGATAAGGTCTGATCTCCCAAAAATCATGGGAATTCGCCTTTGCAATTGCACGCTGTACATTTCCCTTTCCACAATTGTAAGCTGCAATAGCCAGCAGCCAGTCTCCAAGTTCGGCATAAGCATCTCTAAAATAAGCTGCTGCAGCATTGCTGGCCTGCACCGGATCTTTTCTCTCGTCCACAAAATTATCCATGTTTAATCCATAGCCTTTTGCTGTGCTAAACATAAACTGCCATAAACCGGTAGCACCTACCCTCGACACCGCATGCGGGTTCATAGCAGATTCAATTATAGGCAGGTATTTAATTTCTTCAGGGACATTATAAGCTCTGAGCGCCTGTTCAAAGATTGGAAAATAATAACTGGACAAACCCAGCATTTTACCAATCATATCCTTACGGCTGCTGTAAATATCAATATACTTCTGAACAAATTCATTGTATTTCAACGGCACCATTTTCTGAATAGAATCCAGGCGTTGCTTATAAACAAAATTGTAATTGTTAAATGTAGGGGCTTCCTCCACCAAAACTGGTACGCTGCTGGTATCTGAAGAAACCGGATTGATCTGCTGTGCTTTTACACCGAAGTGAATAGAAACTACAATACAAAATGAGAGCAGGAGTACATTTTTTTTCATAGGCTATTTTCTTAGGAAGCCACCACAAGCATTTCTATTTCTGCCCTGGTTCAGTATGGTGGTTTCGCAGGCGGTTTATACCCGGTTTACGTTTGGTATATACTAATTCCCAGCACGTTCAGGAGATGAAGTTAAGAAATTCTCTGATAAGTTGAGCAAAACTTCTTCTTTGAAATGTTTGGTCATTAACTGTAAACTTAACGGTAGTTCTTCCGAATTATTGCCCAGTGGTATAGCAATAGCAGGAATTCCAGCCAAAGAGGCCAGAACAGTGTAGATATCGGCCATATACATGACCAGGGGATCTTCAATATTTTCTCCGATCTTAAACGGAGGCGTAGGTGCAACAGGACTCAGGATTACATCGTATTTTTCCAGTAATTGCTCTGTTTTTTGCCTGATCAGCTGCCTTACCTTCTGGGCTTTCTGATAATAGGCATCATAATAACCAGCGCTTAGAACAAAAGTTCCAAGCAATATCCTTCTTTTTACCTCTTCTCCAAAACCCTCTGCTCTGGATAGTTTATATAAACTATTGAGGTCTTTTGCTGAAGTATCGCGGTAACCATAATGTACACCGTCGTACCTGGAAAGATTAGAAGAAGCTTCAGCAGTGGTTAACACATAATAAGAAGGCACTAAATAATCGAGCAGATCAAATGAGACATAATCAATCGTATGCCCCTGCGATTTTAATTTCTCAATGGATGCCAATATCGCTGCTTTAATACTTGGATCAAGCGCCTCACTTTCCAGGGTTTCTTTTAAAACAGCTATGCTGTATTTTCTGTCACCTGTCATTAAAGCACTGTAACCCGGAACGGGCAAGGTTGAAACCGTAGAGTCCTGATCGTCTGCCCCAGCCAGTACTTCCAGCAAAACCGCCGCATCACTTACAGAAGAGGTAATGGTACCAACCTGATCAAATGAAGAGGCATAAGCAATAACGCCATAACGGGAAATCCGTCCGTAGGTTGGTTTTAAACCTATACAACCGCAAAAAGCGGCGGGCTGCCTTACCGAGCCACCGGTATCTGTTCCAAGTGCAGACAAACACATATCGGCTTGTACAGCAACAGCAGAACCACCAGAAGAGCCACCTGCAACACGTTGAGGGTCTCTTGCGTTTTTCACCGCACCAAAATAAGAAGTTTCATTAGAGCCACCCATCGCAAACTCGTCACAGTTCAAACGGCCAATAATAATAGCGTCTTCATCCAGCAAACGCTGAACAACTGTTGAAGAATAGGGTGAAACAAATCCATCCAGCATCTTGGAAGAAGCCGTAACCTGGTGTCCTTTGTAACAAATATTATCCTTAATCCCAATGACCATTCCTGCCAGTTTCCCTGCAGTGCCATTGTCTATCTTTTTCTGTATTTCGGAGGCCTGATCTCTTGCAGAATCAAAAAAAACCTCATTGAACGCATTCAAATCTTTGAATTGCTCTATTTGAGCAAAATAATAATCCAGCAATTCAGTCAGGCCGACTTTTTTTTGGTCAATAAGAGTTCTTATCTCTTGTAAAGAGTTATACTTCTTCAAAACTACAGAATAGATTAAGGGTTAAGCTAAAGAAAATTATAAAGGTTTATTGGTATTTGAACGGTCACGGTCGTAATGATCGTCATCAGCTCCATCTTTACCTTCTTTAAATTCCTTTACACCTCTTCCTAATCCACGCATCAACTCAGGGATTTTCTTACCACCAAAAAGCAGTAATACCACGACAAGAATAATTGCGATTTCCGGAGCGCCTAATGCGGCCAATACCGTTGTGTTTAACATGATTATTTAATTAAATTTTATTACTTGGTTCACTACTTTCCAAATGACCAGCACCAGTTACGTTCTCAATTGGTGTTTCTCTAGGCAAGTCACTTTTCACTTCAGTGTTTGTTTTAGGATTCTCTCTTCTGATATCCTCGTCTATATCTACGGCATTAATGTTCCTATGGATTTCTCTTTTTACACCTTCCGATGCGTCTTTAAAATCCCGGATTCCTTTTCCTAACCCACGAGCCAGTTCAGGTAATTTTTTACCTCCGAATAACAAAAGTACGACAGCAAGGATCAGCATTACCTCTCCCCCGCCCATATTTAAGAATTCCAATAATGTTCCTGTGTACATTTTAAGCTGTATTTAATATTTTATAAAACAAATATATGCATTTTTAATCTCCAAAAACTTATTTAGCAATCCATGCTTCAGGATTTTGTGCAGCAGTACCTCTCCAGATCTGGAACTGCAGTTCAGGAATTTCCTCAGAAGCTGCTACAACCCCAATAGACTGCTTAGTAGCTACATTATCACCCGCAGCTACACTTACAGAACGCAAATTCTGGTAAACTGTAAAATATTCGCCATGTTTGATCAGCACAAAATATTTACCCAGAGAACTCATTACCCTTAAAACCTTTCCATTAAATACAGCTCTTACACTCGCACCCTCTGCAGTTTGAATCGTAATACCCGTATTATCATAGTTGGCCTGTCCTTCTTTGTGCCGGCCAAAACCTTCGGTAATAGACCCCTGCGCCACCGGCCATGGAAGTGAGCCTCTGTTGCTCTCAAATTCAGCAGATAGCTTTGCTGCTTCTGGCGTAGCGGTCAGATATCCTCCATTTGTTTTAGCCTTAGAAGCTACAGGAACCGGCTTATTTTCTGCTTTGGCTTTAGCTGCAGCCAGGCGTTCTTCTTCTTCGGCCCTTTGTTTGGCCAGGGCAATTTCACGCTGAATGGCGTTCCTGATCTCCCTGTCTATGGCCTGCTGTTGTTTTTTACGTTTGGCGATATCCTGACTAAACTGTCGTTCCTGTTTACTGAAAGTCTTAAGAACTGCAGATTGTTCTGATTTATTCTTACCAAGCTTTTGCTGCTCACTTTGCTGCTCTTTTAGTAAATTACTCTTTTCTTTCAGGTTCTTGTCCAGCACACCAATCTTATTTTTCAGGTTCTTTTCTGTTCCCTGGATATAGTCGGCCTGTTTTTTTCGATATTGTCCAAACTGCTGCAGGTATTTGATTCTCTTATAAGCCTGATTAAAATCCTTGGCCGCAAACACAAACATCATCTTATCATAAGCATTCTTGTTGCGTTGTGCAAAACGGATCATACCTGCATATTCCTTTCTCAACAATCCCAGTTGTTCCTGAAGAGAGTGCACCGTATTGGTGTTCTCATGAATCTGGTGGTCCAGATTCTTAATTTCTGAATTGATCACTGTGATCTTGCTCTGCATCAAGCTAATCTTGGCATTTAAAGCCCTGATTTCCCCAAGGGTGAGTTTCTTTGCGCTTGCCGCTTTATTCAGATTTTTCTGCAGCAATTCAATTTCCCGCTGTATCGCTTCCTTCTTCCTTTTAAGTTCTGCACTGTTCTGGGCAACAGCCTGCGAAGTAATGGATATCAATAAAAAGAAGAAAAATATTTTGTATAGCTTCATTAACTCAAAAGTATAAAATTAGTTTATTACTTTGAACCTTTTAGGAACAGTAAACGGAAAATCCAGTTCTACATTACTTTCTATTTTTGAAAAGGCAAGTTCAATTGCCGCTTTTTTCAACCCCGCCTGAGAGTTGATGTGAATATTGGACGGGAATAAATAATCCCCAACCTGCTGATATTCACCATAAACAACTTTAAGCGCCTGACCAGACTGAACATCATTAAGATTCGTCTCCGAAGACTTCAGCAGTGTATTAAACAAGATCTGATAAGCAAGGCTTTTTCTTTCCCCCTTCAACAACCAAACCCCATTTTGCAAATCAAGGTCTGCGTCTTCTTCCATAAAACTGCCAATGGCATTCCCTGTAAAAACATCCTGGAGCATCTTAAAACTCACCTGCCTGTTGGTAAAGGTATGGATATAACTGAACGGTTTGCTCAGGTAAATATTATCCAGGCGGTTCATCATTAACACACTGTCTGGTGTTATTAATGCCCGGGCAACTTCTATTCCGGCAAAGGCTGTCACACTTATCCAAATCTTCTTATCCTTTAGCATCCGTACGTTAACAGAAGCATTGTTGTTGTTCCCATTGATACTGATCTGGGCTTTTCCCTTCATAGACAAAGTATTGAAAACAATATCCTTATCCCTGAGCAATTGCAGATTTTCCTTTTTCTTTACATTGACCGTATCTGATTTCACCACCGGAGGTGCCACAACAATAGCCTTTTTTGCCTTACAGGCTGCCATTAAAATGATGACAAGAGTGAACAGCAGGCACCTATTTAAAATATCTTTTCTCATTGATCTTCTGTTTTAATTTCTCCGATTTACTCCCCAGATCCCTGGCCTGTTTCCACAGGTCAAGAGCCTTTTCCTTATTTCCTTTTAAAGCAAGAATATCGCCATAATGCTCCAGATAAAGTGTCTTTTTAACCGGGTTCAGCTGTAATGCCTTCAGTATTTTTGCTTCTGCAAGATCAAATTTTGCCAGGTTCATCAGTACCAGGGCATATACATCTTCCACAGAA